>ERZ837910.4481-NODE-4481-length-13611-cov-2.936412_pt1 | contig 13611 bp, 8 predicted proteins | sample MGYA00519940_ERZ837910 | MGnify/ENA primary metagenome ERZ837910 (study PRJEB31850, sample SAMEA3708825) | human gut metagenome | biome: human gut; feature: human-associated habitat; material: faeces | place: China | collected 2014 ... | reverse complement strand
TGCTGGTGACCATGCAAACAACGATATGGCTGGTGATGATGCAGATTCCTGGAAATCTCAGTTCAATGCATCTGGTGCATTTGACAGCGTTGACTGCCAGATCGCAGGTCTTGGAAGAATTGAAGCTGTAGAGGATCTTTACGTAGAGCATACAAAAGCAGCAATTGATTCTCTTGGAACAGCTGATACAACTGAAGAAACAACAGATGATACTGCAGAAGCAGCAGATGACACAACAGATGGTGCAGAAGAAGTTACAGACGATTCTGCAGCAGAATAATGTAATGTGTAAATAATTTATGCAATAAACGGGACTGCCCGGAAGGCTTGATTGTCTTCCGGGCATTTCCTGTAAAATCAGGAGGATTTATATTATGAAACGTTCAGTGGCAATGATGGCATGCGTATTAAGCGGAGCACTTATGCTTGGAAGCTTTACGCCGGTTCTGGCAGAAACAGAAGTCAAGTCAGTTTCTACAGCAACAGCAGATGCCAAGAAGGATGATGCCAAGGTTGATACAACCGATAAGAAGGACGATGCAAAGGATGCAGTTCTGGAAGATGGCACCTACAGTGCTGAGTTTGACACAGACAGCGGAATGTTCCATGTAAACGAAGCAAACGATGGCAAGGGAGTCCTGACAGTCAAAGACGGTAAGATGACACTTCATGTAAGTCTGGCTTCCAAAAATATCGTAAATCTGTTTGTGGGAACAGCAGAGGATGCACAGAAAGATGGTGCAGAACTTCTCCAGCCGACAACAGATACTGTTACATACAGTGATGGAATGACAGAAGAGGTTTATGGTTTTGATATTCCGGTTGAAGCTATTGACGAAGAATTTGACCTTGCCCTGATCGGAAAGAAAAACAAATGGTACGACCATAAGGTAAAAGTCACCAATCCTCAGAAAGAATCTGATGAGACAGCAGCAACAGAAGAGACGAAGGACACTTCAACAGACGATACAAAAGAAGCGTCAGAGAAATAAAATTGTCTTTGGACAAAACGATAACCAAATATGCAGTACAATAAAAATATCCTGTACGGATCCAGTGTCATAACTGAACCCGCCAGGATATTTTTTTATGTAGTAATATCGAGCAGTGAAACTGAGGGATATTATTTGATGCGGATCTTGAATGTTGCTTTCTTTCCAGATCCGTCTGTTGCTTTGGCAGTGATGGTAACTGTACCTTTTTTGCCTTTGATGGTTTTGACTTTACCGTATTTGTCAACGGTAGCAAGTTTTGTATTGCTGGAAGACCATGCAAGTGATCTGTTTGCGCTTCCGCCCTGAGAAGTAACGGCTGCGGTTACTTTTGTGGACTGACCGTTGGTAACGGTAGTTTTTCCGGAAAGCCTGATGCTCTTTACAGAACCTTTCATGCAGGCAAGGGTGATTCTTGCATATTTCTTGCTGCCATCTTTTGCAGTAGCTGTGATGGTGACTTTTTTGCCGCCTGCATTTTTGTTGAAGGTTACAATACCGGTAGAGCTGACAGTTGCGATTCTGGTATTGCTGGATTTCCAGGTTACTGCTTTGTTTGTTGCATTGGAAGGAGTGATTGTAGCTCTGAGCTGTACTCTTTTGCCTGCTGTGATGTAGCGGGAAGGAGCAGCTGCAAGTTTGATGCTGGTTACTTTGTAAACTGGGTTGGCAACAGTAACTTTGCATGTTGCTTTTACTTTTCCTGCCGTAGCGGTGATCACAGCAGTACCTGCTTTCACTGCTTTTACAGTACCGTTAGCGGATACAGTTGCAACTTTGGTATTGCTGGATTTCCATACAACTTTGTCTGTTGTATTGGAAGGTGCAACAGTGGCCTTTAATGTAAAGGACTTACCGGTAGTGATTTTTTTGCTTGTAGCATTCAGCGTAACTTTGGCAGCGGCTACAGGTTTCTTAACCAGTGCTTTTACAGCTGCTGTAATATCAGAAGCCATCTTGTCAACATCGGCCTGCTGGTATACGGTACAGTTTTTGTTAACTGCGTCTACAGCAGCTCTTACAGCAGCAACCGTTTCGTCAGTGTAGATGGAGAGATCCTTTGGAACAGCAGCCAGAGCCGCATCTACAGCGGTGTAATCAGCAGCAGCAACCGGTGTAATGGTAAGTGTGCCATTTGTCTTGCTTACATTGAAGACACGCTCATACCAGGTACCATTTTTTACAGAATGGAAAGAGAAGATTACTTCTTTGTCAAGATAATCTGTAGTAGCTTCTCCACCCATAGCGTTTGCCTTCATATCGAAAGAAACTTTGCGGTCTGTGATGTCAGCCGTTGTTTCAGCTTTTGCTGCATCTTTGGCAAAACCGATAAATACTTTGTCAAAGCTGTCGCTGCCCATGGTCAGGTGAAGGATTTCCTTATAATTGTTAGAATTTGGTCCGCCGATGGTTTCAAGAGAAGCAGCGGCAACGTTGAACATCTTAACGCTGTTGTCAACGGTCAGATCTTTTGTATGATCGTAATCACCGGTAACTAAAGTAGCAGCGTCTTGATCGATCACAGCCTGGCGAGGATAGAAAGCTCTTTCCAGAGAGTTCTTGCCTTCTTCATATTTGGTAAGGTAGCTGTTGGAGATAGCTACGATCGGAAGGTATGTCTCGCCTTCTGCTACAGGGACAGTAAACTGCCATTTACCGTTAACTTCTTCACCGGCGATCCAATTGTCTCTGTTATCACCATTTGCAACAGCTTCTTCATAAGTACCTTTGTACAGATAATGATAACCTGTTCCGTGAAGGGTAAGGATGAGATTGCCGTCTCTGAGAATAGCTTTTTCAACGTTAAACATTAATGTTTCGTTTGTAACAGTGAGAAGTCCTCTTTCAACCAGAGCGTTGACCGCATCGGTGATAGCGGTGGCCAGTTTGTCAACGTCATCCTGTGTTGCAGCTTTGTATGTACCGCTAAGTGCTTTCACAGCAGAAGTAACAGCATTGGCTGTTTCGTCTGTATAGATGGAGAGGTCTTCAGGAACAGTTGCCAGAGCAGCATCTACAGAAGAATAATCCAGGGCAGCCTGTTTGTTCATGCCGGAAGCATCAACATCGCTCTTGTCAGTATCTGCCATGGAGGTGGTGTCAAAAGTGATGGTCTGGACATTGCTCCATTTTGAGCCTTTGTTGACGTTTGTGGTCTTACTGAAGCTTGCATAAACAGTATCACTGAGGCTTGCAACAGGAATGGTATAATAGTAGGAAGAATCCGCAACATACCAGTCAACCTTGTGCTGAGTAGCAGCAGCTATGTCGTCTGCCGTTGTACCATTTACGAGAGCCATGTAGTTTCTGTTCTCGCTTGCCTGATGCATTTTTACGAGATAAGTGCCGTCGTCCTGCTTGGTAACGATAGCATCATCCATGGCATACATGCCGGAAGCAACACCTTCACTGTTGGTAACAGAAACTTTGATGGAATGAGTCTTGGCTTCTTCTACAGCTTTTTTGACCAGAGCATTGACCGCATCGGTGATGGCCTGTGCCATCTTGTCAACATCAGCCTGCTGTGCCATAGTATAATCTCTTTTAACTGCTGCAACGGCAGCTCTTACAGCATCAGCTGTTTCATCAGTGTAGATGGAGAGGTCTTCCGGAACAGTGGCCAGAGCTGCATCTACAGATGTGTAATCAGCAGGACCGTTTGTAGCCGGAAGTTTGTTGATATCGGATGCAACTGCATCTCTTTCTTCGGCTTCTGCCATGGAACTGACATCAAAGGTGATTGTCTGAACATTTCCCCAGGCTTTGCCTGCATTTACATTTTTGGTATAGCTGAAACTTGCATAGAGGGGATCTGTCAGACTGGCAACAGGAATGGTATACCAGTAGCCGTCGTCTCCACCAGCAACATACCAGTCAACCTCATGATTGGTTGCTTTGTTTTTATCATCTGTGAGAGCCATGTAGTTTCTGTTTACGCTTGTCTGGTGCATTCTTACCAGATAAGTGCCATCGTCCTGTCTGGTGACAACAGCGCTGTCCATAGCGTACATGCCGGAAGCAACCCCTGAACTGTTGATAACAGAAACTTTGATAGAATGAGTTCTGGCTTCTGAGACATCCTGTTCAGATGTCTCACCAGATGTAAATACATCTGCTTCATCCGCACTGAAGGTAGATGTATCTGCTGTAAATTCATCAGTTGTCAGGTCAGAATCCTCTGTCGTAATGTCGGCCGCTAAAACAGAATCCTCTGTGGAAGTGGAAACTTCTTCTGAATCAGAAATTTCTTCTTCGGGTACTACGTCAATTTCTTCGACTGCTGCAAAATCCAGATCCTCCGCAAGAACTGAGACTGAAGCTGCCGGAGTAACTGCCAGTGATGCACTGAGAAACAATGCTGTCAGAATTTTACTTCTTTGTTTCATTTTCATAATCTCCTTATTATTGAATAAAATTGAGGCATCATGAAGGATGCCCTGTGCAACTGGAATGTCCCGCGAATTACATTCTGTTATTAATCATATCACTTCTTGTTAAAAATAACAAATGCTAACAAGAAAAAAAACTGCTTTTTCTGTGCATATTGGCACATTTTTGGCAGTACAAATCAGGCTCAGACTATTGCACTAGGATGCATATATTGCTATAATAAAGCAGAATATAGGAACTCCAGTGCTGTCACTGACAGATAATAGGGAATCAGGTGCGAATCCTGAACGATCCGGTCACTGTAAGCGTAAGAGAGGATTGCAGAAGCCATTGCATGTGAAGTTGTGTGAGAAGGCGTGATCTTAGAATACTCTGCAAGTCAGGAAACCTGCTGGAGAATCAGTGAAAAGCTTCCGAAGAAAGCAGAATTTCACAGAAACGAAACATCCGGTTATGCAAAGAAGGATGTTTTATTTGTGCGACTGAAGTCTACTCATCTGGATCGGAGAGTAGGCTTTATATTTTTGCAGTGTAAGAGGAAAAATCCTATATGAGATACTTACAGAAATGCGTTTTATAAGAGGAGAGAGGCATATGCATTCGAAAAAATTTCTCACTGCATTCCTTGCATTGAGTATAACAGCTGCACCACAGGCATCGGTCATGGCATCAGCAGAAAATGCATCGGCGCAGGAAAGCAGTGAAGACTCATCAGGAGAATCTGATGAAAATACAGCTCAGGAAACAGAAGAAACTGATGCGGGCGAAACAGAGCAGAACACAGACGATGTATCATCAGGAGAAGAATTCCTTCAGATAACAGACAAAAAAGCGTATGCAGAGGATGATTCCATTCTGATCGAGATTGTCTCTGCCAATACAACTTATAACAGAGTATATATCGGAAACAGAACAGACGAAGACCGCACACCGGTAATTGAGGGCTCTCTGGATGAAGCGGGCAGATATCATTATCTGTTTTATATCGACCCGAAGTACCTTGGTGAAAAAGCGGCTTATGTCCCGGGAAATACAGAGGATGACAGCTGGTATACAGAGGAAGAACTGTATTTTATGCTTCCGTCTGAAGTATCAGAAACACCTGTACAGGAAACAACGGATACAGCAGAACCTTCTGAAACAGTACCGACAGCAGAAGAAAATACTTCTGCAGATAATTCCGGCGAAGGAATGATTTCAAAGAGCTCAGACAGTTCAGACGGCGATTCTGCTTCTCTCTGGCAGATCGGAGCACTGGAAGAGACTGGTGCAGAGCAGACTACAGCAGCCGAGGACTATCGTATTGAAAGTCTGGAAAAAGACAATACGACAGAAGACAGTATTGCTGAGACAGAAGCAGATGCCGTTTCCATGACAGATGGTACGTATAAAGCAGATGATTTCTCATTCAGCGGCGGTACAGGAAAAACAAAGATCACCTGTGAAGGGATTACTGTAAAAGACGGTCAGACCTATGCAACGATCAAATTCAGCAGCAGCAGTTTTACGAAACTGGTTGTGGACGGCAAAGAATATCAGCCTGCAAGTAACGAAGGCGGTTCTTACTTTGAGATTCCGGTGACTTTAAATACAGATATGACGATCACCGGAACGACGATCGCCATGACAGAGCCGCATGATATTGAATACGTTATCCATATCACAAAGAGCGGTGCAGACACACCGGATGCCACTCCGACAGTCACACCACAGCCGACAGCCACACCGAAGCCGACTTCTGCACCATCCAGTGATATTCCGAAGGATGGAACCTATACAGGCACGGTGACACATGTATCTGGTACGGCTACGATGTTCAAGATCAATGCATGTGAGATTACGGTCAAGAATGGTAAGGTTACTGCAAAAATCACATTGAGTGGAACAGGATACGACAGGCTGTTTCTTGGAACCAAAGAAGAGGCTTTGAAGGCGGCAGACAGCAAGCTGATTTCCTACAAAGTTGATGCAGAGGGTAAATATACCTATGAATTTGCATTGGAAGGTCTGAACAAAGATACGAAACTGGCTGCGCGCTCTCATCGTTACTATGAGGCTGGTGATAAGGATAAAATGTGGTATGACCATACGCTGAAATTCAACGTAGATACCAGCAATTCCGGAACTGGCGGAGATGGTTCCAAAGATGATAATTCTAAATGGAATTCAATGTCATATATTGATGAAGATGATGTATCAGATGGCTCTGGACAGGACAACAGTTCCAATGGAAGTAACTCCAATGGAAGCAGTTCCAGCGGCAGCAACAGTTCCAATGGAGGCAGCACCGGTGGAAGTGGTTCTAATGGAAGCAGTTCTGGCGGCAGTTCAACTGGTTCCGGCGGAAGCAGTGGATCCGGTGGAAGCAGCTCGAGTACAAATAACTACAAATCAAATACAGATGGCAAGACAAGCCAGGTAGATTCTTCTGCCGGCGGCTTAAAGGATGGGGAATATGGCTCTGATCAGTTCTCTTTCTCCTGGTCAGGTGGAACAGGTACGCATGGCCTTAATATTACCTGCGACAAGATCAGCGTCGAAGATGGACAGGCATGGGCGTATGTGACATTCAACAGTGGCAAATGGATCTATGTGAAAGCAAGTGGAAACCAGTATGATCCGGTAGATCAGGGGGACAAATACAGTACCTTCAAGATCCCGATCCAGCTGAATGCCAACAATAAAGTCGTAGGCTGTACAACAGCGATGTCCAAGCCGTACGAGATTGAATATACTCTGTATTTCGGCATGGATATCCCGGACAGCAGTTCCGGCAGTAAGAGTTCCGGTGGCAGCAGCGTGACTGCAAAGGCAGCAGGAAATTCCACAAAGCTTGCAGACGGTCAGGAAGCCGAGACAGATGCTGGCACCGTATACAAGGATGATGCGGCGCCAAAGATCACAGGTCTGGAATATATGAGCTCCCTGAAACTGGAACATTCCAAAATGTTCAAGATCCATTATTACAACAACGATATGACCGTGCTTGAGATCACTCTGAATGATGAGTTTGGCAAGGACAGTGTGGATCTTACACAGAATAACGCGGCACAGACTTCCACAGACGGCACGAATGAAGAAAGTACAGCAAAGACTTCCAGTGCGGATGGAGAGGAGAACGCAGCGACAGAACAGGATTACGCAAAACTTTATAAGCAGGAAGTCATCCGCTACCTTCTTGTTCCTGAGGACAAAGCCGATCAGATTCCGGCAGGAATCGACAAATCCATTATTGTGATCCAGCTTCCGATGGACAAGACATATGTTGCTTCTGACGTGGCACTGGAAATGATCGATAAGATCGGTGCAGACAAAAATGTATCTGCGGTTTCTGCGACAGCAGACGACTGCAAGATCGCTGCAATCAAAGAATCCCTTGGAAAAGGCGATATCATTTCAGCAGGCACTTATGATAAAGCAGACCTGAAAGAACTTGTAAAAAATAAATGCAAACTGGCGATCGTACCGTCCGATATCCTGACAGCGAAAGCAGAGGATACAGGGGACGACAGTACGGAAGATACTGCTGATGCAGAACAGACGGATGATGCACAGAGCGATGAAAACCAGATCGCAGCGAAATATCCGGAAATGACTGCTTTTGCAGAAAAACTTGCAATCCTCAAGATCCCGATGATCCTGGATCGTTCCAAAGATGAGAAGGATGTCCTTGCAAAATATGAGTGGAGCAAAGTATATGGGGCTCTGTTCGGATGTGAGAAGGAAGCGTCCAAACTTTATGAAGCTGCTGTAAGCGGACATAGCGGAGATAACTCAGAAAGCTCAGACACATCGGAAAGTACAGATACAACAGAAAATACAGATACAGAACAGTAACACAGTAATCATGGGAGCGGGCGGTCTTCGGATCGCCCGTATATAAAAATCGGAGGATAAAATAAGAATATGAAAGAAAGAAGTACAGGAAAACTGTGGCTGCCGCTTATGGCAGCATGCCTTCTCATGATGGGGATTTTCAGCCTGTCCGTGAGCACAAAAGCAGCAGATAACGATTCCTCTGCACCGGAGATCCCCGGCCTGACTTTTCAGTCAGAAATGCAGAATGAGTTTGCAGAATGCTTCCATATATACTATTACAACGATGACTATACTCTGATCGATGTGCCGGACAGCGGCCAGTTCCTTCTGGTACCGGAAGGAAAGAGTGCCCCTGACGGACTGGATGAGGATATCGTGGTGCTTCAGAAGCCGCTGGATAATATTTACCTGGCAGCGACATCTGCAATGTCTCTTTTTTCTTCCCTGGACGCACTGGATGACATCAAGTTTTCTTCCCTCCAGGCATCTGGATGGTATGTTGATGCGGCAAAACAGGCAATGGAAAACGGCGACATCGTTTTTGCCGGCAAATACAGTGAGCCGGATTATGAACTTCTCGTAAATTCCGGATGTAATCTGGCAATTGAATCAACGATGATCCTTCACACCCCGAAGGTACAGGAGATGATCGAGCAGATGGGAATCCCTGTATTCACAGACCGTTCCAGTTACGAAAACCATCCGCTTGGACGTACCGAATGGATCAAAGTTTATGCAGAAATGGTTGATAAGAGAGATGAGGCGAAAGAATTCTTTGACGAACAGGCAAAGATCATCTCTGATCTGAAAGATTTCAAAAATACAGAAAAAACAGTCGCTTTCTTCTATATTAATACAGATGGCTCCGTAGTCGTAAGAAAACCATCCGACTATGTGCCGAAGATGATCGAGATCGCAGGCGGTCGTTACGTTCCGACACAGGTGGACTCTGAGGAAGAAACAAAGCGTTCTTCCGTGCCGATGACGATGGAAGAATTTTATACACAGGCGATCGATGCGGATTATCTGGTATACAATGGAACGATTGATGATCCGATTAACAGCGTGGATGACCTTCTGCAGAAGAGCGAACTTTTTGCAGACTTCAAGGCTGTCAAAGAAGGCAATGTATGGTGTGCCGGCAAATATCTCTACCAGGCAACCGACATTGTAGGAAATATGATCACAGACATTCATCTGATGCTCACCGGCGGAGATGCGAGCCAGATGACCTTTATGACAAAAATTGATTAAATACAGGAGAAAACATGATGAAAGCACAGACAGGTGAGGGCACCGGAACCTTCCACATGGAAAACTTCCGGCGGCGTTCACGTTACGCAGCAGTATTTGCAGTACTTGCAGCGGCACTTTTTGCAATTCTGATATTAAACATCAATACCGGAACGACAAACATTCCGGTCTCACGTATCCTGAAGATCATTTTCCTGCGGGAAGGTGCACAGACAGAATACAATATTATCTGGAAGATCCGAATGCCGCGTCTTCTGATGGCGGCGATCCTGGGCGGTGCACTGTCCCTTTCCGGATTTCTGTTACAGACCTTTTTTGAAAACCCTATCGCCGGACCATACCTGTTGGGTATTTCTTCCGGAGCCAAAATGGTCGTAGCACTGGCAATGATCTATTTCCTGGAGAAATTCAACAAAGTTTCTTCCTATACATTAGTAATTGCCGCTTTTATCGGATCTCTGATAGCAACAGGATTTATCCTTCTGGTATCCAGACGCATCAAACATATGGCGACACTTCTGATTGCCGGAACTATGATCGGTTATATCTGCTCTGCGATCACGGATTTTATGGTTACGTTTGCAGAGGATTCCGATATCGTAAACCTTCATGGCTGGTCCCAGGGAAGTTTCTCCGGTATGAGCTGGAGTAATGTACATATTGCAGCAGTGATCGTAGCTGTTGCAGTCGCACTGACATTTATGCTCTCCAAACCGATCGGTGCCTATCAGCTGGGCGAAGCTTATGCACAGAGCATGGGCGTTGATATCAAGGTCTTTCGTGTGACACTGATCCTTCTGTCCAGTATCCTTTCGGCTACAGTAACTGCTTTTGCGGGTCCGATCTCTTTCGTGGGAATCGCAGTTCCACATCTGGTAAAACAGGCACTGAATACTTCCAGGCCACTGGTCGTCATTCCGGGAACCTTTCTGGGAGGAGCAGTCTTCTGTATGCTCAGTGACCTGATCGCAAGAACAGCATTTGCACCGCTGGAACTGAACATCAGTACCGTAACTTCAATCTTTGGCGCGCCGGTTGTCATCGCAATGATGCTGAAACGTCAGAAAGGAAAACAGTGATATGGCAGAGCAATATATAAATATGGATAATCTGGCAGTTGGCTATAACGGAAAAGCCCTGATCCATGACATCTGTATCGGAATCGAAAAAGGAGAGATCGTGACACTGATCGGACCGAATGGTGCCGGCAAATCCACGATCCTCAAAAGTATCACACGCCAGCTCAAGATCATTTCCGGAAATGTAAAGATCGCAGATGCAGATCTCTCTAAGCTGTCTTTCCGTGACCTGTCTACCAAGATGGCGGTAGTCCTGACGGACCGTATGAAACCGGAACTTATGACCTGCCATGATATTGTGGCTACCGGACGTTATCCATATACCGGCAAGCTTGGAATCCTGAGCAGGGAAGATGAGCAGAAGGTTGATGAAGCGATGGAAGCAGTCCATGCACAGGAACTTGGCGACCGTGATTTTAACGCGATCAGTGACGGACAGCGGCAGCGAGTTCTCCTGGCAAGGGCAATCTGTCAGGAACCGGAGATCATCGTTCTGGATGAACCTACTTCATTCCTGGATGTGCGTTACAAACTGGAACTGCTTTCAATCCTCAGAAATATGGCAAAGAAAAAAGGAATCACCGTGATCATGTCGCTCCATGAGATCGATCTGGCTGAAAAAGTGGCCGACAAGATCATCTGCGTAAAAGGCGACCGCATTGCACATTACGGAAAACCGGAAACGATCTTTAAGGAAGAAGCGATCCGTGATCTTTACGGAATTGACAATGGATATTTTGACCCGGTCTTCGGAAGCCTGGAACTTCCAAGACCAGAAGGAGAACCAAAGACCCTGGTCATCTCCAGCGGTGGAACCGGAATCCCAATTTACAGAGAACTGCAGAGAAAAAATATCCCATTTGCAGCCGGGATTCTCTATACCAATGACATCGACTATCAGCTGGCACGCCTTCTCGCTGTACGGACTGTGACAGAGAAGCCGTTTGAGGAGATCAGTGATGAGACATTTGCAGAAGCCATGAAATTGGTGGATTCCTGTGAAAAAGTCATTGATGCCGGAGTAACAGTGGGGAAAACGAACAGCAGAATCGCAGAGTTGATCGAAAAAGCAAAGAATGATAAAAAACTTGAAAAAAGATGACAGAATCACGGGGACGGAGTTATATGGCACTTCAGGGCCATTAACTCCGTCCCCGTGGTTCGTCATGGGTATAACTATCCAGTATCCCATCGATCGACCGATGCAGATACGGCCTATATTCACTGAGTGAAACCGGCTGCTGATAAAGAATACAGCTGTAACAGGTGGAGCTTGCCAGCTCGATCACCGAAAACAACATCATATCCGGATGTTCATACGTATGTTCATCCTTCTCAAGAAGTCCGAGATATGCATCATAAAATACAAGATCTTCGTCTGGAACTTTGTCATCCAGAGCTGCCTGAAAGACACCCCAGGAAAGATTGCGGGAAATAAACATCAGAAGAGGAGAGTCACTTTCCAGGGCATCCAGAATAAAATCGATCATAAAGTGAAGCTGATTCCTAAAGCCTGTGATCTCCTGGTCGATCACGGCACGGTAAGCCTGGTAAAAAAGCTCCGAGGTCTTGTGTGATACCAGTTTATTTCGAATATCATATTTGTCTTTAAAATAAAGATAAAAGGTCCCCTTGGCGACGCCTGCTTTGTTTACGATATCAGAGATGGTCGTCTGGTTGGTGCCTTTGGTGGTAAAAAGCTCGAATGCAGTATTGAACAGCGCATCTTTCTTTTTCTGCTTTTTTACTTCTACTTTTCCCATAAAATCCCTCCTTCTGACCATACCTTTTGTGCTTTATTATAATCAAAAATGACCAGAAGTCAATATTAATTACGGACCAATCAACACAATGAAAAAAATAAGTTGTTTTTTGGACACTTTCGCATAATCGTATATTGACTAACAGTCAGTTTTGGTATATAACTCTTAATGATGAAAAGAAAATGACTGATAGTCATAAATGAAAAAGATAGTCAACAAGGAGGACATGATGATTAAGGTCGGTAAATGGATAGCGAAGCATAAAGTGCTGATCGTACTGATCAGTATGATTCTGCTGATACCGTCAGTGATCGGTATGGCGGCAACAAGAGTCAATTATGATATCCTTAGTTATCTGCCGGATTCCCTGGAAACTGTAGAAGGCCAGGATATCATGGTAGATGAGTTCGGAATGGGTGCGTTTTCCATGGTCGTTGTGGAAGATATGGACCTCAAGGACGTAGCAGCATTAAAAGAAAAGTTTCAGGATGTAGAGCATGTAAAGGATGTTCTGTGGTATGACAGTGTGGCTGACTTAAGCATCCCGGTAAGCATGATCCCTGATAAATTCAAAGATGCATTTTTTAATGGCGATGCGACCATGATGATCGCACTGTTTGACAATACAACTTCCTCTGATGCTGCGATGGAAGCAGTTACAGACATGCGTAAGATCGCAAATGAACAGTGCTTTATCAGTGGTATGTCAGGTGTTGTAACAGATATCAAGAACATTGCCCTGGAGGAGATGCCGATCTATGTTGTGATCGCAGCAGGACTTTCCCTTCTGGTACTGCTTCTTGCAATGGATTCACTCGTGGTTCCAATTCTGTTCCTTTTGAGTGTAGGTCTGGCGGTCCTGTATAACCTTGGAAGTAATATTTTTCTCGGTCAGGTCTGCTACATTACCAAATCACTGACGGCGGTACTTCAGCTTGGTGTTACAATGGACTATTCCATTTTCCTGCTGAACTCGTTTGAAGCATATAAGAAGAAATATGATGAGAAAGAACGTGCGATGGCACATGCGATCGCAGATACCTTCAAATCCGTACCAATCCGGTTGCTTCTGTATCTTGGCCTCCGGGAACTTTTCCATCATCTTACGAGGTACAGCACCGGAAAAACCTTGTTGTATCGGTGTCATTCCCAACTCTAACTGACGGTTTACCACTTGTTTACCCAATGCGATATGCGAATCGATCCATGATTTCGGCAGCGGCCCGCCGAAACTCTCGATATTAGGCATCCACTGCCAGGCAAAATGGGCAGGATCGACCAGATAAGAACGTGCTTCCTCATCCGTAAAACCGA
>ERZ837910.4468-NODE-4468-length-13640-cov-15.046080_pt1 | contig 13640 bp, 10 predicted proteins | sample MGYA00519940_ERZ837910 | MGnify/ENA primary metagenome ERZ837910 (study PRJEB31850, sample SAMEA3708825) | human gut metagenome | biome: human gut; feature: human-associated habitat; material: faeces | place: China | collected 2014 ... | reverse complement strand
AGCGGCGCTTCATCTGGTAAGCGTTCACCATCATGGTGGGCATGCTGGCGATCAGGTTGATGCTCTGGTTCAGGATGTTCTCAAGGCTCAGATCCTCGGCGCGGTCGTCGTAGGAGTACAGGCCCAGCACGCAGCGCTGCAACTTGTTCATAATATTGGGCGAGGGGGCGTTCATGGTGTCCATGAAGCCGTCCGGCAGGGCGCGGGACTCTGCCAGTATCTCGCAGAAATCGTCCAGCTGCTCCCGGGTGGGCAGGCTACCGAACAACAGCAGCCAGATCACTTCCTCAAACACGAAGCGGTCGTTGCGGTAAGCCTCGTCCACGATCTCGTTGATGTTGACGCCCCGGTAGATCAGCTTGCCGGGGGTGGGGATCACATGACCCTCCTGATCCTTTTTGTAGCCCACAACGTCACAGACGTTGGTCAGACCAGCCAGCACGCCGGTGCCATCCGGGTTGCGCAGGCCGCGCTTGACCCCCAGCCGCTCGCTGGTCTCCGGGTCGATGTAGTTGTTTGCGATGTACTCCTCGCACAGGGTACGCATGGTCGTCGGGTCCAGCGTTGCCACTTCTGCGTGTGCAAAGTTCATAGGAGTGCTCCTTTCCGTCTCTTACTTCTTATACTTTCCGATCCAGTCCATCCTACGCTCTGATGGACATACTTTTATAATATCGCTTTTATGAAGTAAATTCAAGCGCTAAGTGTACACTTCTCACCGCAAAGCGCAAAAATACCGGGGTTTCCCTGCGTATTTCCTGCCGGTTTGCACGCTGCCGGGCGTATGATGTCCCCAAAGCTTGCGTTCCGGGAGGAGGTCTAGTATGAAACGTTCCTTTTTGCTGCTGTGCACCGTTCTGCTGGTGCTGGGCTGCGCGTTGCCGTGTGCTGCCTACCGTCTTGCCTGTATGGCACTTGTTGTGCAGGGCACTGCGCCGTCCGCAGCAGAGGCGGCCTCTGTCACCTCAGAAGAAAGCAGCAGAGTGGCTCCCTCCCCTGCTGACACAGCCGATACCGTTTGCTTTATGGATCAGAGCACCGGGCAGACGATAACGCTGCCGCTGCGGGAATACCTGATTGGGGCAGTTGCCGCCGAGATGCCGGTCAGCTGGCCGGACGAAGCACTGAAGGCGCAGGCAGTGGCAGCGCACAGCTATGCCCTCTACCGCCGGGATCACAGCACCGAGGAAAACGGCGCATGGTTCACCGCAGACCCTGTCCGGCGGCAAGGTTGCCTGACCGATGCAGTATTGCACAGTTACTGGGGCACCGCATACACGGCCAACTACGCCCGGCTTTCCGCACTGGTGGATGCAGTACAGACGCAGGTGCTATATTACGAGGATGCCCCCGCCGGGACAAGCTACTTTGCCATGTCCAACGGCCGCACCGAAGCCAGCGAGAAGGTGTGGGGCACCGCCCTGCCCTATCTTGTGCCGGTGGACAGCAGCACCGACACCGCCGCCGACAACTACGAATACACCCTGAACCTTTCTGCCGCCCAATTACAGCAGCTGCTGGCCGAGCGTCTGGGCATTGCCGCCGACCTTTCGCAGCAGGCGCAGTGGTTTGGCACGCCGGTGCTCACTCCCTCCGGCTATGTGGACAGCCTGCCGGTCTGCGGGCAGACGGTGCAGGGTACCGCCCTGCGCAAAGCGCTGGGGCTGCGCAGCGCCTGCTTTACGGTGGTCTGCCAGAGCGGCACCTTCTCCTTTACCACAAAGGGCTACGGCCACGGCGTAGGCATGAGCCAGTGGGGTGCAAAGACACTGGCAGAGCAAGGCGCAGACTACCGCGCCATTCTGGCGCACTACTATCCCGGCACAGAACTGCGGGGGTAATAGCCGCGGAAAAATCATTTTAAATTTTGTGGTTCAGAACCGCCTGCGGGCGGTTCTGAACCACTTTTTCACGGAAAGGGGTCGTAACGAAAAGCGGCTGTTATTGTGATGCAAACAGGGCCGCTGCACAAAGCAATGTGCAGCAGCCCTGAATTATTTCTTTTTATCAGTCGAACAGCTTTGCAAACCAGCTTACGGTGGTCTCAGCAGCAGTTTCTACCGTGGTCTCCATCTGCTGGACCGTCTGCTGCAGCTTGGTGCCCTCGGCATCCTTGACCGACCAGTAGGTCTGGGTGCTGCTTGCGCTGCCGGACACCGTGAAGTCCGAGGCAAAGCACAGGCTCTCGCCCGTAGAGTCGGTCACCAGCACCATATAGCTGTAGCTGCCCTCCGGCAGCTCCCCGAAGCGGATCTGACTGTCCAGCGTGTTCAGAGAGAAAGCGGCGGCGTTTGCCTGCGCCGCCGCACTCTGCACGGTCTGATCTGCCGCATCCAGAATGGCCACCTGTACACTGGTCAAAGTAGTGCCAGTAGCGCTGTTAGCCGTACCGGTCAGCGTCATGCCGCTGCCGGTGCGGATATTCACCGGGTAGCGCACGCCCTCCAGCCGCAGACCATCGGCCTGTGCCGCCACGCTGTTGTGATCTGCAGTGACGTACCAGTAACAGGACGCTCTTGCAATGGACACGCTGGAGCTGGTAATGGGAATGCGGCCGTAGCCGATGTTCCCCGCCGGGTCGGAGCAATAGAAAATACCGTTGGTGTAGTCAGTCAGCAGCACCGCATGGGGCTGGGTGCGGTCGTAGAGGACGATGCCCTCCGGGTGCTGCTCCAGCAGGGAGATCAGCACCGCCGTTTTGCTTTGCAGCCCGGAAGGCAGGGTGGCGTAGCCCACCTGCATCTCCTTATATGTAAAACTGTGCGCAAGGCCGTTGGCCCATGCTGTGGAGCGCACACTGTTCTCAGTCACGTTCGTCCAGTCACTCAGCCCGTCAAAGTAGGCGCGGCGGCGCAGCATCATGGCTGCGGAGGCCAGCGTACAGGTGCCGCCCCGGCTCTGCTTGAAGTAGAAGCCTGCGTCCACATTCAGGTCCACTGCCAGTGCAGCGGGCAGACAGGTAAGCAGGAAAGCAAGGCTCAGTGCCAGGGTCAGCAATCGTTTTTTCAGGGCGTGCGGTGCGGCGGTATTCACGGTTCGGTATTTCCTTTCTTGTTTCTTTGCGGATCTCATAGGGATCTACCGCTATAAAGTATACCAGCCTGTCATTCTTTTGTAAACAATCTTCCGTCTTTTTTCTCAATATCAACACGTTTAGGGGATATCCATTAGTTGCTTTTCACAAATTTTTCTGTAATATTCCACGTATTTGACAAAGTTTCGTCCTACCCACCGCAGAACTATGAAAAGAAATTTCTTTTTTCGCCCGGCGCGCGAGGGCGCAAAAAAGTCCGGTACGCCTGCGCATTCGTCCCAGCATTTCACAAAATAATCCCCTTCTTGGCAATGCCGCAGTCAGTCCGTCGTTGTCTGCCGCAGTTTGGGCAGCAGAGGACAGCGCCTCTGCAAACGGCTGGCAATTCAAGGCCTTCGGCACCTCCTCCGCAGCAAACGTTAATACCCTTGCAGACGGTGCAGACATTCACGGTAAGGTCACCCTGAACGCCTGCACCGTGAAGGAGGACGGCACCATCTTCCCCTTCTGAGTAAGGCAAAAGCTGCCGCATAACCATTAAAAAACAGAAACCCGGAACCTTTTTGTGAGCCCTTGCGGCTCTGAAAAGGTTCCGGGTTTTTTGCGTTCTTTTTTCAGTGAGCCATCGCCCACTGACTATACTGCTTTTTTGCTCAGCCCAGTGCCTGCTGGATCTTTGCAAAATCCTCCAGCGTCAGGGCCTCCGGGCGGATGCGAGCATCAAAGCCTGCGGCTTCAATGGCAGCAATGACCTTCTCCTTGGGCAGGTTCAGTCCGCCTGCAATAGCGTTGGCGGCGGTCTTGCGGCGCTGGCCAAAGGCGGCGCGCACCAGCGCAAAGTAGCCCGCCTCGTCCTCCACCTGCACGGCGGGGATGGGACGGATGTCCATGCGCACCACAGCGCTGGTCACCTTGGGGGCAGGGTAAAAGCTGCCCGGTGCGGCGGTGAACATCAGCTTGGAGGTGGCGTAGTAGTTCACCGCGCAGCTGATGGCGCTGGAGGCGCGGGTTCCGGGCACAGCGGCCAGACGGTCGGCGGCCTCCTTCTGCACCATAACGGTCAAGCTCTCGATAGGCAGGCGGTCGCCCAGCAGCTTCATCACGATGGGGCTGGTGATGTAGTAGGGCAGGTTTGCGCACACTGCCACCGGCATCCCCGGGAACTCCTCGGCAATGAGGGCTTTCAGGTCCACCTTCAGCACATCCTGCAGCACCAGCTTGAAGTTGTCCACCCCGGCCATGGTCTCGGCCAGCAGAGGCGGCAGACGCTCGTCCACCTCGATGGACACCACCTTGGCGGCGCGCTTGGCCAGTTCCTTGGTCAGCACGCCGATGCCGGGGCCGATCTCGATGACACCGTAGCGCTTGTCTACCCCGCTGGCATCCACGATCTTGGTGGGGATGCCCGGGTTGATGATAAAGTTCTGCCCAAAGCCCTTGGAAAGTGCAAAATCGTATTTTTCGCACAGGGCACGGATCACAGAAAGGTCGGTCAGTTCCGGCATAGGGTCATTTCCTTTCTCAGAAAAAGGCTGTTGCAGAACGCAGCAGCCTTTTTGGTGTTTATGGTTCAGGATCGTGGGGTTCACTCCGCTGCGCTCGCAGCCGTTTCCGGCTCAGACGCAGCAGTCTCACCCTCGGTGGGCTCTCCTTCCGCAGTTTCTGCGGGGGCAGTATCGTCTGCTGCCGTAGAGGCGGCGGTGCTGTCCGCTGCGGCGGCAGAGCTTGCGCCTGCCAGCGTAGTAGTACCGCTCAGCTGCTGGGCAGCGCTGACAGCGCGCTGCACCTGCGGGTCGGTCTGGGGGGTGTAGTCGTAGAAGTTCGTTGCTTCCTCTGCACTCAGGGTACGCTCCACATCCACGGTCAGGCCGGTGCCATCAAAGCAGCTGCCGTCGCCGCAGACCAGCTTTGCCACCGTGATGACCACGGCACTGCCGTCCGACAGACGCTGCGGGCTGCTCTGGATGGTGCCCTTGCCCATGGTGGTGGTACCCACCAGACGGGCACCGTTCATGGTGCGCAGGGTGGCTGCGAACAGCTCGGCTGCGCTGGCGGTGTTGCCGTTGACCAGGCAGACCATCGGCAGGCTGACGGCACTTTCCGCATCGCTGCTGCCAATGACAGTGCGATTGCCGTTTTTATCCTCGGCGTAGGCCACCGTGCCCTCCGGGGCGATCAGGTCAATGCAGTTGATGGCATCTTCCAGAATGCCGCCGCCATTGTCCCGCAGGTCGAATACCAGACTGGCTGCGCCGTTTGCGGTCAGGGTGCGCAGGGCATAGTCCAGCTCGCTGGGCGTGGTGCCGTCGAACTGACGAATGCGGATATAGCCCACATTGTCCAGAAGCTGGTAGTCCACGGTGGTGCTGGTGTAGCCGGAGTGGGTCAGCTCAGCCGTTTTGCTGGCGGCAGAGCTGTCCAGCCATGTCACGGTAACGGTAGTGCCCGCCTCGCCCTGCAAGGCTTTGTACACCGCGTCTGCACCGGACAGGCTCTTGACATCGGTATCGCCCACGGTGGTAATGTAGTCCCCCACGGCGATGCCTGCTTCCTGTGCGGGAGAGCCATCGTAAACACGGGTCACCTTAGCGTAGCCGGTCTGGTCGATGCCAAGCTCCACGCCGATGCCCAAAATCTTGCCGCTCTGGATGTTCATCAGTTCGGTGTAGGCGTTGGCAGTGTAGTAGCGGGCGTACTTGTCGCCCGTGCCCAGCAGATAACCGGCGGTCAGGCGGTCGTACAGGGTGGCCTCATCAATGGTGTAGTAATCGTTGCTGCGGACATAGCGGTCCACCTCAGCGATCTTGTTGTACATACTTTCCTTTTCTTTTACGCTGTTGACCGTGCTGTCGAACAGACGCATGGCGATGAGCATCGTGATGGAAAAGGTCACGGTCATGGCAAGGATCACAATGGTGACTGCCATACCCAAAGAAATTTTACGGTTCATGGTTCGTTCCTCCCGGTCAGAGCGGCAACATCATAAAGATGCTGCCCAGCAGCGAGAGTACAAACACCCCTGCCAGAACCAGACAGCCGATGCGCAGCACGCGCTTGCGTTTTTGTTCGTTCATAGATCAACCAGACTCCTTGCCTTGCTTATTAGTTGTGGGGAATGGGGATGCAGCTCCGAGGGTTCACAGCGTTGGCCTTGGAACCGCCCTTCCACACCTCCAGATGCAGGTGGTTTCCGGTGGAATTGCCGGTGGTGCCCACATAACCGATCAGTTCGCCCTGCTTCACATACTTGCCCGCACTGGTAGCCACCGAGCGCATGTGCGCATACAGGGTGGTATAGGTATTGCCATCGGACATTTTGCCGTGGTAGATGATAACGTAGTTGCCATAGCCGCCGGTAGACCAGCCAGCCACCTGCACATAGCCGCTGGCGGCTGCGTAGATAGGCGTGCCGCCGGCCGCCGCAAAGTCGGTACCGGCATGGAGCTTGTTTACGCCAGAGACAGGGTTCTTACGCCAGCCGTACTCGCTGGAGATGCGGCTGTAGCTCTTCAGCGGGCAGGCAAAACCGCTAAAGCTCAGCTGCGGCTTGCTGGCAGAGGCTGCTGCGATCAGCTTCTGGATTTCCTTTTTCACGGCCTCATAGTTCAACTCGTCGGATTCGATGGCCGCCTGCGCCTTCTGCTGCGCTGCCTGTGCCTCGGCAGCGGAAAGTTTTGCCGCAGAGATGCTGTTGTTCAGCTCGCTCTGCTTGCCCTTCATCTGGGCGTTCTGGCTGTCCAGTTCACTCTTCTGGCTTTGCAGCTCTGCCTTTTCGGCTTCCAGACCAGCCTTCTGCTCTTCCAGCGCGGCCTTATCGTCCTCCAGCCCCTGCTTGGCGGACTTCATGTTGTTCATGATCTCGGTGTCCTTGATAGAGATATCCTGCATCACCTCATTGAAGGTAAGCAGCTCATACAGGTCATTCACCGCACCGAGCATGGCCACACTGCCGCCGTCCCGCAGCTCCTGCATGGCAGCCATGTGCTTTTTAAAATCGTCCCACTGGTCATCGATCTCGTTCTGCTTTTGCTCGATCTGGGTCTGCTTGTCCGTGATCTGGGTCTGCATCACGCTGATCTGCTGTTCCTTCTCGCCGATGCTGTTCTGCACTGCGGCGATCTGACCGCCCAGCACGCTGATCTGATCCTGCAGGACGGTGACCCGTTCCTTCAGCTCGCTTTCCAGCGCCTTGGCGGCAGACTCCTTCTTTTTGGCGTCCGAAAGCTCCTTTTTATGCTGATTGATAGACTGGGAAAGCTTATCCAGCTTGCTCTGCAAGCTGGCCATGCTGGTATTGCTGGTAGCCGCCGAGGCCGGGTACACCGTGGCTGTCAGCAGCAGGCAGACACAGGCCAGCCCAAGGCTGACCGCACGGATCAGCTTGCTGCGGGGGCTTTCCGGCCGGGCGTGTCGACCAGTATAAGGGCCTGTGAGCCGGAAGGGCTTTGCGTGCATTGCTTTACTCATAAAACGCGGCTCCTTTCGGTCACACATTCAAATGCTTGCGGATAGAGAACATACTGCCCACGCCGCCTACGATAGCGCCGCTGAGCAGGCTTGTTACCACGATGGTCGGCAGCACGTTTGCCACCGGCACCAGTGCACGGCCCATGAGCATCTGCCAGATGCCGCCCAAGCCGCCAGCGGCGTTGACCACATAACTGTAACAGCCAAGGCTGACCGCTGCGGTCAGGATGCCTGAGATCAGGCCCATGGTCAGGCCCTCCACAAAGAAAGGCAGGGTGACCATGCGGTTGGTAGCACCCACATACTTCATGATCTCGATCTCGCGGCGGCGCGCAAAAACGCTCAGACGGATGGTGCTGCCCACCGTGATGATGCTGACCACCATCAGCACCATCACGATCATGCGACCACCCTTGGTGACTGCCTTCTGGATCTCCACAAAGACATTGGTCATCTCCACCGGAGCAGTAACGCTGACAACGCCCGGGATGGCCTGCATCTTCACGCTCATGCGCTCCATCTGGGTCAGGTCGCTCAGGGTGACCCGGTAGTTGGCCTTAAAGGGGTTGTCGGTCTCAAATTCATCCCACAGGGAGGAATAATCCTGCATATAGCCGCGGTAGGTGTCGAGCACGTCCTGCTTGGAAACGTACTGCACCCCGCTGACCCCCGGCATAGCCGAAAGGGTCTCGCCTACCTGCGCGGCGGTGGCATCATCACATTCGGGGTCCAGATAGACCACCGTCTCGTTCTGGCTGCCCAGATAGGCCACCATGCTGCCCACATTCACCTCGGCCAGACTGGCAAAGATATTCAGGGTCATACACACGCTCAGGGAAGCGATGCAGGCAATGGTCATGGCCCAGTGCTTGCCCAAGTTGCGCACACCGCGCCGGGTAAGGAAAAAGAAGGTAGAGGGACGCATCATACGGCAGCCACCTCCTTCTTTGCAGCGGCCGCATCGTCCGCATCAAAGGCGGCAACATCCAGCGAAAGATCATCCTCGGCGGCGGCCACGGGGTCTGCGGGCACGTCCGAGACGATGCGGCCATGGCTCAGGGTAACCACACGCTGATGGAAGCGGTGCACCAGCTCGTGCTCGTGGGTGACCACCAGCACCGTGATGCCCATTTTGCTCACCCGCTCCAGCAGCTGCATCATTTCCAGACTCAGCTCCGGGTCAATGTTGCCGGTGGGCTCGTCCGCGATGACCAGCTTGGGGTTATGCACCAGCGCACGCGCCACAGCCACACGCTGCTGCTCGCCGCCGGAAAGGGTATCCGGGTAGCACTTGGCCTTATCCTCCAGATGCACCAGCTCCAGAATGTACTCCACGCGGGGACGGATCTCCTTGTGGGGCACGTTGAGGACGTGCATGGCAAAGGCCACATTCTCGTACACGGTCATACTTGGGATCAGCCGGAAGTCCTGAAAGATGATGCCCATCTGACGGCGCAGGTAAGGGATCTTGTGGCGGCGCAGTTTGGCTACGTCCTTGCCCAGTACAGTCACCTTGCCGGAGGTAGGCAGTGCCTCTCGCAGAATGAGCTTGAGCAGGGTGGATTTGCCTGCGCCTGAGTGACCCAGCAGAAAGACGAACTCGCCTTCATCCACATGGAAGTTGATATCCTCCAGCGCAAGGCGGCCACCCTTTTTATATTCTTTGGAAACGTGTTCAAAATCGATCATGGAATCGTATTAGCTCCTGACATCAAGATTTTTGACGGTCAAGACAGCCCGTCCGCAGCCCGTACTGCAAAAAGAACCGGCCAGCATCGGTTTCGAGCGGCCGGTTCGACGCCGGCGGGGCAAAACCCGCACAGCAAAATATCAATATTTGGCCGGGTTGTTGGACAGGTACTTCTTTACCATCAGCGCTACCTTAAAGACGATAGCGTCGTCGAACTCACGCAGATCCAGACCGGTCAGCTTTTTGATCTTTTCCAGACGATACACCAGCGTGTTGCGGTGGACGAACAGGCCGCGGCTGGTCTCGGAGACGTTCAGGTTGTTCTCGAAGAAGCGCTGGATGGTGAACAGGGTCTCCTGGTCCAGGCTCTCGATGCTGCCCTGCTTGAACACTTCGCGCAGGAACATCTCGCAGACCGTGGTGGGCAGCTGGTAAATAAGACGTGCGATGCCCAGATTGTCGTAGCGGATGATCTGCTTTTCGGTGTCGAACACCTTGCTGACCTCCATGGCGATCTGTGCTTCCTTAAAGGAAGTAGCCAGGTCCTTCACGTTGGCGATGGGGGTGCCGATGCCCACGACAGCCTTGATGTAATGCTCGCCGGACAGGGTGTCCACGATGCTGGCGGCCAGCTTCTCCATATCGGTGCGGTCGATGCCCTTGCGGATCTCCTTGACCAGGACGGTGTCCGTCTCGCTGATGTTGAAGACGAAGTCCTTCTGCTTGTCGGGGAACAGGCTGCTCACCACGTCGTAAGCGGAAATGTCGCCGCCGCTGGTGACGCGGACGATGAACACCACGCGGGAGACGTCGGTGGCAAAGTGGAGCTCACGGGCCTTGGCGTAGATGTCGCCGGGCAGGATGTTGTCCAGCACCACGTTCTTGATAAAGTTGGCTTTGTCGAACTTCTCGTCGTGATACTGCTTGATGCTCTGCAGGCTGATGGACAGCACAGCGGCAAACTGGCCCGCAGTCTCGTCCGCACCTTCCACAAAAACGGCATAATCGTTATGCTTTGCGCTGGAGAACTGCTGGTAGGTGTAGCCATCCCGCACGAAGCGGTCACCGGCCGTCAGACGCTCTGCCATAAAGCCCTCGCGCACCTCGCCGATCAGATTCAGCTCCGAGCAGGAGATGACAGCGCCGGTCTCATCCACCACGCCGACCACGCGGTCGATCGCGTCCTTCATCTGGTAGATCACGCTCTGAAATACTCTATTGGCCATAAATGGATACCCCTTTTCCTCTCTTGTGCAAACCGCAGGTGGGCGGGATTGTGATTTTTAACAATTTCGCCGCATTACATTTTATATTTTACACAAAAGAATTTACTTTTGCAACATATTTCACCAAAAAAAATTCTTCTTTCTTGTTGAAATTATCTTTCGGGGTCATTTTCGGGCCAAAAAGGGCCTTTCTGCGTGGTTCTGAGGGCTATTTTACCGGTAAAATGTGATACTTTTTTGAAAACCGGGTGAAAAGCAGTCCTTTACCCCGTGGTAATTTTCGCCACCTCGTCAGCTGTCAGCTCCCGCCACTGGCCCGGGGCAAGGCTCTCGTCCAGCGCAAGCCCGCCGATGGCGTCCCGGTGCAGGGCGTTGACGCCCGCACCGTAGACGCCGAACATCCGCTTGATCTGATGATACACGCCCTGCCTGAGCAAGACGCGGACCGTCAGCCCGTCGGGGGTGAGGGCGGACGCTTCCGCCGGCGAAAGGGCCGTGCCGTCGGCAAGGGTAACGCCTGCGGCAAAGCCGGCCTTCATCTCTTCTGTCAGCGGGGTGTCGATGACGACGGTGTAGGTCTTGGAGACATGGCGCCTGGGCGCGAGGATGTCGTGGGCAAAGCCGCCGTCGTCCGTCAGCAGGACGAAACCGGTGCTGGTCTTGTCCAGCCGCCCGGCCGGGAACAGCTCCCGCCGGGGATAGGCATCCCCCACCAGATCCACGACTGTTGTGTCCCGCTTGTCGGTGGAGGCGCTGACGACGCCCTCGGGCTTGTTGAGCATAAGGTAGACGAACTGCCGGTAGGCCAGCGCCTTGCCGTCCACCGCCACGGCGTCAGCCTCTTTCAGCTGGGTATCCCCTTTCTTGCAGACCGCGCCGTTGACCGTGACGCGGCCTTTCGCCAGCAGTGCCTTCGCCTCGCTCCGGGTGCATTGGGCCGTCTCGGCTAAATATTTATCGAGTCTCATGAAAACTCCTTCTGTGTGCAGAAAAGAGGCCGTTGCCTGCGGCAACAGCCTCTTTTCCTGTAAAATCACGTTTAGACGCTCAGGTTTGCGTGCTGTTCCACAGCATCCGGGTTGGCGTCAAAGATGGGCTTGAGGATGTGAGCGATGAATTCCTCCACCTGCTGGGGAGCACGGCCCACAAAGTTCTCCGGCACAAGGCCCGCCACGATCTCCTCGCGGGTCAGGCCAAAGGCAGGGTCGGCAGCAATACGGTCCACCATATCGTTGGGCAGGCCCTCTTCCTTGACCTGCTTGCCGGCGGCGATGGCGTGCTGGCGCAGACGCTCGTGGAGCTCCTGACGGTTGCCGCCCTTCTCCACGGCCTGCATCATGATGTTCTCGCTGGCCATGAAGGGCAGCTCAGCCATCAGGCGGCTGCGCACGACCTTCGGGTAGACCACGAGGCCGTCGGTGACGTTGAGCATGATGTTCAGGATGGCGTCGGTGGCAAGGAAGCCCTCAGCCATGGCAACGCGCTTGTTGGCGCTGTCGTCCAGTGTGCGCTCGAACCACTGCGTACCGGTAGTGAAGCTGGGGTTGAGCACATCCACCATCAGGTAGCGGCTCAAAGCGCAGATGCGCTCGCAGCGCATAGGATTGCGCTTGTAAGGCATGGCGGAGGAACCGATCTGGTTCTTCTCAAACGGCTCTTCCACTTCTTTTAAGTGCTGGAGAAGACGGATATCGTTGGAGAACTTATGGGCGCTCTGGGCGATTCCGGCAAGAACGGAAAGCACACGGCTGTCGATCTTTCTGGAATATGTCTGACCGGATACCGGGTAGCACTGGGAGAATCCCATCTTTGCGGCGATCCGTCTGTCTGCCTCGCGGCACTTCTCATGATCCCCGTCAAAGAGCTCTAAGAAGCTTGCCTGAGTACCTGTAGTTCCCTTGGAACCGAGTAATTTCATGGAACCGATCACATGGTCAAGATCCTCAAGGTCAAGGCAGAGTTCCTGTAACCATAAGGTCGCACGCTTTCCTACGGTTGTCGGCTGGGCCGGCTGGAAGTGTGTGAATGCCAGTGTCGGGAGTTCTTTATACTTATCAGCGAAATCGGAAAGCTCTTTCATCACATTGATGAGTTTTTTTCTGACAAGCTTTAATGCCTCCGTCATCAGGATGAGGTCGGTGTTGTCACCAACGTAGCAGGATGTGGCACCGAGATGGATGATCCCCTTTGCCTTCGGGCACTGGAGTCCGTAAGCGTATACATGGGACATCACATCGTGGCGGACAAGCTTCTCTCTCGCCTTTGCCTCCTCGAAGTTGATATCCTCGGCATGCGCCTTTAACTCTTCGATCTGCTCATCTGTGATCGGAAGACCGAGTTCTTTTTCTGTCTCAGCTAATGCGATCCATAATTTTCTCCAGGTCCGGAATTTTTTCTCCGGGGAGAAAATATACTGCATTTCCTTGCTTGCGTAGCGCTCAGAGAGCGGGCTCTGGTATCTGTCGTTCATGACAAAATCCTCTTTTCTAATTCAATGTTTTTGTAGTTCAATATACTTTCACGAATTTTCAGCTAACTGCGGGGCTTTGTGGAACATTAAAATTCCCCTTGTTATTTCTCATAACTTCCGCGGATATCTTCTTCCGGCGGATCCACCGGATACTCTCCGGAGAAGCATGCCGTACAGATCGGAAGTCCGTTTGCCATTTCACTTAAGCGCTCCATCTTTAAGTACGCTAACGAATCTGCTCCGATCACCTTGCAGATCTCATCCACGGTACGGTTGTGGGCGATCAGCTGCTCACTGGACGGAATATCGGTTCCGAAGTAGCACGGATAGAGGAACGGCGGCGCGGAGATCCGCATGTGGACTTCCTTCGCTCCTGCCTCACGCAGCATGTCCACGATCAGGTTGCTGGTGGTTCCGCGGACAATGGAGTCGTCGATCATAACGACACGCTTTCCTTCTACTGCTTCTTTTAATACATTCAGTTTGATCCGGACCGCAGACTCACGGCTGCTCTGTCCAGGTTTGATGAAGGTTCTTCCGACATAGGAGTTCTTTACGAACGCCATCGCGTACGGGATGCCGGATTCCATGGAATATCCAAGGGCGGCGGCATTTCCGGACTCCGGAACACCCACAACGATGTCCGCGTCTACCGGTGAATCCTTCGCAAGGCAGCGGCCTGCGTAGATTCTTGAGTGGTAAACTCCGACGCCGTCAAAGACGCTGTCCGGTCTTGCAAAGTAAATATATTCA
>ERZ837910.4453-NODE-4453-length-13688-cov-2.991198_pt1 | contig 13688 bp, 9 predicted proteins | sample MGYA00519940_ERZ837910 | MGnify/ENA primary metagenome ERZ837910 (study PRJEB31850, sample SAMEA3708825) | human gut metagenome | biome: human gut; feature: human-associated habitat; material: faeces | place: China | collected 2014 ... | reverse complement strand
TGACAGGTCAGATTACATCAGGAAGCGTTACGAAGGAGTATCTTGCCGTAACAGATCAGAAACCGGAGAAGGTGCAGGGACATCTGGAGGATTATCTGAAGAAAGACGGAAAAACAAATACATCTGCAGTAGTTACATCAAAAACCGATAGGGCAAAAAAAGCAGTTCTGGATTATGAAGTACTTAATGAAGTTTCAGATGAGCGGACTTCGACCGGTAAAAGAATTCTGGTCAGGATACAGCTGGGAACAGGCCGCCATCATCAGATCAGGGTACAGATGGCACATGCCGGAATGTCGCTTCTCGGAGATCGAAAATATAATCCGGAGGATTCTTCAGGACTTCCGCTGGGACTGTGTTCCTGTCATCTTGTGTTCCGACATCCGGTCACAGGAAAGAAGCTGGAATTTCAGGTAACTCCGAAAGGAGAATGTTTTGCAGATTTCCCAAATATCTGAATCAGAATATAGTGAAATTGCCGTATTTTCTTCGAAAAAATGAAAAAACTATGAAATCTATAGACGGAAAAATGAAAATGTGTATAATGTAGAAAAGAATCGGATCGATGTAAAATTTATAGTAGAAAAGAGGAAAATACAATGAAAAAAGCAGCTATTGCGGTGCTTTTTCTTGCCGGTGCAGTCGTAGCGGCAGGCGAGAGTGGTAAGATGGGCGGCTTTGGTAATTTTATTTCAGATGTGCAGGCCGAAGATGAACTGTCTGAAAGTGATAAAGACCAAAAAGAGATTATAGAAGAGTCAGATACTACAGAGGAGGACAGAGTCGCTGCTATTGATACTTCAATCACACTTGGTGCAGGCAGCAGAATTGCAGTTGTGAGCAAGGCTACAGATGGAGAATACTGGAAACTTGTCCGTCAGGGAATGGAAGATGCAGTTAAGGATATTAATAAAGCCTATGAGTTTTCATCCGATGATGAAATTTCTATGACTTTCGAGGGGCCTTCGGATGAGCAGGATATTGAAACTCAGGTTAATACGCTCGATGCGGTAATTGCAGAGAATCCTACCGTCTTGTGCATGTCAGCCGGAGATATTGAATCCTGTCAGGCACAGCTTGAGGCGGCCAGTGAAAATGGCATTCCGGTTGTAGTTTTTGATTCCAATGTCAGTGACGATGAGCTGGTGGCAGCGTTCCGTGGTACAGATAATGCATATGTAGGTAAGCTTGTAGCGGAGAAACTTGCAGATGCAATCGGAAAATCAGGTAAGATTGCAGTATTTTCTGCACAGGAAAAAACAGAGAGCTCACAGAAACGTGTCGAGGGATTTAAGGAAGCGTTGGCAGATTACGAGGGAATCTCAATTGTAAGTGAGTTATATACCGATAAGGTCAAAGATATGTCAGAGGCAATGGCAGATGTGCTGAAACGTTACCCGGATCTGGACGGAGTATTCTGTACCAATGAAGATGTTGCGGATATGTATCTCGGACTGGATAAAGGAGAAAATACACCGGTTATGGTAGGTGTAGATGCGACAAGCGTACAGCAGAAGGCAATCACGGACGGACAGGAGCTTGGGACCGTATCACAGGATCCATATGATATCGGATATCAGACGATCATAGCTGCATCACAGGCTATGTCTACAGATCCGGCACAGGCGGCTTCTGTAGAAAAAAATGTCCTGCTTGAGCCGAAATGGATTGACGCGTCTAATATCGATGATAGAGTAAACGGCAATTATCTGTACAGCAAATAAAAGAGAATATACGCAGGATGACGTGATATGATATGTAAGAGACAAGTTAATCCTGATATCCGACAGGGACAGTTCACATTGGACTGTCCCTGTGTTATAATGAAAAAGATTGAATTGAAATAAAAAGCAACTTCGATCAAAGTATGTTATGGCAAAACAGAGGAGGAAATTTTTTGAAAGAAAGAGAAACATTTGGATCAAGACTTGGATTCATCCTGGTTTCAGCAGGATGTGCAGTAGGTCTTGGAAACGTATGGAAATTTCCGTACATGACAGGTAAGTACGGCGGTGCCGCTTTTATCCTGATCTATCTTGGCTTTCTTGTACTGCTTGGACTTCCGATCCTTGTAAGCGAATTTGCAGTAGGACGAAGCAGCAGACTGAGTACGGCAAGAGCATTTCACAAACTGGAGCCGGAAGGTTCTAATTTCCATAAATACAGCTATATGGGAATGATCGGTAACTACATGCTGATGATGTTTTATACGATGGTTGCAGGATGGATGATGTACTATTGTTATGTTATGGCAACCGGGAAACTGAGCGGAGCTTCTTCCGAAGAAGTGAGCAGATTTTTCTCAAATCTGATGACATCTACAGGAACGATGACCGGATGGATGATCGCAGCGGTCCTGCTGGCATTTGGTGTATGTTCCCTAGGACTTCAGAACGGAATCGAGCGTATCACTAAGATTATGATGATCTGTCTGCTGGCACTGATCGTTGTACTGGCAGTTCACTCCGTAACACTGGATGGAGCAATGGAAGGTGTGAAATTCTACCTTGTACCGAATCTTGACAATATCCGCGAGGCAGGAATTGGAAATGTAATCTTTGGGGCACTGTCACAGGCATTCTTTACTTTGAGTATCGGTATCGGAGCGATGGAGATCTTCGGAAGCTACATGGGCAAAGAACGTACCCTTGCAGGAGAAAGCATCAACATCCTGATCCTGGATACCTTCGTAGCACTGATGGCAGGACTTATTATCATTCCGGCGTGTTTTTCATTCAATGTAGAGCCGGGAGCAGGTCCGGGACTTGTGTTCATCACTCTGCCAAATGTGTTCAATCAGATGGCTGGCGGAAGACTCTGGGGAGCACTGTTTTTCCTGTTTATGTCTTTTGCGGCACTGTCTACAGTAATTGCAGTATTCGAAAATATCCTGTCCTTTGCAATGGATCTGTGGGGATGGAAACGCAACAAGGCTGTTGCATTTAATATCGTTCTGATCATTATCCTTTCCATGCCGGCAATCCTTGGCTTTGGACCATGGTCCGGAATCCAGATCCTTGGTGAAGGAACAACTATCATGGATCTTGAGGACTTTATTATCTCAAACAACATCCTGCCGCTTGGATCTGTAATATTCGTGATTTTCTGTACATCTAAGAACGGATGGGGATGGAAGAATTTCCTGAGAGAAGCCAACACAGGAAAAGGAGCGAAATTCCCGGCATTCATCAGAAATTACATGCTGTGGGTGATCCCGGTCGTTGTAGCGATCATTTATCTCAAAGGTTACTATGACATGTTCCAGCCAAAGGGAAATGCTTATCTGATCCCATGGATGATCGTCGGTATTGCCATGCTGGCACTGACAGGATGGATCTCATTCGGACACAGCAAAAAGAAATAAGATACCACGGAACAATCCGTAAGTATCGCAAACAATAAGAATTAAGAGGAGGCACAAGTATTATGATAGCAGAAAAAATGAAACCTTTCGTACAGAACAATTCAGCAATCCGTATGATGTTCGAAGAAGGAAACCGTCTCCGGGCAAAGTACGGTGCGGACAAAGTCTATGATTTCAGCCTTGGAAATCCAAGTGTTCCGGCACCGGACTGTGTACGCGAAGCAATCATAGATCTTGTAAACAACGAAGAACCGACTGTCCTTCATGGATATATGAGTAACGCCGGGTTCGAGGATGTCAGAGAGACGATCGCACAGTCTCTGAACCGTCGTTTCGAAACTGCTTTTTCTGCACATAATCTGATCATGACTGTTGGTGCTGCCAGTGGCCTGAACGTGATCCTCAAAACGATCCTGAATCCTGGAGAGGAAGTGATCGTTTTTGCACCGTATTTCCTGGAATATGGTGCATATGTCCGCAACTATGATGGCAAGCTTGTGGAAATCTCACCGAACACAGAGACCTTTCAGCCGAACCTTAAAGAACTGGAAGAAAAAATTACAGTCAACACTCGTGCAGTGATCGTAAATACACCGCACAATCCGACAGGTGTCGTTTATTCCGAGGATACTATCAAAGAACTTGCAGCGATCCTGGAGAAAAAACAGCAGGAGTTCGGTTCTGTGATCTATCTGATTTCTGATGAGCCATACAGAGAGCTGGCTTATGACGGCGTAGAAGTTCCGTATCTGACGAAATACTACAAGAATACGGTTGTAGGATATTCCTACAGTAAATCTCTGTCTTTGCCGGGTGAGCGTATCGGTTATCTGGTCATTCCGGATGAGCTGGAAGACAGCGCAACCGTCATCACAGCAGCAGCGATCGCAAACCGTGTACTCGGAAGTGTCAATGCACCGTCCCTGATGCAGAAAGTCATCCAGAAATGCGTAGACGCAGAAGTAGATGTTGCAGCTTATGACAGAAACCGTCTGGCACTTTACAATGGACTGACAGAATGTGGATTTGAGTGCATCAAACCACAGGGAGCTTTTTACCTGTTCGTGAAATCTCCGATCGCAGATGAGAAGCAGTTCTGTGAGGCCGGCAAGAAATACAATATCCTCATGGTTCCGGGAAGCTCCTTTGCCTGCCCGGGATATGTGAGGCTGGCATACTGTGTTTCCTATGAGACGATCCAGAATTCCCTTCCGGAGTTTAAGAAACTGGCTGCGGAGTATGGACTGGGCAAATAATCCACATGAAACAACAAAAGAATGACAAAAAAATAACAATATAAAACACTATTTATACAGGATTTTAGACAAAACCACAAAAACAGGAGCCCCTCTTGTAGAAATACAAGGCAGAGGCTCCTGTCTACGTTTACATGGCATTATATCAGATCTTATCAATTTTCTTGCGGATCGCCAGCATCTTCTGATCGAGCTGGCTGATCATAGAGGCACATTGCTGCAGTTCCTCATTGATAACGGCAGCCTGTTTCTGACCTCTCTTATAACGGAGCTGGTGGTCGAGGTTTGCCCAGTAATCCATTGCAGCCGTCCGGAGCTGAAGCTCCAGTTTGACCCATTGATTCTCATTCTGGAATGGAATTGCGATCTCCAGGATCAGATGCAGGCTCTGATAGCCGGATTTCTTGGGCTGCTTGATATAGTCCTTGATCTTGATGATGCGGATGTCCTGCTGTTTCTGGATCAGGTCAGCCACCTTGTAGATATCGTCCACATAAGCGCACACAGCACGGACCCCGATCAGGTCGTTGATCTTCTCCACTGCCTGCGCGAAATTCATATCGAGGCCTTTTTTCTGCATTTTCTTGCAGACACTGTCGTAGCTCTTGAGTCGTCCGGTCTTCATCTGTATGTAGTTTCGTCCGGTCTTCATCAGCAGAAAAGTGTTGATGATATCGATCTTGGTCATCATAAGATTGATGGCACATTGTCCCTGGATGCTGAACTCGCTGTCGGTCAGCATATTCTTTAATAGTTCTTTCTTTTTCAATTTCTGTCTTTCTTCCTCTAATTGTATCAGTGTGAATGTTTCTGGTTCTGTTACCCGTATTGCATTACCGCTTCCCATTAGAATACTCCTTCAATAATAAATCTGTAGATTGATCATGTTAAAAGAAAGTAAAACAGAAGAGAAGCGCAGAACAGGGAATAGTTCTGTGTCATCTCTTATCCTCTAATCTATGCAGGATAAAATAGGAATATGACAATATATTCTGGTGCATTATTCTGTTATATACAAAATAACTAATTTGTACATAGAAAAACAAAAAAACTTATATAAAATACCATATGAAAATAAATTGCAAAATAAGTGACCATAAAATATAATAAACATATACAAAAATGCCCCGGGCAGAGTTGTGTAAATTGCATAAAAAAATAAATAAAAAGGGATTTAGTGGATTTTTTAGGTGGTTAAAATATATTGACAAATGATTAACAATCTAATATAATAGCCTCATCAGCAAGATTGATAAATAATTAACGTTAATTCATTAACACGCACAACCATCAAACACACTACTAAAACCAGAAAGAATCAAATCACAAGAGGAAAACAGGAGGATTCAGAAATGGCAAAGAAAGAAACCCACATCCCGGCAATTATCGACACTCCAGAGGCACTTGAAGCCAAGATCGCTGCGATGAAAGAAGCTCAGAAAATTTTTGCTACCTATACTCAGGAGCAGGTAGACAAGATCTTCAAAGCAGCCGCAACAGCAGCAGACAAAGCCCGTATTCCGCTTGCAAAAGCAGCCGTTGAAGAAACAGGAATGGGTATCGTAGAAGATAAAGTCATCAAGAACCATTACGCAGCAGAGTACATCTACAATGCATACAAAAACACCAAGACCTGTGGTGTACTGGAAGAAGATCCGGTTTATGGAATCAAGAAAATTGCAGAACCGATCGGTCTGATCGCAGCAGTTATCCCGACAACAAACCCGACTTCCACAGCAATCTTCAAAACCCTGATCGCTCTGAAGACAAGAAACGCAATCATCATCAGCCCACATCCACGTGCAAAAGGAAGCACTATTGAAGCTGCCAAAGTTGTTCTTGAAGCAGCAGTAAAAGCAGGTGCTCCGGAAGGAATCATTGGCTGGATCGATGTACCAAGCCTTGAGCTTACAAACCTCGTAATGAAGGAAGCTGACATCATTCTTGCAACAGGTGGTCCTGGAATGGTTAAAGCAGCATACTCCTCCGGAAAACCGGCACTTGGTGTTGGAGCCGGAAACACACCGGTTATCATCGACGACACAGCAGATGTCCGTCTTGCAGTAAACTCCATCATCCATTCCAAAACATTTGATAATGGTATGATCTGTGCTTCTGAGCAGTCCGTAACTGTTCTTGAAGGCATTTACAAAGCAGTAAAAGAAGAGTTCCAGTACAGAGGATGCTACTTCCTTAAGAAAGACGAAATCGAAAAAGTAAGAAAAACAATCCTGATCAACGGTGCACTGAATGCCAAGATCGTTGGACAGAAAGCAGCTACGATCGCTGAGATGGCAGGAGTTACTGTTCCGGCAGAAACCAAGATCCTGATCGGTGAAGTAGAATCTGTAGATATCAGCGAAGAGTTCGCACACGAGAAACTTTCTCCTGTACTTGCAATGTACAAGGCAAAAACCTTCGACGAAGCTATCGCAAAAGCAGAACAGCTGGTAGCTGACGGTGGATATGGACATACATCTTCTCTGTACATCAACGTAAATGAGAAAGAAAAGATGGCAAAACATGCAGCAGCAATGAAGACCTGCCGTATCCTGATCAACACTCCATCTTCTCAGGGTGGTATCGGAGATCTCTACAACTTTAAACTCGCTCCGTCTCTGACACTTGGATGCGGTTCCTGGGGTGGAAACTCTGTATCTGAAAACGTTGGTGTTAAACACCTGATCAATATCAAGACTGTTGCTGAGAGGAGAGAGAACATGCTCTGGATGAGAACCCCGGAAAAAGTTTACTTCAAAAAAGGCTGCCTGCCGGTTGCTCTTGATGAGCTGAAAAACGTGATGGGCAAAAAACGCTGCTTCATCGTAACTGACTCCTTCCTTTACAAGAATGGATACACCAAGAAGATCGAAGACAAACTTGACGAAATGGGAATCGTTCATACATGCTTCTCTGATGTAGAACCAGACCCGTCCCTCGCTTCTGCAAGAGCAGGTGCTGCAGCAATGCGTGCATTCGAACCAGACTGCATCATCGCAATGGGTGGTGGATCCGCAATGGATGCTGGTAAGATCATGTGGGTTCTCTATGAAAACCCGGATGCAGACTTCGATGATATGGCAATGGACTTCATGGATATCCGTAAGAGAATCTATACATTCCCGAAAATGGGTAAAAAAGCTTACTTCATCGCCGTACCTACATCTTCCGGTACAGGTTCTGAGGTAACACCTTTCGCCATCATCACAGACAAAGAAACAGGAATCAAATGGCCTCTGGCTGACTACGAACTGTTACCGGATATGGCGATCGTAGATACAGACAACATGATGAGTGCACCAAAAGGACTGACAAGTGCTTCCGGTATCGACGTTATGACACATGCTCTTGAGGCATATGTATCCATGATGGCTTCTGACTACACAGACGGTCTTGCACTCCGTGCAATCAAACTGGTATTTGATTATCTGCCAAGAGCATACAGAAACGGAAACGATGTAGAGGCAAGAGATCATATGGCAAATGCTTCCTGCATGGCTGGTATGGCATTCGCAAATGCATTCCTCGGAGTAAATCACTCCCTGGCTCACAAACTGGGCGCTTTCCATCACATCCCGCACGGTATCGCAAACGCTCTGGTACTTACAGATGTTATGCGCTACAATGCAGCAGAAGTTCCGGCTAAGATGGGTACTTTCCCGCAGTATCAGTATCCGAAGACACTGGCTCGCTACGCAGAGGTTGGCCGTTTCGTAGGACTGACAGGAAAAGATGACAAAGAAGTATTTGAGAAACTTCTGGAGAAACTCGAAGAACTCAAGAAGATCATCGAGATCAAACCTACCATCAAAGATTACGGTGTAGACGAGAAATACTTCCTTGAGACTCTTGATGAGATGAGCGAGCAGGCATTCAACGACCAGTGTACTGGTGCAAACCCGAGATACCCACTCATCGCAGAACTCAAAGAAATCTACCTGAAAGCTTACTATGGTAAATAATTAAAACGATATATTTTCTTCCATAAAATATAAATAATATAAGCGGCGATTGCCCCGGCATTACAGGAACGTAGTGCCGGGGCAGTTGCTTTATGGCAGTTAAGATTTGTTTAAGATTTGCGCGGACAAATTTAAGACTTTGTGTGTTGAAAAGAAAGAACACGAATGTTACAATAAACACCAACAGATATGGTAAAATCAAACAAAAACCACATACATCTTATGTGGAACAAAGGAAGCGTTAAGCTTCAGGGGGCATGATTATTGAAACAGAATGAAAACACAAAATACGTGAAACTTGGAATTACAGGTGCAGCAGTCCTGGCGTTTGGATTTGCGATCATGTATATCCTGAACCAGAGCCAGAGTATCGCAGCAGGAATCCGCGTGATCTTTAATATCCTGAAACCATTCCTGTATGGCGCACTGATCGCCTATATCCTTGCACCGATGTGCAACCGGATGGATGACAGATTCCTGAAATGGTGTCCAAATGCAACTGAGAAACAGAAAAAGGGAATGAAGTTTCTTTCCATTGCAATAGCGATCATATGTGCAGTGACTCTCGTAGTTCTGCTGATCCTGCTGATCTTACCGCAGGTATGGGACAGTACGATCAAAATCATCCGTATCCTTCCGGCACGGCTTGCATACTGCAATCGTATGATAGATCAGGTGCTCCAGGATCAGCCGCAGCTTCAGGCATATTTTAATCATTTTTCTTCACAGATTGAAAGTGGTCTGAATGACATTCTGAGTGCGAATTCCAGTATGATGCAGACAATTCAGGGGATTATAGGGAATCTTACCGTACAGTTGATTGAAGTCCTGAGTGTATTCAAGAATATGTTCCTCGGATTTTTGATTGCAGTATATCTCCTTGCCAGCCGCAAACTGTTTGGCGCACAGGCGAAACTTCTCCTGTATGGTATCTTCCCGAACAAATGGGCACAGATCATCGAGGAAGAAGTCCATTACACAGACAAGATGTTCAATGGATTCTTTGTTGGCAAGATCATCGACTCTGCAATCATCGGTGTGATCTGTTTTGCAGGGACAACGTTGTTGGGATTTGAATCTGCAGCGTTTATCAGCGTTGTCATCGGTGTGACGAACATCATACCGTTTTTCGGACCTTTTATCGGTGCAATCCCGTGTGCATTACTTCTTCTTCTTGACAACCCGTGGCAGGCATTGTATTTCCTCATCTTTATCGTGATTCTTCAGCAGGTAGATGGAAATATCATTGGACCGAAGATCCTCGGAAACACAACAGGCGTTTCCAGCTTCTGGGTGCTGTTTTCCATTCTTCTGTTTGGCGGATTATGGGGACTTGTGGGAATGGTCATTGCGGTTCCGCTTTTTGGCGTACTCTATGATATTATCAGGAAACTGACAAACAGAGGACTTCAGAAGAACCACAAAGAAGACATGAGAGAAGAATACGATAATAGCTTCCACAAGCCGGAACCACTGAAGGAAAAATCTTCCGAGCCGAAACTTTCCAGAGAGAAACTTCTTGAGGCAAAGGTTCAGCTTCTGAAGAAAAAGAAACAACAGAAACATTGATTCAAAGTAATTAAGAACTGATTCAGGTGCAGTCTCGTGATGCCCGCCGGATCAGTTCTTTTCAGAAATGGAAGGAAAAGGAGAATGAATATGACGAAAGAAGAACTGAAACAACTGCCAAAAGTAGAGCTGCACTGTCATCTGGACGGTTCACTCAGCAGAGAATTTATAGAGAAAAGACTTGGAAGACAGGTCAGCCAGGAAGAACTTACAGTTTCTGACGACTGTACGAGTCTTGCCGAATATCTTGAGAAATTTGACATCCCGGGCCGATGCCTCATGGACGAACAGGGACTTGCGGAAGCCGGTTATGATGTACTTCGCAGCATGAGCCAGGAAAATGTCTGCTATGCAGAGATCCGTTTCGCTCCGCTGTTCTCAGAGACAGAGGATATGAACTGCAGCAAAGTGATCGAAGCACTTCTTAGTGGTCTGGAACGCGGCAGGAAAGATTTTGGAGTAGAGTACGGAGTACTCACCTGTGCAATGCGCCATCATAGCGAGGAAGAGAATTATCGTATGCTCAAGGCGGCAAGGGAATATCTCGGTTCCGGTGTATGCGGAGCAGACCTTGCTGGAGCAGAGGCAGCATATCCAATGTCGGAGTTCATGGAACTGTTTACAAAAGCGGGGAAACTGGGGATACCTTTTACTCTCCATGCAGGAGAATGTGGAAATCCTCAGAATATCATAGATTCTGTGCAGGTCGGAGCAAAGAGGATCGGACATGGTATCGCCATGCGTGGTCATAAAGAACTTGAGAGAGCACTTGCAGAGAAAAACATAGGAATCGAAATGTGCCCGATCAGCAATCTCCAGACAAAAGCAGTCAACAGTACAGCAGAATATCCGCTCCGTGAATTCCTGGATGCAGGACTGAAGGTATCGATCAACACCGACAACCGGACAGTCAGCAATACAAATCTGACCAAAGAACTGGATTTCATCCAGAGAACCTACGGGATCCGTGATGAAGAACTTCCGCTCCTGATGAAGAATGCAGTGGACACAGCTTTTGCAGCAGATGAGGTGAAAGCAGCACTGTACCGGAAACTGGGAATCCGGTAAATTTCAGGTGGGACTGCCGATAATTGAATTTTTACAAATAAAACCGCCCTGAGCCGTTAAAATGTTACGACTCAGGGCGATTCTTTTATTGCTCTGTATATCAGGGAACGCCAGCGGCGTGTCCTGTGATTTACTCTTACTGCTTACGGAATGCAGCACGTTTTCTTTCTCTGGGATCAAGAATTCTCTTGCGGATACGAAGGCTTGATGGTGTAACCTCAAGAAGCTCATCCTGGTCGATAAACTCGATCGCCTGCTCAAGACTGAGAACCTTAGGCGGTGTCAGTTTCAGAGCTTCATCGGCGGAAGAGGAACGTGTGTTGGTCAGATGTTTGGTCTTGCAGACATTCAGTTCGATGTCTTCAGCTTTACCATTCTGTCCGATGACCATACCGCTGTATACTTTTTCGCCAGGTCCAACGAAAAGTGTTCCACGGTCCTGTGCGGAGAACAGACCATATGCAACAGCTTCACCTGCTTCGAATGCGATCAGGGAGCCCTGTTTACGGTACTGGAAATCTCCTTTGTATGGAGCATATCCATCGAAGGTTGTATTCAGGATACCGGTACCCTTGGTGGAAGTAAGGAACTCTCCACGGAAACCGATCAGTCCACGGGACGGGATATGGAATTCCAGGCGGACAGAACCATCGCTGGCTGTGCTCATTCCCTGGAGTTCACCTTTACGCTCGCTCAGTTTCTGGATAACGGTACCGGAGAATTCTTCCGGAACATCAACGTAAGCGATTTCCATTGGTTCAAGTTTCTTGCCGCGTTCGTCTGTGTGATACAGAACTTCCGGTTTACTTACTGCGAATTCATAACCCTCACGGCGCATGTTCTCGATCAGGACAGAAAGGTGAAGTTCACCACGTCCGGAAACCTTGAAACATTCGGTAGTTTCAGTATCTTCTACACGAAGGCTGACATCTGTATTGAGCTCACGGTACAGACGGTCACGCAGATGACGGGAAGTGATGTATTTACCTTCCTGTCCTGCAAGCGGGCTGTCGTTTACGAGGAAGTTCATGGAGATCGTAGGCTCGGAGATCTTCTGGAATGGAATTGCCTCCGGGTTGTCGCCGCCGCAGAGAGTATCACCGATATGGATATCTTCGATACCGGAGATCGCTACGATGGAACCTACAGATGCTTCTTTAACTTCAACTTTGTTCAGTCCGTCGAATTCATAAAGTTTGCTGATCTTGACTTTCTTGCGTTTGTCAAGGTCGTGATGGTTCAGAAGGGTAAGTTCCTGGTTTACTGCGATCTTACCGTTCTCTACTTTACCTACACCGATACGTCCTACATATTCATTGTAGTCGATGGTGCTGATAAGAACCTGTGTGTCAGCTTCCGGATCACCTTCCGGAGCCGGGATATATTTCAGGATTGTCTCAAACAGCGGAGCCATATTCTCCGGTGTATCTGCGAGGTCAAGAACTGCATGGCCTGCTTTTGCAGAAGCATACAGGAACGGGCAGTCAAGCTGCTCGTCAGAAGCTTCAAGGTCCATAAGAAGTTCCAGAACTTCATCGATAACTTCATCAGGACGTGCTTCCGGACGGTCGATCTTGTTGATGCAGACGATAACGTGCAGGTTCAGCTCCAGAGCTTTCTTCAGAACAAATTTAGTCTGAGGCATAGCACCCTCAAAAGCATCTACCAGAAGAATAACGCCATCGACCATTTTCAGTACACGCTCTACTTCGCCGCCGAAGTCTGCATGACCTGGGGTATCGATGATGTTGATTTTTACTCCTTTGTAGTGGACAGCAGTGTTCTTGGACAAAATAGTAATTCCGCGCTCACGCTCAATGTCATTGGAGTCCATGACACGTTCCTGAACTTCCTGGTTTTCACGGAATACACCGCTCTGCTTCAGAAGCTGGTCTACCAGGGTGGTTTTGCCGTGATCGACATGGGCGATAATGGCTACGTTGCGTACATCTTCGCGTTTGATATTCATAAAAATCGAAATCCTTTCTTTTTTCTTCTATATTAATGTGTTTTTTCCATGATACGACATTCCAGTTTACCACATTTTTCGCAGATTACAAGGTGTTGAGAAAAATTTTTTTTAAAAGTAGTTCTAAATCTGCATAAGCCTTCATATTCATAGTTCTATAAAAAACAAAATACCCAAAGAGGAAGGAGAACTATTTATGGCAGACAAAATCATTGAAAACAATCAGGTATCGATCATGGGGAAAATTGATACAGGCTTTACATTCAGTCATCTGGTGTTTGGAGAGGGCTTTTATACAATGGAGCTGATCGTCAAGCGTCTGAGTGATTCTGAGGACAGGATCCCGGTCATGGTGTCAGAGCGTCTGATCGATGTCACACAGGATTATATAGGAGAGTATATTGAAATCCATGGACAGTTTCGTTCCTATAACCGCCATGAGGAGAAGCACAATCGACTGGTGCTCTCTGTCTTTGCGCGTGAAGTGAAGTTTGTGGAGG
>ERZ837910.4449-NODE-4449-length-13699-cov-5.787599_pt1 | contig 13699 bp, 14 predicted proteins | sample MGYA00519940_ERZ837910 | MGnify/ENA primary metagenome ERZ837910 (study PRJEB31850, sample SAMEA3708825) | human gut metagenome | biome: human gut; feature: human-associated habitat; material: faeces | place: China | collected 2014 ... | reverse complement strand
AACTTTTGCAAATACTGTTTTATGGGAACTCTGCTGGTGGGCGCACCCTGTTTTTTTGTTTTTAATAAACAAGATGGAGCAAATCGGCCAGTACGATCATAGCAACAATTATAGCAAAAAGAAACACGGGCAATCAATCTCCGGGCTGTGATATGGGATTACCCGGCCAAATTGATTCTTTTCCGCAAGCTCCCGGCACTGCATTGCATCCAGATGCACCGGATACCGCAGGAAGAGCATCTGCCCGTTTTTCAGCATTTCTGCGCTCAGGCTGCCCGCATCCGGGGTGCCTGTCATGATGCCGTGTGCTCCGTGCGCCACCATTTCGCGGGCGCGCTGCCCGGCTTTTCCTGCCAGCTGCGGTCCGCTGAGAAAGACAACGCCTTTTTCCCGGCTGAGGAAAGCATCCGGCTGCACCCAGTCCGCAAAATGCGGCGGCACAGGCAACAGCCACGGTCCACCCAGCTGGATCTGCTGTAGCTGACGAAGGAAATGCGCATCGCCGTAAAATTTCAGATTCGGTGCAAAGCGTTTCAGCAACAGAAGGATCTCCGGCCCTCGGCCATATTTCGGCACCGGGAAGAACAGGAGCTGTGTCTGTTTCAGGCACTGCACGGTCTCCACACAGAGTTTTTTGACGCAAGTGTTCCAGTCTGCGTCCGTGCTGCCGTAAGCCGCATCCAGAACGGCCAGATCTGCCGTCTGGCTCCGCAGCGGGTCACAGGGGTAGAGCGGGCTGTGCTCTGCATAGTCGCCAGAAAAGAGAATGCTCTTTCCGTTCCATTCAAATCGCAGCCAGACGCTGCCTGCGCAGTGCCCGGAACGCCCCCATGTGACCTGCAGGCCGGGCAGTTCCGGCACAGAGCCGGAGCCTTTGCAAGGGCAGAGACTTTCCAGCGTTTGGATATGATTCAAGGAAAAGGGCAGTTGGGTCAGAGTAGGCAGCGTAGCATAGACCGGCCCCTGATACCCCTGCTGCGCCAGCCACGGCAGCGCCCCGGTGTGGTCTGCGTGGCTGTGGGTCAGAAAGACAGCCCGCAGTTTTTGAATCTGCTCTGCATTCAGCCGGGGCAGGTCGTCCTCTGCGCCAGCCAGCAGACCGCAATCCACCAGAAAAGCAGCACTATTCTGTTCCACATAAAAGCAGTTGCGGCCATGTTCGCCGCAGCCCCCGGCAATAAAAAGTTCCATCTCAATGCACCTTCCGATGATCGATCACCGTGTTCAAGATCAGCAGTGCCGTGGTCGAAAACAACACACACAGCACCGCCATCGCCATGCCAACCGAAACGCTGCCCTGCTCAAATTCCCGCACGATAAAGGTGGAGACCACCAGTGTGTTGGGCGGAGCGATCAGACTTGCCGTTACCAGTTCCCGGAAAGCGATGATGAAGGTCATCATCCAGCCGGTGGCGATGCCCTGCCGGATCAGCGGCAGGGTGATACGCCGCAGGATGTAAACCGGGCTTCCGCCGAACACCTGTCCTGCCGCCATCAGGCTGTCACTGATTTGGGTAAAGGACGAAGTGACGTACTGCACCGTATAGGGAAGAAACAGCACCACATAGGCCAGAACCATGATGCCCATAGTGTTGTACAGCGGCAGGATGTTGTAGATTTGGTTCCAGAATAGCATAATTCCAATGACCAATACAATACCCGGCAGCATTTCCGGCAGCAGACCAATGGCTTCTACCACCTTGCGCAGTTTGGAGTGCGACTTCCGCACCGCCAATACCAGCAGAGTGCCCAGCACTGCACAGATGGTAGCCGAAGTGACCGCAAGAAAAACGCTGTTCTTCAGAGCACTCAATCCCTTTTCGTTCTCGGTGAACAGTTCTACATAATGTGCGATGGTAAAGTTGCCCGGTGCCAGACCGTAGCCGCGGAGATTGATGAGAGATGTGGAAATGACCGAGAAGTACGGAACCCCAACTGCAATCAGCAGCACCAGAACGATATATGCCCACGCAGCGACGGTGGCTCCTTTGCCCATGGACTGCTCTACGCGGCGGGCACCCTTGCCGCTGACCAAATTGTAACTTTTGCGCGTGGTAATGTAATTTTGCAGCATCCACATACACAGACAGATGCCTACCAGCACGGAGGAGAGCGTGGCTGAACTGCCAAAGTCGATGGGGGCTACGGTGGCGTGGCGGTGGATCTCGGTGGTAAACACCTCAAACCCGATGCGCTTGCCCAGCGTAGAAGGCGTGCCGTATTCAGACAGCGTTTTCACAAACACCAGCAGCGCACTGATGGCGTAGTTGCCGGAGAGCAGCGGCAGAAAGATCTTGCGCATCCGAGCAGAGAATCCGGCCCCAAACACAGCACCTGCCTCTTCCAGACTGGAGGGGATATTCAGCATGGCGTTTTTGAGCATGGTGAGCATGAACGGAAAAACGTGCAGGCTCATCACCAGCACCAAACCGCCCAGAGTGAAGAAGATCTTTTCGCACCCGGCAGCTGCGGGGATCAGCTGCTGCAAAAGCCCCTTTTTCTGCATAAATAAGATCCAGCCCATGGAGGCAATGTAGGGCGGCGTCATGAACGGGATCATAAAGAGAATGTCAAAGACACGGTAGCGGGCAAACTTTGTCCGGGAGAACAGATAGGCCAGCGGTGCGGCAATCAGAGTAGACAGCAGCACCACCAGCACACCCAACAGCAGCGAATTGCCGATCATGTGGGCGTTTTCCGGGTTCAACAGCGTCTGCACAGCGGGAGAAAAGTCAAGGCGGCCATTCTGCATGACCGCCTTGGCAAAAATCATTCCCACAGGACAGACGATCAGAAAGATCAACACCACTGCCAGCAACAGCAGCGGAAGATTCGCCTTACGATTCGTCTGTTTCATGGAGCGTTACCCGTTGCTGGCACCGCAGATCTGGTTGATCTTTGCGGCATCATCGCTGGCTTCCGCCATCATCTTGTCCCAATCGGGCGTGATCTGAGGAATATCCTCCAGATTGCTGCGCTTGTCGCACTTGATGTCGGTGCGGCCGGGCAGCAGATAAGCATTTGCCACCAGCTGCTGTGCCTCATCGCTGAACAGATAATCAACAAATGCCTTGGCATTGTCCATGTTGGGAGCCGTTTTCAGGATCATTGCCGGGCGGGGGTTCACGATGGTGCCGCCTGCCGGGTAGTAGATGTCCAGCGGCTCGCCCTTATTCTTGGAAGAATAGGCGTTGTAGTCCACGCCGGCCACAAGGATGCCCACTTCGCCAGTGGTGACAGCTTCCAGTGCAGCCTTGTTTGCGCCGGGGACCGTCATACCGTTGTCGGCCATAGCCTGAAAATCATCCCAGCCATTCTTGACCACATAGCCTGCCACAAAGTCCTTGCAGGCACCGGACTTTTCCGGGTCGGGGATGGCCAGCTGATCCTTATACTCTGCGTTGCCAAGGTCTTTCCAGTCGGCATCAAGCGTGGAGAACACCGTGGTGTTATAAATAACGCCCACAGCGGATGCACTGTAACCAAACAGCACACTGTCGTCATCCAGCCAGCCGTCCACGATGAGGTCGGCGTTTTCCGGGGTGTAGCTTTCCAGCTTGTCATCTGCTTTCATGGACAGACCATCCGACCAGGAAGCCAGAATCACTACATCGGCCACAGGGTTTGCTGCTTCGGCTTCCAGACGAGCGAGGATCTCGCCGGTAGTGCCCTGAAACTGCTCTACCTCGATACCAGTCTTTGCCGTAAAGCCCTCGGCCAGCTTATCGGCCAGACCAGCCGGAGAAGGCATATAGACCGTCACTTTGCCGGTGCCGGATGCGGCAGCGGGAGTGCTATCGCTTGCCACGCTGGAAGAAGCTGTGCTGGAAGCAACCGTGCTGCTTGCGGAGCCGCCGCAGGCGGTCAAGGCGGCAGCGGCAGTCAGAGTACCCGCCACAGCAAGAAAATTACGACGGCTGATTTTATAATTACGCATAAGGATTCTCCTTTTTCATTTCCAATGATGTATCATCAAGCCGCACCTTGCGGCAGAAAGCTGATTCAGACGGCAACGATGGCACTACGGGGCAGATAAAGCGAGATCTTTTCGCCCACCGAGACCCGTCGGGGGCTGATATATGTCCAGTCCTGTCCGTTGTGGTTCAGCTGTAGCTGGTAGCTACTGCCAAGGAACTGCACCGCCGTGACATCGGCATCGTATTTTTCGGCCTGCTCGGTGGGAACCGTCTGTGCCTGTTCCGGGCGGAACAGATGATTCTGGTCGAGCCAGTTGGAAGAGCCTACAAATCGTGCCACGAACTCCGTTGCCGGATGGGAATAGATTTTTTCCGGGGTATCATACTGCTCAATTTTTCCGGCGTGACAGACCGCAATTGCATCGCTCATGCTCATGGCCTCAATCTGGTCGTGGGTCACAAACACGCCGGTAATGCCCAACTTGGTGATCAGCGTCCGCAGTTCCGAGCGCATCTCTTCCCGCAGCAGTGCGTCCAGTGCGGAAAGCGGCTCGTCAAACAGGATGCAGGCCGGTTCAATGACGATCGCGCGGGCAAATGCCACACGCTGCTGCTGACCGCCGGACAGCTGATGAGGATACCGCTGGGCAAAATCATCCAGCTGTACAGCGTGGAGTGCATTTTTCACCTTTTCGTCCAATTTGTCCGTCTTGCCAGCCGCCCGCAGGCCAAAAGCCACATTTTCAAAGACAGTCATGTGCGGCCAGAGGGCAAAATCCTGAAACACAAAGCCAAGGCCGCGCTTTTCGGGCGGGATATTGATCTTCTTTTCCGAGGAGAACACACAGCGATTCTCAAACCAGATCTCACCGCTGTCCGGCGTTTCCAGTCCGGCGATCATCCGCAACAGGGTGGTCTTGCCGCAACCGGAAGGTCCCAGCAATGTGGTCAGGCTGCCGCTTTGAATGACAAAGCTGGTAGGCTGGATCACCTGCTTTGCGCCAAAGGATTTTGTAACATGAACGAGCTTGATCTCCATATTTTGCACTCCTACTTTTGATACCTGCTCTATGGTAGCACGAAGGATTTGTGCAAACTATCCCAGTGGCGTAAATCTCATGTAAAAGTTTGGCAACAAAAAGTCCCCGCTGAACCTTAAGATCCAGCAGGGATTTCATGAAGATATAAATATCCGAAAATAAGCCCATCCAGAGGAAAGTCAGGCAAGATGGAACAGATCAATCAGCACCACCATTGCAAGGCCATAGTAAACGACAACCGCTACCAAATCGTTGATCGTCGTGATCAATGGTCCGGAAGCAACAGCCGGATCAATATGAATTTTATGGAACAGCATCGGAACCAATGTGCCCACCAGACTGGAAACGACCATGGCGACAACAAGTGATGCGCCTACACAGCCAGACAGCAGAAGTGCCGTATTCCAAGCGTAGCCTTTGAAAAAGTGGATATAACATCCCAGAAAACTCAGCGCCATTACGGCCAGAATCGTACCATTCAGCAATCCAACTCTGACTTCTTTCCAGAGCAGCTGAAATTTCTTGGATACCGTCAGATTTTCGTCTACCAGAACTCGAATCGTAACGGCCAATGACTGCGTGCCGACATTTCCCGCCATACCCAGCACCATAGACTGAAAACAGATCACAACCGGAAGCACTGCTACCACCGATTCAAATGCGCCAACGACCGAGGAAACCAGCATTCCAAGAAATAACAGAGCGGTCAGCCACGGAAGACGCTTTTTCACACTTTCAAAAACGCTTTCCCTCAAATCTTCCTCGCCGGTCAGACCACCCAGCTTTGCGTAATCATCGCTCATCTCATCGTCAACCAGTTCCACAACATCGGACGATGTTATGATACCCATCAATTTGCCTGCCTCATTCAGCACCGGCAGACTGCGCTCCGCATAGTCCACAATGCGCTCGATACAGTCGCTGATTTTTTCCCGATCTGTAACGTAGGGGTAAGACCCAACGATGAGTTCCGCAAGAGGATCTTCTGCACGTGCAATAATCAAATCTTTTAAGTCGATTGCACCATAGAAATGTTCATTTTCATCCACCACGTACAACACAGAGATGTTGTCATTCTCCCCGGCCTGCTTGACCAGCTCACTCATAGCCTGCCGGATGGTCATATCATTTTTGATGCGGATATAATTCGTCGTCATTTTGCTGCCGATCTCATCTTCGCTATAAGAAAGCAGCATCTTTACGTCTTCAATCGAATCTCTGTCCAGTTTGTTGACGATTTCACCCTTGTCTATCTCGTCAAGGTCTTCCAGCGCATCTGCCGCATCGTCCGAGTCCATGTTGGAAATAACTTTTGCAGCCTCATCTCTGGATAATTCTTTCAGATACGGCTCTGCATCGTCCAGATAGGCGAAGATCTCAGCCACTTCGTCTACTCCCAAAATGGGATAAAGCGACTTGCGTTCTGCAGGCATGAGCGCTTCCAAAGCATCCGCCAGATCTTTTTCATGGTAATCCGACAGTTTTTCGGCCAGTTCAGCCTGAGGTATATTGCCATGAATGATGTTCAAAATTTCCTGCACATAGTTTTTCTGCATGATCTGTCCTCTTGATTCTGTTATGTCAATCAAAAAATATCGTTTCACTTCAAAAATTCGAATTCTATCATAGCACGTCCGTCCTGTGACAGCCACCATTCCGGTGTAAACCCTTTGTAAAATCAGATATAAAAAATTCCCGTCAAAGCAGCAGACTTTGACGGGACGAAAGAAGAAAAGAAAGATACTCAATTGATGCACAGAGCCATTCAAGCTATAACCTGATCTCTTGCACAGAGCATACGTTGATGCCGCTCTGCCCTGTACCATGGCAGATAAAGAAGCAACAGGACTGCAGCAAGAACCGGCAGAAAGCCCAGTAGATAAAAACGTTCTCCAAAGCAGTGGGCGAAAAAGGCAGTAATCGCATTGCCCTGCGGATCATTGAGAAAGAAAAAGTTTGTTTTCAGCAGCCGATTCAGGAAAAAGATCGGCGTTGCGATTGCACACAGAAACGCCAGTACCCAGCGGATATGATGCACCTGCGGGCGAAATCCGCCAGCAAGCAGAAGGACCGGATAGAGGATCAGCAGAACGTGAATGCTATAGGAATGCAGATGCAGCAGGTTCCAGACCGGGAGCCGCTGCCATGAGGGGCTCAACATTGCGACCACTGCTCCCGGAATACAGAGCGCATAAAGGATTTCCTTGCTCCAACGGCTCTGGTGTATGGCATCGTACCAGCAGACAAAGATGTTGATGCTGCACAGGTGGAGAGGCAGATAGGTCACGTTCCATTGACCGGTGTACAGCAGGACGGCCTGCTTCATAAACTCATCGGCCAGCATCAGGACAAACACAGCGCGAAGGATCTGATGCCGGGTCACTTCCCTGCAGCGGTAGTAGATTACCGCACAGAGAAAAATGACCGCCGCTGCTCCCAGCAATTCTGCCCAATGCGTTGCACTGAACAAAGAGAAGGCGCGGTAATCCGCCCCGCGTTCTGCCTGTATCGTCTGCACGGATTTCCAGAAATCTTCCATAGGATTCTCCCTTTCTGCGATTTCATTCTACAATAAAATTGTATCATCGAAATCCAGTCGAAGAAACCGTGCTGCGGTCAAATCTGTGTGAAATCCGAGTGCATCTCACTTCAGACTGGAGTGCACGTTGGCCTGATAGGCTTCCTCGTAGAACTGTGCCTGACAATCCACGGCATCGGCACCGGGCATCCGGCGGACATAGCTGCCGTCCGGCTGCTGCACGCGGGCGTTGCAGTTGTCGGCCAGCATCGTGTCAAAGATGTGCTGCAAACGTGCCTTCAGAGCCGGAGCCGTGACCGGAGCCGCGATTTCCACGCGGCGGAGCGTAGAGCGGGTCATCCAGTCTGCCGAGCCGATGTAGTACCGGGCACGCTCTCCCTGTCCGAAAATGTAGATGCGGGAATGCTCCAGATAGCGGCCCACGATGCTGATGATATGGATATTCTCGGTCTCATCCGGGACACCGGCACGCAGGCAGCAGATGCCGCGCACCACCATATCGATGTAGACGCCCGCCTGACTTGCCTCGATGAGCTTGTTGATGAGCACTTTGTCGGTCAGGCTGTTGATCTTGATGCCGATGTAGCCGCCCTCGCCGCGGGCGGCAGCTTTGATCTCACCGTCTATCCGATTCAGCAGACGGTTCTGTAAGCAATGAGGCGCCACCAGCAGGTTCTTGACCGAATCCACCGTTTCGCCCTGATCCAGTGCGCGGAACACTTCGGTGGCTTCCAGACCGATTTCCTTGGATGCGGTCAGGAAAGAAAGGTCGGTGTACAGGCGGCTGGTCTTTTCGTTGTAGTTGCCGGTGCCGATCTGGGTGATGAAGGAAATACCCTCCTTCGTTTTGCGGGTGATCAGGCAGAGCTTGGAGTGGACTTTCAGCCCTTCAATGCCATACACCACATGACAGCCGGCACGTTCCAGCAGGCGGGACCACTCGATGTTGTTTTCCTCATCAAAGCGGGCTTTCAGCTCCATCAGAACATCCACCTACTTGCCGTTTTCGGCGGCTTCCACCAGTGCATCCACCACCTTGCTGTGGTTGGCCAGACGATAAAGAGTCATCTTGATGGAGACCACGTCCGGGTCGCAGGCGGCCTCGTGCAGCAGCTGCAGGAAGGGACGGATGCTCTCATACGGATAGTGAATCAACTTGTCCTCTTCCAGGATCTGCGGAATGATGGGCTTGCGCTCGTCCAGTGCAGGGCTGGGCTGCGGGTGGCGGGGCGCAAAGAACAGGTCGGTGTGGCTGCGCAGCTGATCCTCGATCTGGAACAGGAAAGAGTGATCCAGCGGAGAATCGTATTCAAACACCCGCTTGGGGTCCAGTTTCAGGTTTTTGCACAGGGACTGGATAATTTCTTCGTCGATCTCACGGCTCAGTTCCAGACGGACAGGTGCCAGCTTTTTGCGCTTCTTGACCACTTCGGCCATGTGATCCCGGTAGTTCAGGTCTTCGTCATAGATCAGGTCGGCGTCAATATCCGCATTGCGGGTGATGCGGGCCAGCGTTTTGCTGGTGACCTTATAGCCCTTGTAGAGCAGTGGCAGGAAGTGCAGGATCAGTTCTTCCGACAGGATAAAGCAGCCAGTACGGCCCGGCACCGGCACCAGCCGGGGGAAGATCTCATTGCCGCAGGGCACAATGCCGATCTTCTTCTTTTCTGCCTTGGTGCTCAGCACCGCAACCGCATAGATGCCCTTGTTTTTCAGGAACGGAAATGCCTGCTTTTTGCTGATGATGAAACTGGACAGCAGCGGCAGGTAGTCCTGCCGGAACAGCTTTTCCAGTTCGGTACGGCTTTCTTCCTCCATATGGGCAAAGTCCAGCAGACGGATCCCCTGCTCTGCAAGCTGTTCCAGCAGACCATTATAAGCAGCGTCCCGGCGGGCTGTCAGCTTGTGGATAAAAGCCAGCGCTGCATCGATCTGTTCGCCGCTGGTCATATTCGTCTTATTTTCCCGTGCGTTTTTGTCCAGCAGCATCTGGTCTTGCAAGCTGCCGATGCGCACCATGAAAAATTCATCCAGATTGCTCTGGAAAATCGACAAAAAACTCAGCCGTTCACACAACGGCAGACGGGAATCCTCTGCCTCCTCCAGAACGCGTTCGTTGAACCGCAGCCACGAAAGCTCACGGTTTGCATAGCAATGATAGGTGTTTTCCATATTCCTCTTCTTCTCTGACCGGAATGCTTCGGATTGCATGATACAAACGTTTTTATTATACCGTGCAAATGTAAAATCAGAAATCAGGAATGTGTCTGGAATATGTAAAATCGCTTCTGCACACAGATTTTACCGCAATTTGATTGCAACCGCCTCGAAATCATCTTACAATAGTAGATACTTTCTTTTAATATATGAATCGGGGGCAGAGAACCATGACGTATAAAGACATCAAACACAATGAGGAAGTCAACGAACTGCTGAAAAAAGGCAACCAGAATCTAGGCCTGCTGGGCTACACCGAGCACTCACAAGCCCATTGTGTCCGGGTGGCAGAGACCGCCGCCCACATCCTGAAAAAATTCGGCTATCCGGAGCACGACATCGAGCTTGCCCGGATCGCAGGCTATATGCACGACATCGGAAACGCCATCAACCGCAGCCGTCACGCCGAATACGGCGGGCTACTGGCCAACGAGATTCTGAAGCAATATGACCTGAGCGTCCCGGACCGCATCACCATCGTGTCCGCCATTTCCAACCACGATGAATCCACCGGCGGGGCCGTGGATCCCATCTCGGCAGCACTCATCATCGGCGACAAGACTGATGTGCGCCGCAGCCGTGTGCGGGAAAAGCCCAAAGCATCCTTCGACATCCATGACCGGGTCAACTATGCGGTCACAGACCAGACCCTGAAGATCAACACCGAGAAAAAAGTCATCTCGCTGAATCTGCAAATCGACACCGATATTTGCAGCATGTACGAATATTTTGAGATTTTCCTGCAGCGGATGCTGATGTGCCGCGGGGCTGCCGATATGCTGGGAGCAACCTTCAAGTTGACGGCCAATGGGGCCAAAGTTCTTTAATGTGTAGCCATCTCCTTAAAGAACAGGAACCAGCCTTTACAATAAAAAACAAAAAGTCCCGCCTGAAAGTAAAGCTTTCACTTTCAGGCGGGATGTCTTTCAATATGACTGCTATGGCGGCATGCGTGACCATGAACTCTGCACGATGTCAATTCCTAGACAACTTTTTTCAAATACAGATCTTCAATGATGGTGGTTTCATCGTATGCAGCAACTGTGCAGGCGATCCCTGTTCTGCTACTACTCCATCTTTGAGCACCACAATCTTATCTGCACTGGAAACAGTGCGCATCCGGTGGGCGATGATGAGGACGGTTTTATTTTTTTATCAGCCGGGATATTCAAGACTCCTTTTTTATTGAGTGTGACTTCTCTCATAAACCGCAGCCGCGATGCACCAGACTATAATGGCACTGTTCGTGCTGCTCTGGCTCATCACGGACATCCATGTAGCCACCGGCATCTGCATCGCCTGCGCAATATCCGGTACTGCGGCCAGCAGAAGATTCCATGTGACCGGGTGAAAAGCCAGCATCCACCGGGAATACCGTGTCTTGCCCGCAAGCAGCATCACGAAATGGATGCCGAAAGCCAGTATCATCGGAACGTACATCGGCGCAATGGCAAGGAGCATGCCGTCTTGATAGGCGGTGACCGCCGCGATGGCAGCTTCTTCTCCGATGCGCGGGCCCAGATAGGTGGTGAACCACGCCATGGTAGCCACCCAGGTGTGGATAGTCAGCGCCACCGCAACGGTGAAAATTCCACACAGATACTGAATGATCTTTGTTTTTCTGTACTTTGTATCAATGTCCGCATTCAGCGCTTTTACTACGAAGTAATAGAGAAAGCCGCCGACCGCTCCCAGCCCAACGGTAAGCACAGGCTTCCACAGCCCGTAGGAGCCGGACAGATAATAGGCTCTGTTGAAAAGACCGGTGTCCGTTTCCCGAAGCGGAATGCAGCCCAGCAGCCAGTCCCCGGCAGCCATAAATCCGCATCCGACTGCGCCAAGAATGCACCAGCGAATCAGCTTTTTCGGTTTCTCCGTCTTCATCTTTTTTGCCTCCGATTGCAGTTCATGATTCTGCTTTTCATTTGGGCAATTTCCAACTTCTTAGAAAATCAAATGGACAATACCGCCGACAATTGCCGCTCCCGCAACCCAGATCAGCGCCAGTATGCTTCGCTTTTTCAGCACCTGCCTCCAGGTCTGCACGAACGGCGCATCTTCAAGCCCTGGCAGCACCCAAAACTGGCTGTGCCCGACCCATAGCTTGTCGATTACAACGCCGTCATAGATATTCATGACCTCAAGAAACAGCAGCGCCTGCCAATAGGCCTCACCAAAGGAGGAAGCCCCGTTCCACAAACCGATGATCAGCACAAGAGCAGCAAGCATCACGATGTAAAACGAAATCATAAAGCACTTTCGTTTCCGGTTCATCGTATTGCGGTCGATCAGTCCCAGCTCAATGGCTTGGTCCTGCACCGTCTTGGGATAAAAGTACAGTCCATTGACCGCCCCGCCGATCACAGCGATTTTTACCATTGCGGTAAACAGCAGGCAATAAATCAACAATTGCAGTATGATCATTGTTTTTCCCTTCTCAGTCTGCGTGCGAATCGGGCATCTGGCATCATCGCGGTGTAGCAGATTCCTTGTTTTCCCTCATGCTGAAGCTGCTGGATATGGGCTTCTGTTGTTTTTCTTTTTTCATGCAGGACTTTTTTTATCACACGCATAGAAAATCTCTGCCTCCCAAAACGATTGCTTCTGTCACACGTCCTCAAAGCAGCGCGCAAAGCCACGCTGCCACAGCGGAGGCGGGAATGTAGATCACAAAGTGCCAGATATGTGTTCGCTTGTTATAGCCGAACATATGCGGACCGACCACGCCCTTCAGCTCCGGATAGAAATGCGGAAAGAAATTGGAGTGGCACAGCAGCACCCAGTCAAAGAAAATGATGTCGTAGATCTCCATGGCGTAGAGCACGGCGAGAAACCGCACAAAGAAGTCCAGGAAGCCGAAGCCGTTTCTGACGCCGTCCCATACGCTTAGTGCCGCCGCAGCGAGAAAAAGCAGGATGGCAATGATCTCAATCACCCAGCCGATACTATGTGCGCCGGGAAATCGTTCCTTTGTATCGGGGATTGCGTCCAGATTTTCCTTTGGTGCGGATGAGAAAAAACGCTTGTCCTGAATGAAACCCACCCCGCCGTATAAAACAAGAAAGTATGCCAGAAATACCATGAGCGTTACAAGAACCGTGATTTTCATTTTGATGTTGATGCCTCCGTACTGACAGACTGCTGCTTTTCCGCGTCCGGTTTTTTGATCAGGTCATACAGCTTTCCAAATTCGCCGATGTCCCGCACTCCGGCAAGTTCCATGCCCAGATGGACATATTTGTCGCACTTAGATTTTGCATCCGTTTCCAGAATCACCGGCACGCCCAGCCGGTCGCCCTCGGCAAAGGCAAGGTCCAGCACCTTTCGCATATAGCCCTGCCCCTGATACTGTTCCCGCACACAGACAAGTCCAACGAAAATGTAGGGCTTCTTTTCCTTGTCCATGCGGTCTTGTAGGGAAGCCCCGCCCCGCTTGATAGCGATACCGAATTGCAGAAGACGCTTCAGGGTGGAGTTGCGCAGCATTCCGCAGGCAATGGGCCACATGGTTTTGAGGCCCATCTTCTCCTTTGGCAGCTTATAGGCGATATAGCCCTCGCCCCGCTGGCTGGTAGTGTGCAGAAAGCCGCCCCGCAGCACCCCGCGCACATAGGCGCAGATATAGTTTGCCGTGGCTTCTTTCCCGGAAAAGGCAGCGGACATTCCCGTTTCCTCTCCGTAGTCGTAATAGCCGAAAGCGTGACCGATATCATGGATGGATTTTTCGTCCAATGTTGTAACTTTCATTGTATTTCACTTTCCTGATTCTTCAGCACATCTCTCTGTTCCGCCATCCGTCAGAAAGCGTTCCAGCTCCGATGCAAGCAGCGCCGGATGATTGATGATCTCACCATGACCAAAACCGGGGAAGCAGCGGACGATCAGACCCGGATATGCCTTCCGCAGTCGCTGGATGGCCTTTTTCATATGCCCTTCTTTTTCTCCGTACCAGCAGGCGACCTTTGCATCGGGCTGTACCGGAAAGT
>ERZ837910.4434-NODE-4434-length-13744-cov-2.773029_pt1 | contig 13744 bp, 11 predicted proteins | sample MGYA00519940_ERZ837910 | MGnify/ENA primary metagenome ERZ837910 (study PRJEB31850, sample SAMEA3708825) | human gut metagenome | biome: human gut; feature: human-associated habitat; material: faeces | place: China | collected 2014 ... | reverse complement strand
TATCGTTGATGACGGTCATGGCCCAGGTGAATTCCTCCCACGCGGTGAGGAAGTTAAATATGCTCACCGACGCGATAGCGGGACTGGCGAGCGGCAATATGATGCGGAAGAACACCGTGAATACGCTCCCGCCGTCGGCGTACGCTGCCTCGTCAAACTCGCGCGGGATGCTCTCGATGTAGCTTTTGATCATAAACGTGGAAAACGGGATGACCCACGCGACATAGAACGGGATAAGCCCCGCGAGGCTGTTCGTGATGCCGAAAAACGACGCGAGCTGAAACTGCGGGATGATGAGCGTTGTGCCGGGGATGATCATCATGCCGATGACGAGCGCGAAAAGGAGCTTTTTCCCCGGAAACTCAAACCGCGCGAGACAGTACGCGAGCGCCGAGGCGATGATCGCCGCAAGGACGATCGTAATGACTGCTACGATGACGCTGTTGATGAAGTTGAGATAGAATTTCTCCTGCGCGAAGATGTACCGGTAGTTTTCCAGCGTGATCTCGCTGAGCTTCGGGAAAAAGTGCGGCGGAAACTCATAGAGTGCGCCGTTCGGTCGGAGCGACGTGGAGAGCATGTAGATCATCGGCATGACCGACACCGCGCCGCCCAGAAGAAGGAGAATGTAGCGGAGCGCGAGACTCCAGCGGTTTTTTCTGCTTTTCATACCTCTCCCCTCCCTCAGTCGTTCTGGCGCTTCATGGCGCGGAACTGCAGGAACGCCAGGATCATCAGCGTGACGGCCACGATGAAGCTCAGCGCCGCGGCGTAGCCGAACTCGCCGGTGCTGAACGCCTTATAATACATCCACGTGAGCACCGTGTCCGTCTGGTGCATGGGCTTGCCGTCGGTGATCATTTTGATGGACGTGAACACGTTGAAGCCGCCGATCGTGAGCATGACGAGCGCGAAGAGGATCGTCGGGCGGATGCTCGGGAGCGTGATGTACCAGAACTTTTTCCAGCCGGTGCAGCCGTCCACGTCCGCCGCTTCGTAAAGCTCCGCCGGCACGGACTGGAGCGCCGCGAGAAACACCACAAGGTTCCAGCCCACGCCCTTCCAGATGCCGAGCAGCATGGCGACCGTGAGCCCGCCCCAGCGGGTATTCAGCCACGGGACATAGTCCTTCGTCAGGTGCAGCACGTTGCAGAGGAAATAGTTGAGCATGCCCTCGGTGTTGAATATGTACCGGAATACGAGCGAAACAATGACCCACGATGTGATGACCGGGATATAGTAGATAACCCGGAACGTCACCTGAAAGCGCGGGATGGAGTGGATGAGCACCGCCGCGAGAAGGCCGAGCGCCATCTGCCCCGGCACGGTGACGAGCGTATAGATGAGCGTATTTTCAAAGGCGATGAAAAACGTCTCATCGCTCAGTACCGCCTTATAGTTCTCAAACCCGGCAAAGCTCTTTTGAAATACCGACCCGAGATCCCAGCGCAGAAAGCTCATAACGAAGAGCTTTACGATCGGATAGACCGTAAAGAGCGCGAAAACGATGATCCCCGGCACGAGCAGCGCCGCGAACTGGGCTTTATTTCTGCCGGAACGCAGCATCATGGCCATCCCTCCCCTGCGGAATACGGTCGCCCCGCCGCCAGACGCGGCGGGGCATGATAAAACTGTTGCGGAATACGAAGGATTATGCTAAATTTAGGCAAGCATGCCGTCGATCGTGACCGCCAGCGCGTCGAGCGTTTCCTTCACGTCCGCGCCGTTGACGAGGATCTTCGTCATGGCGGTCGTGAGCTCGTTGTCGATCTCGGACCACGAAGCGACCGCGGGGCGGGCCTTCGCCGTGGTGATGGCCTCAAGGAACGGAGCGAAGGAAGCATTCTTCACGGTTTCGCTCTCGAGCGCCGTCTTGTTCACGGGGATCTGGCCGCACTTGGCCATCTCTTCCTCGGCAAACGGGCTCGTCATAAACTGCATGAACTTCCACGCGGCGTCCTTGTGGGAGCCGTTGAACATTGCGATATCCTCGCCGCCGAGCACGGAGATCGATCCGGCTTCCCCGGCGGGCAGCTGGCAGTTGCCATATGCCATGTCGGGATAGGCGCCCGCAAGCTCCGCGGTCTTCCACGGGCCTTCGAGAAGGAAGATATACCGGCCGGTGCCGAAGCCGTCGGTCATCGGGATATCACCGCTGTTGTAGCCGGAAAGCTCGCCGTTCTTCGCCATATCCGCGAGCATCTGCACGGCAGCGATCGTCTTTTCGCTGTTGATGTAGCCGCTGGCCTTGGTATTGTCCTCGTTCGTGATCTCGCCGCCGTTCGACCAGATGTACGGCAGGACGTTCCAGCCGGCGAGCGCGGGCTCGTTGAGACCCCAAACCGTCTGTCCGGCGCTGTTCTTCCCAGAGACTGCCGCGACGGCTTTCACAAATTCGTCCATCGTCGCGGGAACGGCGACGCCGGCCTCTTCGAGAGCCTTTTCGTTATAGAAGAGGATCTTCGTATTGGTGTTGAGCGCCATTGCGTAGTAATGTCCGGAGACGAAGCCGGTGCTCATGGCGCTCTCCAGCAGATCGGCGGTGACGGAATCAAAATCGGCCATTTCCTCGTCCAGCGCGGTGAGAATGCCCATCTTCTGGAATTCGGGCACCCACGCGATATCCAGACGTGCCACATCCGGCAGCGTGTTGGACTGCGCGCTGATGAGGATCTTATCATGGAGGTCCGCCCACTCGTGCGAGACGGCGTTGACCTTGATCCCGGGATTCTCTTCCTCAAATCGGGGGATGAGAACATTCATAAGAGTTTCGTTCTCCGCCGACTGGGCGCTGTAGTGATGCCAGAAGTTGATCGTAACGGGTTCGGTTTCTGCGCTGCCTGCCGCCGGTTTTTCGGTGGTCTCCGCCGGCGGAACGGGGCTGGTGCTCGGCGCTTCGTTCGATCCGCACGCAGTGAATGCCGCTAACATCATTGCTGCGAGAAGGAGAAGCGCCAGCATTTTCATGGTAGACTTCTTCATTTTCGTCCCTTCGCTTTCTTCTGATATATTCCCGCGGAGCACGGCGCAAGATCAACGGTGATCCCGCCGCTTTCCGAGGATACAGGTTTTCTGCCGCTGATGCGGGGCGTCCACGTCCCCTCGGCGGCGATTTTCGTTTTCACCGGCTCGCTCCCGGCGTTGAGGACGACAAGGCTTTCGTCCTCGCCGCACGTCCGGCCAAAGGCATACACGTTGGAGGCATCGTCGCAAAGGCACGTGCGGAAGTCCCCGCGGAGGAGGGACGGCGACTCCCGCCGTATGCCGATGAGTTTCCTGTAAAGGGCGAGAAGCTCTTTATCCTGCTTCTCCTCGTCCCACTCCATGGCGAGACGGCAGTCCGGGTCGTTGCCGCCGGAGAGCCCGACCTCGTCGCCGTAGAACACTGCGGGACAGCCGGGGAACGTCATCTGCAGCGCCGCGGCAAGCGCGTGCCGCCGCTTGTCGCGGCAGAGCCAGCGGAAGCGTTCGGTATCGTGGCTGTCGAGCGGGTTATAGAGCCGCAGCGCCGTTTCCCACGGATAGAGCGAAAGCATCCGGTTGAGCCGGTAATCGAGCTCCGCGGGCGATATCCGATCCTTTGCGAGCCAGTCCGCGGCGGCGTCCCGGAAGAGATAGTTCATCGCGCTGTCGAGCCGGTCGGGGGCGAGCAGCCGGTGCGCGTCCGCCCACGTTTCGCCGAGCAGGAGCGCTTCCGGGTTTTCCTTTTTGATCGCGTCGGAAAAATGCTCCCAGAACGGCGTGGGCGCTTCGTCTGCCACATCCAGCCGCCAGCCGTCGATGTGGAAATTGCGTATCCAGTACTTGCCGACCGTGATGAAATAATCCCTCGCTCCGGTGTCCGCCAGATTGATCTTCGGCATCCATTTGTAGTGGCCGACGCAGTCGTAATTTTCCAACTTTTCGTTCACCGGGAAGCTCTGCGGGAAAAACCAGGAGGCATAGCCGGAGCTTTCGCTGTTTCGCACCACATCCTGAAACGGCGGCCAGTAGTACCCGCAGTGGTTGAATACGCCAGCACCCGCAGCCCGAGCTTGTGGGCGCTGCGGACAAGCTCCGCGAGATCGTCCTTCGTGCCGAAGGCGGGGTCGATGTCGAAATAATCCACGGTGTCGTACTTGTGGTTGGACGGAGCTTTGAATATGGGCGTGAGATACAGGCACGTTGCGCCGAGATCGCGGATGTACCCGAGCTTTTCGATGATACCGCGAAGATCGCCGCCCTGGAATTTTTCCCGCGTCGGCGGCGCGCCCCACGGTTCCGCGCCGGGCGGGTCGTTTGACGCCTCGCCGTTTCGGAAGCGTTCGGGGAAGATCTGGTAATACACCTGCTCCGATGCCCAGTCCGGCGCGCGGAACGCATCCGTCGGGTTCGGCCAGAGGAATTCAAAAAAGTTTTCCCCATCGTCCGGCGCCGAAAAGCCGTTTTTGCCGAGCCGGACGGTCTCGCCGCCGCTTTGGAAGAGCAGGGCATAGCGCGTGTAGGCGGAGATGCCGTCCGTTTGGATGACCGCCCGGTAATGATCGAGATACGCATCGCGCAGCTCCCGCTTCACGGGTATGCGGCAGCTCGACCGCTCCGTTTCATACCGCGGCCACCAGACGAGCGTGACGCTATCCATGTCACCCCGCGCGGCGCTCAGCGAGACGGTCAGTTCGTTTCTGCCGCGGGGGTATATGTGGTCTTCGGTGTTGCGAAATCGGATCGCCGCAAGATTCAACGGCAGCGCCTCCCCTCTTTATTTTTTCATGGTGGAGCCGCGCTCGATCACCTTCGTCGTGATCTGCGACCGGCTCGCGCCGAAATCGGGCTTTTCCATCTGCCGGAACAGCGTTTCGGCGGCGATCCGCCCGAGTTCAAACGTATCGACATCCACCGCGGAGATCGGAAGCTCCGCCATTTCCGTGACCTCGGTATTGTCAAAGCACAAGATACCGAGCCCTTCGGGAACGCGGATGCCGAGCTCTCTCGCGCCGCGCAGCGCGGCGAGCGCCATCGGCGTGTCCACGTCGCGCAGCTCATCGGGGGAGATCTCAAAGAGCGTCAGCGCGTCCTCGTGGCGGCGGATGACGGCACTGCCGCCGTGGTCGCCCTCGAGCGCCGTCAGCTCGGGGAAGAAGCGGGCAGGGAAGATGCACGGATTGCCGCGCACGCCGCCGTGTCCCATCGCGACGATGCGGTCGGGGTGCCGGCGGAAAAATTCGACCTCCGCACGCACGCTCTCGCGCCGCAGCAGCGGCTGGTCGGCGACCTGATAGAGAATGGCGTCACAGTCTGCCATCGCCTCGGTGCCGAGCCTGACGGTGTGGCTCGCGCCCCACTCGGGGAAGGGGTTGACAAGGACGGTAAAGCCGAAGCGCCTGGCAAGCACGAGGACCTCGTCGTACTGCGTGACGACGGTCACGCGGGCAAACTCCTCGCGGGGGACGGTCTCGAGCGCGTGCTCGATGAGCATTTTGCCGTCCACCTTGGCGGCGAGCTTATTGGAGCCGAAACGGCTGGCGTTTCCGGCCGCCATGATAAGGCAGCCGATCCTGGGCGGTTGGTTCATGGAGTTCATCTCGCTTTCTCGGTTATGGTTACTTTATCATAAGCAGTCTCCCCAATGCAACCGGAAAATACACGCGCTATTCTGAAAGTAGAACTACGGCGTCTCTGTACAAACGGGGCGTTTGGTGTTAAAATCACAGCAAGAAAATGGGCTGATTCGCTGAAAACAGCGTGTTAGAATATCTTGCTTTTGTAAGAATTCCTAAAAATGTTCAAAATTTACCGAAGGAAGCGTCCCGGCAGGCGGGAACGCTGAAGGAGGTCTTTTATGTCGGAAGGATACAGCAGCAAGCCGATGCAGGCGACGAAGATCGGTGATCGCATCGTCCGTGTGGACGCGGTGCAGAAGGCGAGGGGCGAGGCGGTCTACGTCTGCGATATGACGCTGCCCGATATGCAGTATGCCTACATGGTGCGCTCCACCATCGCCCGCGGAAGGATCAAGGCCATTCATGTGCCGGAGCTGCCGGAGGGGTACTATTTCATCTCCGCGAAGGATATTCCCGCGCAGGGCAAGAACGAGCTGTGGATGATCGCCAAGGACTGGCGCTGCTTCGCCGAGGACTATGTCCTCTACGTCGGCGAGACGATCGGCCTGGTGGTCGGCCCCGACCGCAGCGTTCTCAAGCGGATCAAGGCGCAGATCAAAATCGACTACGAGGAGCAGACGCCCGCCGTCACCATTGACGACGGTATCCACTGCGTCGGCGGCCCCATGTTCCCGGAGAAGAACAGCAACGTCATGTGCGAGCTGTTCTGCGAGAAGGGCCGGCCGATGGACGAGGTGTTCGCCGAGGCGGACGAGGTCTTTGAGGAGACCATCGAAACGCCCTATCAGGAGCACGTCCATCTGGAGACCAACAGCGCCATCGCGGACATGGAGGACGGCAAGTTCGTCTTCTATGCCTCCGCCCAGTGCCCGTTCTACATCCGCAAGTCCATCGCGGGGCTGCTGGACATTCCCTACGACGATATCATCGTCCGCCAGTGCACGACCGGCGGCGCGTTCGGCGGCAAGGAGCATTTCCCCGACGTGCTCTGCGGCGCTCTGCTGGTGGCGGAGAACAAGATCCGCAAGCCCATCAAGATGGTCTTTGACCGCGAGGAGGACACGCAGTTCTCCGTCAAGCGCCATCCGTCCAAGTGCATCTACAAGACCGCGGTGAAGGACGGAAAGATCACCGGTGTGTACGGTCACATCTACTATAACTGCGGCGCGTACCTCTCCTCGTCCTACGTCGTGCTCCAGCGCGGCGTGTTCCACGGCAACGGCGTCTACACCTTCGACAATACCTATCTCAAGGGCGAGGGCATCGGCACGAATATGTTCCCGTCCTGCGCGTTCCGCGGTTTCGGCGCGCCGCAGACGCTCTTTGCCATCGAGACGCATCTGGACCATCTGGCGCACCACCTCGGCGTGGACCCGCTGGCGTTCAAGATGCAGTACCTCGCCAAGAAGGGCGACGAGACCACGACCAACGGTCACATCATCGAGGAGGTCAAGCTCCCTGAGATGCTGGACGTCATCACCCGCGAGTCCGATTACTGGCGCAAGGCCAAGGAATACAAGCCCGGCTGCGGCAGGGGCATCGGCATCGCGCTCTATAACCACGGCGGCGCGTTCACCGGCAACGGCGAGCAGGCCATCATCAAGGCGCACGCGCGGCTGGTCAAGACCGGCGACCGCGTGAGCATTCAGGTCGGCTCCACCGAAATGGGGCAGGGCTTCAAAACGAGCCTGCGCAAGATATGCGCTGCCACGCTCGGCGTGAGCATCGATCAGATCGAGTATCTCGATCCCGACACCTCCAAGGTCGTGGACTCCGGCCCGACCGCAGCCTCCCGCTCCACCATGGTCGTCGGCTGCCTTGTCGAGCGCGCCGCGCAGGAGATGAAGGAGCGCTGGAGCGAGGGCGACTTCACCACCGAGGTCGAGTACGAGCATCCCGACGGCTACCCGTGGGATCAGGCGACCTTCCGCGGCGACGCCTACCTTGGCTACGGCTGGGGCGTTGCCTGCGTTGAGGTCGAGGTGGACAAGCTGACGAACGAGGTCAAGACGATTGGCGTCTGGTCCTCGCACGAGATCGGCAAGGCCATCGACGAGCTGATCGTCCACGGTCAGATCAACGGCGGCATCCTCCAGTCCCTCGGCTACGGCTCGATGGAAAAGCTGGAGGTCAAGGGTGGCCGCTTCAAGCAGAAGAGTATGTCCGACTATGTGATCCCCACCTCGATGGATTTCCCGAAGCAGTTCTACCACATTCAGGAAAATCCCTATCCCTGGGGTCCCTACGGCGCCAAGGGCATGGGCGAGCTGGTGTTCAACGGTGCTTCCGCGGCCTATGTGGACGCGGTCGAGCGCGCGCTCAACACACGCTTTACATCCATTCCCATCCCGCCGGAAGCGATTGAGGAGGCTATGAAACATGTACACTGAGATTCGTTTTACATTGAACGGCGAGCAGAAGCTCTACCAGGGCGACCCGCTGAGAAGGCTGCTCGACGTGCTGCGTGAGGACTACGGCCTCACCGGCAGCAAGGAAGGCTGCGGCGAGGGCGAGTGCGGAGCCTGCTCCATCATCAAAAACGGCGAGCTGGTCACGAGCTGCATCATCCCCGTCGGCGCGGTCAACGGCTGCGAGCTTTTGACCATCGAGGGCATCCGCGACACGGAAAAGGGCAAGTGCATCATCGACGCCTACGCCGAGGGCGGCGCGGTGCAGTGCGGCTTCTGCATCCCCGGCATGGTCATGGCGACCTATGTGCTGCTGAGCAGGAATCCCGACCCCACCGAGGAGGAGATCCGCGTCGGCATCAGCGGCAACATCTGCCGCTGCACCGGCTATGACCTGATCGTCGAGTGCATCCGACTCGCGGCGAAGAAAGGAGCGGCCTTATGGAACAGGTAAAGTGCTTCATTCCCGAAACGCTTGAGGAGGCGCTGCGTATCCGCAAGGAAACCGGTGCGACCGTCCTCGCCGGCGGCTCCGACCTGATGGTGGCGAACAGCATGGGCGCGGGCGTGACGCCCGCGTTCAAGGGCGACGTTCTCATCATCACCAATCTCAAGGAGCTCAAGGGCATCCGCGAGCTGCCGGACGGCAGCGTGGAGATCGGCGCGTGCACGACCTCGGCGGAGATCGCCCGCTCGCCCATCGCGCCCGAGCTTTTGAAGGATGCCGCGTCCCGCATGGGCGCGATCGCCCTGCGCAACAGCGCGACCATCGGCGGCAACATCGGCAACGCGTCCCCCAAGGGCGATATGCCCCAGCCGCTTATTCTGATGGACGCGGAGGTGGTGCTCACGAGCGTGGACGGCGAGCGCCGTATGCTTGTGGACGACTACATCATTGCCACCAAAAAGACCGCGCTGCGCGAGGACGAGATCATCACGAAGGTCATCATCCCCAAGCAGGACTTCACCCACATTTTCTTCCGCAAGATCGGTATGCGCCGCGCGAACGCCATCTCCAAGCTGACGCTTTCCGCCGCCGCCACCGTCCGCGACGGCGTTGTGGTCGACTTCCGCGCATCCTCCGGCGCGGCGGGCCCCAAGGTCGCCCGCTCCCGTAAAGCGGAGGAGCTGCTGATCGGCAAAAAGGTCAGCGAGCTTCACACCTGTAAGGAAGAATTCCTTGACGCATGGAATACGGTCATCAGCCCGCACGCCATGCCCGAATACCGCAGAAACACCACGCGCAGAATGCTCGCGTTCTTCATCGACGCGCTCGAAGCCGGCCATGCGCCCGGCCGCGTGGATATTCAGGAATAAAAGGGAGGCAATGCCATGATCTACCATCCCAAAACCCCGCAGGAGGCTGTGAACCTCCGCAAGGAGCACGCCGACACGGCGGTCTATCTTGCCGGCGGCACCGATGACCTCCGCCTCGGCGGCGCCGCCGAGGGCAAGGACCTCATCGACATCACCGGCTTCGACTTCAACACCATCACCGAGAAGGACGGCAAGGTCTATATCGGCGCGCTCTGCACTCTGCAGGACGTGATCGAGAGCGAGCTTGTCCCGGCATTTATTAGGGAGGCCACCGGCTTCTGCGCCTCCTTCGCCAAGCGAAACAGTGCGACGGTCGGCGGCAACCTCGGCCTGCGCCGCTCCGACAGCTATCTTGCCGCCGCGCTGACCGCGGCGGACGCAACGCTCAAATCCATCACGCCGCACGGCGAGCAGGACAAGCCCGTCGGCGAATACCTGCAAAGCGACTGCAAGCGTCTGATCGAGTATGTTGTGGTCGATAAAGACCGTACCGGCTCCGTCAAGCGCTTCGGCAACACCTCGTCGAGCCACGCGACGCTCATCGCCGCCGAGAGCGGCGGCATCTACGCGCTGAGCGTGCAGGGCTGCGGCCTTGTCTACGGCACGACGCCGGACATTGCCGAGCAGGTCACCTATGTCGACGACCTGACCGGCAGCGCCGCCTATAAGAAGTATCTGGCGGGCATTGTTTTCACACTCGGGAGGTAAGGGCGATGAAACTGAAATGCAAGATCAACGGCGAAGAGGTGACCCTCCGCGCCGAACCCACCGCAAGACTGCGTGATGTTTTGTACCGTGCCGGTTACCGCAGCGTCCGCGACAGCGACGACGCCGAGGGCTTTGCTGGCAGCGATACCATCGTCTTCAACGGCAAGCTCAAGTATGCGAACTTCATCCTGTTCTATCAGGCCGAGGGCGCGGAGATCCGCACCGCCGAGGATCTGCTGAACGGACGTGAGCTGAACAATGTGCAGAAGGCCATGGTCGCCGCGGGTATCGTGCAGAGCGCGTACAACGCGCCCGCTGCCGCGCTCATTCTGACCTGGCTGCTCGAGCAGAAGCCGAACCCCACCCGCGAAGAGATCAAGGATGTGCTGACGAGCATCTTCATCCGCGACGCGGGCTATGAGCATTATTATCTCGCCGTCAAGCTCGCGACCGAGCTGCGCGACTTCGGCGAATTTCGCAGCGAGATCGCGCCGTCCTTCCGCCCCAGCCTGGAGGTCGTCGGCAAGCCCTGCGGCAAGATCGACGGTGCGGCGCTGGTCTCCGGCGAGCCAGTGTTTGTCGAGGACAAGGTGCCCGAGAACGCATGGTGCCTGCACGTTCTGCGCAGCCCCTTCGCCAGCGCGTATATCAAGTCTATCGACGCGAGTGAGGCGGAAAAGCTGCCAGGCGTCGCCGCCGTTCTCACCGCTTACAACACGCCCGAAACGCACTATATGCAGGCCGGTCAGGGCAACCCCGAGCCGTCTCCGCATGACCGCCGCCTCTTCAATCTGAAGGTGCGCCACGTCGGCGACCGCGTCGCGGGCATCATCGCCCGCACGCCGGAGATCGCCGATCAGGCCGCCGCGCTTATCAAGGTCGAGTATGAGCCGCAGGGCGCGGTCTACACGGTCGAGGAGGCCATGGCGGAGGGCGCGCCGCTCGTCCACAACGGCGAGGTCATCTACAACGCGGGCGCGCCCGCGGACCTCGCGGAGTACAATAAGCTCGCGGGCGACGAGCGCGAGGGCAAGGTCGTCTACCAGTTTCCGCTGGGCGCGGACATCCATAAGAACATCGCCGCCTCCAACAAGGGCGGCATCGGCGATATGGAAAAGGGCTTCGCCGAGGCGGACGCCATCGTGGAGCGCACCTACCAGACCAGCCAGATCCAGCACACGCCGCTCGAGCCGCACGTCTGCTATGCGCACATCGAGAGCGGGCGTCTGGTGCTCAACTGCGCCACGCAGGTGCCGTACCATGTGCGCCGCATCGTCAGCTGGGTGTGCGGCATTCCGGAAAATAAGATTCACGTCATCAAGGAGCGCGTCGGCGGCGGCTACGGCAGCAAGCAGGACATTCTGGTGGAGGACCTGACCGGCTACGCCGCATGGGTCACCGGCAAGCCCGTCTACTACCGCAACCCCCGCGCCGAGGAGTTTTACGCCAACTCCACCCGTCACCCCATGCGCGTGAAGGTGAAGATGGGCGGCAAGAAGGACGGCACGATCACCGCGCTCTTTATGGAGGTCTGCGCCAACACCGGCCCGTTCGGCAACCACTGCCTGACCGTTCCGATGAACAGCTGCTCCAAGACGCTGCCGCTCTTCGCCGTGGACAACATGGCGTATGATCTGAAGGTCTTTTACACCAACACGCCGCCCGCAGGCGCGTATCAGGGCTACGGTACGCCGAAGGGCACCTATGGCATCATGATGGCGATGGCGGAACTGGCGGACAAGCTGGGCGTGGACTACCGCACGATGGTGGAAAAGAACCACGTCAGCGAGGGCTATATGCTTGAGATCCTCAAGGGTCTCGGCGAGGGCCGCGAGGGCAACGTCGTTCCCGTCGGCTCCTGCGGTCTGGACGAGGCCATTGCCACGGGCTGCGACATGATCGAGTGGGGTAAAAAGGCAGTCTCCGACGATCCTGACTGGAAGATCGGCAAGGGCTTTGCCATGATCATGCAGGGCAGCGGTCTGCCCGGCTTGGACCATGCCGAGGCCATCGCCAAGCTGGAGACGGACGGTACGGTCATTCTCAACAGCGGCGGCGCGGACCTTGGCACGGGTCTCGACACCATCTCCGCCAAGGCGGTGAAGGAGGTCCTCAAGCTCCCGATGGAGAAGATCACGGTCGTGTCCGGCGATACCGACTCCTGCGTGTTTGATACCGGCGCTTACGCCTCCTCCGGCACGTTCTTCAGCGGCAATGCTTCACTGCTGGCGGCGAAAAAGCTCAAGGAGAAGATTTTGGCGGAGGCCGCTTTGCAGATGAACGAAAAGGTCGAGGATCTGGACGTTCGCGCACCCGGCGAGGTCTATTCCAAGACGAGCGGCAAGGCGCTCACCTACGGCGAGCTGTCCCACGCGGCGATCGCGGGCAACGGCCGCGGGCAGATGGTCGCGCACGGCAGCTATGTCACCACCGCATCCTCCGTGCCCTACGGCGCGCACTTCGCGCAGGTGGCGGTCAACGTCAGGACCGGCGAGATCAAGGTGCAGAAGTTCTACGCCCTGCAGGACGCGGGCACGCCCATCAATCCCGAGATCGCGCTGTGCCAGATGTACGGCGCCGCGATGAAGTCCATCGGTCACACCCTCTATGAGGATATGAAGCTGGACGAGAACGGCAAGTGCATCAACGCGAACCTCACGGACTACGGCGCGCCGATGATCGGCGAAGCGCCCGAGGATTTCAAGTCCGTGCTGATCGACGTCAACGACGACTTCGGTCCCTTCGGCGCGAAGTCCATCTCCGAGATCGCCTGCAACGGCGCGGCGCCCGCCATCGGCATCGCCATTCACGACGCCTGCGGTGTGTGGATGCGCTCCTGGCCGATGACGCCGGAGAAGCTGCTGCATGAGCTTGGCAGGATCTGAACGACTCGCATCGTAAAAAAGGATTGAACCGAAAACAAAATGGTGCTATACTTTCTATAGTACCATTTTGTTTTGCAATAAAGGAGGAGTCCTTATGGTCATTACCGTTGGAAGACAGTACGGAAGCGGCGGAGCGGAGATGGCGAAGCGTCTCGGTGAGCGTCTTGGGCTCCATGTTTACGATAAGGAGATCTTAAAGATGACTTCCGAGGAGAGCGGAATCCGCGAGAGTTATTTCCACCTGGCGGATGAAAAGGCCGGAAATAAGCTGTTATACCGGATCATCCATTCCCTGATCCCGGAGAATGGAACCCCGTCATTGGGTTCTGACCTGATCTCTTCCGATAACCTGTTCCGGTTTCAGTCATCGGTCATCCGGAAACTGGCGCAGGAGGAATCCTGCATTATTATCGGCCGGTGCGCCGACTATGTTCTCGACGGGACGGAAAATCTTGTCCGGATCTTCGTGTACGCAGAGATCGAGGAGAGGATCAACAAGGTCCGTGAAAAGGGATATTTCCCGGAGGAAGATATCTTAAAGAATATCAAACGGATCGACCGGGAACGCCGTGATTACTACCGTTATTATACCGGAAAGAGCTGGGAGAATCTGGAAAACTATGATCTGATGATCAATACCACAAAACTTTCCTACGATGAGATGGTGGAGTGCGTGATCGACTATCTGAAAATGCGCGGACTTATTGCAAAATAGAGGGAAATACGATAGAATATAGGCGGCTTATCCTTAAGCCGCCTTTTTCCGTTAACCGGAAATTTTGATGGAGCTTCCGGCTGATGAAAAAGGCACTACATACCAATCATG
>ERZ837910.4431-NODE-4431-length-13746-cov-11.197940_pt1 | contig 13746 bp, 13 predicted proteins | sample MGYA00519940_ERZ837910 | MGnify/ENA primary metagenome ERZ837910 (study PRJEB31850, sample SAMEA3708825) | human gut metagenome | biome: human gut; feature: human-associated habitat; material: faeces | place: China | collected 2014 ... | reverse complement strand
CTCTGCACGTTTTGAAACCGTGCAAAATCCGTGCAGAAACCGTGCACTTACTCTCCGACAAATAAAATCGCCCTATCCCCTACCGACTTGACGGCATTGGTTTGAGTAACCGCACACCAAAAATCGAGTCTTGGAGGATACGACTATGAACAAACTGCTTTCTTGCCGCTACAACATGGACACCAACCGGGTAGAAGCCCGGTTTGCAGACGGCTCTGCCGTTGCCATCGACTGCATCGCCGTGGAGGACGAGTACGGCAATACCCCAGCACAGAGGGCAGAGCTGGACTGGCTGCTGTACAATAAGCCGTTGGAGTATGCACAGCTTGTACTGAGTGGGAAGATTGCGCACTATCTGTCACTGGGATGTGAGCATGGCAGACTGGAAGATTAAGGTATTTAATATAGAAAACAGCCACCTACTGCATCAATTTGACGCAATAGATGGCTGTTCTTTCATTTACAGATTTTCGCCGTTTGAAGCAATCACCTTTTTATACCAGTAAAACGAATCCTTTTTCAGTCGTTTCAAAGTTCCGCTGCCTTCATTATCTCGATCTACATAGATGAAACCGTACCGTTTTTTCATCTCCCCGGTCACCATGCTGACCTCATCGATGCAACCCCAGGTCGTGTAGCCAATCAAATCTACTCCATCGTTGATTGCTTCGCGCAGAGCCGTAATGTGCTTGCGGAGATAGTCGATGCGGTAATCATCGTGGATAGAGTCGTCGGTCTCCACAGTGTCAGCAGCACCCAAGCCGTTTTCCACGACCATGACCGGGATGCCGTAACGGTCGTAGATTTCATTGAGAGAGAAGCGCAGACCGTCTGCATCAATAGCCCAGCCCCACTTGGAGTATTCCAGATATGGATTCCGGATGCCTGCCGTAAAGTTGCCCTTTACCTTTACCTTCTCTTTGCCCTCTGTATCCTCTGCCGTGACCAGCGAGGTGCAGTAGTAAGAAAAGCTGTAGAAGTCGACCGTTCCGGCTTTCAGCACCGCTCTATCCTCTGCGGTCACATCCAGTTGTACGCCATACTTCTCCCAAATGCGGTTTGAGTAGGAGGGATAGGCACCACGCACCTGCACATCGCTGCAATAGAACTGCTGCATCTGCTTCAATTCCATATCCGCAATCACATCTTTGGGGTTGCAGGTGGCCGGGTAACTCTCGCCATAGCAAATCATGCAGCCGATCTTATTTTCTGGGTCGATGGCATGACCCATCTGCACGATTTCTGCGCTAGCCAGCAGACGATGGTGCAGCAGAGTAAAGGTACGCTGTGCATCATTTGCAGCCGACTCTGTTGGCAGCAAATTCAGGAACATCAAGGCATTATTGATTTCATTGAAGGTAAGCCAGTAGTGTACGACACCCTTGTACTCTTCAAACAGCGTCCGGGCATATTTTTTGAATAGTTCAATGGTCTTACGGTTTGCCCAGCCCAGCAGTTCATTCTCAATATACAGCGGCGTTTCTCCATGCCAGATGGTGACAAGCGGCTCAATATTGTACTTTTTCAGTTCCCGGAAGATGTTCCAGTAAAACTCCAACCCCTGCCGATTGGGTTCTTCTTCCATTCCTGTGGGATAGATACGAGACCAGTCGATTGACATCCGGAAAACCTTGAATCCCATCTCGGCAAACATACGAATATCTTCTTTATAATGATGATAGAAGTCGATTGCCGTATGGTTGGGATAATACTCCCCTGCGTGGAGGGCATACTTTGCGCCCTCCGGGAGCAGTTCCCGCAGTTCGGCGAATTTTCCCGGCTTGCTGTCCTTGTCAAGATAGGTATAGTACCGGGGCTCATTCGCACTGCCAGCGGTACGGACATCGTAAATCGAAAGACCTTTTCCGCCTTCCGCATAGCCGCCTTCGATCTGGCTTGCAGAGGTTGCACCACCCCACAGAAATCCTTTTGGAAATGACTTCATACTGCATCCTTTCCGTTCTTCATTTACCATTTATGTACCATTATGCAGCGTCACATCATGCTGCATTTTCTTCCTTATAGAATACCAGCGTACCAATCAGTGCCAGCGCAAAAGCAGCGACCAGAGAAATTGCACCGTTGACCATGTTTGCAGTAGAAGCACCAGAGAAAGCCAAGAAGGAGCCAACCACTGGTAGACTAAAGGTCATACCGACCACCGCCGTGTGAGTCAGGCCGCAGTAGAAACCTGCAATGCCACTTGCAACAACTTCTACAATTAGGCAGGTCTTATTGCGGAACAGAATGCCGTAAATGGTCGGCTCAGATACACTGCCCAGCAGCTGGGAAGTCAGAGCAACCGTTCCGGTCTGCTTTTCGGCAGCAGACTTGCTGCGGACGATATAGCCAATGCAGATGCCAACCAGTGCCATACTGTAAATGCACATATACGGGAAGTACAGGCCATCAGAACCAGTCTGCGTGTAAACTGCAAAGGTAGCCAAGAACACCGGACCGCCCAGACCGAACGCCACCATAAAGACATATAGCGCGGCCACCAGTGCGCCTTCCAACCAGCTTGCATGGGTGCTCAGCAGCATAACGATGGCAGCAAGGCCGTCACCCAGCCACTGACCGATGGGACCCAGAACGCACAGGCCCAGAACTGTCATGATGGCAACCGTCAGCGTGGGTACGAATACTGTTTTTAACACATTTGGGATGATTTTATTCAGCAGCTTCTCCGCATAAGCCTGCACTGCCACGATTAGGAGAATCGGCAGGAAGGTAGAACTGTAGTTGATAAGGGTCATCGGGAACAGGCCGAACACCTTGAACGGCTCACCCGCTGCCACTACACCGGTCATGGCAGGTGAAAGCATGATAGCGGCCATGGCAATGGAGATTACCGTGTTGGCACCCAGCTTCTGCGAAGCACTGTAGGCCAGTAGGAACGGCAGGAAGTAGGTGATGGCGTTGCCAATACCTTCCAGCAGAACATATACATCCGACTCTGCGGTGAACAAACCGAGCAGGCTCGGTCCGAAGATAGCAGAAATGGATTTGAACATGCCCATGACAACAAAAGCGTACACAATCGGCGAAATACAGCCGGTCATGGCCGAGAACAGGGTGTTCAGCACAGCCTTAAATCCCTTTTCCCGCTTCTGTGCCGGTGCGGTTTTCTTTGGTGCCTTTGTCTCAAAACCACCAAGCTTCATAAATTCTTGATAAGCATCATCAACTGCCGGTCCAATAATGACCTGAATTTCACCGACGTTCTTCTGAAGGCCCAGTACTCCCGGCAGCTTCTTGATTTCTTCCACCGGAACATTGTCCTCATCATGCAGTCGGATGCGCAGTCTAGTGGCACAATGGGTAACACTTGCAACATTGTCTTTTCCGCCAATTAGCTTCAACAGCTCATTTAACATATCAGTATATTTTGACATATTTTCCCTCCGTTCTTTTGTGTGCGGCCGCTTTTTCTAATCCCATTATAAGCTTTTTTCAAAGGCTTTCCATGTTCCTTTCAAATTTCTTTATTGACCAAATCAAAGATTTTTGGTATTTTATAAAGAAAGACGTTCATACGACATTCTTTTGGGAGGTAATTTGCCGTGAATCCCGAACAACTCGACCAGAAGTTGCGCACGATTACAAAACATGAAGCCCTTTACCGCTGTGGGATGCGGCGTTCTTTGTTAAAGGAATTTCCCATTTGCTGTATGGATGGCAAAGAGGTGATGCAGTTTTCCTATGCGGCGATTTCAGAGGAAAATAACGGTGCGCCTTTTCTGGTTAAAAAACATTCTCGCTTTCGCAGCTACCCTCTACACGTCCATGATTGGGTCGAACTGAGCTATATGTATTCCGGTTCTTGCGTACAAGTCATCAACGATACGGAATATGAGATGAAGCAGGGACAGCTCATGCTCATGTCTCCCGGTATCGTACACACAATCAATAAACTTGGTACGGATGATATCCTCATCCAAATTGCTCTGGGACAGAATAATCTTACCCACGGTTTCTTTAATCGTATTTCTTCTACTGGTATTGTATCAAATTTTCTTCTGAATGCCTTTACTTCTAACAATCGTCTAGACGACTTTTTTCTATTTTCTTCCGAAAGCAGTCGGCGGCTTCGGCTCTTCATCACAGAATTTCTCTGTGAGTGGTATGAACCTTCTCCAGCATCTTACGACATGCTGAACAGTCTATTTTCGCTCATCATCTCAGAACTCATCAACACCTTGAACGTGACGTCCGATCACCCGGCTACGCATAATAAAGGAACTTATGTGATGCCTGTACTCCGCTACATTGAAAACAACTATAAAACCTGTGACTTGCAGTCCACTGCCCAACAGTTCAATCTGCATCCAAACTACCTCTCTGCAATGCTCAAAAAATACACCGGCTCCACCTTTAATGAACTTGTTCAACATGAAAAGCTGACAGCTGCAGAGAAGTTGCTTCTGAATTCTGATATGAGCGTTACAGATATTGCCAATTTTGTTGGATATCAGAACGTGAGCTATTTTTATAGAATCTTTAAGAGAAAAAATAACTGTATGCCAAATGAATATCGGAAACGCAGCCGATAAGCTATTTTGTCAAGAGGGCTGGCACCGTCCAGTCCTCTCTCTTTTTGCCAAAGTTTCCCTTGTTTTTTCTTGCAAGCTGCCGAAAACGACGTGTTTTCAAAAGTTTTTGTTGACACAGCTCGGATTTTGTGGTAATCTATTTCAACAATTGAATATAACATATTTTTACATATTCGTTCAGACCCTGCGGGGCTGAACATCTTGGCTTTCAGCCGTTACATAACCGACTAGCATGACCTTCCAGAAAAAGCGAAGGCAGGGCTGGTCTGTTTTGTGACGGCTTTTTTGTTGCCGTTTTGCCTGTTGAACCTTGAAAACCGCATGACCGTCTGCATGGGATACCCGGCGATGACCCTGAGAAGGAGAGCCGGAAAACGCCGCCGGAAGGGGGCAGGAAATCCATGCAGAGAGAACGGCTAAACGTTGATTCCTCAGTTACCAGAAAACAATGTGGTCAAATTGACCACATTGTTTTTCTGTAACGCCAGTGAAAGGAGGGTCATCTCCATGTATATGACAAACGAAAAATGGGAGCAGAACAATCAGGATTATTTGAAAGAATCGTATGAGGAAACGGGTTTTACCACCGGAGGATACGCTATCCGCAAACTTATCTGCGGCGGCTGCGGTCGGGTGTTCTACACCACCATCTACACCAAGAAATACTGTCACAGCTACTGGTGCGGCAATCAGGCCAACAATCGGCGGCAGCGGGAATACCGCCAAATGCGCCGTCAAGATTTAGTCTGCCAGTGCTGCGGCGAAAAATTCACGCCCAAACGTGCAGGTGCCCGTTATTGCAGCAATGCCCTGTCGGCAAAAAGACTATCGAAAACGTGTTACGGATGCTACAAGTGCTCAAAATGAGCACTTGGTTAAGCGTAACGCATCTGCCAAATGAAACCCAGTTCCTCACGAATGAGGGAACGGAAATTTATCGACCTGTTACGGAAAACCAAGTGGTCAAAATGAGCACATCGTTTTTCCGTAACGCCTCAATGTCGTTGAAAATCAGGTTGCCAAGATGACAACCTGATTCTGACCGTAACGAAATCAGTGGGGCAAAGTGGCCCACTGAAAAAACCGGACGAGCTGTCCATTTGGGACAGCTTGCCCGGAGCAAGAGTGCAGAGGTGCGGGTCGCCAGTGGCGACCTCAAAAGGCCGCAGGCATTTTGAAGCACCGACCGAGCCGACAGGCGAGACCGCAGCCCTTTGAAGGGAGTCAAGGGGGAACGCCTTGTCCAGTGATATGATGCTGTGCGTCATATCCTACTGGGTATTATCTGGCGCAGAACGGCGGCAGATCCAGCAGCTCCGCTGCTGCGTTTTTCCACGCCAAGCTAAGGAAATGTTTATCGTGACCATTGACGGTATCTTTTTGCTATTTAAAAATATTTTGAAACAGCCTTGTATAAAGAGCGCATGTGTGATATAATCTATTTAAAGATTGTTTGAAATAGATTGGAGCGTGATCGCTTGGCTATAAATGAAGTGTTAGCTGCTTTAGCAGACGATACTCGTCGAAAAATTCTGCTAAATTTACAGGAAGGAAAAATAAGCTCAGGCGATTTAGCTATCGCATTGGATATGACACCACAGGCATTGTCATACCATTTATCGAAGCTAAAAAAGGCAGACTTGATTTATGAAACTCGATATAAAAATTATATTTATTACGAATTGAATTTATCTATCCTTGATGAAACAATTATGTGGATTAGTAATTTGCGTGGAGGTCAACAATGAAAAAGAAAATGGTCGTTTTTTACAGTCTCATGTTTTTACCATTGGTAGTTGTCCTGATTGCCTTACAGTTCTTGCCAGAGCTGATCCCGGCTCATTATGATATGAATAATCAAGTGACACGTTGGGGTAGCAAATATGAAACACTAATTTTCCCTGTAATTACAGTTTTATTTGGTTGTTTTATGCTTGCCATGGCTAAGTTATCCTCAAAACAAGAAGAAAATGAAAGTAATAACAAAAATGTATGTATTGTGACTGGAATAGCATCTCTTGCACTTTTCAACGCTATGACATTCTATTTTTTATATGCTGATTTCAATTCGATTGAAAATCTGTCTTCCATTGCACTTGATTTGAATCAACTTGTATTTGGACTGCTTGGCGTTGCAATGATTATATTAGGTAACATTATGCCAAAACTACGAATGAACTCAGTTGTAGGACTGAGAAGCGTATGGAGTATGAAAAATGAAACAGCGTGGAAAAAAAGCCAACGCTTTGGAGGTATTTCATTTATCGTAAGTGGTATTATTATAATCATGGTATGCTTTTTGACGAAAGGCATTTCTTGTTTTTGGTGGACAATGAGTATCGTAGCAATTCTTTTGATTGTTGACACCTACTATACCTACACATTATCAAAAAAATACTAATGCCGCAATTCGTGATTCACGAGATGCTATATATGAAACGCCCTACAAGACTAAAAATCTTGCAGGGTGTTTTCTTGTGCTCTAATTTATATGTAACCAGCCCCAAAACCGGGGCTGAAAATTTCTCCGAAATAACGGATGCAGAAGCCAAGCAACTGGGCTTTCCCTTCTGACGGACACCGGTTACACGTTTGGTTACAGATTCGGTTACACCTCAGTTACGGCGCAAAAGCCGCATGACCGCTGCGTTTTCCTCTTTCTGTAACCATGTAACCTTAAAAGAATAAGAAAAAGTATAAAGTGCATCGGACAGCCTGTGTGCAGAAAAAGAGAGTTTTCCTACCCGGTTACAGGCGTTCGGTTACAAGGAATTGGAGGTCTGCCTATGAATTTGAATCGGCCTGACATGACCGAAGATGTGAAATATAAAGATTATACGAATGAGTCCTTGCAAAAGGACTCGAATCCCGCTACAATGGAAGCGTCCAAAACCCCTGCCATTGAATCTTCTGACCAGACCAAAGCAGCCAAGCTCGAACCCCTTGTTTACCGGGTAGAGGAAATCGCCCAGCTTTTGGCGATTTCTCCCCGTGCGGCGTACAACCTGTGCAACACCACGAAGGATTTCCGGGTGCTGCGCATCGGCACCAGCATCCGGGTGAACAAGCAGAGCTTCGACAACTGGTTTGCAGCGGTCTGAAGGAGGTAATCTATGGCATCTATCATGAAGCGCGGAGATTCCTACTCCGTCCGTTACAAGTACAAAGACCATTCCGGCAAGCCCTGCGAGGGATGGGAAAGTTTCAAGACCAAAAAGGAGGCGCAGGAGCGAAAGATCACGGTCGAGAAAGAACTGCTGGACGGCACGTTCCTCGTCCCCGACACCATGACGGTGGAGGAAATGCTGTACAAGTGGATCCCGATCCAGTCCACCAAGCACAAATGGTCCCCCAAGACCTACACCCAGTCCGTGGCGATGGTGCAGAACCTTATCGTACCGTATATCGGGAAGCGGAAGGTGCAGGAGCTGCGCACCTATGACATCGAGAAGTTCTATGCCACCCTTGCCAAGACCCCCTGCGGGCAGTATGTGAAGGGTATCAAGCAGAAACTTTCCGAGAAGCAGAAGAAGCGGTTGCTTCGGTAGCAGCGGAAGCGTCTGCCGCAGTGTCAGCTGCTGTAGAGCCACAGCCTGTAAGCATAGCGCTGCACATGGCGGCTGCCAGTAAAACACTCATGGATCTTTTCATAATAGTTCCTCCTTTTCAAAAGAAAAATGCCCTTCCTGGAAAAAATGTCTTTTGTGGAAAGACATCTGTCTTTGTAACGTGTTTGTATTATACACCTATTTGCAGGAAGGTGTGTAAAAATTTTACAAAAAATTAATATTTCAGCGCTTTAACTGGATAACACGGTAAATTGTATCGGTATTTTAGGCAAACTGACTGCGGATTTTCCTTTACGGGGCAGTGGATTGAGCGTATACTATGGCATGAAGTAATTTTGGAAAACAGTAGAAGAGGAGAAAGACATGAAGGTTGTAGTATTAGCAGGTGGAATCAGCACGGAACGTGACGTATCCCTGATTTCCGGCAAGATGATTTATCAGGCGATGAAGAGACTGGGACATCAGGCTGTCCTGCTGGACGTTTTTCTTGGAATGGAACTGGACGACATTGATCATATTTTTGAAAGTGATGAGGATTTTTCTGCAGGAATCGAAGCGATTCATGAGATCAATCCCGATATCAGTGCGGTAAAGGCACTGCGCAAGGACGGTGGCAAATGTTACTTTGGGCCCAACGTCATCAGGATCTGTCAGATGGCGGACGTGGTCTTTTTAGGACTGCACGGTGCAGACGGAGAAGGGGGCAAGGTGCAGGCGGCATTTGATCTGCTGGGAATCCGCTACACCGGCACAGACTTTGTCAGCGGCGCGCTGGCGATGGATAAGTGCCTTGCAAAAGAACTGTTTCTGCAAAACGGGATTCCGACCCCAGCAGGCTTCCGCCTGAAAAAAGGTCAGGAGCCGGGAGAAGGCCAGCAGCCGAAGTTCCCCTGCGTGGTAAAGGTAAGCTCCGGTGGCTCAAGCATCGGCGTTTCCATCGTGCAGAAAGAAGAGGACTATCAGGCAGCGCTGGATGACGCGTTTTTATATGGAGACGAGGTCGTTGTAGAAGAATATATCAAGGGCAGGGAGTTAACCTGCTGCGTGCTGGACGGCAAAGCGCTTCCGATCGTGGAAATCGCGCCGAAGGAAGGCTTTTACGATTACAAAAACAAATATCAGGCGGGCAGCACCATTGAGATTTGCCCTGCGCCGATCGGCGAAGAGAGCACCAGAAAGATCCAGAAGATTTCAGAGCGTGTATTCGATGCCCTGCGCCTGCATAAATATGCCCGGATGGATTTTATGATGGATGAGGCCGGAAACGCCTACTGTCTGGAGGCGAATACGCTCCCCGGCATGACGCCTACCTCCCTGATTCCTCAGGAAGCAGCAGCGGTCGGCATCAGCTATGACGAGCTTTGTCAGAAGATTCTGGATATGGCGTTTGAGGATTGAAAAGGATGCAGCTTTTCAACTGCAAAATGGAGACCAAAAGTGATATGAAAAACATGACGATATGGAATATTGCAAGAGCCTGTAAGGGGCATCTGGCTGTGCCGGCTGGAAAGCATACCGGAACCTGTCCGGCGGCGGGAATGGCTGTAATCCGCGGCTATTCCGGCAAAGAAGCGGCAGGAATCGTAATCGATTCCCGCAAAGTGGAACCGGGCGATATTTTTGTGGCAATCCGCGGAGAACGGGTGGATGGGCATCAGTTTATCCGGGAAGTTTTTGACAAGGGCGCGATTGCGGTTGTGTGTGAGGAAGAACCGGAAGAACTTCCGGGTCCCTGCATCCGTGTGGAGGACAGTCTGGCTGCGCTTCGGCAGATCGCTGCGTTTTACAGAGAGCAGATGCCAATTCCGATCGTTGGGATCACCGGAAGCGTCGGCAAGACCAGTACGAAAGAATTTGTTGCGTCAGTGCTTGCACAGAAATACAAGACACACAAGACGCAGGGCAATTTCAACAACGAAATCGGCGTGCCGTTGACACTGCTTGCCATGCCGGAGGATACGGAGGCTGCCGTTGTGGAGATGGGCATCAATCATTTCGGGGAGATGCACCGTTTAAGCGAGATGGTAAAGCCGGATATTTGCGTGATGACAAATATTGGTCAGTGCCATCTGGAATTCCTCGGAAGCCGGGACGGTATTTTGAAGGCAAAATCCGAGATTTTTGACTTTATGAATCCGGAAGGGACGGTCTGTGTCAACGGAGACGATGACAAGCTCATGACAATTGAGGAAGTACACGGCAAAAAGCCGGTTCACTTTGGACTTTCTCCCGAAAACGATATTTACGCAGACACCATCGTAAGCCGTGGACTGCTGGGCAGTACAGCGACAATCCACACGCCGGACGCTGCGTTTGACGTTCAGATTCCGCTGCCGGGCGCGCATATGGTGTTAAATGCGCTGGCGGCGACTGCAGTTGGTTTACAGCTCGGACTGACGACAGAGCAGATCGCAGCCGGAATCGCTGCTGTGCAGGCAGTAAGCGGCAGAAGCCGTGTTGTGCAGGCGGGGGATCTGGTGCTGATCGACGACTGCTACAATGCAAACCCGGTTTCGACCAAGGCTGCGCTGGATCTGTTAAGTCTGGCAGACGGACGCAAAGTTGCGGTGCTCGGTGATATGTTTGAGCTTGGAGAGAAGGAAAGGGAGATGCACGGGCAGGTTGGCGCATATGCCGCAGAACAAGGCATAGACTGTCTGTATTGTGCAGGAAGCCTTTCGGAAGAGATGTACCGGGCGGCAAAGGAAGCAGGAATTTCCTGCGCAGAGCATTTTTCGGATACCGACGCGCTTCTTGCAGCACTGCCCGGACTTCTGCAGCCGGGGGATTCCGTGCTGATCAAGGCTTCCCACGGCATGGGGTATACAAAGATCGTAGAAGCATTAGAAAAATAGGAGGTCAGATATGGGGTGTACAACAATACTGGTCGGGAAAAAAGCGACCTATGACGGTTCAACGATGATCGCGAGAAACGATGATTCCGGCGCCGGACATTTTACAGCGAAGAAGTTTACTGTGGTTTCTCCAAAGCAGCAGCCGAAAACCTATCATTCCGTACTCTCTCATGTGACCATCGAACTGCCGGAGAATCCGATGCGCTATACAGCGATGCCGAATGCGGTGGAAGGAAAAGGTATCTGGGCTGCCAGCGGCGTCAATGAGGCACATGTTGCGATGACTGCTACTGAGACGATCACCTCGAATCCGCGCGTGCTGGGAGCGGATCCGTTGGTCGTTTATCAGCCTGCAGCGGATGGAAAGGAAGAGATTGCCGGAGGAATCGGGGAAGAGGATCTGGTTTGTCTGGTGCTTCCTTATATCAGAAGCGCCAGAGAGGGCGTTTTACGTCTTGGCAGCCTGTTGGAGCAATACGGGACATATGAGATGAACGGAATTGCTTTTCAGGATAAAGACGAGATCTGGTGGCTGGAAACCATCGGAGGACATCACTGGATGGCAAGAAGAGTGCCGGATGAGGTTTATGTCGTGATGCCAAACCAGCTCGGAATCGACAGCTTTGATCTGGAAGATGCTTACGGAGAACAGAAAAATTTCCTCTGCTCCGCAGATTTGAAAGAATTTATCGAAACCTACCATCTGAACCTTTCTATGGACGGTTCGCTGAATCCGCGGGATGTCTTCGGCAGTCATGACGATGCAGATCATGTATACAACACACCCCGGGCATGGTTTATGGAGCGGTATCTGAATCCGAACACCTATCGCTGGGACGGTGCGCTTGCTGATTTTACACCGGTTTCCGATGATCTGCCGTGGTGCATGGTTCCCGAAAAAAAGATCACAGTCGAGGATGTGAAATATGTCCTGTCCGGTCACTATCAGGGGACGCCGTATGATCCCTATGGATCCTATGGCGATAAATCCATGCGTGGTGCATACCGTTCCATCGGCATCAACCGAAATGATTTCATGGCGTTGATCCAGATCAGACCGGATATGGAAGCGGACTGCAGTCCGGTGGAATGGATTGCCTACGGGTCCAATGCATTTAACGCCCTTGTTCCATTTTATGCAGATGTGGAGGAAACACCGGAGTATTTAAACAACACGACCGGGCGGGTTTCGACAGAGAACTTTTACTGGTCGAGCCGTCTGATCGCAGCGATGGCGGACGCTTCCTATAATAAATCTCTGTTCCATGTGGAGCGTTATCAGGAAAGAGTTGCAGCAAAGGGACACGAGCTGATCAACCGCTATGATGCACGTTTGGCAGCAGAACAGGATCCGGCGGTAAGAAAAGCGCTGCGGCAGCAGGCAAATGCGGAGATTGCTGCGATGCTGCAGAAGGAAACAGACGATACGCTTGATAAGGTGTTGTTTGAGCTGAGCAGCCAGATGAAAAACGCATATTCCAGATCGGATGCATAAAAAAACGCGCCGTCAGGCGCGTTTTTTTTTAGACAGTTCAAAAGTCATACTGTATTTCTAATAAACTATAAATTAGCAACGTTCTTTAGCATTCTTTTGTTCTGCGCGGTTAAGATATACATAAAATCCAATATTCAATACAACTCCCACCATAGTGGAAATCGGTGCTGCCAGACCAATCTTTGTCAGGCTGGCGTTTGGCTGGATACTCATGAAGTAAGCGAAGGGGAGACGGACGCAGAGGGTCTGGATCAGACCCTGGAGCATAACCCAGAGCGTTTTGTTGTTACCGTTGAAGTAGCCGATCATGCTGAACAAAACAGCGGTGACGATGGTTTCAGGCGCAAAGCCCTTTAAGTACGCAAAGCCGTTTTGGATAACGGCAGCGTCTGTGGAAAAGAAAGCTGCGAGCAGGTCACCCTGGAACCAGATGAGAGTAAAAACGAGGCAGCCAAAGACCAGACCAATGCCGATTCCGGTGAACATGGACTTTTTTGCCCGTTTCAGATTGCCTGCACCGACATTCTGGGAAACGAAGGACGCCATGGATTGCATCAGGGAGCTGGGAATCAGCATTGCAAAGTTGACGATTTTGCAGGCGACACCATAGCCGGAGGAGGCTTCCAGGCCGAGGCGGTTGACAAAGGCGCAGAGGGCGAGGAACGAAACCTGGGTCAGAAATTCCTGCAGGGCGAGAGGAAGACCGATGCTTAAAAATTTGCTGCACTGGGAATTGAAGCCAAGATCGCTTTTGCCAATGTGGAAGGGCAGCTGCTTTTTGAAAAGAATAACCACCGCAAAGACAACGCTGACCGCCTGTGCAAATACGGTTGCAAATGCTGCGCCCGCTGCGTCCATGTGCAGACCGGCAACCAAAACGAGGTCGCCGACGATGTTGACGATACATGCGACGAGGACGAACAGGAGCGGAGATTTGCTGTCGCCAAGTCCGCGGAAAATCGCCGACAGCAGGTTGTAGGCGACGATGAAGAAAATACCGCTGCCGCAGATACGAACATAACTTGCCGTCAGAGTGACTGCTTCAGCAGGAGCCTGCATGAGTACAGAGATGGGGCGGGCAAAGAAAACCATCGCTGCGAACAGGCAGACAGAAAGCAGTGTGAATACAACCGCCGCGCCGCCGATGACGGAGCTGATCTGTTCCGGGTTCTTTTCCCCGAGATAACGGGCGATCAGGACGGTGACGCCCATTGCGAGCTGTGTCACAACAAAGGTGACGAGGTTTAACACCTGGCTGCCGGTGGAAACCGCAG
>ERZ837910.4430-NODE-4430-length-13746-cov-17.922650_pt1 | contig 13746 bp, 13 predicted proteins | sample MGYA00519940_ERZ837910 | MGnify/ENA primary metagenome ERZ837910 (study PRJEB31850, sample SAMEA3708825) | human gut metagenome | biome: human gut; feature: human-associated habitat; material: faeces | place: China | collected 2014 ... | reverse complement strand
TGGAACTGGACTACGATTCGTATTCCAAAACGGATTTGTCCGCGTTCTCCGACCGAAGCGAGATTTCCAACTGGGCGATGCCTTATGTGCGCGCGATGGTCGGTGCGGACTATATTCACGGCCGCGGCAAAGTCCTTGCTCCGCTGGACAATATCACACGCGCGGAATTTGCGCAGATTTTCCATAACATCATCGGCACATACATCACCGCAAAAGGCAGCTACGACAAGGACATCAAGGGCAGCGTATTGGTTCGCACTGCTGACGTTGAATTGAAAGACCTGACCGTGGATGGTGATCTTATCATCGGCTGCGGTGCAGCGGATGGAAAAATCGTGTTGGACAACGTGAACGTCACTGGGCGGCTGCTCGTGTGGGGCGGCGGCACAAAAGCGGTCTACTGCAATAACGGCACAAATATGCCTGCTGTTGTCGTAGCCCGTGTAGACGATGCGGTCAAAGTCATTTATGACAGAGACTCCACCCTCGCCGTGATTGACACAATCAAGGTTCGTATCACAGAGCGCGCGAAGCAGCACAAGGAAACGGAAGTCATTTTTTACGATGTCAGCGGTCTCCGCGAAGCACAGAAACAGCTCAATGCCATCGTTGCGGACAATCAGATTGATATTACTGCTCCTGCTCATTTATATGCTCTGGTCGGAGAATCCAGTGTGAAAGCCGAGTTTGTCAATAATAGCAAGAACGACACCTACAAGGTGGAAATTCGCAGGAACAAGGACAACGCCTTGATTGCAGAAGCCTTTGAGCTTGCCGCAGGCAAGAGCATTTCGACGCTCACGCTGCTGGAAGCGCCGGAGTTTGGCAATGTGGATTGCACGGTCACGATCACAGCATTCCGCGACGGCAAGCAGATCGGCACGCTGAACACAGAGCTGACCTTGCACACGGCGTACCTCTGGCCCAAGGAGGTGCAGTAACATGGTGAAAAGCTATCAGAAAGCGGCGGCGCTGCTTCTGGCGCTGGCGCTCATTTTCGCGCTTCCTGTACCTGCATCGGCGGCGGAAACAACCGAGGCCCGTGTGCCGGTGACGCTCACCGTGGTCAATACGGTTTCCCCGATTTCGTGTACGGTTCCGGCTTGTCTGCCCGTGTCGCTGGTGGACGGTTGTGTAGTCTGCGCCAACAATGCCGCAATCACCAACACTGGCAAGACCGGCGCAATTCGTGTGACCAAGGTAGATGTTCAGGCGGGCACGTTTGAAATCGGCAATTTTGACGATTTTACGGCAAGCAAGAACAGCATTGCGCTGTCCATCAACGGCTGCTCGACCAAGAGCGCGGGCGCTTTGACCCTCGTGGATGGTGCGTTTCCGGCGATTGGTGCTGAAAAGGCACTTGCAATCCGTTATAAGGCAAAAGTATCTGCCAATGAAGCCGTAACCAATGTCAATGCCGCAACGATTGTGTTCACCATCGCTGCCGTAACAGATAAGGAGGCTGCATGATGAAGAAATTCAAGCAATTCATCGCGTTTGTGCTGGCTCTGTGTATGCTGTTCTCTCTGTCCGTGGCTGCATTTGCAGCTGAACCGGAAACACACACGGTCTACGACAGCGCCCCTGACGAAGACGTGGCTGCGTCTACCGAAACAGCCCCCTCTGGCACGATCCCTGACAGCAAGATTAAGTGGGAACTGAATGAGCACAACTGGCTGATGATCTCCGGCTCCGGCGATTGTGAGCCGTTCACCAGCAAGGACGATCAGCCGTGGGCGGCTGTCCGGGATCAGATCACGCAGGTCTGGTTTGACGATATGGAAAATCTCCAAATTTCCGACCTTGCGTACTGGTTTGAGGACTGTGTCAATCTGACCACGGCTGAGATCCCCGGCACCACTCCGACAATTGGCAAACACGCCTTTTATAACTGCCCGAAGCTGTCCACGCTCACGATCTATTACGGAGAGGACATCTTGGAGAGCATTGGCGAAGATGCGTTCTGGCGGGAATCGGACAGCGGCGATACGCTCTATATCGGCTACCTGATCGGCTACCCCAAATCGTCCGTGCCGTTCCACATTTACGATTGGGCTGCATCCAACCGTAGCGAACGCTATTTTTATGACCTCTATGGTGTATATCAGAATGCGGATGCTGGCTCTGCTGCGACCAGCGGCATCAAGAAAGCGCCGGGTATCTCTGTTCAGTCCACCGGCTCCATCATTGGCAACTGCCCTTCATGCGGAAAGTATTCGTTCCAGGGCACATACGTTGAAGTTGCACATTCCTCGCGCGGTCATGCAAACTATAACGAGTGTTACGCCTGCCACTACGTCCAGTACCTTGGCACTTACACCTATAAGAGCCACGGTGCGGGTGCCTACGGTTCCGGTACTTGTCCGGACTGCGGCAGCCATACATGGGTATTGCAGAGCCAGCAGGCAGCGACCTGCACCAGCAATGGTTACAGAAGCTATTCGTGCGCCTGCGGTCAGACCAAGAGCGAAACCATCTATGCAAGCGGCCACAGCTACAGCTATGGTTCGTGGGAGCAGTATTCGTCCAGCCAGCATCGGCGCACCGGTTCTTGCCGAAACTGCGGCGCAACAGACTATGACTACGCTTCGCACAGTATGAGCTACGGATCATGGAGTAATTCTTCCTCCAGTCAGCATAGTCGCACGGCCTCCTGCCGCACTTGCGGATACAGCACTACGGAATACGGCAATCATAGCTATTCCACCGGTGCATGGAGCAAGTACAGTGATACCCAACATAGACGCTCGAAAACCTGCTCCGGCTGCGGTGCATCGACCTATGACTACGCCAATCACAGCTATTCTTATGGTTCGTGGACAAGAGCGGACGATACGCAGCACAAACGCACAAAAACGTGCTCTGCTTGTGGAGATTCCAGCGAGGAATATGCGAACCACACCGATGCGAACGGCGATGGAAAGTGCGACGATTGCGGTGCAACTGTCAGCCTGACGATCAAGTGGGATGCCGGAACGAACGGCGGCACCATTGATGGCAAGGCCAGCATCACCACGACAGGCAAGCCGAATGCGACGGCAACCGCCCCGACGAGCACGCCGGTCAAGGCCGGTCATGCGTTCAAGGGCTGGTACACCTCCGCTTCTGGCGGCAGCTTGTACAACACTGTGACCATCACAGCGGCAAAGACGTTCTACGCACAATTTACCGCCAACAGCTATACGCTGACGTGGGATCTTGGCAATGGCACGACAGAGGAAACGAAGCAGACCTATGGGGAAAAGCTGACGTTGCCGACTGAGCCGACGCGCAAGAATGCCGAGTTCCTCGGCTGGTTCACGGAAGCGAACGGCGGCACACAGGTCGATGCCAACACCATCTACAAGACAGATGGTGACAGCACCTACTATGCGCATTGGGAAATTACAGAGGTTTTCTCGGTCACGGTTCCTGTTACACTGCCGCTCATCGTAGACGAAGGTGGAGAAGTTCATGTTGGCGCAGCGGAGATCATCAATGCGTCTACCGGTGATGTCATCGTGTCCAGTGTTTCAATTTCTACCAAGAATGGCTGGCAGCTCGTACCCTACACGACCGATATGGCGCACGAAAAGGTTGATGCCCAGCTTCTCGGCTTTAAGATTAACGGCGCACAGACTACAAAAAACGGCAATGTGGAAACATTTGCACTGTCCGCTCCGTGGGAAATTGCGGAGAACAGCCGGATGACGCTCTCTTATGATGCTGTTGTCAGCGCCGTTTCCAAAGCAATCACTGAGCAGGAGGTCCTGTCCGTCGTATTCGTGCTGGAATGGCGCGGAGAATAACTGTATGGATGAAGAAAAAGTCACAGAGCAAATGACCGTGCTTGTCGTCGAGCCGGGCTATGCGCCATACGAAAAGACGATTCCGCATGAGCTTCATGCCATGCAGGAGATCGTCGGCGGCCTGATTACTGCTATTTATCCATACGAGGAACCGGTCGGCATTGTTGCAAACGATGAAGGACTTCTTTTGGGTATGGATTTCAACCGTAGTGTCGAGGGCGGCTATGGTGGTCTGGTGGGTCCTTTTTTCGTGTGCGGTTTGACGGAGGACAGCTTTTGTTCGCTCCCTCCCGACCAGATGGAGCGCTTCAAGAAGAAATTCCATAAGGCTGAAATTCTGCTTGGTTTTCGCGGCGACGAGCCGGTTACGCTAAAGGTCGAGCCAAAGCAGAAAAACGCGACACCTGAAAAACAGCACAAGCCGCCGTCGCAGGAACGTTGAAATGGGTTTTGAGCTGACCGGCGAAACGCCAGAGGAACAACTGAAAGAATTGACCGAGAAATTGGAACAGGGCGTGAGTGAGATTTTTACCAGTGGACGCTATGCGGAATATCTGTCTGCCATGTCCAAATTTCACTCATACAGCTTTGGCAACGTCATGCTCATTCTCATGCAAAACCCGGCTGCATCCTGTGTGGCCGGGTTTCACGCATGGAAGAAGAATTTTGAGCGCACGGTCAAGGCTGGTGAGCATGGGCTAAAAATTCTTGCGCCCTGTCCATATCAGCGCTTTATTGAACAAGATCGTTTAGACGCGAATGGAAAACCGCTTTTGGACGCGGCTGGCAAGCCACTTCGGGAGCGGACGCTGGTGCAGATCATGCGATTCCGTATTGTCACCGTCTTTGACATTTCACAGACTGAGGGCAAGGAGCTTCCCAGCATCGGCGTATCGGAACTGAGCGGCGATATTGCACAGTTTGAGGAACTGGCAAACGCGATCACAAGCGTTTCGCCGGTTCCCATTTTGTATGAAACTCCGCATGGAGCGGCGAAAGGCTGCTTCAATCACGTTACGGAAGAAATTTTGGTACGCCCCGGCATGAGCCAGAAGCAGACGGTCAAAACCATGCTGCATGAGATCAGCCACGCCACGCTCCACCGGCGCAAGAAAAACGAGCCGCCGTCCAAAGACCAGCACACGCGCGAGGTCGAAGCCGAAAGTGTGGCGTATGTGGTCTGTCAACATTTCGGCATCGACACATCGGATTATTCTTTTGGCTACGTCGCCGGGTGGAGCAAGGGAAAAGAGCTGGACGAGCTGAAAGCATCGCTGGATACTATCCGCACTTGCGCCGCCGGGCTGATCGACGCGATTGAAGAAAAGTGTCCAACCTTATGCCCGCAGAAAAATCAGTCACAGGAAAAATCGCACGGAGATGAAGCAAGAGCATGACAGATTATCAACCGGACATCCTCAATTTTTTAGAAAAGATTGTCCAGCGGAACACCATTGCCTACAAAGAAGATTTTGACGTTGACAAAGAAATTCTCTGGAACAGTGCGCAGGAATCCAGTTTGGAGCATCGTTCTTTTCTCTGGATGAGCCGTCCGTGTGGAACATGGTGTGTGCCGGAGCGCGAGACGTATTTGCAGGACAGCCGCGCATACAAAACGTGGACGTTTTACGCAGACCAGCCGAACGGCATCAAAGCGTACCGCGTTGTGGTAGATGGCGTTCGAGACGGCAAGCTGGCGGGGAAGGTCATTCATCTGGACTATGCCAAACAGGTACAGCGTGTGGTCAAATCTGCGCTGCCCATTGCAAAGGTGCAATACCGCGATAAGGACGAGTATTTTTGCGAAAGCAGCCATGAAACATTCATTCACCGCGTATTGCGGCTGGAGGAAAACACACACGACATTCGATATGTACCGGAATGTGAAGCGGAATTGCAGCGCCTTTTATCGCTGGAGCACCAGATGGAAAAGCAGGATAAGCGCCCTCGACGGACAAAATCTGTTACCATGCAGCGGTAACGGAATCAGCACCGCTTGCGGTGCTGATTTAGCAAGTATGTCGTTTGTTAAACGACCCTTGTTAGGGGCGAACCCCTAAGACCCCCGCGTTTTGCGTCTCACGGTGAGACGCATTTCAACTGGACAGGAGGGATTTTTTGCGCAGTCGATCACATTTCACTGGCGTATGGCTGAACGACGCGGAATATCGGCAGCTCATGCAGCTCTGCCAGAGCAGCGGTCTGTCTGCCAGCGCCATGATCCGCAAATGTATTCTGGGTGAAACCGTCAAGCCGCGCCCGCCGGACTGCTATGCGGAGCTTTTGCGTGTGCTGTCCGGTATCGGCACAAATATCAACCAACTTGCGCACTGGGCAAACGGCAAGGGCTACGTCACACAGGCGCAAATCCATGATGCCGCACGCTTTGCGCGTGAAGCATGGGAGCTGGTGCGGGAGTCGATATAATGGCATACGATAAAATTATCGTCATTCATTCCCGGCTGGATCGCTGCCTGGATTACGTTCAAAACGACGGCAAAACGGATTTGGGAAACGCCGTGGATTATATCTGTGATCCTGTCAAAGCGGGCTTCCAGACGGCAATCAACTGTACGCTGGATAAGTCTTTTTTGCAAATGCAGGAAACCAAACGGCGCTGGGATAAGCACGGCGGGATTCTCGGTTATCATATCATTCACTCCTACGCTCCCGGCGAGGTCACGCCAGAACAGGCACACGAAGCGGGCGTAGAGTTCGCACGGCGACTGTTAGGAGACAAATACGAAGCCGTTGTCTGTACGCACACCGACCGTGACCATCTGCATTGTCACATTGTTTTCAATTCCGTTTCATTCATGGACGGCAAAAAGTACCGGAGTGATTTCAAAAGCTATTTCCACGATCTGCGCAGCATTTCCAACGAAGTCAGCCGGGAACGCGGTTGCTCCGTAATCGAACCGAATGGAAAAGGTGTGTCGTATTCTGCATGGAACGCAGAAAAGCGCGGCAGTGGTACGATCCGTGACCTTATCCGCCGCGACATTGACGCAGCGCTGGCTGCGAGCCTGACCTATGATACGTTTTTGGAAACGTTGCGGCGGCAGGGCTATTCTGTCAAGCGCGGCCCAAATGTCAAGCATACCGCCGTCCGTCCACCGGGCGGGCAGCGGTTCGTCCGCGTGGAAAGTCTTGGCCTTGGCTATACGGAAGCAGAGCTGATGCAACGCTTGAACGAGCAGCGGCACGAACCGGAACCGACAGCGCCAGTTTTTTCAGCACAAAAGCGCTATACCATTCGCCGCCGTCCGCGACACTATCTACCCGTCAAGCGCGGCAGCTTCCGCGCTCTGTACTTATATTATTTGTATCTACTGTCACCGCGTAAGCGGAAACCGCAGAAAATCCCATTTGAAACGCGGGCCGAAATTCGCCGTGCAAAACAGTACCGGCAACAATTTATGCTGCTGCAAAAGTATCACATAGATACAAAGCCAGAGTTAGAAATGCTGTCCGATGCGTTGTCAAATGAGATGCAGATAATCGTAGACCGGCGCAAAGAATTATATGCGCTACGCCGGGAGCAGCCGTCTGAGCCGCTTAACGCGGACATTGATGCGTTGACCGCGCAGCTCAGGCCCTTGCGTCGGGAACTGCGGTTATGCGGAAAAATCGTGGAATATGCGCCGCGGATGCTGCGGCAGGTGCAGGAAAGCACTTCACCATCAACAGAGAATCATTTGCCAAACAAGGCAAAAGAAAGGAGGCACAGCCTATGGAGGTAAGCGGCGAAGCTGCTGATCTCGTTATGAAAGAGGGCGTACAAATTTCAGAAGAAGCCATTAAATTACTGGCGCGGGGCGCAAAGAATCTCGCGGCACTCTTGTATGCACTGGCAAAGGATCAGAAAAAGCTCTACGGCAAGGTCAGCATGAATCGGCTGCTCAGGGAGCAGCGGCCCATTCAGGTCCTTCCGCTCCGAACGGAGGACTTTGACGAGTTCCGGCGGCGGGCAAAAAAGGTCGGTCTGCTGTTCTCGGCCATCGTGGACAAAAAGAGCGATGCGCCGTATCTGGAGATTCTGGCCAACATTGACCATCTATCGCAGGCAAATTACATTCTGGAGCAGATGGGGTATCAGCCGAAGCAACCGGAGGATGCGCAGCCAAAAAAAGAGCAGACCCCTGCCCGACCAGAACCATCCTTGCAAAAGCAAAGGAGTGGCTTGACGCAGGGGACGATTTCGACCAATGAGAAAAAGCAGCCGGTTCGCGGGCGGCTGGCAGCATTGCGCGCCAGTGCCGAGCGAACACGGCCGGAACCCCAGCGAGAGCTGGAGCATATCAGATAAGGAGTTGAGTATCATCGCAAATTTAGGAACGATCATCAGCGCCAAAAACCAGAGCGACGAGCAATGGCAGGCGCAGCGGCAGGCAGACCGCGAGAACACAAACGCCATGCAGGACGCTGGCATCGTCCAGATCACAAGCGATCCGGAGGCGTATCTGCGGTATCTGAACTGTCAGGCGGATAACCCCAGTTACAGTGCGGGCAACGTGGCCCTTGTCATGGTGCAGGATCAGCAGGCAACCGTATTTGGCACAAAGGACCGCTGGAAAAGCCTGATGCGGAGCGTACAGCCGAGCGAAGAAAAGAACGGCGCAAAAATCTTCACGCGCTCCTCATTTGGAAAGGGATATGTGCTGGCAGACGTATATGACGTCCGGCAAACCTCCGGGCGGGAGCTGAAGCACACCGCCTTGCAGCCGGACAGCAAGGAAATGACCGAAGCGCTCAAGACGCTCATCAATTATTCCGTTGTCCCGCTGGTGAGTGAGGAAAGCATCCCCATTCCGGCCATCTACTCGCCGGAACAGATGAAACTGGCCATCAATCCCGGCTTCGGGGATGCAGAAGCGTTCGCGGGCATAGCCACGGAGATCGCACACGCGCGCTTTCATGCCAAGGGCTATAACCAGAATTACACAAGAGAAGATTATGAGCTGGACGCGCAGAGCGTCGGCTACATGATTTGCAGGCGGTTCGGCGTTCCATGTGAAGCGCCGGACACCTCCAATCTGGCAGCGCTCTATGACGGCTTTGAGCCGCAGGACCGGCGGCAGGCACTTGGACAGATTCAGGATATGGCGCAGAAGATCGGTGGGAGCATTGAAAAAGCGATTTCGCCGCAGGTGCGGAATCGCAATATGAACCGAAACGCCAGATAACGGTTTGTTCCCCTTTGGGTAAGCTACTCCGCTGTCCGTCCGCAGTCAAGGCCGGTCGCGGCCTGCGCCCCGACCGCGAGCCGACCAGTTTGAGAACTGGTCGGACCTTGACAGCGGGCAGCCACCGGAAGTGTGGTAGCCAAGGGGAGCAAACCACAAAAGCCCGCTTGCGCGGGCTTTTGCACCGTGGGAGGCCATGCGCCCGACCGGGAAATCCGTCTCACGGTGAGACCTATTTTGCGTCCCGATTTGGGACAGATTAAGGAGGAATCATATTTGAGAAAACTGCTTTTTATACTTCCGTCCGTGCTGCTGTTGGCGGCGGTCGGTCTGCTGCTTCTGTGCAAGCGCCATGCAGACCGGACCGGCCTTGCCTGTCTTGACAGTGACCTGTGACGCACAAAAAGAAAACCTTTCGCAGCGCCGCCCCAGTGTGGGCGGCGTTTGCCATTCCCATCGTCTGGCTGGCAATTCTCATGGCGGGGCGATACGAAACCGGCATGACGATCTTTGACCTTGCCGCGCAATTCTCCGAAGCGATGAAAACGCCGTTCGCCCTGCGCTGGACACCGCACACGGCAAGATTCATCGGGATTTTTCTGCTGCTCTACGGCGGGGCGATTTTGTTCTACTACACCGGTCAGAAGAACACCCGCCCCGGCGAGGAACATGGTTCTGCTTCATGGGGCAGCGTCCGCGAGCTGGACAAGAAGTACCGCGACAAAGATGCAAGCCAGAATGTCATTCTGACGCAGCATTTCCAGATGAGCATGAACGGCAAGCTGCACCGCAGAAATCTCTTACAGATCGTGGTCGGCGGTTCGGGCAGCGGCAAGACGCGCTTTCTGGCAAAGCCGAATCTCATGCTTGCAAATGCCAGCTTTATTGTAACCGATCCAAAGGGCGAAATGCTCCGCGCCGTTGGCAATCTCTTTTTGGAGGAAGGCTATGTGCTGCGCGTATTTGATCTGATCGATCCGGCAAAATCGGACTGCTATAATCCGTTCTGCTATATCCGCAAGGATGCGGATGTGTTCAAATTGATCGACAACTTCATCAAGAACACCACGCCGAAAGGTGCAAAAGCAAACGATCCGTTCTGGGAGAAATCCGAAACCGCGCTGGATGCCGCGCTCATGCTCTATCTTCTGCATGAAGCGCCGGAGGAGGATCAGAACATGGAAACCATTCTCTACATGATCGAAAACGGCGGCGCAAAGGAGGAAGATGACGATTACCAATCTCCGCTCGATCTCCTTTTTGAAGCCTTGGAGGAAGAACAGCCGGATCACATTGCCGTGCGGCAATATCACATTTTCAAGCAGGCGGCCGGCAAGACGGCAAAAAGCATTTTGGTGAGCGCCGCCGTTCGGCTGGCTTCATTCACGCTGCCGGAGATTCAGCGCATCACAGGCACGGATGACATGGAGCTTGGAAAGCTGGGCGAACGGAAACAGGCCATCTTCTGCATCATCCCGGACAGCAATGACGCATCGCTCAATTTTCTTGTCGGGATGCTCTACACGCAGGCGTTTCAGGAGCTTTACTTTCAGGCGGACAAGGTGCATCAGGGCGCGCTGCCGGTTCCGGTTCGGCTGATGTTTGATGAGTTTGCGAATGTCGCACTGCCGGACGGCTACGCCCGCTTGCAGGCAACCATGCGGTCGAGAAATATTATGTCTACCATCATCCTGCAAAACATCTCGCAGCTAAAGGCGCTTTTTAAGGACGATTGGGAGGGCATCATCGGCAATGCGGACAGCTTTCTCTATCTTGGCGGCAACGAGCAGAGTACGCACAAATACATCTCGGAGCTGCTGGGAAAAGAAACGATCGACACGAAAACGTCCAGCCAGAGCAAAGGACGGAACGGTTCTTATTCGCAGAATTTCCAGCAGACCGGGCGGGAGCTGATGACGCCCGACGAGGTGCGGCGGCTGGACAACAAGAACGCCATTGTTCTCATTCGCGGCAAAAAGCCGGTCATGGATGAAAAGTATGACATCCTGAAGCACCCGAACATCCACCGCACGGAGGACGGCGGCGCACCGCCGTATCTGCACACACCGCTGCGGGCGTTTGCGGCGGACGATCTCTCGTTCCCCATTGAAAACATTGAAGATATTGATATTCTGGAGGAATCTACATGAAGCACGAATTAACCTCGCGGCGCAGAGAGCGCCGCATCATGACAGTCTGGACAGGACTTGTGCTGACAACGGCGCTCTTAACAACGTCCGCCTTTGCCGCCGACACGGACCCGCTGACCATTGTAAACAATCTGTCCGACTTCATTTTTTCCTGCATCAAGGCGATCGGTATTATCATCTTAGGCTGGGGCGTTGTGCAGCTCGGTATGTCCGTGCAATCCCACGACGCGACGCAGAGAACGCAGGGCGTCCTCTGTCTGTTCGGTGGCTTACTGATCGCCTTTGCAAAAGAAATTCTGACGGCTATCGGTGTGGTGTAAGCAAAAGAAATGCGCCCCGACTTGGGACGCATTTCAGCTAGACTATACTTTCTTATATGCAGTAATTTTCTTCCAGTTTTCCGGAAATCCCATAAGCCGAAGCAGATCCGTACCGGCTAACTGACGATTTTCACGATCCGCCTTATCAATCAGCTTGGCTAACTGTGCCTTATATGTCAGGAAGTCTTTGTTTGGCAGCAAGTAGCGGAAAGACAATACCAACGCAAAATAATCATGTTTTCCATATATGTACTGTTGACCATTCTGCGGAATCTGCATCTTTTTATGGAGCGGCAAGTCCGAAATGTCATTCTTTGTGTTGTAGGAGAAAAGACGCTCATTGTGCGCGCAGACATTGCGGAATTTAGTTAGCACCTCCAGCATGGAGCCTAACTGCTTTTCCCGAACGCCCACAAATTCCTTGCTGATTGCAGCTTGGATTTTAGACTGAGAAAGGGCGTACATCTTGGATAGAGTTCCAAATGTCAACGCATTGATAAGTACCCATAACGGCACATTTCCATGTACCTGTTTATGATGCTCGATATACGGATAGTCTGTCGTATGCGAAAGAAACGGTTGTAAATGCCGCGTAATCAACTTTTGAACCTCGCGCGGGTTTATACGCCCCATGAGATTATAGTTATTTGCGTCCAGATAACTGTTCTGACTCTCTCCAAACTGACTGCAAAACGCATACGAATACGCAGAGCGGATGTGTCGCTCCACTTGCAGCAAATAGCGCAGCGTGAGTTCCCGAAGCTGTTCATCGAAACGATAGAGCGCAACAATATCATCCAGCGTCGTTCCGTCGCGGTAATCTTTTGTCGTGGGATTTTTGAACAAGTCCTTGTAGCCGGAAATCAGCGCAAAATATCCATAATGGTGCAGCGTGATAGCTGTTGCGGCATCATCCGTAATTGTCAGGTTCTTGTCTTTCAGTTTTTGAATCTGTTGGGGATATGTCAGAAACGGTTTCGGCATTTACACCATCCTCTCAGGTGTGAAAAAGGGAGCCCCCGCAGGGACTCCCCCGGTTGCAGGCCCCGCGAGCATCTGCAACTCGATCACTACGGTAAGTATAACGCAAGATTTTGTATCTGTCAACCAGAGAACGGACAGCAAAATTACGTTTACTCGCCCTAGCATTATGAAGTATAGTCGTTTCATTATAAAATATGCGTAGAAATGGAGATGAAATCATGTGAGTGATAACTGGGTCGTATCGACCCTTGAAAACGCGCTTTCCAACTGGACTGACCATTTGGCTGAAATCTGGTCGCTTGTTTCACAGACACCGGAAAGTTTTCGCGGCGGCGAGATATGGACGGTGATCGTCAACATCCACAATGCACTGGTAGGATTCGGATATGGCCTGCTGGTGCTGTTTTTTGCAATGGGCGTGTTCCGCTCGGCAGCCAGCTTTCGGGAGTTGCAGCGTCCGGAATTTGCCCTGCGGCATTTTATCCGGCTTCTGCTGGCAAAAGTGGCGGTCGGCTCGTCGTTGGAGCTGATAACCGCGATTTACAAAATCTGCGGCGGTGTAGTCAGCACTGTCATGGGCGGCATTGGTTCTGCAATTTCCACAACGGCGACGCTTCCGGACAAGATCGTAGAAGCAATCGAGGATGTTAGTTTTCTGGAATCCATTCCGCTCTGGCTGGTGTCACTGCTGGGCAGTCTGCTGATTACGATTTTGTCCTATGTGCTGATTTTGACTGTCTATGGCCGCTTTTTCAAAATCTTTATTTACACCGCGATTGCACCCTTGCCACTGGCATCATTTGCAGGAGAAGCTACGTCCAGAACCGGGCAAACGTTCTTGAGAAGCTACGTCGGCGTCTGCATGGAGGGTGCGGTCATTGTGCTGTCCTGCGTGATCTATTCTGCATTTCTATCTGGCGGCAGTACAGCGCTGGATGAATCACTGCCCGCCGTCACAATGGTCTGGCAGTATCTCGGACAGCTCATGTTCAATATGTTGGTGTTGACCGGACTGGTGAAAGGCTCTGACCGGCTGGTGCATGAAATGCTCGGTGCATAAAAGAATTGCGTCCCAAGGCGGGACGCAATTCTTTCTGACTGTTCAGAGAAATTCCAGTGTCCTGGATTCGCCTGGCTTCAGGTCCTTTGTGTAGTGGTGTATCAGCTCTGCCATGATCTGTTCCTCGCGCTTCTGGCGGATATAGCGGATTGTCCAACATAAGACGAAGAACAGCACGCAGGCAATGAAGATCAAAATACAGACTGTTCGGTGTGCGGCTGCCCAGCGCGGCCAGAAGAGTTTCGTTGCCACAAAGTA
>ERZ837910.4427-NODE-4427-length-13758-cov-10.320952_pt1 | contig 13758 bp, 11 predicted proteins | sample MGYA00519940_ERZ837910 | MGnify/ENA primary metagenome ERZ837910 (study PRJEB31850, sample SAMEA3708825) | human gut metagenome | biome: human gut; feature: human-associated habitat; material: faeces | place: China | collected 2014 ... | reverse complement strand
TTAAGCAAAAGCACAGCTCCTATTATAATTAGTATATTTTTGATTATTTTCATTTTACAAATCACCTAAAAACGTCTATTTACAACTAAATTTAACGATGCTATAATAAAAATAACATATTTAAACACTTTTTTTTGCAAATGGCGAAAACAACGCCCATAAGGGAATGATTTGAATGAAAATTGCGATTTGTGACGATGATAATTTACGAATTGAGATTTTCAAAAGTAGCATTGACCGATATCTAAAAGAGCATGGTGATGGTGGATATACATTAACTACCTACACCAGCGGAAAGCCTTTGATTGACGATGTTTCAGATGGTGAATGGTATGACATTATAATTCTTGATGTCTCCATTAACGGAGAAAATGGCATAGAGATTGCCAAAAGATTAAGAAAGATCGGATACTATGGAAATATCACTTTTTGGACAGAACGCAAAGAATATGTATTTGATGCACTTGATGTGCTACCGGTTCATTATATCATTAAAGGATCTGAGCATGGAAGAATGTATTCAGTTGTTGAGCAAACTCTTGAAAATATCCGTGAAAAAACGCTTACTATCAAGAACAAGGACTACTTTCACAGAGCTGAATTCCGGCATATTGAATACATCGAAAGCCAGAACAAATACATAATGATCCATTGCACGTGCGGAATATCACACAAGGAACGAGGAAAGCTCAACGATATCGAAAAGAGTCTTGACGGAAGATTTTTGCGCTGCCACCAGAGCTATATAGTTAATATGGACGAGGTAAGCGAAGTAAGTCATTTTTTTACGATGGTATCTGGCGCGATCGTCCCGATCAGGCAAAGAGAACTTGCAAAAATAAGAGAAAAATATGAAAACTACGTCATTGGAGGAAAATAAAGCATGAGCGAAGAGAAAACAAAGAAATGCAAATATTGTAAAACAGAGATTCCGGCAGATGCTAAAGTCTGCCCGCAGTGCCGAAAGAAATTAAAAGGTGGCAAACTCAAATGGGTTGTACTGATAATCCTTGTCGGAGCTATCATCGGAGCTGTAGCTGGTGAAAGTGATTCAGAATCAGATAAAAGCGCAGCAACCGCTACTTCTTCAGAAAAGAAAGAAACTGCTGCTAAACCAAAAGAAGAAGCTGCACCGATCGAGTACACTACTGTTTCTGTTAACGATATGATGTCCGATCTTGACAGCAACGCCATGGGTGCATCTGATAAATACAAAGGAAAATATCTTGAGATCACCGGAAATCTCAGTAACATTGATGCTTCCGGAAAGTACATCAGCCTCACAGCTGATGGTGACTTTGAGATTATTGGCGTACAATGCAATATCAAAAATGATGAGCAAAAATCAAAGGTAGCATCCCTTACCAAGGGCGATACCGTTACATTAAAAGGAAAATGTACAGATGTCGGAGAAGTGCTTGGATATTCTCTTGATATTGACGAGATAGAGTAGATAACACGGCTCCTGCTTAACGGCAGGGGCTGTTTTTATACAAGGAGGAAATTATGGCAAAAAGAAAGAAATACCCGAAGCTGCCGAATAGCTTTGGCTCTATCCGCTATCTCGGCAAGGGTCGAAGAAACTGCTATGCAGTGCACCCACCGGCAGCACTGGACGCAACAGGGAAAGCAGTTCGACCGCCTGCGATCTGCTACGTTGACGACTATCTGAAAGGGTTCGCTGTCCTGACAGCTTACAAAGCCGGGACGTACAAGCCGGGTATGGAAAAAGAGCTTGAGATTGCCCCTACAACGGACACAGACGCCCTTATAGGCCGCATATTGGCCGACTACAATACAATTAAGGGCACAGAGGAAAAGCACCCGGAAACGCACAAATTGACGTTCTCAGAAGTATATGAAAAATTCATATCATGGAAGTTTCCGGAAGACACTAATCTGTCGAAGTCTTCAAAGAACGCATATCACTGCGGGTATCTTAACAGCAAGCCTTTGCATAATCGTGCGTTTGAAGACCTGAAGGCGCCGGATTTGCAAAAGGTTATTGATGACTGCCCGCTCAAAAAGCAGAGTTTAAACACGATTCTGATGCTTTTTAAGCAGATGTATAAATTCGCAATCTATTCAGAGATAGTCGCGGAAAACAAGGCACTGTATGTTTCTGTCAAAACAAAAGATGATGTTGAGCACGGGACCCCGTTTTCTGATTTGGAGCTTCAGGTCCTCTGGCAGAACGCCGACGATCCGGAAGTGCAGCTCATCCTGATCATGTGTTACTCCGGCTGGCGAATTGGCGAAGTATTGAAACTCACGACTAATCTTGAAGAGAGATATTTCCAGGGCGGCATCAAGACCGCAGCTGGGAAAGACAGGATCGTTCCGATTCATCCGGCCATATATGAGTTTGTGGAGAACAAGGTCCTGACGCAAAACGGCAGGCTCTGCATCTATTCCCAGACGCAACACCGAAACGCCCTGTTCTACCCTACACTGGAACGGCTGGGAATAATCGGCAGCCCGAAACACACGCCACACGATTGTCGGCACACCTTTTCTGCCCTGTGTGAAAAATACGGCGTCCGGGAAAACGATCGAAAGAGGATGCTGGGACATTCGTTCGGGAACGATGTTACGAACGCTGTGTATGGCCACAGGACTCTGGAAGAACTCCGGGCAGAGATTGAAAAGATAAAAGTTCCGTTTGTGACTAACTGTGACTAACCGTTCCTATTTTTATCTTTTTTAAACTGTCTTAATTACTCTAACAAAAGTCTGCAAAGCCTTGATTTTACTGGCTTTTCCGCATTTTACAAGGGATTCCGAAAAAACATTCACAATAATCTAATTTTAATGTAAATCTTCAAGAATCCTTTGTTTATGCGGGTTTTCGGATTTCATTTGTGACTAACATGTGACTAACCGTGCAAACCTATATCTGTTCATAACATCGTAATTTGACGTAAAAAAAGAGAGTCGGGTTTTTAGGCCCAACTCTTTTTTTTTGACGGTCCGCTCGTGCCGCTGCTAACAGCCCCCGAATTGTGACATACAGCTCTTTCATAAATGCACGGTGGATCAGTCTGCACTCTCAACTTGTGCTAGCCACACAGGGTACTATACGCATCATAAGTTCAATCCCTGTGCGACTATTGGTAGTATAACCTGTTTTGAATGATAAATCAATCAGAACATCATTTCGTGTTGGCTTTCATATGCTCAATCACTCTCTTCCATGTATCAATGCCGCAAGTTCCATTTGCCTTTACACCAACATTTTTCTGGAAAACTTTGAGGGAATTATATGTGTCGTTCCCAAACTGTCCGTCAACTTCTACGCCCAGCATTGCCTGAAGCATCGCTACAGCTGTACCGGAACTGCCCTTTCTCAAAATCGGAAGCCTTGTCTGGAAGGTACCGGTAAGTGTGGTTGAAGGCGTACTTGCTTTTGCGCTGGTGGTAACAGCGATAGCCACGTGGTGATTATCGTTCAGAAGGATATCTCCTGCCTTTAAATAGTCACCAGATGTCAGATACTTACTATCCGTCAGTACTTTCGCACCGGCAACCTTCATTGCGGCTCTCATGTTTCGTGTTGTCAGATAAATGCTGACTGCTTTGAGCTTTGCGTTATTCAGGCGATATCCAGCGCCCTTGACGATAGCTGCTGTACTTGCGCTGCAATCAGATTCGCAAGCTACCGTGATCTGCGCCGGATCGTAGTTGCTTGCCTTTAAGTGCTGCCAGAACGAATACCGGTCATTGCTGTTTCCGGCAGTGCCCTGATCGTACCCGATGAGATTGTTTCGTGCTGCTTTTGTCGCCATATCTGCAATCATAGCTGCGATTTTAGCATCATTAAATCTCAGAACACAGAGCCACGGTCTGCTGTACCAGTTCATGATCTGATATTCTGTACCGGTCTGATCCCCTGCTTTCCCACCTGCATATCTTCCATTTTCGTCATGTCCGCAGTTACTGATTTTTACCATTGTTGTTTCTCCTTTCTGTGTCGTTCCTCTATAGTCTTTGTAGAACACGTCCATATCAACATTTCCATTAATCCCTGAGACTTTTCCATTTTCTGAATACTGCCACCCTACACCAACCGGAACTCTCAACCTTTCCTGTAATGTTCCGTTATCCAGTCCTTTTTTTGGATAGTTGGCAATCCAACAGTCGTACTGCTTCAAAGTGTCTGTCAAATAATTCTTGTACCAGTCATAATTGCAATAAATGCCAACCTTATATCCTGCTTTCTTCATTCTGGTCAAGAATGAAACTGCAATGTTCTCAATAGCCTGCTTGCCGAGTTTCCGCTGATTAGACCACTCAAGGTCGTAGAAAACTGGGAAGTCCAGTCCTCGTCCGTTCAGTGCGGCGATCACATCCTCCGCTTCGTCAATAGCCTGTGCCGGTGTCAGAGCGTATGAATACTTGTATCCGCCGATAAGGATTCCGTTGCTCTTGCATCCTTTGTAGTTGTACTCGAATGAGCCGTCAACGCCGGTTTTCTGATGTACTCTCAAGATTGCGAATTTGATACCGGTTTTAGCCACTTTCGCCCAGTCCGGTTTTCCCTGATTGGATGATACGTCAATTCCTTTAATTTCCAATTCATCAACTCCTTTTTATGAAATTTTCAAAGTTTCTTAATCAACTAAATGGGAAGAGGAAAATTATTTTACGACAATCTTCCATTTTTCCTCATCGTTAACAAGGAACTTAATTGCATTTTCTCCATCTGTAGTAAATGCCAAACTTGTTCTTGAATTATTTGAATCGTAAAAATCAAGATAAATATTATTCAATGCTCTTTGGCCTGAACGGAATCCTACTTTCTTAATATTTCCGTCAAATCTGGATGCCTTACTATTTAATTCATTTATGGCGCCGACAAGAGAGCTTTTGTTTGTGGTTGTTAAATTTGAAAGTGATTCAACAGGAACTTTTTCCCAAGCTCCGTTTTCGTAATGGGCAAAAGCCGCTGTTTTATTACTGTTAGCGATTCCGATAAAATTTGCAGTATTATCATTGCTACATAACAAAGTACCCCAAGCCCATGATGGATACAGACCGCCAATGTTACCCCAGACAAAGTATGCAGTAGCAACTTTTTTTGTTTTTCTTAAATATTCCGCAATATTATCATTAAGCGTACCCAAATGGGAATTACCGCCTAATTCATTAATCGCTCCAATCACCGTCTGATTGCTCGTCTGCAAATTACTGATGACCGCATTGGTCAGTTTTCCAACAATCCAGTTCCAGATTCCGCTGAATGGTGAAAGCTTGTTTGCCTTCGCCGCCGCATCGTAAATCATCATCGTGTCGTTGTCCGCCGGTGTTGCTTTCTGTGTGTACTCATTAAATTTTGCCATTACTGTAATCTCCTTTCTAATTCTTTAATACGTTTCTCTTGCTCGTCAACCTTTGCGCTGAGTTCCTGTATGGCCTTGATAGCGTAATTGAGAAGATACGGACTGTTAATCTGTTTAATGTCCATCTCGCCGTTTTCATCATATCCGCCGCCCAGTGCCAAGTTCGGGTCGATTTCTTCCAACTCATCAGCCACGAAACCGATGTTTTGATGCCATCCGCCCATCCGCTCTTTCCAGTCGAACTGACGGACTTTCATTTGATTGACTGTTTCGAGGGCGTCTGTTTCGCTGTTTTTAATGTTTTCTTTTAGGCGGATGTCGGAAACTTGTGAGGTTGTATATAGATAGTCTGTGCTAAAGCCAGATCCACCCCATTTAGCACGGATTCCTAAACGTCTGTATGTTGCCGTGTCTCCATGTTTACTACCCGTTCCTGAAAAAAGATAGGCCACTTGCGAATCATCTGCGCTTACGGACGCTACCGGTTGTCTTTTGACTTTGCCAGATGTTTTTGCTTGATTCTCCAAGTCGTAAAACATAAGAGTTCCATTGACAGTTGCGTTTCCACCTACGCTCAAGCTTTTGCCAATAGTTGCACTTCCATCTGTCGAAAAATTTGCTCCAAGTTCGCATCCGTCCGTAAAAAGTGAGTTTGTATTTATTCGAACTTTGTTGTTCAGATAGCGAACAATATAGCCTTCCCATTTTTTGCTCGTATCACCTTCCATCCAGAGTTCAAGCACTTTATTTTGGACTTTCTGTGCATACAGTCCGTATTTTCCAAGCATCAGCGCATTGTAGTTGTCTGCATCTGTGTAGTCCGTATACAGTCGCAATCCGGCAGTGTTAAGCGAAACCATTGGTTTTCCGGTGTTCTTGTTGTGCACAACATATCCGGTGTACCCTAATCTTGATATCAATGTTCCGTTTTCATCGTAAATTTTCAGCTGACCGTTACCATTATTCGTTCCGCCAAGACTGATGACGCCACCTTTCATGGCATTGAATGAGATAAACAGTGTCTGGTTTCCACTTTCGTCTTTTTCGTAGTACAGTCCCTTGAATTTTCCATTATCTGACAGGATATCAACTATCTGCTCCTGTGTCAGTGACGCCACATCGACCGCAACGGAATATGTCTGATAGTCCGCAAGTTTGGTTTTCGACTGGTCAAAATACAGTGAAACCTTGAGCATGTCATGAGCTTTGAGCGACAGGTTGTTGACATTAATGCTCAACCGGTCAAGTGCCGCAGTCTGTGATACCGTGAGCGCTGACCACGTAGCGCCGTTGTCGGTGGATTTTTCAAGTTTCCACCATCCCTTTTGCGACTGTGCAACTTCGCCGTTTCCGTCCCTGTAGAACGAATCCACAATGAGCGGCGCCGGTGTTATCTTCTTATCTGCCCCCATCAGTAACACATCTGCATTACTCTGGAAGAAGTAAGTCCTTCCGGCATTTCCCTGCTCGCCTTTGATTTTCGTCCAACTGTATTTTGTCGGGTCAGTGCTGTCATTCGGTGTGTAATCGGTATACTGCCCGATATACAGTTTATTGACGCTATCATCCACGGAGAAACCTGTTCTACCATCAGCGCTATTCGCGTATGCGATGTGGAAGTACGGTGTCTTTCCGTCCGCCCCTTTCGGCCCCTGTGCGCCTTGGTCACCCTCGAATTTCGCCCACGTGTACTTACTCGGGTCGGTACTGTCAACACCGGAAAAATCCGTATAGGTTCCGATGTACTTGTTTGGCGTCTTGCTCATTTGCGCCGCTGTCGGGTTCTGCACCGGTGCATACTGGATATGCAGATAAGTTGTCTTGCCATCCTGTCCGATACCTGGGATTCCCTGTGGTCCGGCGTACTGTTTCGCAATCGAGAACTGTTTCGATACGACAAGGTTATTCAGATATGCGGCTTTGATGTTCACCCATCCGCTGTCTGCGGTCAAGCCGGTGACAGTATAGGTTTTGTTTTCCTTGTCCCAACTTCCCTGTATATTCTGGGATGTCGTAATCGTATACGTACAGTTATCCGTGATATCCTGTGTACCGTACATAACGGTCGCTGTTGTGGCGCACTCTGGAAACTCCGTATAGTTGCCGTCGCTGTCAACCGGGATTCCCTGATAGTCGTTGTCGAGCTGCATGGTCATGTTTCTAGCCAGAGCTGCCATGTTCTCAACATCTTCAATCTTTTCATCAAGTGGTTTACCGCCGATCGTCACATAACTTCCGTCAAGGGTAACTGATCCGGTATCCATATCCGCTTCAAATATCGCATTTCCACTTTTGTCTCTTACGATGAGCGTTCCTGCGTTAATATAGTCGGCGTTGATGCCCTCTGCATAGAGCAGTCTGGTTATTAATTCGCCAGTCACCGCAAAGCCGTAAGGATATGTTTTTCCGCCATCAATCGACACGGCAAATGCTTCTGCTGTCAGCTTCCAGATTATGTTGGATTCTGCCATGGTTGCTTTGTTGTGCATATAGTATATGATACTACCGTCCTGCTGCGGCTCTTGTGTCATATACAGACCGCTCGAGGAATTGAGTGTTTCAGCTAATCTCCGTATAGCCTCTTCTCTTGCGGATGTTTCTTTTTGCACCATCTGACGTGCCGCAACTATAGCTTTTGTGCTATTCCCGTAAAAGTCGCTGCTGCCCCTGATCGGATCATCGGCCTGTGTCTTAACTGTAGTCAGACCGCCTACATTTCCGGAAACGTCTGTCAGAGGAGTAAGATACTTATTCCCTAATCGGTCGTAAGTGTACACCATGTCGCCAAACTCGACGAGTGGATTGTATACCAGATCACCCTCAAGATTCCGGAATCGTGCTCCTACGATCTGTTCGCCGATGATATTCGCTACTGTCTGAAGCTGATCGGTATCAATCAGCTCGTTCTCAAGTTCGAGGACGTATCCTTCCTCTCCGTACATGCCAGAATAATCAGTATCAGTGTCGTCATTGGACTGCCCGTTCGTTATCTTGATTCCGGTTATAACTATATCGTCACTAGAAAGTGTAGGTGGATTGCCATAGTCCTTTAATTCCGGTATATTTGTCCTTTCAAAGTCCCATTTTACGAACTGTAGATTTCCGGAATAATCAATCCGGGCATTCGCAGACTCAACCATAGCCGCATACCCAAATAGCTGGCGAAACGTCATACTGTCAGGAATACTTCTTATTACAATATCACCATGGTCCATAGTCAGGTTCATACCTATGCCGACAGTCTTACAGGCATCTCTGACAAGGTTAATGAGTGACTGCGGCAGTTTTAATCCGCTAGTATATGTCTTATTTGCCTTATACATATCATCCAGTGCCGTAACATTGATGATATCCGAATACTGTTCCGGCGTAGTGACTGTATAGACTCCCTTATCTATAGTTTCAATTATATCTTTTGTAGCTGCCTGTGTTGCGATGATAGGATCACCAGTACTGTCCAGAATCGGGTTATAACTTTCATCTAACAGTGCGCTTACAGATTCCGGCGCCGCATACGACGTCTGAAGCTTCAGATAAGCATGAATCTTAGCTCCGTAAAAGTTGTAGCTCTTCCATTGTTCCTGATCGTTATTAATGCTCAGTGTCAGTGTTTTACAGATAGTAGCGCCGACCGGAAAACTACTGCTATCTGCACAGTCGGAAAACCCGTTGTCGCCGTTCATGATATCCTTATCAATAGTCTTTTTTGTTCCGTCAGGAAAGGTGATATCCACTACCATTCTGACTGGCTCACCAGCTTCAAGCTTTTCTCTAAATGCGTTACTTATGTTAATCACAGTGGATTCACCCCCGTCATGTTAAATTCCAATGACGATAAAATCTTTCTATCGTCCGACAATTCCCCGATAGCTATGTTTTGTGTCTGCCCCACATAGAACGGTGCATCACGCCAAGCCCCGTAATACGGTGAGAAATAATGAAGCGTAAATTTATATCCTTTCGCTACCATCTGTAAAATCTTAGTTGCTTCCTCCATTGGGATATCGCTACCCTTGTATGTATATTGTTCCACAGTGAACATCGGCGTAAAGTATCCTACACCATACTGTGTCCTCTGGCTTGATTCCGTATAAGTCGTGGCAAAGGAGAGCGCAAGGTCTTTATCCGGTTGCCAAATTACTGATCCGTTGATTTTGTACTTTTCCATAACGCCCTCCTTTCTATGCCATCTCAAACGGGTTTCTGCCGCTTGTATCTCGTCTCATCTGCGCTTCTTTCATCATTTCGTCAAACAGCGTCCTGCGATTGATCTGCGCCGTAAATCGGTAACTTCCGCCACCTGTCTGTCGTCCACCGGTTTCTTCTCGAACAATCTTTCTGAGTAAAGCTTCCGGCGTCTCGATGTTGTTGCCTTGCTTCTGATCGCCCAGAACTGCAAGGAACTCGCTTCGAGGCGGAATAACCGCACCTTTTGCCAGATATGGAACTGTCGGAACACGTGGAAAAGTAGCTTTAAATCCTATAGTCTTTGAGCCGAATGGAGTCGGTACTTTCCAAGGTCCGAATGAGAACGCCGATTCAACCGCGCTAATAACCCCATTCACTTTACTGATGGCGCCGTTTACAACACTTATGATATTATTTAGAACAGACCTAATGGCATCTCTCATTCCATTAAATACATTGACTACAGTGTTTTTAGCAGATGTGAATTTATCAACAATAGCATTCTTGATTCTTTCAACAAAACCACTAACGGTAGACCATATAGCATTCCATTTCTGATGTGCACTGGCCTTTATGTTTCCCCAGATGGTCGTCATTTTGGTAGCTAGACCTCTGAGCTTATTTCCAATATCCTCAACAAAACGTCTTGTTTTATTAGAAATCCAATCCCATACCTTTCCAGCCATTTCTTTGATTTTGTCCCAGTTCTTGTATAGCAAAACGCCGATTGCTATAGCTGCGCCGACCGCAAGGACAAAGACCCCACCTGGTCCGATAGCTGTTGCAATAGCTTTGATACCACCCATGATGCCACCCGTACCAGTCATTAGTGCGATAAGCCCCTTTGCGGCCATAGCGATTCCAGACACGCTTTTAATAACTCTCGACGCCAATCCTGCAATTTTTGCAGCCGCAAACGCTCCGATCAGAGCCGCGCCAAATGCCTCAACGATCGGCTGGTGTTCCGCGAGAAATGTCGCTACTTTTGACACCAGATTAATCACTGTCGGAAGTCCTACTTCAATAATCCATGTCAACATCGGAAGGACAATATTTTTGTAAATCCATTCAAGTACATTTCCAATAGATTCCAGAATTGGAGCAAAAGTCGCTGTCAGATTACTGATAGATTCCAACAGCGGATAGAAGTCCAGGTTTGCCGCCCAATTTGCAGTATCTTCTGCGATTTTTTCCACAAACTGCATAACTACCACAAGAGCATCTGCAATGTTCTGGATAATCTGTGTCCCGACACTGTTCTTGTTCCATGCGTCAGCAAAACCGGATACAATATTCCCGATAGTTTTAAGCACGTTCTGAGTAATCCTCAGCATGGTCGTAAGCATCGTTGTGCCTGTGCCATTTGTCCAGACCTCTACAAGGCTTTTACCTACACTTTTAGCAAGCTTTGCAATTCCCGACAAAGCAATGTTTGCCGCATTAATGGTGTTTTTACCCTCTTTTTTCCAAGCGTCCTGAAATGGTTTCCAAAGTTTCTTAAGGAGCTTCGCAAGCTTTTCGGCTGATTTGCTCATCTTATCCAGAGTGGTTTCACCCTCTGCTACTTTTCCGTAGTCAACGTTCCCGACAGCTCCAGCCAGACCACCAGAGTTTCCTCCTGACCCTGTTCCTGAGGACGGGGCTTTGCTTGCTATTGATGATGTATCCTGTGTAGAATACCGATTAATCTCATCAAGTGGGCTAAGATATCCTTTCGCCGCTTTTGCCGCATCTTTTGTTGCATCAGCTACATCTTCCGTAGAATCTGCTAACTTACCGGCGTTGTCCGCTGCCTGTCCGTAAGCATCCGCTGTGTCTGCGATTGCATCCGATCCGCCAAGTCCGGCACCACCTCCTCTCGTCTGGCCTGATGATTTCTTTCCAGTAATCAGTTCTGTGAAGCTTTTGAAAGCATTCGCCAGAGTCGCCAGTTTACCAAGAAGAATATTAATCACTTTCAGAACAGGCGTGAAAATATTAATTAATCCCTGTCCGACTGTTGCCTTGAGAGACTGCAACTGTAACTGCATTACCCTAACCTGGTTTGCCCAGCTGTCAGAAGTACGGATGAAGTCACCAGATGCAGCTGATAACTGTTTCTGCACAAAAGCCAGACGGAGAGCTACTTTCTCCTGCTCGGTCATGGCGGATGTGGTTTTTCCATAGCCGTTTGCCAGTGCGTACTGGTCAAGTGCGCTTTGTGTCATGACGACCCTTTATACCCTCGGTTTCCCGATATTTATTAGGGGAGTAGACTATCTCTTCATCCAAATAGGATGCATGGCACTTCGGAATAGGGAATTTCACCTTAAACCTACTTCCTCGCGGAATAGTCGTTACACTTTCATCAAAAAAAGAGCCTCTTAACGAGACTCTCCGATGCTTAGCACGGTATTACCATGATTATTTAAATTTCCATTTGAACCCATATGCAGTGCGATGCCTATAAACATTGTTGCATACTTTAGATATTAGACCTTGATCGTATCCTGTCTCTCTGCAAAGGAAGTTCATTCCTTCCCATTCTTTGATTACGTTTCCGTCTAAATCACATTGTAAAACTGCTCTTTGCTGAGTTTTCCTTAGCCGTTCTACTCTCGTTCCATAAGCATTGTTTTCCTGAACGGTACACCATTCAAGATTTTCAACGCAATTATTCTGTTTGTTTTCGTCAATGTGATTAATAGAATTGCAACCGTCCGGCTTTTTAAGAAAAGCATTTGCAACCAATTTATGAATTGTAATTGTTTTCTTTTTGCCGTCTTTATGCAAAGAGACTATTGGATAGCCGTAAGTATCAAGCGCAGGAGAATAAATTTTCTCTGGTACTTTTCTTGTATACCATCTTGCTTTACATCTACGCTCAAGGCTTTTTATTCTTCCCAGATTACTTACTTGATACAGACCCTCATAGCCTTTAATATCTTTCCAAATTTCTTCACTCATGGAAATCACCTCCTATAAATATTATATCATATAGGCGTCATAACCACAAGTTTTTTAAATAATTTTAGGCTTTTACCGTTAGCATTGCTCATAAAGCAACACACCGAAGATTTCTTCGTTCACCATGTTATTCAATACACATTGCTGTGTAAGGGAGCTAATTGTTAACCCAAGTCTTTAAGTGTTTCCGTTTCTCCTGTAAAAACCGACTTCAGTTTTATATAAGCCAAGTCTTGTGAAATGTTGTAAAATGATGCCACATCACCAGTTAGCTGTGTTAGAGCCGTTGACATGTCGTAAGCCTGCGCTTCTGAGAATCCGAATGACTTAGACATTGCTCCGAACGTACCGACATATCTTTTTGCCATGGTTTCTGACAGTCCGGCTGAGGTCATGGCATTCTTTGCGAATTCGTTCACCTTGTCGGACATGGTGGTAAATGTAACATCGACCACGTTCTGAACTTCTGCGAGGTCGGACCCAAGTTCCACGCACTCTTTCCCGAACTGCACCAATTTGCCAACAGCAAACGCTCCACCAATCAGTAGACCAATTTTTTTTACAGCACTCCCAAGGCCGTTAAATGACTGTTTTATAGCTGATACTCCATTTTGGACGCCCGATGTGTCCATTCTGGTATCAATAATGACTGAGCCATCAGCAGCCATACATTCACCTCCTAACTATTTGAGGTTTAACATCTCATTCAGCGCATCCTTGTACGCTTGCTCCTCTTCGCTGAGACGTGTTTTTATATCAATAATGTTCTTATTTTCCTGATAGAATTTCTTTTCCCATTTATCGAGTTTTTCACCCTTTTCCTTTTTAGAGCGGATTCCGACAACTGTGTTGAACAAACATTCGCCAGACTCCATGAAATATCCGAAGAACGTCCACCAGTGCATATAAGGTACTGATCTGATTTCTTTACCAGCAACCTTGTTTACAGCCGGAACGATCATGTCTCCATCCTGTTCCCAATCCATCAAACGGGGCTTTGGGTGGTTTGGATTATCGTCCAACTGTCCGCAGTCGATGAACTCCGATGCTTTCTGACAAGCTTCATCCAGACACTCAACCGGTATACTCTGCCAGTCCTCAAACAGAATCTGCAACATAACAACTGCTTTCGCCTGCTCGTCCAGTTCCGGGTCGTTCATAGCAATGAGAACGTCGATGATTGCTCGAAAATCCGTTCTAATAGAAAAATCCACCCCACTTATGTTAAGCGAGGTGGGAAGCTCATAGGCGGTCATTTTGTATACTTCTCCGTATACTTATTGAC
>ERZ837910.4425-NODE-4425-length-13761-cov-3.597476_pt1 | contig 13761 bp, 10 predicted proteins | sample MGYA00519940_ERZ837910 | MGnify/ENA primary metagenome ERZ837910 (study PRJEB31850, sample SAMEA3708825) | human gut metagenome | biome: human gut; feature: human-associated habitat; material: faeces | place: China | collected 2014 ... | reverse complement strand
TGTCCTCGCAGTCCACACACCAAATCCGTCATTTGTCTTCAGGATACTCTATTTTTGTACAGTGACTTGTCGCCAGTTTCCTAACTTGACATTCGCTCCGCGGAATAACCTGCTTATCATAAGCAGCAACCTCTCGTTTCATCGCTATCATGCCACAGCTTCGTTATAATAACACAGCTTTCCGGGAAATGCAAGTGTTTTTTTAAGAAAAAATCTATATTTTTCAAGAAAAAACAGGAGTTTCTTCTTCCGGTGGGTAATTACACCTTTTATATAGAAGAAACTCCTGTTTATCCACAAGAATATATTTCCATGCAGAAATTTTATCTCAGTCGAGAAGACTCCCAGCTTTTTTAATTAATCCTCCCAATACGTCGGTTCCACCGGGGTTCTAGCCTCGTCGCTGCCATCGTTGCTTGTGCCGTCCACCTCTGTGACAACACCCGAAGAGCTTGTCTTAAACTTTGTGCCGTTCGCATCCTTCACGGTGCTGGATTTCACTACCTTGCCGCTCGTCGTTACCAGATAGTTTTTGTCATTGACTTCAATGACTTCATACTTGGTACCGCTGTCTGCCTTCTGAAGCTTACCCATGTAGTACAGGAATCCATCCTCCACACCTGAGTAGCCGCGTCCAGCCTTGTTGCCGCTGTCAGTGAAATAGAACTGTCCGGTCGTTCCGTCGCCCTCTACTACATTTCCCTTGCCTTTTACGACTGAGCTGGTCGCCTTGTCCGCGCCGAAGAAATAGCAGGCATACTGACCGCTCGTTCCTACCTCCAGACGTCTCAGACCATAGACCGGGTTGCCCTTCTCATTAAATAAGTAGGTAATATTGTTGATGCGAACCAGGTTGCTCGTCGAAGCGTCAGAAATCTTCGGACCCACCTTCGGCTCGCCGTTGCTTGAAAAATAATACCACTGTACATCGCTGCCGAGATCCAGATTATAATCATCATCCTCCGGCGGAGTCGTGGAGAGCCAGCCAGTCTGTACCTGACCGTTGCTCTGATAATAACGGTAATTTGCAAATCCAGAGGAATTTCCCATATCGACCCAGCCGGTCTGCATCGCTCCGTTTTCGTCGAAGCAGTAGTAGGTTCCGTCAATCTTATACTGTTTATATTTGGCACCGCCTAAAGAAGGCACATATTTCTTTCCTGAACTCTGAAAGTAGTACCAATGATGATCCTCATCGTCGTCGCCGGGTTTCACTTCATCATCGTCCTTTTTGGCATCATCCGGATCTTCCAGATAGGCCCAGCCGATCTGCATGACACCATCTGCATTCGTGTAGTAGGTGTCATCATCCACCCAGCCCGTCTGCATCGCTCCATCACCGTCGAAGTAATAGTACTTGCCGCCGATCTTGGACCAGCCGTCGGATACCATCTTTCCGCTGGTGGAGAAATAGTACCAGACCGTCGTAGCGGAAGTCTCGTTCCATGCCGGATTGCGCTTCGGCAGCTTCAGCCACTTGTCAGTCGCCATGATGCCGGTACTCTCGACAAAGTATTCGTCGTCCACCCAGCAGTTCGACGCGATGTTGCCCTGGGAATCGAGATAGCGCCAGAGATTGTCTGCGCCCTTCTTCCAGGTATTCGTCACCTTATTGCCATTGTTGTCCACATATATCCAGCTGTTTCCAGACTGCTGCCAGCCTTCTGCCGCGTAAGATGTCAGGGTCGCCGCCCCTATCATCAGCGCTGCGGAAAGGACGCAGACTGCCAGTTTCTGTCTCTTCATATACAAGCCCTCCCAGTTCACGATTGATAACGTCTATTCTCCCACCTGCTGCGCATTCGCACACTTCCCGTCGTGTAGAGACTGCATCAGATGCTTATAACGCCTTGTTTTGTTCCAGATACGTGCAATCTATCATTTACCTAATATACATTTTAACAGGAGATGTAGGAATCTTCAAGGAGATTTATCTTTCAATTTATTTACTTTTTTTGGCAGGAAGCCGTTCAAAAGGTTTGACACGCCAATCAATGACCGATATAATTAGGTATGCATTTCAACTGAACCGTTTTTCCGGTCAGACAGACTGCGTCTATGGTTACTGTGCACGCATCGTGCCCAGTAACGGAATTTGCCGTGGCTTCGCATTTAAATACGGCAAATTCCTGCTGTCACCACGTTTTCTTACGGCACTTTCGGTTCCAAAAGTGCCTACCCGGGAACAGTAACCATTTATGCCATTTAGATGGAAATGGCTTATGGATAACACCGATTATAAAGGCGGCAGATACCCTTTTCCGGGGTTTGCGCCTCATTTTTTTGAAAGGATAAAATTTTATGTGGATTGCAGATGGATGGAACGATTATGAAGTGATTGACTGCTCCGAAGGAGAGAAACTGGAGCGGTGGGGCGACTATCTTCTGGTTCGCCCGGACCCGCAGGTTATCTGGAACACCCCCAAGACACACCGCGGCTGGAAAAAGATGAACGGACACTACCACAGAAGCTCCAAGGGCGGCGGCGAATGGGAATTTTTCGACCTGCCGGAGCAGTGGTCGATCTATTACAAAGAACTGACCTTTAACTTAAAACCGTTCAGCTTCAAGCACACAGGTCTCTTCCCGGAGCAGGCGGCAAACTGGGACTGGTTCGGTGACCGCATCCGCAATGCCGGACGCCCAATCAAGGTTTTAAACCTCTTTGCCTACACAGGCGGCGCTACCCTGGCGGCAGCCGCAGCCGGCGCCAGCGTGACCCATGTGGACGCCTCCAAGGGCATGGTAGCCTGGGCGAAGGAAAACTCCCGTTCCTCCGGGCTGGAAAATGCACCCATCCGCTGGATCGTCGATGACTGTGTGAAATTTGTTGAGCGTGAGATCCGCCGCGGCAACCATTACGACGGAATCATCATGGACCCGCCGTCCTACGGCCGCGGACCGAAAGGCGAGATCTGGAAGATCGAAACTTCGATTTACCCGTTCGTGCAGCTCTGCACGAAACTGTTATCGGACAACCCGCTCTTCTTCCTCATCAACTCCTACACCACCGGGCTGGCGCCGTCCGTCCTGACCTATATGCTCTCAACCGAAGTTGCCTCCACCCACGGCGGCACAGTGAAATCGGACGAGCTGGGACTTCCGGTTACCCGCACCGGACTGGTATTACCATGCGGTGCATCCGGACGCTGGGAATCTGGTAAATAACACTGGTATTCGGATGACATAGACACTCCATTTTTAAGTTTGATTCCTATTCATTCCAATCCCGGATATCTAACAGCCCCGGGACCAGTTCCCGCGCACTCGTCTCTAATATAATTCGCCCCTTCTCGGCGCTTGCACCAGACGGATCTCCTCCAATTCCAATCGGCGATCCGTCTTTTGTTTTCCAGTCCTCCGACACCCAGCCGATCGAAACCGGACCGTATGGCTTCAGGGCGCGGGTCTTCTCAAACGCCGTCGGCTCTCCCGCTTCCGAAAGTTCCAGCTTCACAAGACTTTCATCGACTGCCATTACCATCGATGTCTCCATCTCTCCACCGTGGAAATCCCAGATATTTCCCTTTGAAATCGTTGCTTTTACATCCGGATGACCAAATGCCCCCGCTGAAAGGATAAACGGTGCAATCCCCAGCTCACTCCGAAGTTCCCGGCTTAAAACCTGCGCAATCGGCGCATTCCCACCATGGCATACCAAAAAAGCCAGCTTCTTAAAACCGTGATGCGCCAAGCTAACGCATATATCATATAAGAGATGATAGTAAGTGTCCGGCCGAACTGTGACCGAACCGCAGAAATTCTTATGCTCTGTACTTAAGCCCACCGGAATCACCGGAAACAGCAGCATCGGGAAGTCTTCTTCCCCCTCTGCCTCCAGTGCCTTTTTGATCTCCTGACTCATCGCCTCCGCGATAATATCATCCGTTCCCAGTGGTGCCTGATTGCCGTGCTGTTCCAGCGCCCCGAGCGGAATCAGGACAATCGTGTTCTCACGGTCCACCTGCTCCATTTCCCATCTTGTCAAATCCCTATAGTTACGTATCATAGTATCTCCTCCTCTTATAAAAACAGATATGTCTTTGCACGTTCCATCAAACAAAAAAGGATTGTCCGGGATTCTTCCCCCAGGCAGCTTTCCCAGCGGTTTCCCGACAATCCTTTCTATGAAATGGTTCTGCCGTTTCACAGCAAACAGCCAAATCCGTCAAACCATTCCTCTTATTTCATTTTATACTGCTTTCGGCACAATCTTCGCCGCACGCAGGCGTACAAACAAAAGCTGTCCAACGATATAGTTGAGTCCCACTTTCAATACGTTGAATGGGATCGTCGCCAGGATGATAAATCCATTCAGGTCTTTGATCGCCGGGTTGACCGACGCTACCATGCGGATCACTTCATCCAGCGGCAGGCTCATCGCTTTCGCATATAACGGAAGCGTAATGTTCGCATTGATAAAGCATGCACACGCGGTGCGGATCACGATACTGAGCAGAAGTGCTTCTACAGCTGCCTTACGGTTAGCGCCCAGCTTCTGATAGAGGAACCACAGCGGCCATACGAACAGGAACGCCGCAATCAGGTTGGCCAGCTCACCGACGTACATCGTGTTAGTTCCGACAGTAATCAGCTTGATTAACAGCTTGATGACTTCTACACAGATACCGGATACCGGTCCCATCAGAAACACGGCAATCACAGACGGCACATCACTGAAATCCACCTTATAAAACGGCGGCATCATCGGAACCGAAAATTCCAATGACATCAGCACGCCAGCAACCGCTGCCAGCATCGCCGTATAAATCAATTTTTGAATACTCCATTTTCCTGTCTTCATCTTAAATCTCCTTTCGGTTTTAAAACTCATTTCTCCGAAGGAGGAGTATGAATCAAGTGCCGGACTAGCTGCATTTGTAAAACTAAAAAAATCCCAGGTTGTTCGGGACCTGGGATGATAAATCACAACTTAGCCGATGTACACCAGCCTGCTTACGCTCAAGCGGTACACTCTCTGACTCCTGCCTCTTCTCTCATCCAGACTATACTGTCGGTTTCGGAATCTCACCGAATCGGCCGCCGTCGCGGTTCGCGGACTATACCGCCGGTAGGGAATTTCGCCCTGCCCCGAAGAAATCATGGTAATTACTCCGTCTTCATACCTATAAACATATGAATCTGCGGAGTAATTATCTCACCCGTTCATAGTATCACATACAAACGAGAATTTCAATATTTTTTTAACAATCTTTCTTTTCGTTTTTCTCATCTACGGCATCGCCGCCCCGGCATCCAGCATACCTCCGGTTGCCACTTTGCCGGACAGACTCTCAAGCGGCCGCGCCGACTGCAAAATACGGTTTCTCACATCCATAAGCGACAGGGACGCATCGCAGGAGTACAGCATTGCCGCCGTTCCGGTTACCATCGGTGCCGCCATCGACGTGCCGCTCATGTAGGCATAGTCATTGCCCGTGATCGTACTCAGGATATAATTGCCCGGCGCTGCCAGATCCACGCTTCTCACCCCGTAATTGGACGCACGGTCGAGCTGACCGTCAAAGCGCAGGTTTGCCACGGAAATGATATTGTCCAGTTCAAAGCTTGCCGGGTACATCGGCTGCTCATCGATGCTGTAGCCATTGCCGGAGGCGTCGCCGTTTCCAGCCGCCACAATAAACAGCATCCCCGAATCCTTGATCGCCTGATACAGCTCCTCGCTATATTTCATCGTGCCAAAGCTCAGATTGCAGATCGACGCGCCATTCGCCTGCGCATACCGGATCGCCTTAACCACGTTGCTGACGGTTCCGACACCGGACGATGTTCCAAGCGTCTTGATCACCATGATCTTCACATACGCCGGATCGCAGATTCCAACCGTTCCGACTCCATTTCTCGCCGCCGCGATCGTGCCCGCCGAGTGGGTACCATGATTGTCATCCGTCCCGGTAAATACCTGGGCATTATTATCATAGAAATTCCAGCCGTAAACGTCATCGATATAACCATTTCCGTCATTGTCAATGCCATCGCCCGGAATTTCCCCCGTATTCGTCCAGATCGAACCGCTAAGCTCCGGGTGAGTTATGTCAACTCCCGTATCAATCAGCGCCACAATCACCTGACGTTTTCCACTTTTCGCGTCATATTTCTTCCATGCCGGGACAATATTCATATCGATCCCTTCCAGAGAACGGACCGTTCCATCTGCTGAGAGCGCCGGGCTGCCGGTAATCGCCCCAATCGCTGCATCCACTGCCGCCGTATGGCTCGGCACCAGACGCAGTTCACCTGTATTTAAAAAAGCCCACTGATAGGAGGCATAGGAATCCGCATAGGGAACCGACTCCCGTGACGGACCCGCCGCATATGCCGGAAGCGCCGCGTTCCCTGCCATCATGGCAGCACACAGGGCGGCTGCCAGCCCTCTAAAAAGTTTCTTTTTCAACTTGCTTTATCCTCTTTCAATTCCGTTCTTACAGTTCGCGCGCTGCCGCAACCACAGTCTCCGCTTCCTTTGCCGGTTCTTTTCTGACATTCTGCCGTTTTACCGATTTTACCACTTTCCCAGCTTTTTTGCCATCCTTTTCGGATGCCGGACCGGAAATTGGCTTAAAGCCGCGAAATACCAGAATACTCCGCGGCGGAACCATATACTGACGAAGCTCTTCCTGCGGCTCCTGCCCTGCCTCCAGGCTTTCCGACGGACAGATTCCGTTATTATCTGCGTCGTCTGTGTTGATGCACAAAGTCCACTGCATTCCCTTCGGAAGTTTCGGAAGATCAAATTCATGCGGCTCCCAGTGCATATTGTAGGCGACAAAGAAATAGTCATCGCTGGTGCCGTCCGCTCTTCGCCCGTACTCGCCGCAGTAGAGAATGCCGAGCTGGCGGCGGAAATTTTCAAACTCCGGGCACCATGTTTTGACGCCGTGGTAGGAAACATCCGGGTGTCCGCAGACGAGGTAATCAATATTTTTCGGCTCCACCGGCAGATGGAACACTGGATGCGCTTTGCGGAACGCTATCATATATTTTACAAATTCGTAAATATCCCGGTTTGTCTCCAGCTGATGCCAGTTGAGCCAGGAAATCTCATTGTCCTGACAGTAAGCATTATTGTTGCCATTCTGGGAATTGCCGAACTCATCGCCCGCTAAAAACATCGGCGTTCCCTGGCTCAGAAAGAGCAGCAAAAATGCGTTGCGGAGCTGTTTTTTCCGCATCTGCACAATCTTCTTTTTCCGCGTCGTGCCCTCGACGCCGCAGTTCCACGTATAATTATAATCGCTTCCGTCCCGGTTATTCTCCCCGTTCGCTTCGTTGTGCTTCTGCTCACAGGAAACCATATCCATCATCGTAAAGCCATTTGTCGCCGCCATATAGTTGATCACGCCATACGCGTCCGGATTCCGGCGTGTCTGGTAAATGAGACGGCCGACCTGATCCTCATCGCCCTTTAATACCCGGCGCATATCGATCAAAAATCCTTCATTGTACTCGCCCAGATGCCAGCGGCGCTCCCGCAGCTTCGGTGCCGCTGCCGTTTTTGGCACACGCACGCCATCCCAGGAAGCAGCTAATAGCTTCGTATCAGCTAACAGCGGATCTGACGCCAGCAGTTCGGCCGGCGCAAACCCGGACAGGTGCACGCCATCCACATGATACTCGTAAACCCAGAAACGAACCGCCTCCTGCGCCAGTGCCGCGCTCTCCTCGCCGGTAAAATAAAGCTCAACCAGCACTTCAATATCATTTTTATGAAATTCTTTCACCAGATCCTTAAATTCCCGCTCCGGTTCTTTCTCTTTCCCGGATGTGTACGAAGCTTTCGGCGCAAACAGGTATCCCGCCCCATAGCCCCAGTAATTGAGCCGGCCGGTCGGTGTCCCGGTCGCATACGGATTCCCGTCTGCCCCATCCTCCATCATCACTTCCTGAAATTCATTCGGCATCATTAATTCAACTGCTGTGATACCCAATTCCTTTAAATAGGGAATTTTCTCCGTCAGCGCACGGAACGTTCCCCGCTCCCCGGTGCCAGAAGAAGTATGACGGGTAAATCCGCGCACATGCAGCCGGTACAGGATCGTCTCATCATACGGATGTTTCAGCGGCTGATCCATTTCCCAGTCATACGTTTCTTCAGGGAAACGGCAACGCACCGGACGGAGCGCCGCTTTTAAATCGCCCCAGCGCTCATGTCCTGTATAGATGCGCCCGCACGGATCCGGCAGCTCCCCCTGCTCAGTCTCGATCGTGTATTCCAGTCCCGAAAAATCATCGCCCGCAAGCTCCATCATCCAGAGATCCCCCACCCGTTCTTCCGGGGAAAATGGGATCCGGACACCCTGTTTTTTTCCTGTCTCATAAATTGCCAGACGGCAGAATGTCCCCGGTGCCTCGACGCACAAGTGCATTCCCGTCTCTGTCCGCTTGATTCCCGGTGTAAAATCAGGGGTTCTTATCTTCTGTCTCACGATTTTTTCTGCTTTCACCTGTATCCCCTCCACGTTTTCATACGGCACTTTCGGTTCCAAAAGTGCCTATTTGTGAGCAGCCGCCTGCGCCTGTTACAGTCCACACATATGCAGACTGTAACAGGATTTTGCCGATGCTTCGCATTCCAAATCGGCAAAATCCGCCACCTCCACGTTTTCATACGGCACTTTCGGTTCCAAAAGTGCCTACTTGTGAGCAGCTGCCTGCGCTTCTATTTTCTCCGCCAGATCGTTCAGATACATCCAGCGGTCCATCTTTTCTTCCAAAAGAGCTTCTTTTTCCTCTTTTTCCTTTATGATGCCGTTCAGAGCCGTATAATCGCGGGCAGAGTCCTGCATCTGCTGCTCCAGATCCGCGATTGCCTCTTCCAGCGCCGCGATATCATCCTCGATCGTCTCCCACTCTTTCTGCTCCATATAGCTGAATTTGAGCTTTTTCTCGCGCTGGCGACCGCGGTTTTTATCCTTTGCCGTCTCCGCTGCATCTGACGTTCCCGCACCAGAAGCGCCTCCGGTCTTCTGGCCTCTGCCGTGTTCCTGACCGGATTCCTCCATCTCTGCCGCTATGCGTTCCCCACAGGCTGCCTGATAGTCGGTATAGCCGCCCTCATACTGACGGATCGCGCCGCCGCCCTCAAAGGCGAAGATCCGGCGCACTACGCGGTCAAGGAAATACCGGTCATGCGATACCGTAATCACGATCCCCTGGAAATGATCAAGATAATCCTCCAGAATCGTCAGCGTGCCGATATCCAGGTCGTTGGTCGGCTCGTCGAGCAGAAGGACGTTTGGCGCGCCCATCAGGATATGGAGCAGATAGAGTCTGCGCCGCTCGCCGCCCGATAGCTTGCCAATCAGCGTGTACTGCATATGGGACGGGAACAGGAACCGTTCCAACATCTGGGATGCCGATACCAGCCCGTCCGCCGTCCGCACGTACTCTGCCACATTTTTAATGTAGTCGATCACGCGCATCGACTGATCCATATCTTCGTTTTCCTGTGAAAAATAACCCATTTTTACGGTCTGGCCGATGATCGTCTCGCCCGAATCCGGTTTCACCCAGCCGGTAATCATCTTCATCAGCGTTGATTTGCCGCTGCCGTTCGGTCCGATGATGCCGATGCGGTCATCCTTCAAGAAGATATAGGAAAAATCATCGATCAGGAGGCGGTCACCATACGCCTTATGAAGATGGTGTGCCTCGACCGTGGTTCGTCCGAGACGGCTGGAAATCGAGCTCATCTCCACATTTCCATCTACTTTCGGCGCTTCCACCGCACTCAACGCCTCGAAGCGCTGAATACGCCCTTTCTGCTTCGTGCTGCGTGCCTGTGCGCCGCGCCGGATCCACGCCAGCTCCGTCCGCAGGATATTCTGGCGTTTCTGCTCCGAGCTCACCGCCATCGCCTCGCGCTCTGCCTTTAATTCCAGATAGCCCTCATAGCCGGACTGATAACTGTACAGCTTTCCCTTGTCCAGTTCGACGATGCGGTTCGTCACGTTATCAAGGAAATACCGGTCGTGCGTGATCATCAGAAGCGCGCCGCGGAATTTTTTCAGGTACTCTTCCAGCCAGTCCGCCATCTCACTGTCCAGATGGTTTGTCGGCTCGTCTAAGATCAGAAGCTCCGCCGTCGATAGAAGTACAGACGCCAGCGCCGCGCGCTTCTTCTGTCCGCCGGATAAATGCTCCACCTTCTCGTTGAAATCCGGGATTCCGAGACGGTTTAACATGGATTTCGCCTGACTTTCGATATCCCAGACGTGTTCATGTCCCTCATTTTCCCTTAAAACGCTCTCCAGCACCGTCTCGCCCGGATGGAATACCGGGTTCTGAGGGAGATATCGGATATCCAGATTCCGTCCACGGACGATCCGGCCGGAGTCCGGCTCCTCAAGTCCCGCCACCATCTTTAATAAGGTGGATTTTCCTGTTCCGTTGATCCCGATCAGACCGATCTTATCGCCTTCGTTGATGGAAAAATCGGTATCGTCAAAGAGTAATCGTTCTGTATATGATTTCGTCAGATGTTCTGCCGTTACTAAGTTCATGTTATGTCAACCTGCCATTGTTTTATTTCGATCTATCGTCGTTGATTTTCCGACGTTCAGCATTCCACTATTTATCAGTCGATATCCAGCTCCACCGGACAGTGATCGCTTCCCATGATCTCCGTATGGATCTTTGCGCCCACCAGCCTGTCCTTTAAGCTCTCGGAAACGCAGAAATAGTCGATCCGCCATCCCGCGTTCTTTGCTCTCGCCGAGAACCGGTAAGACCACCAGGAGTAGATCCCTTCCTGATCCGGGTAAAAATACCGGAAAGTATCGATAAATCCGGCGCCCAGGAGCTCCGTGAATTTCGCGCGTTCCTCATCGGAGAATCCCGCATTTTTCCGGTTCGTCTTCGGATTCTTCAGGTCGATCTCGTTGTGGGCTACATTGAGATCGCCACAGAAGATCACCGGCTTCTTTTTCTCCAGCTCTTTCAGGTACGTCCGGAACGCGTCCTCCCACTGCATCCGGTAATCCAGACGTTTCAGCCCGTCCTGGGAGTTCGGCGTGTAGCAGGTGATCACGTAATATTCCGGAAATTCTGCCGTGATCACGCGGCCTTCATGGTCATGTTCCTCGATCCCGAGTCCGTAAGTCACTGCGACCGGCTCTTCCTTCGTAAACATCGCCGTTCCGGAATATCCTTTTTTCTCCGCATAATTCCAGTACTGGTGATATCCCGGAAGATCCAGATCTACCTGGCCTTCCTGCAGCTTGCTCTCCTGGATGCAGAAGATATCTGCGTCCGTCTCCTTTAAATATTCTAAAAATCCCTTTCCCAGGCAGGCACGAAGGCCGTTTACGTTCCAGGAAATCATTTTTTTCATAGATTCGTTCTCCATTTCTATCGCACTCTTGCATGGACCATTCTGAATTGTATCCTGCAGACATGAAAAATTACAGATATTCTGCGATCCGCATATAAGTTAAGTATATCATCATTCCATATGATTTACCATCATAAAATACTCCGGACTGCAGCCGGTGAATAACACGAGCAGTAACGATCTCTCCCCATCCACATGATGGCCGGCTAAAGAAAAAACAAGGTCCCCGCTGCAGCATCATGCGCCGCAGGGGAACCTTGCCTGTTTTTCTTTTGATTTTTAACCGACCACACTCTTATCGATGACTTTCCAGTAAAGCGCCTTTTTCTCGACAAATTCCGAGATCAGATACAGCGCCAGACCGATCACGCTTAAGAGGATGACTGCATTTAAGATCATCTTGATATCATATGTCTCACTTCCCAGTGTCAGCAGATATCCGAGTCCCGCTTTGGCTCCGATCATCTCGCCGATAACAGCACCTGTCATCGCCTGTGTCAGGGCAAGCTTGATACCGGACAGCATCATTTCGATGGAATACGGAACCTCGATCTTACAGAATGTCTGCCATTTGCTGGCTTTGAGCACCTTCATCAGATTGTATACATTATCTTCAATGGAACGGATCGCGGACACCTCGTTGATCATGATCGGGAATGATACGACCAGGATAACAAGGGCTGCCTTTGATTCGATGCCGAGTCCCATCCACAGGATAAATAACGGTGCGAGGGAAATCTTCGGCGCTGTCTGGATAATGATGACAAACGGCATGATCAGGCGTTCAATAAACCGGATCTTCGCCATAATATACCCGAGGATCAGTCCGATCACAATACCGATCACGGTTCCCATAAGGATCTCTTCCATCGTGACACGGATATGTTTCATGATATCACCGCTGACGAACAGCTTTACCATTGAATCTGCCAGTTCTGCCGGGCCGGGAAGCAGATAATTCGGTACATGAAAGAGCCGGATATACAGTTCCCACACGATCAGAAACAACGGCAGAAACAATGCCGGAAGAATGATTTTTCTGTATTTTCTGTAAAACATCTCTCACCTCATAGCTCTTCCCGTCCGAAGCGGGGAAAATTCTTTATTTTGCCGGTGTGTAAAGGAGTTCAGATGCATCGAAGGTCTCGTCGATATTGCCAATCTCCTTGGACTCATCGATCAGTGCCTGCCACTTCTCCGGATTAGATGCGCCGATTCCGTTCTCTGCTGTGTAGTCGCTCTGCCATAATGTCTTTACGAATACATCATTTAAGATCTGGACAACAACATCTCTCTTTTCTGCGAATGTCGGTGCATATTTCTCGATGGACATATCAACTGCCTCTTCTACATGGCCGTCGATGATGTATTCGATCGCTTTGTTTAATGCGCGGCAGAAGCCATCAACTGTTTCCGGATCTTTCTCAACAAGTGCGTCGCCTGCAACTAATACGTTGCCGAAGGACGGAAGGAACTGGTCACATGTGATCTCGCTTGCAGCGAAACCGGAGTTGTTTAACTCGATCGTTCTGAGTTTGGAGAATACGATCGCATCGACCTGACCCTCAGTGAGAGCTGTCAGGATCGCACCTGTACCAACGATCTCAACCTGAACATCGTCGATGGTAAGTCCTGCGGACTCCAGAGCTGCCTGAAGCTGGAAATAGTTTGCGCTTCCAAGGCTTGTTACCGCTACTTTTTTGCCCTTTAAGTCAGCCGGTGTGCTGATTCCGGAATCACTTCCGAAAATGATCGCTCCAAGACCTTCCTGGTATGTTGTGTGAACAACCTTTACCGGGATTCCCTGTGCTTTTGCAGCTACAACTGCATCTGCATTCGGGAAACCGAACTCAACATTTCCTGCTGCGACATTCTTTACGATATCAGCAGCTGCTGCATAATAAAACTCTACATTCAGACCTTCTTCTGCGAAGTATCCGTTTTCCTGTGCAAGATATAACGGTGCGTAATACGGAACAGCGGAACCGTCGATCTGGATGGAAACAGTCTTTAAGTCTCCTGCATCCTTTGCCTCGGCTGCTGTTGTTTCGTCTGCTTTGCTCTCTTCCGCAGCAGTTGTCTCTGCTGCTGTTGTTGCGGCTGCCTCACTCGCTTTGTTTGCGCTGTCAGAGCTGCATCCTGCAAGCATGGACACTGCCATGGCTGCTGTCAGTACGGTTGCAAGAATTTTTTTCTTCATGGTACTCTCCTTCTCCTTTTTATAAATACATTAGTTCTTTGTCTTACCGGAACTGCATTTCCGGCATCTATAATTTCCCTCGCCATTTTTGGCCGGGTCATTATCTATATTTTATTTGATCGCGGTCAGCGCGCGGGCCCGCAGGCCTTACAATCCGTTACTTTCTGTGCAGATATTCCTTATAAAGCTTTTCTCCCGCGGCAAGAGC
>ERZ837910.4420-NODE-4420-length-13771-cov-12.443788_pt1 | contig 13771 bp, 7 predicted proteins | sample MGYA00519940_ERZ837910 | MGnify/ENA primary metagenome ERZ837910 (study PRJEB31850, sample SAMEA3708825) | human gut metagenome | biome: human gut; feature: human-associated habitat; material: faeces | place: China | collected 2014 ... | reverse complement strand
TGAGGATGAGCACCCGCATCCCCTGCTCCTCGTAGTTGTGGGCCACCTGCATCAGCGCGGTGCTCTTGCCGCTGTTCATTGCGCCGTAACGGAAATAAAGCTTTGCCATGTCGAAAAAGTCTCCTCATGAAAGAACTCTCTCAGCCAAAGCCTGACGGAGAGGGCCTGTATTATTGATAGTATGTGCTCAGTCCTGATTGCGCAGCCGGTAGCCCAGGCTCATCAGGCTGTCGCCGAGGTGGACGTTCTCCACCACCACGTCGGGGTAGGAGACAGACAGATCGTAGTGGGAGAAGTTCCAGAAGCCCTGAATGCCCAGAGCCACCAGACGGCCGCTGATCTCCTCTGCGCCGCTGCGGGGCAGACAGAGCACAGCCACCTCGGGGTGGTGCTCGGCGCAGAAAGCTTCCAGCTCATCAATGTGTAAAATCTGGATGCCGTTGATCTCTTTGCCCACCTCGTCGGGGGCATTGTCGAAGGCGGCGATGAGCTTGTAGCCGTTGGTGTCGGTGGTGATGAAGCGGCTCACAGCCTTGCCCAGACGGCCGCAGCCGATGAGGATGGTGGGCAGGAGGTCGCCGTTGCCAAAGAGCAGATGCTCAAGGATGCTCAGCAGGTTTTCTACCGAGTAGCCGATGCCCTGACGGCCATTCACGTCGCCGATGCAGTTGAAGTCCTGCCGCACCTGAGAGGCAGTGGTACCCATCTGGGCGGCCAGCTCACGGGACGAGATGCTGGTGATGCCGTCGTTCTTCAGGGTGCGCAGGTAGCGATAGTATTTGGGCAGGCGCTTGATAACGGGCAGAGACGCTTTGCCGGGAGTGTTCATAGGGGGGTCTCCTTTCTTTTTATCCGCAGCATTGCCGGGGAGAAGTGCGCAGCGGCAGGGTGCTCCGGCAAAAGATTTGTACTTTCTTGTACAATAATGATACATATTTGACAATCTTATCTCTAGTATAAAGTATACAGCGCGAAGACAGAATGTCAAACCATTTGGCACATTTTTTTGAGAAAGAAAAGAAATCTTTGCCGAAGTATAACCGGCAGGAATGCCGGACAAGCTGAAATGAAGCAAAAAGGAGGATACGCAGAATGTCACAGGAAGAGAAGAACATCCCCGTGGAGCAGCAGCGGCTGGAAAAAGAGCAGATCGAGGATATGGGCAGCGTTTACCGCACCCGTGGAGCTCACGCCATCCACTGCCTGACTGTCATCGGGCAGGTGGAGGGCCATGTGGAAGCGCCCCAGGGACAGAAGACCACCAAGTATGAGCACGTCATCCCCCAGCTGGTGGCCGTGCAGGAAGACCCCGCCATCGAGGGCCTGCTGGTCCTGCTCAACACCGTGGGCGGGGATGTGGAGGCGGGACTTGCGCTGGCGGAGCTCATCGCCAGCATCTCCAAGCCCAGTGCGGCGGTGGTGCTGGGCGGGGGCCACTCCATCGGCATCCCGCTGGCCGTCAGCGCCCAGCGGAGCTTCATCGTGCCTACTGCCACCATGACGGTCCACCCCGTCCGCCATTCCGGCATGATACTGGGCGTGCCGCAGACTATGCGCTGGTTCGAGCAGATGCAGGAGCGCATCACCGGCTTCGTGGCGTCCCACAGCGGCATCTCGGAGAAGCGTTATACTGAGCTGATGATGCGCACGGGCGAGCTGGTCATGGACGTGGGCACCGTGCTGGATGGCCGAAAAGCCGTGCGGGAAAAGCTCATCGACGAGCTGGGCGGGCTGTCGGATGCGCTGGCATGGCTCTACCGAGAAATCGAGGGGAAATAAATTGCCATTTGACTTTTCCCGTGGTACAATGAAAGAATCGAGTAGTATCGAAATTCTTCCATCGTCACCGACAGAGCCGCCCTGAGCGCGCCCTGCTTCATTATATAAAATAAGGAACGGGTTTTAGGAAACATGGCAAAGAGAAAACGCAAGACCTCCGGGCGCAGCACAGCCTCGCGCCGCAAGAACCGGACACAGGACCGGATGCCCGCGGGGCTCATCACCCTGTTTGCGGGGCTGGTGCTCATGGCGCTGGCTTTCGTGCCGGGCAGTTCGGCCTGGCGCACGATGCACGATGTCCTGTTCGGCGTGTTCGGCTGCGGAAGCTTCGTGCTGGGCGCAGCGCTGTGCTATCTGGCTATCCTCTACACCCGGGGCGAAGACCTGCTGCCCCATATCGCCAAGCTTGCGCTGGGGCTCATCTTCGCCAGCGGCACGGTCATCGTCTTTTCTGACATCCCCACCGACCAGACCGCCGCGCAGATGACCGCTGCCTGTTATCATAATGGTATGAGCGCATGGCTCTCGGGCGGTGCGCTGGGCGCTGTGCTGGGCGGGACGCTCCTGCTGCTTTGCGGCAGACCCGCCGCCAATCTGGTCATGGCGGCGCTGGCGGCCTGCGCCAGCCTGTACATTTTCGACGTTACGCCCGCCGAGTGCTGGCAGTGGCTCTGCAATGTGGGCGGCAGCGTCCACGAAAAGGGCCTTGCCGTCCACGAGCAGAATGCCGCTCGCCGGGCCGAGCGTCTGGCAGAACGCGCCGCCGAGGAGGCCGCGGCAGAGGAATATGAGGACTATGACGACGACCTGCCGGAAGACGAAGTGGGCGAAGGCGAGGACCACTACGGCGGCGAAGAGCCTGCCGCGCCCGCCTTCCATATCCAGCCTCCCGGCTGGCTGGCTGGCGTCTTCCACTGGGGTCATCAGGTGATGCAGGGCGGCGAACAGGCAGAGCCTGCCCCTGCGCCCGCACCGGAAGTGCAGACCCCGCCTCAGCCCGAGCCTGCCCCCGTACAGGTGGAAAAGTCCCGGCCCCGTGCGCCCTTTGATATTGATCTAGGCCCTGACCATACCACCGTCACCGAGGGCGGCAGTGAGCCCATCGAGCCCATCATCCTCGGCCCCGGCGGCACCTTCGGCATGGACCCGCTCCGCCGTGCGCCCATCCGCGCCACCGTGACGCCCATCGTCCCGGACGCTGTGGATACCGCCGCCGAGGACTTCTTCACGGCCCAGCCCGAGCCGACGGTGACACCTACCGTCACGCCCGCTGCCCCGGCAGAAGAGCCGGAACAGCAGCCCGCGCCTGAGCCGCCGCTCTCCTTCGGCATCCCACTCTATGATCTGACCCCGACTCCGGAACCGACCCCGCAGCCGGTCAGCGCCGAGAATGCTGTGGCGTTCCGCTCTGAGCCGGATGAGGACGGCTGGATCAGCATCACCAGTGACCCGGTGGAGGAAAAAGACCTTAATACACTGGTGGCAGCCGCCATGGAAAAGCCTGCTGTCTCCGAGGAGCAGGCCGCGAACGCCCCCGCCGAAGAGGCGGAGACGGAGGAGAGCTTCCAGTATCAGTACCCGTCCATCGAGCTGTTCGAGCGCGCCCCGGAGGAAAGCGACTCCGGCGCGGAAGACGAGCTGAAAGCCAACGCCCAGAAGCTGGTGGACACGCTGGAAAGCTTCGGCGTCCGCACCCGTGTGCTGGATATTTCCCGCGGCCCGTCGGTCACCCGGTATGAAGTCCAGCCCATGGCGGGCGTCAAGATAAGCCGCATCACTTCGCTGGCGGACGACATCGCCCTGAACCTGGCGGTGGCCGATGTCCGCATGGAGGCACCCATCCCCGGCAAGCCTGCCGTGGGCATCGAGGTGCCGAACCATAAGAAAACGCCGGTCTACATCCGCAGCGTCTTCGAGAGCCAGAGCTTTTTGCGGATGACCTCGCCGATGGGCATTGCGCTGGGCAAAGACATCGCCGGCGTGGCCCAGGTGGCCGACCTGTGCAAGATGCCCCATCTGCTCATCGCGGGCAGCACCGGCAGCGGTAAATCGGTCTGCGTCAACAGCATCATCATGAGCCTGCTGTTCCGCTCCAGCCCCGAAGACGTCAAGCTCCTGCTCATCGACCCCAAGGTCGTCGAGCTGGCTGAGTACAACGGCATCCCCCACCTGCTGATGCCCGTCGTCACCGAGCCCCGCAAGGCGGCCGGCGCACTGGGCGGCGCAGTGCAGGAGATGGAGCGCCGCTACCACCTCTTCGCGGAGAACAACGTCCGCGACATCAAGTCCTTCAATAAGCTGGCTGCAACGGACCCGAACCTCGAGAAGATGCCCTATATCGCCATCATCATCGACGAGCTGGCCGATCTGATGATGGTCGTGGGCAAGGACGTGGAGGATTCCATCTGCCGCATTGCCCAGAAGGCCCGTGCCGCCGGAATGCACCTCATCGTTGCAACCCAGCGCCCCAGCGTGGATGTCATCACCGGCCTGATCAAGGCCAACATCCCCAGCCGCATTGCCTTTGCCGTGTCCAGCCAGGTGGACAGCCGTACCATTCTGGATGGTGCCGGTGCCGAAAAGCTGCTGGGCCAGGGCGATATGCTTTTTATGCCTGTGGGAGCGCCCAAGCCGGTGCGTATCCAGGGCACCTTTGTGCGGGATGAGGAGATCAGCCGCGTGCTGGACTTCATCAAGCAGAGCGCCACCGTCCAGTATGACGAGGCCATGATCGAAGCCATGGAAAAGCACGCCATTCAGGATGGCAAGAAGGGCGCATCCTCTGCAGATGCGGATGAGGAGACCGGCAGCGACCCGATGCTCAAGCAGGCCGTTGAGGTGGTCATTGATGCCGGGCAGGCATCCACCAGCCTGCTGCAGCGCCGCTGTAAGCTGGGCTATGCCCGCGCCGCCCGCATCATGGATGAGATGGAGCAGAAGGGCATCATCGGCCCCTATGAGGGTGCCAAGCCCCGCGCAGTCCTCATCAGCCGCCAGCAGTGGCTGGAAATGCAGATGAATCAGCCGGAGGAATAAGAACACAAGCAACACTTCTCTTGGCTCCCTGTCAGGGGAGCAGACAGAGAGGCTTAACCAGTGAGGAACACTATGGATAACTCTTCCCCAATCTACACCGAATTTCTTCCCATCAGCCGGGCGGATATGGAAGCCCGGGGGTGGGATCAGCTGGACTTTGTGGTGGTGGGCGGCGATGCCTACGTTGACCACCCCAGCTTTGGCACCGCCATCATCAGCCGCCTGCTGGAGGCCGAGGGCTACAAGGTGGGCGTGCTGGCGCAGCCCCGCTATACCGACTGCGAGGACTTCAAGCGGTTCGGCAAGCCCAAGTACGGCTTTTTCATCGGCGGCGGCAACGTGGACAGCATGGTCAGCCACTATTCCGTGGCAAAAATTCCCCGCGCCGAGGATGAATACTCCCCCGGCGGCAAGGCCGGTGCCCGCCCGGATCGCAGCGCCACCGTGTACACAAAGCTTGCAAAGCAGGCCTACCCCGACCTGCCGGTGATCTTAGGCGGTCTGGAGGCCAGCCTGCGCCGGTTTGCCCACTACGATTATTGGCTGGACACCGTGCTGCCCAGCATCGCCGAGGACTCCGGCGCGGATCTCATCAGCTTCGGCATGGGCGAGCACCAGACCGTGGAGATCGCCCGCCGTCTGGCCGCCGGAGAGCCGGTGGAGACCATCACGGACGTGAACGGCACCTGCTACCTGACCGATTTCGACCACCTGCCCCAGCGGTATGTGGAGTGCGCCGGTTTTAAAAAGGTGGCCAGCGATAAGACCGCCTACGCCAAGGCCTGCCGCATCCAGATGGACAATCAGGACGTGGTCAGCGGCCAGATCATCGTGCAGAAGCAGAGCGAAAAGTATCTGGTGCAGAACATCCCCGCAAAGCCGCTGGTGCGCGGAGAACTGGACAAGGTGTACGCCCTGCCCTACACCCGCCGCTATCACCCCATCTACGAGAGCATGGGCGGCGTGCCCGCCATCCGCGAGGTGCAGTTCTCCATCATCCAGAACCGCGGCTGCTTCGGCGGCTGCAACTTCTGCGCCATCCAGCTGCATCAGGGGCGGCGGGTCACCAGCCGCAGCGCCGACAGCATCGTGGAGGAAGCCGAGCGCATGACCCACGAGCCGGATTTCAAGGGCTATATCCACGATGTGGGCGGCCCTACCGCAAACTTCCGCTTTCCCTCCTGCCGCGAGCAGATGCTGCGCGGGATGTGCACCGGCGGCAAGCACTGTCTTGCTCCCACCACCTGCTCCCACATGATCGTGGATCACAGCGACTACCTCAAAATTCTGCGCCGGGTGCGGGAGCTGCCGGGCGTGAAAAAGGTGTTCATCCGCAGCGGCATCCGGTTCGACTACCTGATGGCTGACCCGGACGATACCTTCTTCAAGGAGCTGGTGGAGTACCATGTGTCCGGCCAGTTAAAGGTTGCCCCGGAGCACTGCGCCCCTAACACCCTTGCCTACATGGGCAAGCCGCCCATCGAGACCTTCAACAAGTTCAAGGATAAGTTCTACGAGCTGAGCAAGAAGGCGGGCAAAAAGCAGTACCTCGTGCCCTACCTGATGTCCAGCCATCCGGGCAGCACCCTGAGCGATGCCGTCTATCTGGCCGAGTATCTCTACAAAAACCACATGCGCCCCGAGCAGGTGCAGGATTTCTATCCCACCCCCGGCACGGTGAGCACCTGCATGTTCTACACCGGCCTTGACCCCTACACCCTCAAGCCCGTGTTCGTGGAAAAGACTGCGGAGGGAAAAGCGCTCCAGCGCGCCCTGCTCCAGTATTACGAGCCCCGCAATGCCGAAAAGGTCATCAAGGCGCTGAAAATGACCCACCGGGAGGATCTGATCCCGCTGCTGGTGCCCGCCGAGGGCCGCCGCGCAGTCCAGCGCTCTGCCCGCCGGGCCGAGCCTGCCGAGGTGACCATCCACAACGACGGCACCTATACCGTCCGCCCCAACAAGGGCAGGGGAGGCAGGAATCAGAGCCGCGGAGCCGCCCCGGCCCGCACCGCAGGCGGTCGTCAGCCCAGCCCCGGCGCACGCTTTGCGCCCAACGGTACGGCACCCCGTAAGCCGAAGAACGATCAACAGAAAGAGAATACAGTGTGGAAAACTTCAAAAAAGAAAAAGTAAGCCTCTGGCGGCGCATTGCCGCTCTGGCCCTGGCGGCGGCGCTGGCCCTTGGCCTTGCCGCCTGTGATGCCTCGGCGGTGGTGCCGGGCAGCAGCACCCCTACGGTCAGCACTGCCCAGCCTGCCGGAGACGGCCAGACCGCCAACTTTGAGATGCACTTCCTGGATGTGGGGCAGGCCCTGAGCGTGCTGGTGGAATGTGACGGCCAGTATATGCTCTACGACGGCGGAAATGTGGACGATGGCAGCTATGTCGTCTCCTACCTGCAGAATCTCGGTGTGGAGGAGCTGCAGTATGTGTTCTGCTCCCACGCCCACGAGGATCATGTGGGCGGCCTGTCCGCTGCGCTGGCCTATTTCCCGGCAGACCATGTGTACAGCCCCGTGACGGAAGCCTCCACCAAGTGCTTTCAGGATTTCGTCAAGTACACCGGGCAGCAGGGCCTGCAGGTGGAGGTGCCCGCTGCGGGCACAGTCTGGCCGCTGGGCAGTGCCACTGTGACCATGCTGGGCCCTGTGGCGCAGTATGACAACACCAACGATACCTCCATCGTTCTGCGGGTGGATTACGGCTCCACCAGCTTTCTGCTCACCGGCGATATGGAATCGGATGCGGAGCGCGACCTTGTGAACAGCGGTGCCAACCTGAAGGCAGATGTTCTGCAGGTGGGCCACCACGGCTCCAGCACCAGTACGAGTTACATCTTCCTGAACGCCGTCCTGCCCGAGATGGGCATCATCTCCTGCGGTGTGAACAACAAGTACGGCCACCCCCACGAGGAGACCCTGAGCATCCTGCGGGATGCGGGGGTGGATGTTTACCGCACGGACCTGCTGGGGGCCATCGTGATCGGTTCCGATGGACAGAACTATACCATCCGCACCGAGAAAACGGCCACCGATGCTGAGCTCAACCCCACCGACCCGGCGGCAGCGTCTACCGCGCAGCAGGGGTATATCGGCAACGTGAACAGCAAAAAGTTCCACCTGCCCAGCTGTGCCAACCTCCCTGCGGAGAAGAACCAGATCCTCTTCTCCAGCTACGAGGAGGCCATTGCGGCAGGGTACAGCCCGTGCTCGAGCTGCATCAAGTAAAAGCATATCAGACAAGCAGCGCCCTGCCGGGGCAAACCGGCAGGGCGCTGCTGTTTTCTGGGATCATTTTTTTCGCTTCTTGAAATCGATCGGCAGCGTTGTCCACCGCTTCCGGAAGAGGTACGCCGCATCCTTGGGCTGACGCTGGCGGGTGAAGATGCCTTTTTTGTTGCCGTCCACCCGCAGGATGCCCTCGGTGGTCTGGAAATCGGCAAAATTCCACACCAGCTCACCCTGCACGAAGTCATAGTGGTCGAACACGGCGTGGGTCATCTCCAGATATTCATTCTGGTACTCGGCACTCCACATCACACTGGGGAGCTTGTGCGCACCGCTCAGGTTGTCGGTGCCGTACTCAGTGAAGATGAGCGGGCGGCCATGCAGGACTTTTGCCCAGCCGTCCATCTCATGGTGGAAGGCGGCTTCGGCATCTGCCAGCCCGGCCCCGCCCAGTACATACCAGCCATAGTAGCGGTTCAGGCTGACGAAATCGGCAAAGCGCTGGCCCTTGCTGGTGTCGGGCAGGCTGGTCATCAGGACCGTATAAGTACGGGGGCGCTTCTGGGGGTCGAGGCGGCGGGCCAGCTCGAACAGGGGCTTGAAGTATTCCTCAGTGCCCGCGCTGGTGCACTGAGGCTCGTTGAGCAGGCTCCACCCGATGACCGAGGGATGGTTTTTGTCCCGGTCGATCATATCGGTCAGGGCTGCCTTGTGGTTCTTGAGCAGCGCAGGCGTGGTCTCCTTCTCAAAAAAGCCCTGCTGCCTGCCGTTGCCCTGATTGGCGGCCAGGAAGTTGGCCGTGCTCTGCATAAAGCCCACGGCGGGGACTTCGTCAATGATAAGGAAGCCCTCCTCATCGGCCATCTGGTAGATCTCCTCAGCGTAGGGGTAGTGGCTGGTGCGGAAGCAGTTTGCGCCGATCCACTTCATCAGCTCAAAATCCCGCTTGACGGTGGGCAGGTCGAGCCCACGGCCCCGGATGTCGGCATCCTCGTGCCGGCCAAAGCCCCGCAGATAGACCGGGCTGCCGTTGAGCAGGAAACGCCCGTGCCGGATCTCAAAGGTGCGGATGCCGATTCGGTCCAGATACTCGTCCACCACCGCGCTGCCCTCGTGGATGCGGATGACCAGATCGTAGAGATAGGCGGCGTGGATATTCCACAGTTTGGCGTTTTTGACCACCAGCGTGCCGGTGGTGCCAGAGCTTTCGGCCACCCGGGTGGTGCCGTCGTAAAGCTCCACAGTCACGGGGTGGGGGCCGTTGGTGGACACGGTATAGTCGATCTCGGCCCCGGTCTCGGTCAGGCGGTATCGGGTGGAATAGTCCAGCACCCGCTCCTTGGGCAGGGCCATCAGCCAGACGGGCCGGTGGATGCCGGCGTAGTTGTAAAAATCAAAGTAGGGGGCGGCGATCTTTCTGCCATCGGCAAGGGTACGGGTGGTGCCTGCGGGCAGCATCGTTTCGCTGAGCTCGTTATTCGCCAGAACACTGAGCTTGTTGAACTGGTTGTAGCGCACGATGTTGGTCACAGTGGCATCAAAGGGCAGGAAGCCGCCCTCGTGCTGGGCCACCTCCACGCCATTGACAAAGACCCGGGCCCGGTGGGTGACCGAGCCAAACCGGAGAACGATGTCCCAGCCGCTCCATTCCGCAGGGACAAAAAAGCTGGTCTCGTACCAGAAATCACCGCAGTATTCGCGGGAGGCCTTGTCGGTGAACAGGTCGCAGAAGGAGGCAGGCACCGGCATGGAAAGAGAGGAGGGCAGGTCCAGCGCCCATCCGGCCTCCACACCCTTGCTCTCGGGGTCGAAGCTGAAACGCCACATCCCGTCCAGGCCGATGAGACGGCGGGTGGTGGTAGCGCGGGGATACAGCAGGGAGCGGTTCATCAGGATGACCTCACATTCATCAGCCCGGCGGCATTTTGCGTGCCACAGGGGCGTTTATTGTCTTTATACCCAGTATGACAGAAATTTTATAAAAGGGATAGAAAGATTTTTGAATAAATCCAGACTTTTTTCAGGAAAACAGGCGCTGCTCTGGGCAGAATACCTATTATCTCCGTCCGGGTTTAAAAACTTCCGTAAAGAGTGCCACAAAAAGTGAATGCTGGGAAAAAGAGGAAAAAACAGAATGTGAACGAACTGTGAAAATATACAAAAATAATACCTTAAAATTGTACGAATTCACCTAAAAAATATTCTAACATTTTTTGATAAAAGTTTGTCATAATATTGGAGTACAAACTTGGATACAGCAGAAGGGACACTGTACCGTTTGAATTGACCACCGAAGGAGAATACAATGGCAAATGAAATGCAAAAGACCACCCCGTTTGGGATGCGGGACAAGGTCGGCTATATGTTCGGCGATTTCGCCAACGATTTTACTTTTATCCTGTCGTCCAGCTTCCTGATGAAGTTCTATACCGACGTGATGGGCGTGAGCGCCGGTGTTGTGGGCATGATCATGATGATCGCCCGCTTTGTGGATGCCTTTACCGATGTGACCATGGGCCAGATCGTGGACCGCTCCAAACCCACCAGGGACGGCAAGTTCCGCCCCTGGCTCAAGCGGATGTGCGGCCCTGTGGCCATCGCATCCTTCCTCATCTTCCAGTCCGGTCTGGCCGGGATGTCCTACGGCTTCAAGGTGGCATGGCTTTTTGTGACCTACATCCTGTGGGGTTCCATTTTCTACACCTCCGTCAACATCCCTTACGGCTCCATGGCCTCCGCCATCTCTGCTGACCCCAAGGACCGCGCAGAGCTGTCCACCTGGCGTACCATCGGCAGCACCCTGGCCGGCCTGGTGATCGGCGTTGGCACCCCCATGGTGGCTTACGTCACCGTCAATGGTCAGACGGTCCTCTCCGGCAGCCGCATGACCATCATTGCAGGCGTTTTCTCTGTCTGCGCCATCCTCTGCTACCTGCTTTGCTTTAACCTGGTGCGTGAGCGTGTGGATGTGCCCGCAAACAACAGCAAGATGGACATTGGCAAGATGCTCAAGAGCGTGTTCACCAACCGTGCCCTGCTGGGCATCATTGCTGCCGCCCTCTTCCTGCTGCTGGCCATGCTGACCATGCAGGGCATGGCAGGCTATGTGTTCCCCAACTTCTACGGCAGCGCCGCCGCCCAGTCTACCGCTTCTCTGCTGAGCAGCGTGCTGATCCTGCTCGTCTGCGCACCCTTTGCCTCCAAGCTGGCCAGCCGGTTCGGTAAAAAAGAGCTGGCCACCGTATCCTGCATCGTGGCCACGGTGCTGGAGATCATCTGCTTTGTTCTCAAGCCCGCCAATGTCTGGGTCTATGTCGGCTTCTACTGTGCCGCCTTCATCTGCCTGGGCTTCTTCAACACCATCATCTGGGCAATGATCACCGATGTCATCGATGATTCCGAGGTCCGCAACGGCATCCGTGAGGACGGCACCATCTATGCGGTCTACTCCTTTGCCCGCAAGCTGGGTCAGGCGTTCTCTTCCGGCCTGACCGGCGGCCTGCTGACCATGATCGGTTACAGCGCTGCCACTGCCTTTGACCCGGAGGTCACCATGGGCATCTTCAACATCTCCTGCATTGCCCCCGCCATCGGCTTCGTGGCCGTGGCCCTGAGCCTGTTCTTCATCTACCCCCTGACCAAACAGAAGGTGGAGGAGAATGTGGCCGCACTGGCACAGCGCCATAATAAGTAAGGAAACGGATCAAGCCGCCCACGGGAAATTCCTGTGGGCGGCTTGTTTCTGCTTCAAAATTGATGTATACTAATATATCAGGAATGACACAATGGCACGAGCGGAACAACAGGAAAAAGGAGCGGTGTACGATGCGGGTGGATCCCTTGCAGATCCTTACAAAGCTGGCAGCGGTGCAGAATATCCCGACCCGGCGGGTCACCCCGCCCTTTGAGGGGTTGGAAGAGTTTGACTACGGCCTGCGGCGATCGCTGGACCCCCAGTTCGACTGGCAGGAGTTCGGCCAGCTGCTGCTGGACAGCACCCCTGAAAATACCCTGCTGCTGGTGGAGGGCACCTTTGAGCTGCACTTTGCTCTGTTCCGCATCCCCGATGAAAAAAACACGGTCTTTCTCATTGGACCCTGGACGGTGGGCCCCCGCACCCCGAGCGCCCGCAAATGGGTCAGGCGCTATCTGGGGGAAGCCGGAGAGGCCGCTGTGCAGGAGTACTACAACGGCGTGAAGATCCTGGAGGCCAGCGATTTCTATGGAGCTTTGCGGGTTGTGGTGGATACGATGTTCGGCTGCACTGTCCCGGTGCAGGAGCTGAAGGAATTCCTGCCCTTCCAGTTCCACCCGGATACCCGCTATTTCCACGAGCCGGAGTTCCAGAAGGAGATCCCGGTCACCATGCTGGAGCAGCGGTACGAATCAGAGAACCGCATTCTGGATGCGGTGGCCCGGGGCGATGAGGAAGCCGCCATCGAGGCCATGCACCAGCACTCCCGCTTTACCTACGGCGGCCGGTTCGAGGGCACGCTCTACCAGCAGAAGAACAAGATGATCGTGCTGAACACCCTGCTGCGCAAGGCCATTGAGCCCAGCAAGGTGCATCCTTATTATATCGATGCCATTTCCAGCAAGTACAGCCGCATCATTGAGGAAGCCAACGAGGTGCCCAACGAGATGATGTGGCAGATGACGCGGGATTACTGTGCCTATGTCCGCCGCTACTCGCTGAAGGAGTATTCGCCCGCGGTGCAGAAGGTGATGAACTACGTCAACCTGAACGTGGCCGAGCCGCTGACGCTGAAAAGTCTGGCTGCCATGTGCTTCATCAGCCCATCGTACCTGTCGGCATTGTTCAAGCAGGAGACCGGCAGCACCCTGATCGATTATATCAACACCCAGCGCGTCAACCGCGCGGCCCAGCTGCTGGTGCAGAACAACCACACCATTGCCGCCGTGGCCGAGGAGGTGGGCATTCTGGACGTGAATTATTTTACAAAGATCTTCAAAAAGACGCTGGGAGTCACCCCTACCCGCTACCGCCGCGAACACAAAGAAAAGTGAAAAATGAAAAAAATGCCCGGTTTTTCCCGGAAATGTACGTTTTGTGCAAAACTTCCGGGAAAAGACGGGCATTTTCTGTACAGAGAAATTTGTTGCATGAACAGAACGATGTTGTAACCATTTTGAAAGGATTTATGGATTTTTGGCATGGAATTTGGATGTATGTTGCATTTTTGACCGATTTTGTGCTTGATAGTAAAAAGAATGTTGTACACAACAATATCAACTGTGAAGAATGCACAAAGAAACGGCCGGAATCTTGTGAACTTGTCCCATTGCGAACTTTTTTTCAGATGGCTATAATACAAACAGAAACCATGGAACGTACATGTAAGTATATTCCATGAAATGCTGTGATATGCGAATGAAGGAGAACAAGATTATGAAAATGATTTCCCGTCGTGACTTTATGAAGGCTTCTGCTGTTGTGGGTGCTGCTGGCGTTCTGACCGCCTGCGGCGGCTCCTCCAGCTCCACTGCTGCTTCCTCTGTCGCTGCTTCCTCTGCAGCTGCTTCTGAGGCTGCAACCGGCAGCGCAAACGTCGGTGTCTGCATCTATCAGTTTGCTGATAACTTTATGACCCTGTACCGCACCGACCTGGAAGAGTACCTGAAGGATAAGGGCTACGCCGTGACCATCGTTGACGGCAAGAACGACCAGAACACCCAGACCGAGCAGATCAACACCTTCCTGCAGC
>ERZ837910.4418-NODE-4418-length-13775-cov-23.873980_pt1 | contig 13775 bp, 16 predicted proteins | sample MGYA00519940_ERZ837910 | MGnify/ENA primary metagenome ERZ837910 (study PRJEB31850, sample SAMEA3708825) | human gut metagenome | biome: human gut; feature: human-associated habitat; material: faeces | place: China | collected 2014 ... | reverse complement strand
AGGTCGTGGACACGCTGCGGGAGAGTGTGCTGAAAAACCGCTTCGCTATGGAGCGCTTTTGCTATGAACACGGCGGCAAAATCAGCGGCGGCTGGACACAAAACTACGGTTACATCGTGGAAACGGAGCATTACCGCTACTGCCTGCGCTGCAATCCGTCCCCCGGAGATTACAACTGCTACTGTACAGCCTATGATCTGGATGTCCAGCGGCAGAACATGGCGCGGGAAGAAGTGCCTCACATGGAGATGGGAGGCATGGTATGAGCATGGGAACGGCTTGTGCCAGAGGGCCTCCCGCACTGTCAGACCATTCTAAATCTTTCCGTTGACTTACGGATGGTTGTGTGGTAGTTGTTTGTGCTACCAAAAACATAGAAAGGAGAAACGCACATGAAAAAGAGAATCATGACCCTGATGATGGGGATGCTCCTGCTGCTCACGGCCTGTGGGCAGACGGGGAGCAATTCCGCATCGAAAATGCTGCCGGTGGCGGCGGTACAGAGCGCGGCGCAGGCCATCGCGCCCGTGGAGGACAAGACGCAGGAAGATGTCGAGATCCTGCCCGCTGAGGAGGGCGTCGAGGAGGCCGAGCCCGCAGGCGGCGAGGATACTCCGAAGCCTGCCAGTAGCGCCGAGGCACCCTCCGGTAAGACAGAGGAAGCACCGTCCGCACCCGCTGAAACGGCACCGCCCACTGCACCGAAAGAGCCGGCAATACCCGCGCCTGTGTCGGAGGATAAACCTGCTCCCGCACCCACACCGGTGCCTACCCCGGCAGAGGAGAAACAGGAGGAAGAACCTGCGCCTACGCCCGAACCTGTCCCTGCACCTGAGCCGAAACCCGAACCGGCAGACCGCTGGGCGGCTGTTAGCGCCGCCAATGCCTACGCGGTAACGCAGTACGGCGTCATCACAGACAGCAGTCTGACGCTGGACAACAGCGCCTATCGCTTCCCTGCATCGGTGGCAGCGGACGCTTCACAGGAAGTGCTGGAGGCCAAGGCGCGGGACATGGTGGAATACACCTTCCGGCAGCTCATGATGCAGGCAGGTGTGGATACGCTGGCCGACGCGGGCTTCCATTGCAACGTCTGCATCGTAGAGGATGGTGCAAGCCTGCTCATCTATGTTCTCTATGCAGGCTGAGAAAAAACAATACGCAAGACCTCTCTGGAAACAGAGAGGTCTTATCTTTTGTAGAGGAGGAAGCCATTTGAAAGTATTCAAACACATGACAGCCTTTGTGCTGGCGTTGGTCATGGCGGCAGCACTGGCGGTGACCGCCTATGCTGCCAGCGTGACGGTCAAGTACAGGGTCTACGTCTATTCTGACGAGATCACATTTCGTCAGTATGATTATAGCCAAAGCACAACGCCGTCCATTACAAATCTGACCATCTCGGCTACCAGCAGCCTCGGCAGCGGCAGCGCCCTCTACCACATGAAATATGCGGATGGCGCGGTGGCTTACTGCATCGAGCCAGGTGTTCATTCCGATGACAGCGGCACCTACAAGGAGGGATCCAGTGCCAGCTGGTATAACCTGCCCGCCTCTGTGCAGAGCGGCATCGCGCTGGCAATGTCCCTGGGCTATCCCAGTGCCGACTACGGCGCAGCGTCCGGCGACCGGAACAGCAGTGCCATCATCAACGCGGAAAAATGGGCCGCCACGCAGGCCATCATCTGGGAGCTGATCTGCGAATACCGCAACGCCTACACCTACGACGATTGGGAATACAGCCCGTTCTATGGCTGTGTGGACACAAGCCACTACCCGACCTTCGGGCTGTGGTATGACAAAATCGCGGCGGCGATGCAGAACGCCACGATGATCCCCAGCTTTGCAGAGTACGCACCGCGCTGGTGCGACACCATTGAGCTGAAGAGAAACGCAGCGGGCAGCTATACAGCTACGGTCACGGATGACAATGAGGTGCTGGGTGACTACAATTTCGCCGCCAACAGCGGGAGCGGCATCACCTTCACATGGAAGGGCGACACCCTGACTATCACGGCCACGGCAGCGGCGGCCAAGAATCTCGACACCGAGAAAACCTACTCGGCCACCGGCAGTGCCTATGAGATCGATCCGGATCGAGCGGTGATCTGCTGGTATGATCGGACGGGACGGTATCAGGCGATGGCCGGTTACACCGGCTTGGGGCGCGACCCCGTGAAGGCGTACATTAAGATCATGGCCGTGGAGGAGAAGGGCAGTATCACCGTCCGCAAGATAGATGCCACAGGCTCCCTGTTTGCGGGTGCGGAGCTGCTGTTGGAAACTTCGGCAGATGGCAAGACGTGGACGGAGGTGGGCAGAGTGACCACCGACAGCACCGGTGCAGCCAAGTGGGAGGAACTCACACTCGGGGCGAAGTACCGCATTACCGAGGTCAAAGCACCCGCAGGGTACACGCTGCTGACCGAGCCGCTGTTCACGGGAGTATTGGACAGCAGCAACCGCGATATTACCATCACCGCCTGTAACAATGCGGGCTTCATCCTGCCCTTCACGGGCAGTACGGGATTTACAACCTATATTGTGCTTGCAGCACTCATGCTTTGCATGGGTGTTTATTTTTGCAAAAAATCTGATTTTATGAAGGAGAAAACCAAATGAAAAAGATCCATCGCGTATTGGTGCTGCTGCTGGCGGCGCTTATGGCCTTGAGCCTCATCACCACGGCATTTGCCGAGCCGACCATCGACCCCGGCAAGAAAGCATCACTGAGCATCTACAAATACGACATCACCACGGCCAACAGCGACGGCGCGTGGGATGCGGAGTCCTACGTTTCCACCGGCCTGTACGACGACACGGTTATCGACAAGCTGAGCAAGTACGCCATTCAAGGCGTGGAATTCACCTATCTGAAGGTTGCTGACATCACCATGAACAATGAAGTGGTGGAGAGCCAGCGTCAGGTGGGCGTGTTGTATGGCTTTGATGGCTCTGAACGCTCTAATGCCGTACTGTCTGCCATCGGTCTGACCGGCGTAGACACTCACAAGACTGAGGGCGGTATCAACTACTTCACCAGCGATATGCTGAACAACAAGCTGGCCGCTGCGCTGGCTGCCAATGCGACCACCGTCAAGAACGCTCTGGAGGCCGCTGTCAAGAACGGCGGCGTGGCCATGACTGAAACGGACACTGCCGGTCACACCTCTGCATCCGACATGGAGCAGGGGTTGTATCTCATTGTGGAGACTCGCGTCCCTGAAAACGTGACCTCCACCTGCAACCCCTTCTTTGTGTCTCTGCCCATGACTACCATTGATGGCGCGGCGTGGAACTACGATGTCACCGTCTACCCCAAGAACCAGACCGGTAACCCTACGTTGGATAAGACTGTGCGCGAAGCAAAGAACTCCACCGGCAAGAACACCGGCAGCCTGACCGACATCAAGGACGGTTACGCTCACACTGCTACCGCTTCCGTGGGCGATGTTGTGGACTATCAGATCATCAGCACCCTGCCCACCATTACCTCCAAGGCATCCAGCCTGAGCGATTACACCTATGCGGACACTCTGAGCAAGGGTATCAAATACAACAAGAATGACGTGGTCATCGAGTTCTTTAAGGACGCTGGCTGTGCCGACAAGATCACCACATGGGATGAAAACTCCGGCAAGTTCACCGTGGCCTATGATGCGGCTGCTAACGCCATGACCATCCGCATGACCGATACCGGTCTGAGCGAGATCAACGAGGCGGCCACCGTGCATACCGACAGCGTGAAGCGCGGTTATAGCGACTGTACCATGCGAATTACTTATGCCGCCACCCTGACCGCCGATGCCAAGTTGGGCGATACCGACAACCCCAACGAGGTCGTGCTGACTTGGAAGCGCACCAACTCTACCTACTTTGATACCCTCAAGGACTGCTGCCATGTCTACACCTACGGTATTGACGTTCTCAAGCAGTTCTCTGACAACGGCGGCAACCTGCGGAACGTGAAGTTCCGGCTGCATAATGACAGTAACGACTGCTACATCATCGCAGACCTGAAGGATGGTGTGTACTACGCCAAGGGCTTTGCCACTAAGAAGGCTGACGCTACTACTTTCGTTCCCAACAGCAGCGGCCACATCGTGGTCAAGGGGTTGGAGGACGACGCCTATTCTCTGACCGAAATTGCCACCGACAAGGGCTATGTGCTGCTGAAGGACGCGGTCAAGATCGTCATTACCACCAAGAAAAATGGTGCCTGCGAGAAGTGCGGCACCAAGCTGCTGACCGCCTCCGCCACCGTCAACGGCAAGGATGCCGGCATGACGGACGGCAACGCCATTGTGCCGCTGACCGTGGTCAACAACCCCGGCTTCGACCTGCCCAAGACCGGCGGTTACGGCACGTGGATGTTCACTATTGGTGGTGTGGCACTGTTGGGCGCGGCGGCTTTCATCGTAATCCGCAGCCGTAAGCACAAGAACGAGCAGTGAAACGCTGGCTACTGGCGGCGGCTTGCGGTATTGCAGCGCTGGGGCTGATGCTTTATCCTCTGGCGGGAGAACTTCTGAGCGAAAGGTATCATTCGGACATAGAAACCACCTACACCGCAGCTATCGCGGACACCGATGACGTCGAGTTGACCGCCCAGCGGGAAGCGGCAGAGCAGTACAACGCCATGCTGTCCGGCGCGGCGACCATTACCGAGGGAGGGGCTTCTGCCCCTCCCTTGGCGTATGCCCAGCAGCTCACGGTGGGCGGCGCCATGGCCTATGTAGACATTCCCAAAATCAACGTATATCTGCCGGTGCAGCACGGCACGGAGGCAGACACGCTGGAGAAATCAGTCGGCCATGTGGTCGGCACATCTCTGCCGGTAGGCGGCGGCAGCACCCACGCCGTGCTTTCGGCGCACAGTGGCATGGCTTCATCCAAGCTGTTTTCGGACATTGACCAGCTTACAGAGGGCGATGTGTTCTACATCCATGTACTGGGCGACACATTGGCCTACGAAGTGGACAGCATCCACACGGTACTGCCCACGGACACGAGTCTGCTGCAAATTGAGGATGGCAAGGACTATGTAACGCTGGTGACCTGCACGCCGTTTGGCGTCAACACCCACAGGTTGCTGGTGCGAGGCCACCGTGTGCCGTATGTGCCGGAGCAGGAAGTGCCTGCCACCGCAGAAAAACCTGTGGCATCCTCGTGGACGCAGCATTACCTTACAGGTCTTGGCATCGGCCTTGGCGTGGTGGCCGCAGTCGGCGGCGGATACTTTTTAGTGAGGAGGCATCGCCATGCGTAAGACCGCCCTTGTGTTGGCGGCGCTGCTGGCTGTGGCAGGCATCTGCGTCATACTGTGGCCGGTGTTCACGGGACAAAGGCTGCAAGCCGACACAGATGCAGCGGTGCAGGAGTTCTTGGTTGAGCGTAATGAGCCGGAGCAGCAGTACCCTGAACTGCTGGCGGCTCTACAGGAGTACAACCGGCAGCTTTACACAGAAAAGCAGTGCAATCTCACCGACCTTGAAGCCTGCGAAGAACCCGCCGCCGACTTGACTGCCTACGGCATCGAGGATGAGATCATAGGCGTCTTAGAGATACCCGCTATGGAGCTGACCATGCCGGTCTATCTGGGCGCGTCCGACGCTCACCTTGCCGCAGGCGCGGCGGTGCTGGGAAACACATCCGCGCCCATCGGTGGCAATAGCACCAACTGCGTCATTGCCGGACACCGAGGTTGGAAAGGCGCGGATTATTTTCGGCGCATCGACCGTTTGGCGGTGGGCGATACCGTTACGCTGACAAACCTGTGGGAAACACTGACCTATACCGTGGCCGACATTCAAATCATCCAGCCCCACGAGGTGGATAAAATCAAGATACAGCAGGGCCGCGACCTGCTGACGCTCATCACCTGCCACCCCTATGCCAGCGGCGGGCGACAGCGGTATGTGGCGTACTGCGAGAGAACGGAGGTGAGATAACTATAAGTATTTTTGGCAAGGTGACCTTCGTAGGGGACGATGATATCTTCTACGACGATGCCGACGACTTTTTGAACTGCATCCGGGAGGAATTGCCCTACCGCGATACCACAGGGTTTCGCTATGAAGTCCTGACAGACGATCCCGCTATCCGCAAGGCAGCAGATGACATCCTGTTTGACTTTCTTGGTGAGGAAAACCCCTGTGAGCTGGAAGACTACACACAGACGATGGGAGGAATTTAGTATGAACGTAAATCGGGAGATGCTGGCGTTCCTGCGGAAGCAGTACCCTGTGGGTACACGCATCCGGCTGGACTCCATGCAGGATCCGTACGCACCGGTGGAAGCTGGAACGACGGGGAAACTGGACTACATCGACGACGCCGGGCAGTTTCATATGAAATGGGACAACGGGCGGGTGCTGGCGCTCATCCCCGGCGTGGACAGCTTTACCGTTTTACCGCCCGAGCTCAGTATGACGAAGCTATATATGCCGCTTACCGCCGAGCTTTATGAGCCGGATGTGTATGGCAATATGCAGGAAGAGCCGGAGCTGCTGACCGGACACGACCTGACCGCGTATGAGGACCATATCCGCAGCGCACTGGTGAAGTATCGGATGCCGGAGGAGGTAAACCGCGGCATCATGCACTGGTACGACGCGGCGGACAGTGTGAACGACAAGGTGCGTTCCGTCACCTTCGACGTGGAGCGGCGAAACGGCAAGCTGTGGGGTATCGCGGAATGTCAGATCAGCGGCGAGTTGTCGGCGGCAGAGCTGACCACGCTGAAGGAATATATTGAAGGACAGGCGTCGGACGGCTGGGGCGAGAGCTTCGAGCAGCATGAGATCGCCGTTGGACGTGGCAGCGAGCTGTATGTGCATCTGTGGCAGGATGAGGACTGGAACGTCCAGACGGAGCAGGAACGCTTCCGCGCCCACTTTGATAAGCTGCCGGAGATGTGCTTCACGCTGCTGCCGGGCACAGGACAGCTTATCTGCATCAAACGCGGCGAAAGCGGGTACTACCCCAGCGATTGGTCTACCGGTGACGCCCACGAGAACCGCCGTATCGCGGATGAGCAGAACAGAAAGAGGGGCGTGACGCCTGCACAGGAAGAGGCTATGAAGATCGGCAGCATGTGCGGCTGGGATGTACCCGGTGCAGACCCGGACAACTGTGAGGACATCGTACAGTGCCGCGGGGGGATGGAGCTTGGATAAAAAGATTATTTCCATATACATGGGCAATCCCGACAACAGCAATCACGCGGAGCTGGAGCTGCCCGCCACGCCATGGGAAATGGTGGATGCCATGGACAGACTGCGTCTGTCAGAGGGACAGGAACCCTATTGGCAGGTGGAGGACATGGGCCGATATGAATTTCTCGCCCCACATCTTGATGGGTACGATTTGTACCAGTTCAACGCACTGGCAGAGAAGCTCCGTACATTCAGCGATGTGGATACCGTGGCTTTCGAGGGTCTGGTGCAGATGGAGCTTAACAATCTGTATCAGAACAACGGCGGTGATCTGACGCTCCGGCGGGTACTGGATCTGGCATACAGCGTGGATTGCTGCCATGTGGTGCCGGGGATCACGGACGATGCAGCGCTGGGACAATTCTATGTGGAGAACGATTTTTTGCCGGAGCTGGAAAATGTACCGGACAGCGTATTGGAAATGCTGGACTACGAGAAGATCGGCAGATCGATGCGTGAGGGTGAGGGCGGTGTACTTACGCCCCACGGCTATGTGATGCAGGAGTCCGAGCTGCGGCAGGCTCCTCCCAACTTGGGCAGGCCGCCACGGAAGCCGCCGTATATGATCTATTTCCTCTGCGTCAGCGACGTCCGTGCCGTAAAGCTGTATCTACCCGCAAAGCAGGCGGAGCTGGACGCCGTACTGGACTGCCTGGAGGTGGACAGCTGGCAGGAGGTGCGGCTGGAGGAGTGCGACGCCGCCATGCCGGAGATGTGGCTCTTCACGGATATGGCCTATGACGGCATGGAGCAGATCAACCGATTTGCACAGTGCCTGGAGGAACTGGACAGAAATAACGAACTGATAAAGTTCAAGGCTGTGGCCGGTCAGCTGGACATCAGAAGCCTGGACGATGCGCTTGCACTGGCAGAGCATCTGAGCGAATATGCCCTTGAGCCGGGGCTCCATTCTCTGGAGGAATTGGCGAGGGATGAACTCTCCGTCATCGTGAACGATCCGGATCGTGACCTGCTGACGCGGCATCTGAACATGGAGGCCTACGGGGCAGACCTGTTGTGGCGTGATCAGGGGCTTTTCAGTGACTATGGCTATATCTGCCGCCCAGACGGACAGCCGCTGCAAGTACCGCGACAGGGCGTGGGCATGACTATGCAGTAAAATTTAACAACAATGGGACCGCTTTCCGAAAAGGGACGGCGATCCCTCTTTTTGCGCCCTTTTCGGTGAACGGTCACCGGAAGGGAGTGCAAGAATGACGAAGGAAACCTTTGCCCTGTATCTGGAAAATGGATTTAAGGGGCGCAGAAATGTGATCAGCAGCCGGGAATTGGAGCGTGTGCTGGGCATCAGCAGGAACGAGCTGCGGCGGCGCGTCAACCGTCTGCGGCAGGACACCGTACCCATCGCGGCAGATCAGCGGGGCTACTACTTCGCGGAAACGGCGGCGGAGGTCTATGATACCATCCGCGGCTTGCAGAAAATGCGCAGCGGACTGGACGCGGCTATCTCCGGACTGGAGCGTGCATTGGAGAAATTTGATGCGTGACAGCCTGATAAAGCTCATGCCTTGGATGGGCGGTAAGGGACAGCTTATGTGGGCCATACAGATGCTCCTGCCCATCCATTATAAAACACTGGTGGATGTGTTTGGCGGCAGCGGTATCATCACGCTGAATACCGCCGTGCCGAAGGGGTGCCTGCAAATATATAACGACCTGAACCACGACCTGTATAACCTGCTTTTCTGCGTCAAGCACCGCCCTATGGCCCTGACGAAAGAACTGAGCTTTCTCCCTATCAATGCCCGTGATGAGTTTGATGTGCTGCGCAGACATCTGCAGGGCGAGGACTTTACACAGATGTATCTGGATGAGGAACTGCAGCTGGCGGAGCAGCTGTTCCCACCGCCGGAGGCGGAGGAGGTCAAGCGGCTGCTGCAAAGCCGTGCGGAGCTGTCGGATGTGCGCCGCGCCGCCGCTATCTACAAGCTGCAGCGATACAGCTATAACGGCAACGGCGACAGCTACGGCGTGAGCTCCTGTGATATACAGCGATTCTTTCGGGATGTTTGGGAGTGTTCTCACCGCCTGAAGGATGTAGCGCTGGAGAATAAGGATTTTGAGAGCATCATCACCGCCCATAATGACCCGCAGACCACGGTCTACTGTGACCCGCCCTATTATGAGGCGGAGCGTTACGCGGTGGAATTCCCCCGCAGTGACCATCAACGGCTCCATGATGTGCTGGCGCAGCACACGGGCTTCGCCATGGTGTCCTATAACAACTGCGACTATATTCGCAGGCTCTACGAGGACTTTTTCATTTATGAGGTGGAGCGTCCCAACAGCCAATCCAAGAAGAAAAATGACATATACCGGGAATACATCATGACCAACTATGACCCCCGTGTTTTTGCATCGCAGATGACGATATTCGGCGATTACAGCAGCAATGGGAAGATATGCCGACTGGTGCATATCCCGGAACGACCTTTGAGAACTTGAGGAGGAACTATCATGAAGAACGAAATGACACTGGACAAGACCGGCCTGACCATCCCCGGCAGTGAGTTGGCAGAATGCGGCATGGCGGGCGTAGATCTGTCTGCCCAGATGACGCACAGCCTTCTGCTGCTTATGCCTCGTGAGATGACAGCGGTACAGACGGCAGACGCACTTGCCGGACTGTTTGACGCGGCATCGCAGCTTGTGTCTGCCCTGCTGGACGCCTGTCGTATGCCCTGCTGCAAGAACTGCGATTCGGACGTGAGGGAATTTGACCTCGATGCCGTGCCTGCGCCGATCCGGAAGCTGCTGCTGGATAACGGCTGCTGCCCGGCCCTGCTGGAATGCTATCTGGAGGAGGGAGATGTGGTCTATGCTGCCGAATGAGGCAATGTACCCCTACACGGCGAAGGAGGCAAGGGACAGGGGCGAGCTGGAGGTGTGGCGTGCCAATTTTCGCACCAACTGTGCCTGTGCCGGGGCGATAGAGTTGGCGATCCATCGGGACTTTGACGGGATGTATCTCAAGGACGGCTGCGCCAAAAGCGTCATTGACCAGTACGGCTATAGGCGTGTAGGGTATGTGCTGGCCAATACGCTGCAGATGCAGTCCTATGACGGACGCTACCATGAGACCAATAAGAGATGGAGCAGAACCATCTTCGTGCCCGAGGACGGTGGACACCGGCATACCTTCCTCATTGGCAGCCATCCTGCTGTGCTGGACGGCTTCGTCAGTGACTACCGAGCGGAGCTGGAGCAGCTCCAAGCGAATAGCAATCAGGCGATGTCCATGGGTGAAATGACGATGTGAAGGAGGACGCTATGAGATATGTGAAACGTGCAGTGCTGGTCTGCGGCGCAGCGGCGCTGCTCTGCTGGCTGTTTTCCGTGGCGGCTTACGCCACCGGCAGGGGCGATGTTGCCGGTGCGGTGGAAAGTACATGGGCGGCGGCATCAGGGCAGATCAAGACCGTCGTCAACAATGTGGTATTTCCTGCCATTGATATGATCCTCGCCATTTTCTTCTTTGTGAAGCTGGGTACCGCCTACTTCGACTATCGAAAGACGGGACAGTTTGAATGGACCGCACCGGCCATTCTGTTCGCGTGTCTGGTTTTTACCCTGACCGCACCGCTGTACATCTGGGACATCGTGGGTGTGTGACTGTGCCTATGTTCAATTTTCGGTTGGCTTTTTGCGGAAAGCGTGGTAAAATAACATGGAAATGACAGAGAAAAGAGGTGGCACGATGCAGTATACGCTGATGCACAAGAATATCGCGGTTGCCGGTATGGAACTGGATGAGGCGACAAGCTCTATCCAGCGTATCGATGCGGTGTACCGTCCGGAGCATCTTCCGGTGGCTACGGCATCAAAAAGGGACGGCGTGGATCGTGCCGCGCTGAATGCATGGTGGATCGACCGCTGCATCCCCGCCAGCCGCTCCGGTGTGCGAAAGGCACTGGAAACGCTGGAGCTGCCAAATACGCAGGTGCTGCTGACGCGCTGCTTCGGTTTGAGCCTTTCAGATCAGTATTGGGTCAGACCCCACGGCAGTGACCTCCGGTGGGAGCGCATCAACTTCTTTGAAAATCCCTTCTCGGAGGACATCGGTGATGTACTCTTAGGCAAAGCCAAAGAAACGGTGGGTTTTGATTTCAGCTCCCCGGATAATACGTCTGATGGCTACCTGAAAAAAAGGTGGAAGATCATAGACGGAAAACGGTGCCTGCTGAAGGCAGGTAGTAACCCCTTTATGCAGCAGCCGTTCAACGAGGTGATCGCATCACTGGTGGCGGAGAAACTGGGTATCTCCCACGTGCCCTATACGCTGCTGTGGGATGATGACACGCCCTACAGTGTCTGTGAGGATTTCGTTACGCCGGACACGGAGCTTGTCAGCGCGTGGCGCGTGATGCAGTCCATGAGGAAAGACAACAACACATCGGTCTACCGCCACTATCTGAACTGCTGCGAGGCGTTGGGTGTGGAGGGTATGGAACACGCGGTGGATCAGATGATCGTGCTGGACTACCTTATCGCCAACGAGGACAGGCATCAGAACAACTTCGGCCTACTCCGCAGTGCAGATACACTGGAATGGTTGGGCGCCGCACCTATCTTCGATAGCGGCTCCTCCTTGGGGTACGATAAGCTGACACCCCAGATCCTCTCCGCCCGTGCCATTGAGTGTAAACCATTCAAAAAAACGCACCATGAACAGCTCAAGCTGGTGACCTCCTTCGACTGGATCGACTTCGGCAAGCTGAAAGGCATCGAGCAGGATATCCGGGACATCTTGGATCAGGCCGGTGAGTATGTGGACGAGAGCCGTAAGGCTGCGATCATCTCTGCGTTTTCCTCCCGGCTTGGACAGCTGATGGTCTTGGCGAAGGTGCAGCGGCAGGAGGATGACGTGGCACAGGATGTGGAACAGGACAGGGCGCAGGACTACGGCTTTAAGATGGAGCTGTGACCTGCAACATAATACGATAACAGGAAGCACTCTGCTGACGGCAGAGTGCTTCCTGCGTTTATGGAGGTGAGAGCTTATTTTTATTTGGGACTTTGTAGCCGATACGGTGCTTGGTCAGATCGTGGACTGGTTCTACGGTCAGATCGTGGGCTTTCTCGGCAATTTCTTTTCGGAGATGGGCAACATGGGCGCCGAGCTCTTTGCCATGAACTGGGTACAGAGCGTGGTGTTGTTTTTCTCCTATCTGGGCTGGGCGCTGTTTGCCATAGGGCTGGTGGTAGCCTGCTTCGAGTGCGGCGTGGAATATTCCGGTGGCCGCGGTAATGTCAAGGAAACGGCTTTGAATGCCATGAAAGGTTTTCTGGCGGTCTCCCTTTTTACACAGGTACCGGTGCGTTTGTATGAGCTGGCGGTATCGCTGCAGGCCGACCTGACGGCAGGCATCACCGGCTTTGGGACGACCAGCATCGGGGATGCGGCGAAAGCGGCGCTGGAGGATTTCAACGCCGTGGAGAGCCTGACATCTTCCGGACAAATCATTTTGCGGGGCTTTGGCCCGGTAACCAGCGGACTTATGGTCATCTTCTGCCTTGCGCTGATGGCCTACGCGGTCATTAAGGTCTTCTTCGCCAACCTTAAGCGCGGCGGTATTTTACTCATTCAGATCGCGGTGGGCAGTCTGTATATGTTCTCTGTACCGCGCGGCTATGGCGACGGATTCATACAGTGGTGTAAGCAGGTCGTGGGTCTGTGTCTCACGGCTTTTTTGCAGGCCACCATCCTTGTAGCTGGCTTGATGGTGTTTGAGGATCACGCACTGCTGGGCCTGGGACTCATGCTCTCTGCCGGAGAGATCCCCCGTATCGCCGGTGCGTTCGGGCTGGATACCACCACGCGGGCCAATATCTCCTCGGCTGTCTACACGGCACAGAGCGCGGTCAGTATGGCGCGGACGGTGGTGGCCGCGGCGAAATGAGAGTTATCACCATGGGAAGTCTTTTCGATGGAATAGGAGGCTTCCCTCTGGCGGCCATCCATAACGGCGTTGTGCCCCTGTGGGCCAGTGAGATCGAGGCTTTCCCCATCCGCGTCACACGGGAGCGTCTGCCGGGGATGCTGCACTACGGGGATATCACGAAGCTGCGTGGGGACGAGCTGCCGCCCGTGGACATTATCTGCGGCGGCAGCCCCTGTCAGGACTTGTCTGTGGCTGGAGCGAGGGCGGGACTTGCCGGTGAGCGTTCCGGCCTATTTATGGAACAAATCAGGATCATAAAGGAGATGCGAGATGCAGATGTTTTACGAGGACGAACAGGTATCCATGTTCGCCCCCGATTCATGTGCTGGGAAAATGTCCCCGGCGCATTCTCCAGCGGGCAGCAAAAGGGAGATGACTTCCGGGTCGTCCTGGAGGAAACACTCGGAATTGGTGTATCAGGAATTCATGTTCCTGAAAATCACCCTTGGGGATGGCGATATTCTGGGGCAGCCATATTGGGAGATTTTGTCTCCCTATGTTGGCGAGTCCTCGACGCTCAATTATGTTCAGCCGAACATAATTGAGCTAATGTAAAGCTAAGAAAAATGTTGAGTCACCTCCCTGAAGTGTAGTA
>ERZ837910.4410-NODE-4410-length-13795-cov-2.520378_pt1 | contig 13795 bp, 4 predicted proteins | sample MGYA00519940_ERZ837910 | MGnify/ENA primary metagenome ERZ837910 (study PRJEB31850, sample SAMEA3708825) | human gut metagenome | biome: human gut; feature: human-associated habitat; material: faeces | place: China | collected 2014 ... | reverse complement strand
GTGTTCGCCACGGCGATCCCGCGCAATGTACGCCTGGGCGAGGCGCCCAGTCACGGCCTGCCCATTCATCTGTACGACCCCCGCAGCCTGGGGGCGGACAGCTACCGCAGGCTGGCACAGGAGTTTTTGCAGCGCAACAGATAGGAGTCGGTGAGGATGAAACGCGGCGGACTCGGCAGAGGCCTGGATGTGCTTTTGCCACAGAGCGGCGAATTGCTGGAAACGGTGGTGCGCGATATCTCCATCGACGAGATCGACCCCAACGCCTCCCAGCCCAGGCGGGATTTTGACAAGGAGGCATTGGAGCAGCTGGCCGACAGTATCCGCGAGGCGGGCGTGCTTTCTCCCATTCTGGTGGTGGAAAACGGCATGCGCTATCGCATTGTCGCGGGTGAGCGCCGCTATCGGGCCGCGCGTCTGGCGGGGCTGGAAACGGTGCCCTGCATTGTGCGCTCCATGACCAACGAGCAGCAGATGGAGGCCGCGCTGATCGAAAACCTGCAGCGCCAGGACCTCAACCCCATTGAGGAGGCCGCCGCAATCCGCAGCCTCATGCAGGAATGCGGCTATACGCAGGAGCAGGCCGCTCGCAAGCTGGGCAAGAGCCGTCCGGCAATCGCCAATGCGCTGCGGCTGCTGAATTTGCCGGAGCCGGTGGCGGATATGGTACTGGCGGGGCGGCTGTCGGCGGGTCACGCCCGCGCGCTGCTGGCGTTCCCTACCCCGGAAGAGCAGCAGGAAATGGCGCTGAAGGCGGAGGAGCAGAGCTTGTCGGTGCGCGAGCTGGAAAAACGCGCGAAACAGGCGCGTTCCCCGCACAATGTTTCACATGAAACAAAAGAAGCGCGCTTTGCTGCCGACAGCTTTTACAGCGAAGTGGAGTTGGCGTTGAAGGAATGCCTGGGGCGTAAGGTGAAAGTGAAGAAAAGCGGCAAAGGCGGCGTGCTGGAGCTGGAATTTTACAGCCAGGACGATCTGCAGCAGCTGGCAAACCGGCTGTACAGCCGCGATCAATAAGAAAATCAGAAAAAAGACAAGCGAAAGGGAGAATTTGTCATGTTGGATATTAAAGTTGTTCGTACCGAACCGGATCGCGTCAAGGCTGCGATGCGCAGCCGCAACAAGGATATGGATGCCGAGGTGGATCGCGTTCTCGCGATCGACGCCCAGCGCCGCGAGCTGAGCAGCCAGGCGGATGCGCTGAAAGCGCAGCAGAACCAGGCGAGCAAGCAGATTCCTCAGATCAAGAAAGAGGGCGGCGATGTCGCCCCGATCATGGAGGAAATGAAGAAACTGTCGGATCAGGTGAAGGCACTGGATGCGCAGATCAGCGCGCTGGAAACCGAGCAGCGCAATATTATGCTGTCCATCCCGAATATTCCGCACGAAAGCGTGCCCTATGGCAAGGATGACAAGGAAAATCAGGATATGCGCCATTGGGGCGAGCCGACCAAGTTTGATTTTGAGCCGCAGGCACACTGGGATCTGGGCGCGAAGCTCGGTATTTTGGACCCCGAAACCGCTGCCAAGGTGACCGGCGCGCGTTTCCACTTTTACAAGGGCTTGGGCTCGCGGTTGGAACGCTCCATCATCAGCTTTTTCCTGGATACCCACACCCAAAACGGCTACACCGAGATTTTCCCGCCGTATATGGTGAACCGCGCGTCCATGACCGGCACCGGCCAGCTCCCGAAGTTTGAGGAGGACGCGTTCAAAATCGCCAATGAGGACTATTTCCTGATCCCGACCGCCGAGGTGCCGGTGACCAATATGCACCGCGACGAGATTTTGGACGGCAGCCGACTGCCCATCAAATACTGCGCCTATTCGGCATGCTTCCGCGCCGAGGCGGGTTCCGCCGGTCGCGATACCCGCGGTCTGATTCGCCAGCACCAGTTCAACAAAGTGGAGCTGGTCAAATTCGTGGAGCCGGAGCACAGCTACGAAGAGCTGGAAAAACTGACAAACGATGCCGAAAAGGTGCTGCAGCTGTTGGGCCTGCCCTATCGTGTGGTCACCCTGTCCACTGGCGATCTGGGCTTCTCCAGCGCCAAGACCTACGACATCGAAGTGTGGATGCCGTCCTATGGTCGCTATGTCGAGATCTCCAGCTGTTCCAACTTTGAAGATTACCAGGCGCGCCGCGCGCAGATCCGCTTTAAGAAAGACCCCAAAGCCAAAGCACAGCTGGTGCACACCTTGAATGGTTCCGGCGTGGCGGTTGGTCGTACCGTGGCGGCGATCATGGAAAACTACCAGAACGGCGACGGTTCCATCACCGTGCCGGAGGTGCTGCGTCCGTATATGGGCGTGGATGTCATCCGCAAGGCGTAAAGGTAAGCCGTACTATATAATAGGTAATAAAAGCACTGTATGCTTTTCCACAAAAGGGTCCGTTATTCGCGGACCCTTTTGTGGAGATAGAGAACGATCCATTGGGAATTGTGGCAAAATACAACTAGCCAAAAATGGTCAACTTCAAAATCCGAAACGACAACTTTTTGGCTAGTACAAACGGAAACAGGTCATTCTGCACAGGACATTTTGTGAATGTTTGGGTGGGTTGACAAAGGAAATCGCTTGAAAAAATGCCCACAATTTGCTATAATACATTCGTCTATTGTCTATGGGAGAAGTATCCTCAATAAAGACTTTGGAAAAGGAGAATGGAAGTATGAAGATGAAGCAGTACGCCAAACGGGCTCTGGCCATGGCGGCGGCGGCGATGCTGACGGTTTCCGGCGTGGGCGGGTTCACCCCGGCGCAGGCTGAGCAGGTTGGCACCGCTCCCCAGTATCCGTTCATGGATACCTCGCTGTCGTTCGAGGAACGCGCAGCGGACCTGGTGTCCCGTTTGACCCTGGACGAAAAGGTTAACCAGCTGGGCCGTAACGGCGCCGCGGTGCCGCGTCTGGGTCTTGCCAAGTACGACTACTGGAACGAAGCGCTGCACGGCATCCAGAACGGCTCTGCCGAGGGTACCTCTTACCCGATGCCGCTGGGCTTGGCGCAAACCTGGGACGAAGAGTACATCAAAGTGATCGCCAACGCGATTGCGGACGATGCGCGCGGTCACAGCCAGCCGACCAGCGAAGGCGGTCGCGGTCGTGGCTTGACCTACTGGTGCCCCACTGTCAACATGGAGCGCTCGCCGATTTGGGGCCGTACCAACGAAGCATACGGTGAAGACACCTATGTTTCCGGTATGCTGGCCAGCGCCTTCTCGGAAGGCATGATGGGCGATCTGGATGTGCAAACCGACGCGAACGGCCGTCAGTACATGAAGACCGTTCCCACCATCAAGCACTACGCTTTGAACAACCATGAAAACGGTCGTGGCTCCACTTCCTCCAACGCGAGCGAAGCGGATATCCGCGATTATTACACCCGTGTGTATCGCTACATCATCGAGCGCACCGATGTTCCCTCGCTGATGAGCGCGTACAACGCGGTCAACTACACGCCGTCCTCCGGTAACACCTTCCTGCTGGATACCTTGCTGCGCAAGACTTTCGGCTTCACCGGTTTTGTTACCTCCGACTGCGGCGCTATCGACAACCTGGAAAAAACCCAGAAATGGGTTCCCACCAAGAACGTCTCTCAGAAAGAGAATTACACGCTGGCTGCCGGCAAAACCATCAGCGATTATGTTGATGCGAACGGCGTTGTCACCAAACCCGGTTCCGTGGCTCTGGCTTTGATGGCGGGCTGCGATATGGACTGCAACGGTGATGTGTATCCCACCAACGCGAAAAAAGCGGTGCAGCAGGGCATCCTCTCCGAGGATCAGGTGGACAAGAACGTCTACAACAACCTGCTCTCCCGTTTCAAACTCGGCGAATTCGACCCCGACGAGATGGTCGAATATCGCAGCGCGGCGTACAGCTTCAAAAATACGGTGGAAACTCCCGAGCACACCGAGCTGGCGAAAGACGCGGCCAGCCGTTCGGCGGTTCTGCTGAAAAACCAGAACAACACCCTGCCTCTGGATGTCAGCAAAGTCAGCAAGATCGTCATCGTGGGCGACAATGCGGATGTTTGCTGGACCGGTAACTATTCCGGTAAACCCCAGAAACAGCATCAGATCTCTCTGTACGAAGGCATCAAAGATTATCTGGTGACGCACAATGACAAAGCGACGGTGGAAAAAGTCACCTCCTTTGGCGATAACGGCACCATCAGCGCGGCGGATCAGAAACTGATCAAAGACGCCGACGTGGTCATTGCTTTCGGCAGCGACATTCACGACGACTCCTCCGAGGGTCACGATCGCGTGGAGATGAAACTCACTCGCAATCAGAACGAGATCATCAAAAAGACCGCTTCTTTGAACAAGAACACCATCGTGTATCTGCAGACCTCCAACACGGTCGAGATCAAAGAGTTCAAGGATCAGGCGAAAGCGATCATCTGGACCACCCAGAACGGTGAGGCGCAGGGCATCGGCGCTGCCAACCAGCTGTTCGGTGAATACAACATTTCCGGCAAACTGACCTTCACCTGGTACAAAGACGAATCTCAGCTGCCGGGTATCCGTCAGTATGGCTTGAAAGAAGCCTACACCGAGGGTGAAAAACTCTACGGCGATGCGGAAAAAGCGTATTCGAACGGTGGTTTCACCTATCAGTATTTCACCGGCGATGTGGAGTATCCCTTCGGCTACGGTCTGAGCTACACCACCTATGCTTATTCCAACATGAAAGTGGATAAGACCACGGTGGATGCCAACGGCAAACTGACCGTGTCGGTCGATGTGGAAAACACCGGCAAAATGGACGGCTCCGAAGTGGTGCAGGTCTATGTGAAATATCCGCAGGCGGACGGTATGCCCGCGAAACAGATCAAAGGCTATGAGAAAGTGGATCTGAAAGCCGGCGAGAAGAAGACCGCGAACATTGAACTGGATGTGTCGGATTTCTACTTCTGGAACGATGCTGCGCAGAAAGAAGTGGTTCCCACCGGTGAATACACCATCGAAGTGGGCGCTTCCAGCGCGGATATCAAAGACAGCAAAAAAGTGACCGTGACCGGCGCTCTGGCCGAGCAGGTCAATGTGGTTACCGCGGACGCGAGCGCTTTGGCGATCAATGTGGGTGAAAGCCTGACCACCGAAGTGACTGCGTCGCTGAAAGATGACACCCTGCTGGAAATGGGTGCCAAAGATCTGAAAGTCGAATTCTCGAGCAACAAACCGGAAGTGGCCAGCGTGGACGCGACCGGCAAAGTGACCGGTAAAGCGGCCGGCACGGCGACCATCACCGTGAAGGCTTCCTACAAGAACGGCGATGTCAAAGAAACCAGCTTCCCGGTGGCTGTGAAAACGACTGTGAAAGCGACCGAGCTGACCGTGAACGGCAGCAAAGTGGCTGACTTTGATGCGGACACCACCACCTACAACGTGACCGTGAAAAACGGCAGCGTTCCCACCGTGGCGGCGAAAGCGGCTTCCGGCGTGACCGTGAATGTGGAGCAGGCGAAAGCTGTTCCGGGTACCGCGACCGTGACCCTGACCAAGGGCAGCGAAAAAGCGGTCTACACCGTGAACGTGGTGGACGCGTGCGATGTCACTGCGATCGCGTTTGAAAATGTGAAACTGACCAAAGCGCAGGCGGCGAGCTACACGCTGGACGCGAAAGCGACCACCGCGACTTGCGATCAGGCAGCGCACAAAAATGCGCAGGCCACCTATGTGTATAAGATCCTGAAAGATACCACCGGTTCGGCGAAGCTGAACGGCAACGTTCTGTCGGCTACTGCCGAGGGTCGTGTGACCGTGCAGGTGACCGCGACTTTCAATGGTGCGACCAAAGTGGCGAGTGCCCAGATTTGGGTGACCGACGCTCCCGATCGCACCAAGCTGGAAGAAGCGGTACGCGTAAAAGTTACTGGTGACGATTACGATCCGGCTTCGCTCAACGCGTACTATGCAGAACTGGAAAAAGCCCGCAAAGTGCTGCTGAACGAAAACGCGACCCAGGCGGAGATCGACGCGGCGTACGAGAGCCTGAAGGCTGTGAAAGACAAAGTGGTCGACTACACCTATCTGGTGGCGAACTTCCCCGGCGCGAACAAGACCTATTCGTATAGCCCCAGCGGCAAAAACATCTACATCGACTGGCAGAAGATCAAAAACGCGGACAATCAGGACACCATCGTTGACCTGACCACCCACAAGGCGGAAAATCTGGAGCTGCGTTTCACCATCACTCTGTCTCCGTCCGACCCGACCAAATCCTTCAAGGATTCGCTCAACAACGGCAGCTGGTTCAAACTGCGTTCCAGCGATAAGACGGACAAAGAAGATGACCCCGATCTGAAAGTGTTCGGCGGTACGATGGATACCAACGGCGAGCACAACTTCGGCTGGGCGGTCGGCGATTACATCAAAGACTGGGGTACCACCGAAGTGGTGATTCCGCTGGCAATGACCAACGCGAACACCGGCGAGATGGAACTGCCCGAAGTGAGCAAAGGTAACGGCCGTGCGGAAAGCGCGACCTTCAAACAGATCTATACCGGCAGCAACAACACCTCTCGCGGTAAGATCAGCTGGAACGAGCTGGATCGTTTCTTCGGTATCATCAACCTGAAAGACGGCGTGACTGCGACGGCGAAACTGGAAAATGTCCGTGTGGTCGATAAGTCTTTGGATGAGAAACGCGAAGAGCTGAACGCGCTGCTGACCGAAAATGTTGCGGTCGAAGATTGCAAGGACGAAGCGGCTGTCAAGGCCTATAAAGAGGCTGTGGCGGTTGCCAAGAATGTGATCAAGGGCGAAAATGTCGTGAAGATTATCGACGCGACCAATGCTCTGAAAGCGGCTCGCGAGGCGCTGGGCGTGTCCATTACGGTGGATAAGACCGCGCTGAAGAAGGTCGTGGATAATCAGGTGACCGACCTGACCCGTTACACCGCTTCGTCGGTGGCGACGTACAAAGCGAAGATTGCCGAGGCGCAGGCGCTGCTGAACAAAGCGGACGCCACGCAGCTGGAAGTCAACCGTGCGGTCAGCGCTCTGGGCGATGTGAGCAGCGTGCTGCAGCTCCAGACCGGTCCGAACCGTGTGGTGGCGACCCTGCTGGAGGGCGAACGGTCGACCGCTGACCAGCACTTCCTGGAACTGAACTTCAAACAGGATGTGGATCTGATCAAAGAGGCGGATTATACTGTGACGGTGCAGTACCAGATCAAGCTGGAATCCACCCACACGAATCCGGCGCCCACCAACGACGAGTGGCTGAAAGAGGTGCGCAACGGTCGTGCCCGCTTCTGGAATGTGAGCACCCCGAACAACGACAATGCTTCTGCTACCTGGTACAGCATGAACTGCGAGCAGAACTCCGTTATGACCGCTTATAACAAAGCCGGCGAATGGATGACGGTGACGCAGGAGATTCCGGTGGATATTCTGGAGGATGGCCGTCTGACCCAGTTCGGCGTGTTCATGTACAATGATACCGCGCGGTATGGCAACAGCCACGCGGATGAGGTCATCAACTGGAACAACGATACCGGTGTTAAGATGACTATCAAAGATGTCCAGATCCTGAGCAACCGTCCGGAAAATATGAATGTGCCGGATCCGGATGCGAAAGAGCTGAAAGATGTTCTGGCGACGGCGAAAGCCATCAACCAGAATCAGTACACCGAAACCACCGCGAAAGCGCTGCAGGCGGCGATCACTAAGGCCGAAGGTCTGGTGGATACCGCGAAAACGCAGCTGGCGCTGAACAACGCCCGCAAAGAACTGCAGGCGGCGATCGATGCTCTGGTGCAGATCACCTATGGTGATGTGACCATGGACGGCACCGTGGATATCGTGGACGCGCTGGTGACGCTGCAGAATGTGGCTGGCAAGGTCACTCTGTCTGACAGACAGCTGGAAGCGGCGAATGTGGACGGCGAAGCCGGTGTTACCGCTGCGGATGCGCTGCTGATTCTGCAGCACGCGAACGGCGCGCGCGCCAGCTTCCCGGTGGAGGAGTAATTCTCCGATAACCAAGCAAATAGGTGACCTCTCGGTTGCCTTGGCCAAAAGCCCGACCAAACGGTCGGGCTTTTGGTTCTTGCAAAAACAGAGAGCTGCCGTGCGGCGAAACTGGCAAAGCCGGACGCGACAAAAACGGGAAAGCCGGACGTGGTAAAAAGGATAAAGCCGGGTGTAGTAAAAGAGCAATGCCGGGCATGGGAAAAGGGCAAGGCACCGCGCGGCAAGAGCAACAAAAGAACAAAACCGAGCGCAGCAAATAGGCATCGCCCGATACGGCAAAAGGACAAAGCCGAGCGTGGTAAATAAGCGGCGCCCGATAGAAAAAAGCACCGACCGATCCGGTCGGTGCTTTTGCTATATATAAATCACCCCTATAGTGCAATCTTATAGTGCGACGTAGTGCGACGAAAAAACATTCATACCGTACAATGAGTGCAGCTCTGTATGGCGCAAGACTCTGTCTGGTGCAAGAGAAGAGCGCACATAGTTCTGTATCCCATAGAAAATTCTGTCATAGTGTGAATATTCCTGAAAGCGACGGTGCAGCTTTGGGCGAATATGGAGGATAGCGATTTCGGCTTATTCAAAAATGGCAAGTGAAAATTGTGCAAATCGACTACATATACCCTCTAAATGACGAAAATAATTAAAAGCATTTGACAACCATTTGCAAATCGGGTATGATGGTGTATGCACAGGATGTGAGAAAGGGGTATATTATGAAGCCAAGATCGTTATGGAACCGCGGTATCGCGGCGCTGACCAGCCTGTTGGTGCTGGTGCCCACGCTGCTGACGCCGCTGGGTGGCACTGTTCTGGCCGAGGATTACGACACCACCCCGTTGGTGGCGCACTTTTCGGCGATGGAACGCACGTACCACTCGCAAACAGATGGAGAAAAGATTTTGCGGTCCGATTGGCAATATGCCGACGGCGCTTCCGCCGAACAGGGCATCGACATCAGTCATCATGACTTAAACAAGCTGTCGATCCGCATGACGGTGGAGCTGGCGCTGGAAGAGGGCGTGACGCTGCCGGACGATATCGACAAAAACCAGCTGTTCCGCGGCGGTTTTATCAAGCTGCGGTCGATGGATCGTGCCAATGTATCGGGCGACCCCGAAGCGGGCAACGGCAACGTCGAACACAACATCGGTTTTTCGGTGCGCCCGCTGCGCTTGCGTATGGGTCGCAACACCGTGTCGATGAATCTGGCACAATGGGTGGCGAACAACAACATCAACACCAAGGGCGTGTTTGATACCACCACTTTGAACCGGATGAACTTTTATATTGATACGGTGGATAAGAATTATGGCTTCACCATGACTCTTTCCAATGTTTATCTGGTGGATACGACCCAGACCGACGTCGCCACCACTGCGCCGCGGGTGGCAACCTCTTCGGAGGGGATGTCCTCGATGGATACCATCGTGTATGCGGTGGACGCGACCGAGCTGGGCGTGGACAAAACCGGTCAAATGGATTCGACCCTCGCGATTCAGGACAGCATCAACAAGCTGCCGAACGGCGGCGTGGGGTTTCTGCCCGCCGGTCGCTACAAGGTGGGCGGTACACTGAACCTTCCGAGCGCGGTGACGCTGCGCGGCGAATGGGTCGACCCGGACGAGGGCGGTATTGGCAAAGGCACCATTTTGATGGCGTATGCCGGCAAAAATGAGACCGACCCGACCGCGCTGCCGTTCATTTCCATGTCCAGCGGCGCTTGCCTGCGGGATATCAGCGTATGGTACCCCGAACAGGATGCCGAAAAGCCGGTGGCGTACCCAGCAACCATTTATGGCCAGGGCCACACCGATATTATCAATGTGACGCTGTATAACTCCTATTATGGATTGTATAACAACAGCTGTTCGTCCATGCTGGTGCGGCAGATGCACGGCACGGTGCTGAACCGCGGTATCCATGGCGCCTATGCCTATGATATTCCGCGTATTGAAAACGTCTCGTTCGACACCCGCTATTGGGCGGAAAGCGGTCTCGCCGGTGCGCCGAACGAGCAGCAGCTGGAGACGCTGAATACCTATGTCGAAAACAACCTGGTCGCCATCCAGGCGGGCGAGCAGGACTGGGGCTATTGGTATGATCTGAACATCAACCACGCCAAATACGCGCTGCTGCTGACGGCGGTTCCGGACGATCCCGGCAACAAAGTGGTGCCCGGCAACATCGCCGCCGGCAAGCTGATCGCGCGCAATGTCCAAATCGGCGTGTATATGGAAAATGTCGGCTATCCGGGCTTCCAGCTGACCTATTCGGATATTGAAGCGAAGCAGTACGGTATGTACTATGCTCCCAAGCCGGACTACAGCGCCTACGAGCAAAAGGGTATGCGGGTGGATTATTATCCCAACGCGACCATTGTGGTGTCCACCACCTCGTTCAAAGGCGGCAAAGCCGGTTTCTGGTCGGATAAGACCTCCGGCCGGTATGGCATCAACTTCAACGACTGCACCTTTGCCGAGTGGAGCGACACGGCGATCTATATGGGCGCCGGATATCTGACCTGCTCCAACGGCACCTTCTCGAAAAGAGAAAACCCGATCACGCTGGGCGATAATGCCGGTCAGGCGATCCTGCTGGGCAACTCGTTTGCCGGCGAGTGGAGCTCTGACGACAACCGCATCACGCGGGACGATCAAAACGGCGAGATCACGCACACGCCGGACTACGACTACACCTATGTGTCGGATGTGAAGCCGGCGACCGATAAGATCTTCAACGTGCTGGATTACGGCGCGGCGGTGGGGGCTGTGGATCGGCTTCCCGATCAGGATTCGACCGGCGCGATCCAAAACGCGCTGAACGCGGCGGGTGCCGCCGGCGGCGGTACCGTGTATCTGCCGGCGGGCGTGTATCGCGTCAACGGCGCGCTGACCGTTCCCACCGGAGTGGAGCTGCGCGGTACCTTTGAATCCGCGCACTACGGCAACAGCACCGAGCGCGGCACCCAGATCTTTGCCTACGGCAACAAGGACAACGCGAACGGTGCGCCGCTGATCACGCTGGCGGAGGGCGCGGGCGTGAAAGGCTTCTCGGTGGCGTATCCCGAACAGGGCTATACCGATAAAGAGGGCTACAACGACAACGAAACGGTGCACGCCTATCCCCCCACGGTGCGCGCCAACAAGAACACCTGGATCCAGAATATGACTATGATCGCGACCTACACCGCGATCGACGCGATGACCAACCGCTGCGACAACATCGTGATCACCGATGTGACCGGCGCGGCGATGTATGCCACGCTGGAGATGGGTCACGGCACCGACGGCGGTTATGTGCAGAACCTGCACTTCAACTACTCCGGCTGGGTGCAGCAGTGGCGGTATCCCAACCGGCCGGGCGGCGACATCAGCAGCGACGGCGTCACCTCCACCAACGACTTGATGGAGGATTACACCACCCGCGTGGTCAAAGGCCTGATTCTGGGCGATGTGAAAAATGTCAACTTCTTCTCCTGCTTCAATATCATTGTGGCGGAGCAGATCGTGTTGAAATCCGACCCCTACACCGGCGGTGATTTTGACGGTGTGATGTGGGGCGTGGCGTTTGACGCCGCGACCAATGGCGTGGTCGGCACCGCCGGCAGCAAGGCGAACCTCGCCATCGTCAGCTCGATGGGCGTGTTCAAAGAACAGCAGGGCGGCTACAATGTCAAAACGCTGCCCGGATTTGAGGGCCGCGTGAGCCTATACAACGCGGACGCGTGGGATGCGCGCTCCAACCTCGTGTATGTCGAGGGCGGCACCGTGGATCTGGTGCAGTATTTCTCGTGGTGCGTGTACAAAGGCGTGGTCAAGCAGGGCGGCACGCTGAATGTGCTTGCCTCCACCATCATCTCCAACAACAACAACGACAACGGCTATGTGCCCAACTTCACCTACGAAGCCGGCTCGTTCGGCAAGGTGATCGGCAACCTGGAATGCCGCGATCGGCTGAATATCAACATTTGGCCGAACGCCGATGTCATCAAAGCCTATAACGGACCGGAGCTGTCCGCCAAAGAAACGCTGATGAACTTCTCGGCGCTCGCCACCACGAAGGAAGCGGACAACAGCCAGCTGGCGGATGGGCAAAAAGGCAGCATTGTAGAAACCGGCTGGCAGCTGGTGGACGGCGGCAGCGCCGACCGCGGCGTAAATCTGTCGGGCTACAACGCGGATACGCTGCGTTTGCAGCTGACCGTGACGCTGACCAAAGAGGGCGCTACCGAGCCGGACGAAAATCTCTACCGCGCCGGTCGGCTGCAGCTGCGGTCGGTGGATGCGGATGGTCGCGAGCAGTGGAACTACTGGTCGATGGAGCAGCTGGGACTGCATACCGGCGAAAATGTGCTGTCGCTCAAGCTGTCGGATGCCCAGCCGGGCACGGCGGCGGGACAAAATGCGCTGGCGCTGAATCTGCGTTCGGTCAACCGCGTGCGCATCTATATTGATAGTCTGAACAATTACAAAGGCAAATTCACCATGACCACCAGCGCTGCCCGCATTGTGGACTTGACGGCGCTCAACCGGCAGAAGCTGGCGCTGAAAAAAGCGCTGGATACCGTGCTGGATCCCGCCGGTCACACCGATGCGGAAATGCAGCAGTACCAGTCGTTGCGCCAGAAGGCGGAAGAGCTGTACAACAGCGAAACCGCTACGGTCGCACAGGTGGATCAGGCGGCGACCGAATTGCAGCGGCTGCTGGATCAGCTGCAGCCGGACGGCGCGCTGGTGGTGCTGGGACGCTTCACCAAAGCCGAGGGCAGCTACAAGGTGACTTCGCCGGCGCAGGGCGCGGTCAACACCGGATGGAAAACCGCCGACAAAACGATTGACCTGTCCGCCTATGACCGCAACAAGCTGTATCTGCGGATGACCGTGACGCTGGAAAAAGATAACCAGGCGGCGGACGATCAGGTGTTCAGCACCGGTAAGATCAAGCTGGGCTCCACCAAGGTCAAGGGCGAAAACACCTACGATATCAAAGCCAATCTGCCGAATCTGCACAGCGGTGCCAACTATATCATGCTGCCGCTGTCCAATGCGGAGAAGAACGGCGATCTGAGCTGGGCGAATGTCAGCCGGCTGCAGATGTATATCGACAGCCTGAACAAGGCGGCGGGCACCTACACCATGACGCTTTCGGATGTGTGCATCGTGGGCGATGTGCTGCCCGAGCTGCAAATGCAGCTGAAACAGGCGCTGCTGCGCGCGGTGGACGAGTCGCGCTACACGCCGCAGTCCTATTCTGCCTACCAAACCGCCAAAGCGGCGGCACAGGCGGTCAGCGACAACAAACAGTCGCTGGCAACCGAGGTGTTGGAGGCGCTGGAATCGTTGAACGCCGCCTATGCGGCGCTGACCGAGCACGCCGATACCACGGCGCTGGCGGCGGCGCTCAAAACCGAGCAGGACAGCCCGGTGGACGGCAATCGCTACACTGCCGTGTCGTACGAAGCGTATAAAACGGCGCTGGACGAAGCGACCGCCCTGCTGGCGGACGGCAACGCCAGCCAGACGATGGTGGATACGGCGATAAAAGCGCTGCAAACCGCCAAAAAAGGTCTGAAAAAGCTGGTTCACGGCGACGTGACCCAGACCGGCAAGGTGGATGTGATGGATGCGCTGATGACGCTGCAGCACGCAGCGGGGCGCATCACGCTGGATGGTCGCCAGCAGTATATGGCGGATGTGGATGGCTCCGGCAGCGTGACCGCCGCCGATGCGTTGGTAATTTTGCAATACGCGAACGGTCAGCGCACCAGCTTCCCTGCCAAAGACTGATGATCGTTGTCCC
>ERZ837910.4402-NODE-4402-length-13827-cov-4.676590_pt1 | contig 13827 bp, 9 predicted proteins | sample MGYA00519940_ERZ837910 | MGnify/ENA primary metagenome ERZ837910 (study PRJEB31850, sample SAMEA3708825) | human gut metagenome | biome: human gut; feature: human-associated habitat; material: faeces | place: China | collected 2014 ... | reverse complement strand
CAGGAAGAAGCTTCTACCTCAGGGTCCGAAAACCCGAAAAAAATCCATCCACCCCTTACTGCGTGTTTTGCAGGAATATCCATCCTCCCGTTTTTTCAATCCATCCAAAAGTATTTTTCATGGCATAAATGATGCACGCAACTGCATCGAAAAGGGTGCCGGACAACAAATACGAGCATATACCTTAATATAAATAGCAATAACGGTTTAACCGAGTATTAACTTAATTAATCATTCTATCAACTATGAAAAAAAAGTACTTTTTCACCGCATTCGCTGCGGCTTTGCTTTTCGCAGGATTCGCCTTTACGGCCTGTGACGACGATGACGACAACAGCGCCCCCGGCACGAAGCCGACGATCAAGTTCGAAAACGTAATCCCGACGAAGAATTACGTTCAGAGCGGCACGTTCGCCGCCGTCGCTCCCGGTGCGACGACTTCGTTCACATTCCATGCGGCCAAAGGACAGCGGCTGATGTTCGCCACGATGTATTCCTACTCCAACGACCTGTTCTTCGCCCCTGAGAATCCGGGCATCGCGCTCTTCAACGATGCGGGCGTCCCCTATACCGGCGTCATAGCCAATGCCGTGAAGCTCTGGGACAACGGAACCCGCGTCAACGAACAGCCCGGCCCCAACGTCAACCATCCGGGCGTAGCTCTGGCCAGCGTAGTGAGCGAGGTGAACGGTACGGACACGGAGGGTCACACCTACCCGGCGGCTTCGAGCCTGCTTCAGGTAAGTCTGACTTTCGACGCCGTACAGTCGCTGTTCACCTGCACGATCTCCAACATCTCTAACGGCACCTCGAACGAGACTCCGTTCTCCGGCGGCGTATTCGTCGTATCGAACATGCTCGACGGCAAGCTGGTGATGGAGAAGCCGTTCTTCAACGTCGATCAGAAATCGGGCGTGGAGCTGACCAAGCTGGCCGAAGCGGGCAACGTCGATCCCCTGAAGTCGCTCGTAGCCGATCAGACGGGAATTATCACCACGCTGCACGGCGCCATCGTAGTAGTCTACACGGGCAACACCAACCCGATCTATCAGCTGGGACAGAAAGACGCTCAGCTCGGTCTGGCGGCTCTCGCACAGCGCGGCGATCCGGGACAGCTGAAAGCTTCGCTCGAAAAAGTCCCGCAGGTGCGCAAAATCTACACGATTACGAAGACCGCCCTGCCGGGCGAGAGCATGGAATGCACCTATGAGGCCGCAGCCAACGAAAAGGTAGCGTTCGCAACGATGTTCGGCTATTCGAACGACTGGTTCTTCGCCAACGGTCCTGAGCTTAACGCACTGACCAAAGGCGACATAACGAGCAAGACCGTCCTGCTCGACGACGGTACGGCCGTAAGCCAGTATCCCGGCGCCGGCAATGCCCAGTCCGTATTCGGCGGAACGCTGATGCCCGAAGACAAGGCCATCAGCGCAGTCGGCGACACCTACCCGGTTCCCGCCGTCGACGGAATCGTCAAGATAACGATCTACTAAGGATCGTCGTGTGTGTGTTAATTGCGTCCGGAGCAGGAAACTGCTCCGGTTTTTAAACCCGTACAATCATGACAAACGACAAATCACAAGAAGGCAAGGTTACCGTTGCCGTAGAAAAAAAGACCTCCAAAATTCCCTCGATGGTCTACCTGAGTGCCGGTCTGGGCGCATTGGCGGTCTCGGCCTGCATGATGTTCCGCGGCCGTAAATCCGCAGCGCTGCTCGTCGGCCAGTGGGCCGCCCCGCTGCTGATCATGGGCCTTTACAACAAGATCGTCAAGACCGAAGGTCACGACCGCCCCGAATCCGGGACGGACAGATTAAACCGAATCATTTAAAAATCACGATTATGGACAAGACAAACCAGATGCACGGCGAAAGCCGTGAACAGCAAAACGATACGCAGACCTCCCCGATGCAAAACGGCAATACGAACGACCTCGACAGCCGGAGCCACAACCGCGACAACAGCGGCATGCACGCAGGCGGAACCGAAGGCAGCAGCTACCGGCAACAGCCGGACAACAAGGAGCAATACGGTTCGAAGAAAGGCTCCTACTGGCAGGAGAAGGGTTCCGACCGGGAACAGAGCGTCGGAAGCCGCATGAACGAGGAGAGTCTCAAGCAGAAACGATAGTCAGGCCGGCTTCCGGCATGTTCAACTTAATACAGCGAATATATGTTTTACCATTCCAAAGAACTCCAGTTCAAAGCGCGGGTGTCGAGACCCGATCCCCGCTTCGCGCGGCTGCTGCTCGAACAATTCGGCGGCGACAACGGCGAGCCGAAAGCCGCGATGCAGTATTTCGTGCAGGCCTTCGCCTGCCATAACCCCTATCCGGACAAGTACGATATGCTGATGGATATCGCCACCGAAGAGCTGGGCCACCTCGAAATCGTCGGCGCCACGATCCAGATGCTGCTCGCCGGCGTCAACGGCAACCTGAAGGATGCGGCCGAGCGCAACGACGTCTTCGGCGAAAGCATTTCGAAGGACGATTTCATCCATTCGGCCTTTTCGATCAATCCGCAGTTCGGCGTACTGACGGGCGGCGGTCCGCGTCTCACCGACAGCAACGGCGTGCCTTGGCAAGGCTCCTACGTCAATGCCAACAGCGACCTGACGGTCGATCTGCGTTCGGACATAGCTGCCGAATCGCGCGCCAAGATCGTCTACGAATACCTGATGCAGTTCACCGACGACAAGGACGTGCTGGCGACGCTCAACTTCCTGATGACACGCGAAGTGGCGCACTTCCAGCAGTTCGAGGCGGCGCTGGGGACCATCCAGCCCAACTTCCCGCCGGGAGTGCTCCAGAGCGATCCCCGCTACAGCAACATCTACTCCAATCATTCGACGGGAGAGGATGCCCGCGGCCCGTGGAACGAAGGCGAAAGCACCGGACTGGGCGAAGAGTGGCTCTATGTCGAGGACCCGCGCGAGCAGGTGCTCGAAACCGACGGACTCACGCAGCTCAAACCGCAGGGAACACCCCGCACCGAAGCTTCGGTGCGCAGTGCGGACAAGAAACTCAGCAAGGAGCGCAGCGGCGAAATCCGCAAGGCGACGCCGGAGAAGAACCTCCGGTGGTGCGAGTACGAACCGCAAGACACGAAGGCGTCCCGCCGCCAGCCGGTCGAACAGGACTAAATATCCCGTCGGCCCGCTGGGTGTGAACGCTCCGGAATTTCAGCCGGAGCGTTCTTCCTGTTTTGCATGCGCTTTGCAGCAAAATACCGCAAACATCAAATACATATATTTATGAAAAACGGAGTAATGATGCAGTATTTCGAATGGAATCTGCCCAATGACGGTAAATTGTGGACGCAGTTGAAAGAGGACGCCCGACACCTGCACGACGTCGGCGTCACCTCGGTCTGGATCCCGCCGGCCTACAAGGCCGACGAACAGCAGGACGAGGGATACGCCGTCTACGACCTCTACGATCTGGGCGAGTTCGACCAGAAAGGCACCGTCCGCACCAAGTACGGCACGCGGCAGGAGCTGGAAGAGGCGATCGCGGCGCTGCACGCCAACGGGATTTCGGTCTATATCGACACGGTAATGAACCAGAAAACCGGCGCCGACTACACCGAGAAGTTCATGGCCTGCGAGGTCGATCCCGAAAACCGCGAGCAGGTGATCGGCGCCCCCGTCGAAGTCGAAGGCTGGACCGGATATACCTTTCCGGGGCGCGGCGACAAGTACTCCCCCTTCAAATGGCACTGGTACCACTTCTCCGGAACCGATCAGGTTTACGAGACCGGCAAGCGGGCCATCTACCTCATCCAAGGCGAAGGCAAGAAGTGGAGCGAAGGGGTAGACGGCGAGAACGGGAATTACGACTTCCTGATCTTCAACGACGTGGATTTCGACCATCCCGAAGTGATCGAGGAGATGAAACGCTGGGGCGCATGGATCGCCCAAACGCTCGATGCCGACGGCATGCGTCTCGATGCGCTCAAACACATCCGCAACACCTTTATCGGCGAATTCATGCACAGCGTCCGGGCTTCGCGCGGCAAGGAGTTCTACGCCGTCGGCGAATACTGGAGCGGCGATTTCGAGTCGCTGGAAGCCTACCTCGACGCCGTGGACCACCAGATCGACCTGTTCGATGCGCCGCTTCACTTCAAACTCTTCACCGCTTCGCAGCAGGGGCGCGATTTCGACCTGCGGACGCTGCTCGACGACACCCTCGTGCGGAAACATCCCACGCTCGCCGTGACGTTCGTGGACAACCACGACTCGCAGCGCGGCAGTTCGCTCGAATCGCAGGTCAAGTCGTGGTTCAAGCCGCTGGCGTACGGCCTGATCCTGCTGATGAAGGAGGGGTACCCCTGCATCTTCTACGGCGACTATTACAGCATGAAGGGCGAAGCGTCGCCCCACCGGGCCGTTCTCGACATACTGCTCGACGCACGCCGCTCGCGGGCTTTCGGCGAGCAGACCGACTACTTCGACCATCCCAACACCGTGGGGTTCACCCGCGCAGGCGACGAGCAGCATCCGGATTCGGGACTTGCGCTGCTGCTCTCCAACGGCGAAGACGGCGAAAAGGTGATGTCCGTAGGCGTAACGCATGCCAATGAGACGTGGCACGAGATCACGGGAAGCTACGACGACGAAATAGTCATCGGAGACGACGGCAAGGCCCTCTTCAGGGTACACGGAGGAAAACTGGCCGTCTGGGTCAAAAAATAATGCGTCCCCTATAGGCCGAAACAGCCGAAAGAACGGCCTGCCGGGCCGGAATGGTATACGTTTTGTATTCTTTCCGAGCAACGCCGCATATTGCGTCAACAGTGCGGCGTTACAAACTTGCTTTCGGCCGAAAGGTTTTTTCGGCACGAACGACAGCACAATGTCAAACTAAATTCTTTATCAGTCATGAAAGAGTCAACCAACAAGACCGCCGGCCGCACGCAGACCGGACAAAACAAATCGGCGACCAAGTCGTCCCGCACGACCACCTCGCACGCCAGCTCGACGAGCCGGGGAACCGCCAAAAGCCAGACGTCCGCCACGGGCCGCGTATCGCGCAGCAACAATCCCGAAGGACACAACCAGTACACCAAAAAATCGCAGGGCAACTGCTAACGACGCAGTTCGTCTTTCGATAGAGTGTCGCAAGGGACTGTCTGACCGGGTTCAGACAGTCCCGTCTTTTATCCGCCGACCGTCCGGCAGACCTGCACGGAATTCACGCCGCCGGGTCGTCCGGCAACAGGGCGGGCACCGATTTCGCACACACGATCAGAAACGGCTGAACGATGAAAAAGGCTTGGGCTTATATTCTTCCCACACTGCTCTGCTTCGTATTGAGAGGGCTGGTCGGATGGTGGCAGAACGACGCGATCCGCGAATGGTATCCGCATCTGGTAAAACCTGCGCTGACGCCGCCCAATGCGGCATTTCCCATCGCATGGAGCATCATCTACCTCTGCATGGGCCTCTCCGCCGGACTGGTTCTGACCTCCGTCTCGCCTTTGCGCCGGAGGGTTATGGCGCTATGGTTCGCACAGCTGGGATTCAACGTGCTGTGGAGCATCCTCTTCTTCGTATGCCGAAGCCCCCTGCTGGGAATGATCGACATCGCGCTGCTCGACATTCTCGTCGCCGCCTACATTGCGCAGAGCGGGAAGATCCGGGCCGGAGCGGCGTGGCTCTTCGTTCCGTACCTCTGCTGGATACTCTTCGCCACCTATCTCAACGCCGGCATCCTCGCGGCCAACGGCACGGGGCTTTAAGCTGCCGCACGGCCACCCGCCCGACGCGGAAAGAGGGCGCATCATCCGATCAGCAGATCCTCCAGACGGACTTTGGGGACATAGTGCGTCCCGTTTTTCCGGTAATAGGCGCGGTCGCCGTCGGAGCCGATCTCCGTCAGCTCGATCTTCTCGATGCCCTTGCCGAGTGCGAGAATCAGCAGCGGCTCCGCATCCAGTCCGAACTCCCGCCTGATCGGCTCCTTGTCGAACGCTCCGATGCAGATGCCGTTCAACCCGATTTCGACCGCCTGCAACAGCATGCTCTGGGCTGAAATGCCCAGATCGATATCGACATAGCGGTCCTCGGCGACCGTCGAGCAGATGATGATGAAAGCGTTCGGCTCGGTCCCCGGCAGGGGCAGATGAAGTTCGGGCAAAGCCCCTCCCAGCCGGATATGGGGCAATACTTTGGGAGCCTCGTCCGCCAGTACGGGCCGGAAGCGCAGTACCTGCTGATTCCGCGCCGAGGGGATTTTGGCATTCACGCCGATAATGCGCCGGAGCTGATCCCCGCGCACGACGAACTGCGCGTCGTAACCGCGATGGCTCCGGTTTTTGAGCAGCAGCCTGCCCAGCGTCGCCAACGGCCTGCGATTGCGCGGCCCCGATGCCGTCCGGGCCAGATACTCTTCCATTTTCCGTCCTAAATAGTCGTCCGCCATTTTCTTCAGAATTAATCCGGAGACAAAGATACGCAAAATCACCGGACGAAAGAGCGGCATTTATTCACTATCTTTGCAGGAATCACCACCATGACGCAACGGAAAATCATACACATCGACATGGATGCGTTCTACGCCTCCGTCGAACAGCGGGACCACCCCGAATACCGGGGCCGGCCGATCGCCGTCGGCCATGACGGCCCGCGGGGCGTCGTCGCCACGGCCAGCTACGAAGCCCGGCCCTACGGGGTGCGTTCGGCGATATCCTCCGCGCTGGCGAAACGGCTCTGTCCGAACCTGATCTTCGTGCCGGCGCGTTTCGACGTCTACAAGGAGGTGTCGCGGCAGATCCGCGCCGTCTTCCGCAACTACACCGAACTCGTCGAGCCTCTTTCGCTCGACGAGGCGTTCCTCGACGTGACGCACCTGCGCTCGGCGACCCTCGCCGCCCGCGAGATCAAAGCCCGCATCCTCGCCGAAACCGGACTGACCGCATCGGCCGGAATATCGGTCAACAAGATGCTGGCCAAGATCGCTTCGGACTACCGGAAACCCGACGGACTGTTCACGATCCCGCCCGGACAGATCGAAGAGTTCGTCGCGGCCCTTCCCATCGAGCGGTTCTTCGGCATCGGGGAGGTGACGGCCCGGAAGATGCACGGCATGGGAATCCATACGGGCGCCGACCTCAGGCTGCGGGACGAAGCGGAGCTGGTCCGCCATTTCGGCAAGGCCGGACACAGCTATTACGGCTATGCCCGCGGCATCGACGAACGCGAGGTCACGCCGAACCGCATCCGCAAATCGCTCGGCGCGGAGACGACCTTCGCCGAAGATACCGACGACCGGGAACAGCTGCGGCTGGAGCTGTCGGCCGTGCGCGAAGAGGTCTGGAACCGCCTGATGCGGCACGAATTCAAGGGAAAGACCGTCGTGCTGAAACTCAAGTTCGACAATTTCCGCCAGATAACCCGGTCGAAGACGCTTTTCGCTCCCGTCAATTCGGCCGAAACGCTCAGGCAGGTGTCCGAGGAGCTGCTGGCGGCGGTCGATTTCCGCGGACGGAAGATCCGCCTGATCGGCCTTACGGTCGGCAATTCGCCCGAAGCCTGCACCGAGTGCGTGCAGCTGCGATTCGATTTCGGGGAATCCGCCCGGAACGTTTAAACGACTTTTCGCACGACCGGCGGCAACACGGGAAGGGAAAAGACGATAATTGTTTAAAAAGAGACCGTTTATGGGGAGCGAAGCCCTTGCCCGATCATCGGGTTTTTAGTAATTTGCGCGAAATTTCGCAGGCCCCGCGCACCGGCCGGACAATCGCACGCAGACGCGTCGCCGCCTGACAAACACGGAATCAGTCACTCTGCAAATGCTGAAAAAGATACTGAAATATACGTTCCGGACGCTGCTCGTCATCCTCCTCGTCCTGATGCTGGTCCCCGCCCTGCTCTACATCCCGGCCGTTCAGGATTTCGTCCGGGGCAAGGCTGTCGGCTACGCATCCCGGACGCTCGGAATGGACCTGTCGGTGGAGCGTCTGCGGCTCTCCTTCCCGCTGCGGCTGTCCGTGGACAATACGCTGCTGACCGACAAGGGCGACACGCTCCTCTCCTGCGGACACCTTTCGCTGGAGGTCGCCGTGTGGCCCCTGCTCCGCAAAGAGGTCGCCGTGCGGAGTCTCGAACTGGCAAAACTCGCGGCGCATTACAGAGATTCCACGGCAGGCATGGACCTGAAGGTCGCCGCCGGACAGTTCGCCGTGAATGACTGCCGGGTCGGCCTGCCGGCCAAAACGGTCGGCATTTCCCGTATCGCGCTGACTGACGGGGATGTATTTCTGAATACGGCGGAGAGCGCTCCCGCCGAAAAGGCGGACAGCGCCGCGGCCCTGCCGTGGCAGATCGACGTCGGGAAACTGACGGTCGCAAACCTCGTCTTCGGGATGCGGACCGCCCCAGCGGCAACCAACCTCTCCGTCCGGCTGCCGGACGGAGAGGTGGACAGCTGCCGGGTTCTGCTGGACAGCCGGCAGGCATCCGTGAAAAGCATCCTGCTGAACAGGGGCGGATACGCCTACCTGACGGCCCCGGCGGACGCCGGAGAAAAGGCTCCGGACAAGACGGCTGTTCCGGACAAGAGAACGGCCTCGAACAAAACGACGGCCCGGAGCAAAGCGGCGCCCTCCGACAAAACAGCGACTCAGGGCAAAGCGGCGCACCCCGATAAAACAGCGGCCGCAGACAACGCATCATCACCCCACGACGCAGCGGCCGACGACGGCGAAGCTCCCGCCCTGCCGTGGACCGTCCGGGTCGGCAGCGTCGCGCTGAACGACAACAGCCTCGAATACGGAACGCTGCACCACCGCCCCGCGGCGGGATTCGATCCGGCGTTCATCGTCCTCTCGCCGCTCGACCTGTCGGTCGATTCGATCTACAACCGGGGCGCCGACATCGCCCTTCGGATCCGCCGGCTGGCGTTTACCGAGCGCAGCGGGTTGTCCGTACGGAATGCCGCCGGAGCGTTCGCAATGGACTCCACCGGCATTTCGCTCTCCGGGTTCGAACTTGCGACGCCGCTTTCCGGCGTCCGGGCCGAGGCGCACGCCGGAGCCGGAATCATGCGAATGGCGCCCGACACCCCGCTGACCGCCGACCTCTCGGCGAGCCTGAATACGGAGGAGATAAAACTGCTCTATCCGCAATTGATTCCCGCCGCGCTGGACGACCGGATCGTCCGGATCAAGCTTTCGGCGGCGGGAACGCTGGGCGACATCAAAAAGGCGGGGCTGGACATCTCGTCGCCCGGACATATCGACCTTGCGGTGAACGGCACCGCGAAAAACCTGCTCGCCCCGGAGCGGCTGGAAGCCGCGGCCCGTTTCGAAGGGGAGTTCCGCGACATGGCTTTTCTGCTGGAGATGCTGCCCGATACGGCCCTGCGGCGGCGCGTGACGATTCCCGAACGGATCACGCTCCGCGGAGCGGCGGACGCGGACCGGGGACTTCACTCGCTCGCTTCGACGCTGAACGCCGACGGCGGCCAGCTGACGCTGAACGGCCGGATCGACCCGGAAAAACAGATATACGATGCGGAAGTCCGATGCGACAGCCTTCCGCTGAACCGGTTCCTTCCGGCCGACTCGCTGGGCGCACTGGATTTCACGCTGACGGCCGGGGGCGCCGGATTCGATCCGTTATTGCCGCAGACACGGGGAAGCGTCCGGATGCGGATCGGCCGCGCGGAGTACCGGAGCCACGATTTCGGCGGAATAGAGCTGGATGCGGACCTCGAAAACCAGCACCTCTCCGGCCGTCTTTCCGACCGTGACGAAGCGCTCCGTCTGCTGCTGTCCGTTTCGGGAACGCTGACGGAGCGGGAACAGCGGATCGGCGTGTCGGGCAATGTCTTCGACTTCGATCTGGCCGACATGGGAATCACCCCGGAGCAGATCGGCGGATCGTTCGCGCTCGACGCCGACGCTTCCGCTTCGGATGCCGGCGGCATGGCCGCACGTCTCACGCTGGACAGCATCGTAATCCGCAGCAAAAACCGCACGGACCGCATCCGCCGGACGAACGTCACGTTCGGCACCGACACCGCAGCCACCCGCGCCGGACTGACCTCCGGCGATCTGACGCTCTCGTTCGCCGCCCCCGAACCGCTCGATTCGCTGACCGCCGCCGCGTCCCGGAGCGCCGGGGTGCTGGCGCAGCAGATCCGCTCGCAGCACGTCGATATGGATTCGCTCAAAACGGTCCTGCCCGATTTCGGACTGCGGGTCTCGGCAGGACGCGACAACATCCTCAGCAGTTTCCTGAGAACCAAAAGAATCGCTTTCAGCTCCCTCGACATCGCCGGCACGAACTGCGACTCCCTGCCCGTATCGCTCCGGATGCGCGTGGAAAAACTGGCTTACGGCAGCATCGTTCTCGACACCCTGACGGCGTCCGCAGTGCAGAACGGGAGCCGGCTGGAATACGCCCTCCGCGTGGCGAACGCCCCCGGAAATCTGGACAACATAGCCCTCGCGGGAGTGTACGGCCACGTCGTACGGAACACGGGAGCGGTGAATTTCTACCAAAAGAACCGCGCAGGCCGGGAAGGATTCCGCTTCGGGGTGGACGCAGCGTGGAACGACAGCCTGATCCGTGCGTCCGTAACGCCCCTCGCCCCGGTATTCGGCTCCGAGCCGTGGACGGTGAATCCCGGCAATTACCTCGTCTACCGGTTCGACGGAAACCTGAGCGCCGACCTCGACATGACTCACGGCGACCAGCGGTTTGCGATCCATACCGTTCCGGAAACCGACTCGCTCCGCGGCATCCGGCTCGACATCGCAGGGCTGAACATCGGCGGGGCGCTGGCGATGCTTCCCTCGGCCCCGCCCGTCGGCGGCGTGCTGGGCGCCGCCGTGACCCTGAACACGGGTGCCGACTCGCTGGCCGTCCGGGGCGACGTCTCCGTCGCCGGACTCTCGTACGACAAGCAGCGCTTCGGGGACGTCGGGCTGGGCGTACGTTATGCACAAGGGCGGGAACAGCAGGCCGACGTGCGGCTCACGCTGGACGGCGCCGACGTCCTGACCGCGCGGGGCGACTACCGCAAAGAGCGGGAAAGCCCGCTCGACCTCACGGCGTCGATCCCCGGATTCCCCCTGCAGCGGGCCGACGTCTTTCTGCCCGCCGACATGCTCCGTCTCTCCGGCATCCTCTCCGGGAAGCTCCACGCGGGCGGAACGCCGCAACGGCTGCAGCTGAACGGCGGCCTGCAGTTCGCGCAGACGGAGGTCCGCGTGCCGATGATCGGCACTTCGTTCCGTCTCTCTTCCGACACGATCCGCATCGACGACAGCCGGGTCCTGTTCAACGACTTTGCGGTCACCGCCCCCAACAAAAGCCCGCTGACGATCGGAGGGTACGTCGATCTGACCGACTTCGGCCGCATAACGGCCGACATCGCACTGCGGGCGTCGGATTTCCAGTTCGTAAACGTGGCCCGGAAGGATGGAACGGACGTCTACGGGAAAGCCTATCTCGATCTGGACGCGACGGCCAAAGGCCCTCTGGAAGAACTCGTCGTCCGCGGCAGCGTCGCACTGCTCAAAAACACCGACATCAACTATGTCATGCAGGATTCGCCGATGGACGTGAAGGAGCGTCCGCAGAACATCGTGACCTTCGTTTCGTTCCGCGACATGGACAACCAAAGCTTCGCCGAGGCCACCCCGACGGTGCGGATCGGCGGCATGGACATCCTCCTGAACGTCGACATCAACGACGACGTCCAAGCCGCCGTGGACCTCTCCGCCGACGGCAGCAACCGGATAGACCTGCAGGGCGGCGGCAACCTGACCTTCACGATGAATCCGCTGGGAGACGTCAGCCTGTCGGGCAAATACGTCCTTTCGGGCGGGACGGTGCGCTACAATCCGCCCGTGATCTCCCAGAAGATATTCAAGATCACGCCGGACAGCTATGTAGACTGGGTCGGAAACGTCGCCGACCCGGCCTTCAACATTACGGCGGTCGAAACCGTCCGGGCCAGCGTCTCCGCGGACGGGCAGGATTCGCGCTCGGTGAATTTCAACATCTCCATCAATATCCGCAATACGCTGAACGACCTCGAAGTCAGCTTCGGGCTGTCCGCCCCCGAAGACCTCACGATGCAGAACCAGCTCAATTCGCTGACGGCCGAACAGCGGGCCAATCAGGCGATGAACCTGCTCATCTACAACACCTACACCGGTCCGGGAACGACCGCCAAGGTCAGCACCGAGAACCCGCTCAACTCGTTCATACAGAAAGAGCTGAACCAGTGGGCGCAGAACAACCTGAAGGGCGTGGACCTCAGCTTCGGCATCGACTCCTACGGCGAGGACGACCCGAACGGCCAGCGGACCGATTATTCGTACCGGCTGTCCAAAAGTCTCTTCAGCAACCGCGTGCGCGCCGTCATCGGGGGCAAGTTCAGCACCGACGCCGACCCGTCGCAGAACCTGAAGGAGAACCTGATCGACGACATTTCGCTCGAATACATGCTGACCAAACGCGACAACATGTACCTGAAGGTCTTCCGCCACACCGGCTACGAAAGCATCCTCGAAGGCGAGATCACCGAGACGGGCGTGGGCTTCGTCATCCGGAAGAAACTGCTCCGGCTGGGCGACCTGTTCAAACCGATGCGTCCCAAAGCGGAAAAGGAAAAACAAAAACGAAACGAATCCGATGCGCGTCAGAAATAGCTGCATACTCCTCTGCGCCGCACTGCTCGCGGCGGCCTGTTCCACGACCCGGCGTCTGGGAGCGGACGAAGTCCTGTACACGGGAGTCAGGAAGATCCGGATCGAACCCGATTCGGGCATCGTGCTCTCCGCAGCGGCCGAATCGGCCGTGAAGGAGCCGCTCTCCGTGGCCCCGAACAACCCGCTTTACAGCCCCTATCTCCGCACGCCGCTGCCGATCGGCCTTTGGGCCTACAACTACCTCTACACGCCGAAGGAGAAGGGATTCAAATACTGGCTCTACAAGCGGCTGGCCAAACAGCCCGTGCTGATCTCCAAGGTACAGCCCGGACTGCGGACCAAAGTCGCCGAGCAGGTGCTCGAAAACTACGGTTATTTCGGCTCCCAAGCCGAAGACTCCCTGCTCTACCGCAAGCACGGCAGAAAGGCCAAGGTCTATTATACGCTCCGCATCGCGCCGCCGTGGTACTACTCGAACATCTCCTACCCGCAGGCCGGGGGCGGCCTGCAGCCCCTGATCGACAGCATGCGGGCGACCTCCCTGCTGCGGGTCGGGGCGCAGTACAACATGGACTCGCTGACGCTCGAACGCAAGCGCATATCGCAGCTGCTGCGCAACAGGGGCTATTATTATTTCCGGCCGGAATACATGGAATACCTCGCCGACACGACCGTCGAACGGCGACGGGTCGATCTGCGGCTGAACCTCAAACCGAACGTCCCGGAGGTGGCCCTCAAACCCTACCGCGTGGGCGACATCACGGTCCGCCTCACCAACATCAAACCCGGTCCGGCCGATACGTTCCGCCTGCGGGACGTGCGGGTCATCGCCCAAAGGCCGATGAAAATACGCCCGAAGATACTCTCCCGGACGCTCTCGCTCGAACCCGGCCAGCTCTTCACCGTGGACGCTCAGAACCGGACGCAGACCGCCCTCAACAAACTGGGCATTTTCCGCTCGGTCAATCTGGGCGTCACACCGCTCGACTCGCTGCGGGGCGCCGACACGCTGGACGTGGTCATCGACGCCCAGTTCGACTATCCGCTGGAAGCGGCGCTGGAGACCGACGTAACCTCCAAGTCGAACAGCTTCATCGGCCCGGGCATCACCTTCAAGGTCAGCAACAACAACCTGTTCCGGGGCGGCGAAGTC
>ERZ837910.4396-NODE-4396-length-13839-cov-14.964089_pt1 | contig 13839 bp, 10 predicted proteins | sample MGYA00519940_ERZ837910 | MGnify/ENA primary metagenome ERZ837910 (study PRJEB31850, sample SAMEA3708825) | human gut metagenome | biome: human gut; feature: human-associated habitat; material: faeces | place: China | collected 2014 ... | reverse complement strand
TATAGACAAACTTACTGCTAATTTTCGTAGAATATCTTATATCCGGTATCGTCCGTTTGAGATTAAATCTGAACGCGGCAAACCCTAATTTATTTGGTTGCGATTGCTTCAATCTCAAGCATTACATCCTTCGGCAGTCTTGCTACTTCCACACAGCTTCTTGATGGGAACGGCGCCGGGAAAAACTCGGCGTACACTTCGTTGATTGCGCCAAAGTCATTCATCTCTTTGATAAATACGGTTGTCTTAACAACTTTATCCATAGAGGTTCCTGCTGCTGCAAGTAAATTGGAAAGGTTCTCAAAAGCCTGTTTTGCCTGTGCTACGGATCCTTCCGGGATCTCTCCGGTTGCAGGTACTACCGGGATGATTCCTGAAGTATAGACCATTCCGTTCACTTCGATTGCCTGTGAATATGGTCCGATTGCTGCCGGAGCCTTATCTGTACTGATTACGTTCTTCATTTTCTATCTCCTTCCTGATTTGCATCTGTATCCATTATAATCAAGCCTTACGGATTTTTCCATCATTAAGTGTAATTTTTCTATTCTTATATAATGTTCCAATCGCACGCTTGAATGCAGCCTTACTAAGCCCGGTCTCTCTCTTAATAACTTCCGGACTGGCTTTCTCAGTAAATGGCAGAACGCCCGCATAAGAGTCAAGTAGTTCCATAATCTTCGCCGCATCTGCATCCATCTGGATATAAGCCTTCTCACGAAGAGTCAGATCCAGCTTTCCGTCCGGTTTTACAGCGGTAACCTTAGCCTCGATCACATCGCCGATCTTAAGAAAACTTCCATCTTCCGACACAGGAATCTTTGCAGAATATTTGTCATCTACCGCAACGAAAGTTCCGAAATTATCCGAGAACTCATACACTCTTCCACTGACTGTGGCGCCTTTTTCATAAGGAGAATCTTTTTCCAGAAGATCATAGATTCCCTTCATGCTGGCGCACAGGCGGTTGCTCTTGTCGATGTACAATGTGACAAGCACCTCATCCCCCGCTTCCACGTGGCTGGTCATCTCTTTATATGGAAGGAAGAGATCCTTCTCAAGACCCCAGTCAAGAAACGCACCAATCTTGCCAACCTCCTTAACAGTAAGCGGCGCATATTTTCCAAGTGTCAATTTCGGTGTATTGGTTGTTGCGATCAGTCGATCCTTAGAATCTTTGTACAAGAAGACATGCACTTTCTCTCCCTGTCTGGCATCCTCCGGAACCTGTTTTGCAGGAAGCAGTACATGCGTCTCACTTTTTAAATCTTCTGCAAGATACACACCGAAATCAACTTTCTTTATATAATACAGATCCTGATACTCACCTAATTTCATATTTTCCTCCATGTAATTGAACATCATCTCATTGTTTTATTCATCTGACACTACGCGTTATCTTTTTCATAAGATGGCACTTTCATAGATGCCCGGTACAAAATCATTTTCTTTTTAGACGGCTTCTGCAAATTCTACAACTGCATACGGCTTGTCCTTATCATCGGTCAGAACTACCGTGATCTTTCCACAGTCTTTACTCACCTTCGGAATCATCACATCTCCACATACGGCAGCCTTACGATACTCCACGCGAATCTGTCCGATTGCAAAATCATCCGGTACAAACCCAAGTGCAACTTCCACATAATGACTGTTGTTCATGTGGTGATTTGTATCCATAAAATACGCCGGTACAACAAATGCCTCCTTCGCGTCGCATTCTTTTGGCAAAGCGATCTTTCTTCCGTCACATTCCATCGGGATCTGCGGCTCCATTCCATAGAGTCCCGCCATCTCCTCCGACACTTTTACCGGTCTGCCACTGTTTGTGTCCATAAGCGCCCAGATTGAATTGGCATACGCAAGCCGCTCTCCCTGCCCGTTGTTCATGCTGAAATTACGGTATCCGTAAAAGCCTTTCATATCGTATGCCCAGGTCTGCGTTGTAACACGCTCCGCCAATTGAGGCATAGAATTTAAAACGATCTGCCACGAAGTCAGAACCCATGCCTGATGATTCTCCGCCAGATAATCGACACCAATTCCTAACGATTCCGACTGAAACACACTGCAATCCTGAAAATAATCCATGAGAGCAAGCCACGTCAGTTTTCCCTGCGAATCCACTTCACTGTATCGTACTCTGCTGTCAAATTCATATACCATATGTCCCGCACTCCTTCTTCCGGTCATCTCATATCCACTGCACATATCTATATCATACCATGCCATCTTCTAATCTCCTAGTTTTTTGTCAGACGCATACGAAATATTTACAGACCGTTTCCTATGTTTTCTGTCCGTTCAGGCTTAAACACTGGGCTTCGAATGTTCGCCTATCTTTGAGATAAAAAAAAGGAACTTCAAAGAAGTTCCTAAGTAGCTGGCCCACAAGGATTCGAACCTTGAAATGACGGAGTCAGAGTCCGTTGCCTTACCATTTGGCGATGGGCCATTGTTGTCTCAACAAATGGTATTATACATGGATACCCACTTTGTGTCAACACTTTTATTTAAATTTTTTAAAAAATTTGAACATCTTTGTCAATTACCGCATAAACACAGGTTTCTCCCCACTCTAACTTTGCTGCACCATTCGTCTGCTCCACAATTTCCTTGTAAAGAGATTCCTTCTGACTGATCGGCACAAGAATCGTGAGTGCGACATCCGCCGCATACTCCGTCGACAGGATTGCCGTCTTCTGCTGCCCGAACAGATACTGCAGCTTACCGAGTCCGTTATAATCCGTGTGAATCATAAGCTTCTGTCCCGGAAGTTTCTCAATGATACAGCTCGCCGCAAGCCCCGCCTGCGTGGCCGCCTGATAAGCCCGAACCAGTCCTCCGGTTCCAAGGAGCACACCTCCAAAGTATCTTGTCACAACCACAGCAACATTCGTGACACCTTCCCTCAGCAGTACGTCGAGCATCGGACGTCCCGCTGTCTGTGCCGGTTCTCCGTCGTCCGAACAACGATTCAGTTCCTGTCGTTCTCCGATCACAAAAGCAGAACAGTTATGTCTTGCATCCCAGTATTTCTTTTTCATCTCCGCAATAAATGTTGTTGCTTCCTCTTCTGATTCCACCGGGCGTACCGTGGCGATAAACCGGGATTTTTTCTCGGTTATCTCGCCTTCGCCACCCTCATATACAACACGATATCCTTCTGATGTCGTCTGCATTCCTTTTCCCCTATCTGCTTCCTTCAAAATAATTTCCCGAAACACATCACGTCCCGGTTAAACTTCTTATCCGGGCTTGCCAGTCAATGTAACCGGTTCCATGTTATAAACCACTTCCATATTCCAAGCGAAGAAAGTGATGGATCCGTAATATCATCCGTTGGAGTATTATTATCATCCGCTCCCGGCTCGTCCGTCGATGGATCATTGGTATCCGTCGGTTCATCCGTCGACGGATCCTGACTGTCATCCTCTCCCGGTGTTGGTTCATCCGGCTCATCCGGAACATAATTTTCATCATGAATGCTGCAGACTTTGTTCATAAACTCCTCAGTCGCACAGTATTCATATTCCGGCGATCCCGGATCTGCACCGAGAATAAATACTTTTGTCTCAACATCCTCTTCCGGACAATACGGTCCTGCGATCTCTCCGGATTCTTTACAGATCGACAGTGCTACATGCTTATCGCACGTCTCTGTCGGCGCTGTACCTGCCGCAAAATATTCGGTATACTGTCCGGATCCTCTTGGATCATTACTGCACACATCCGGCTCCGGCAGAAGTCCCGACTTGGCGCAGACTGTTGCCTGCGTGATATCGGAAGGTTTCTTGAAATCCTTCGCTTCCAGATCCGCGTGAATCCTCTTCATCACAGAACGCCACAAATTCTTCGGATATCCGGTGCTGTACTGCTTGGAGTTATCATCGTATCCGCCCCATACCACGCATGTGTAGTACGGTGTAAATCCTGCAAAAAGCGCATCACGGTTGCTTGTTGTTGTACCGGATTTTCCCGCCTGTGCCATGCCGTTTCCAAAGTAGGCACGGACACCGGTTCCGCTTGTCATAACATCCTTCATCGCATCGGTCAGAAGCCATGCGGTATCTTCCTTAACGACTCTGTGATGATCCTTCGTCTTGGTATTGTCTAAGATGACATTGCCGTCATGGTCGAGCACCTGTGTGTAAAAGCTTGGTGCAATGTACTCTCCCTGATTTGCAATCGCCGCATAAGCACCGGTCAGTTCCAGATTCGTCACTCCCTGCGTCAATCCGCCAAGGGAGAGACCAAGATTCTTGTCAGTATCTACAAGTGTCGAAAATCCGAAATTCTGTGCATACTCATATCCTAAGTCCACGCCGATATCCTGCAAGGTCTTAACCGTCACGATATTCATGGATTTCGTGATTGCCTTGCGAAGATTGGTATATCCTTCGTATCGATGCGTATAATTATTATATTTCTTTGTTCCTACCGTAAAAGGTGCATCATCCTGTGTCGACGCAAGTGTCTTTCCTCCCGCATCCAAAGCCGGTGCGTAGCAGGCGATAATCTTAAACGTAGATCCCGGCTGGCGCGTTGTCTTTGTCGCACGGTTCCATGTACGGTTACCGGCCTTATCGCCTCGTCCACCAACGATTGCCTTCACCTCTCCGGTACTCTGATCCATGATCGTCATCGCAATCTGCGGCTGCATGGTAATAAAGATATACTCGGAATTCTCCACGATCGAATCGCCTTTTTCAAGAACATCTTTCTCGTACTGGGCGATCGCATCGCGACACTCCTCTTCTGAATTATAATTGATCGAGAAATCCTGATTCTTTTTCTTATCCTTATAATAAGAAAGCATCGTCTGGTTCGTGTAATTCTTCGTTGAACCATCCTTTTTCTTTACCTGAAAGGAGAGGAAGAAAGAATACTTGGTTCCGGCATCATAATTGTCCGGGTTTAGCGCTTCCTCATCACAGATTTCCTGCATGTTTAAATCCTGCGTTGACTTAATCGTCAGTCCACCCTGATAGATTGCCTTATAGGCATCGCTCTCCGAATACCCTTTGATCTTCACCAGATCATTAAAGACGTCATCAATTACAGAGTCCACAAAATAAGTGTTCATCGAGGTTTCCACAATATCATTGTGCTCAGAAATACGACTGTATACATCGTCCGCCAGTGCCTCGTCATACTGATCCTGCGTAATATATCCCTGACGTTTCATCGCATTCAACACATCTTCACGTCTTGAAGCATTATTCTCCGGATGCAAAATAGGATTATATCCAGCCGGATTCTTCGTAATTCCAGCAATTACTGCACATTCGGACAATGTCAGTTCCGACACATCCTTACCGAAATAACGCTGCGCAGCAGCTTGTACACCGAGGGTATTGCTTCCAAGGTTGATAGAATTCAGATAATTTTCAAGAATCCACTCCTTATTGTCGACCTTCTTCTCCAGTTCCACAGCGATATACATCTCCTGAATCTTACGCTGTACCTGACGCTCCATCTTTTCAAGCTTGGAAATCTTGCCTTCATTCTCATTTGCCCACTGCTCCGTCAAGACATTGTTCTTGATGAGCTGCTGGGTGATCGTACTTGCACCCTGGCTGAAATCCATCGCTTTAATGTCTGTCACTAATGCTCGCGCGATACCCTTGAGATCAATTCCGTTGTGCTCATAGAAACGCTCGTCCTCAATCGCAACAACCGCGTGCTGCAGATCCTTCGGAATCTCATTCAGCGTTACATACTGACGATTCGAGCCCTCCGCAACAAGGGTTGCAATCTCACTTCCGTCACTTGCCAGAACAGTCGTGGAATAGCCGGTTGGAATAACATCGATTTCTGATATATCCGGTGCCGATGCAAGAATTCCCTTGACAGCTCCAACACCGGTACTGATACCGACAATGCCCACAACAATCAGGCAGACAACAAATATTTTCCAAAATATGACACCACATTTCTTGCGTATCTTCGTCGGTTTATTGTCAATTTCATGGGACCGGCGCTTCATCGCAGCTTTTCCGTAATTCATATTAGTTAGCCCCCTATCATCGAACTAAAAAAGATAATATTCCTTTATATTATATCAAAGAATCATCGTAATAGGAAGAAATATTTCTCGACAAGAAAGGACCCCGGCAACTGCCGGGGTCTCTCTGTTGATGTATACTAAAACTAAGGGGATTAGATTCACTAATCTAGCCATTAGATTAGTGCGATTTACTCAACATCCTGTAATGCATCTGTATCCTCTTCACCGGTACGGATCTTAACAACCTTGGCAACATCGTATACGAAGATCTTGCCATCTCCGATATGTCCGGTGTACAGTGCTTTCTTAGCAGCCTCTACGACACTGTCTACAGGAATCTTGCTTACAACAACCTCAACCTTGATCTTCGGAAGAAGTGTTGCATCAACCTCAGCTCCACGATAACGCTCGCCGGAACCCTTCTGGATACCACAACCCATAACCTGTGTACAGGTCATTCCGGTTACACCGAGGTCGTTCATTGCCTTCTTTAAGTGGTCGTAACGAGAAAGCTTTGCGATAATAACAACTTTGTACATTCCGGTTGCATCCTTCGGAATTGCAGAAACGACCTTGACTGCTGCATCCTTCTTTATCTGTGAAGCGTCTGCATATTCCGGTGTACCAAGATCTGTGTTTTCGTTGATATCCATGGTCATTGTGTTCGAAACATCCATGATTGCAAATCCTGAGTAAGCAGATGCAAGACCATGCTCCTTAGCATCAAGACCTACAATTTCTTCTTCCTCAGTTACACGAAGACCGATCGTCTTTTTAATCACAAGGAATGCGATAGTAATTGTTACGGCTGTCCACGATGCTACGGTTACAAAACCGAGTAACTGGATACCGAGCTGCTTGAATCCGCCGCCGTAGAAAAGACCTACTACAGAATCATTTCCAGGTGCAGATGTTGTTGCGAATAAACCAACGGCGATGGTTCCCCAGATACCGTTCATCATATGTACGGCTACGGCACCAACCGGATCATCTACATGAAGCTTATAATCAAGAAGCCATACACCAAATACAACGAGAAGTCCTGCTACAAGTCCGATAATGATTGCTCCGAGACAGTCAGTCACGTCACAAGGAGCTGTAATTGCTACAAGTCCGGCAAGGGAAGCATTCAGACACATCGATACATCCGGCTTGCCATATTTGATCCATGTAAAAATCATACAGGTTACGGTTGCTACTGCAGGGGCTACAGTTGTTGTAAGGAAAACGCTTGCAAGCTGCGGTCCTGTTTTACATGCGGCACCGTTAAATCCATACCATCCAAACCAGAGAATAAATACACCAAGTGCTCCGATTGGAAGGTTATGTCCAGGAAAGGCGTTAACTTTCGTGATCTTTCCTGCTTTGTCTCTTGTAAATTTACCGATACGAGGTCCAAGCATTGCAGCTCCGATGAGGGCTGAAATACCACCAACCATATGAATTGCACAGGAACCTGCGAAATCATGGAAGCCAAGCTGTGATAACCAGCCGCCGCCCCAGATCCAGTGTGCCTCGATCGGGTAGATAAGTGCAGAAATAACTGCGGAATAAATACAATAAGATAAGAATTTTGTTCTCTCAGCCATAGCACCGGATACGATGGTTGCTGTGGTTGCACAGAATACTAAGTTAAATACGAAATTCGAAAAATCAAAATTTGAATACGCGGTAAAGATATCAAATCCAGGCTTTCCAATAAATCCCAGGAAATCTTCTCCGAGTAAAAAAGAAAAACCGATTAAAATAAATACAACAGTACCGATACAGAAGTCCATCAGGTTCTTCATAATGATGTTACCTGCGTTCTTCGCTCTTGTAAAACCGGTCTCTACCATTGCAAATCCGGCCTGCATCCAGAATACCAATGCAGCTCCGATCAGAAACCATATTCCGAATATGTTTTCATTAATAAAATCCATAACCTGTTGTTCCATAATTCTACCTCCTTAGTTTTCAAACCAAACATCTCCGTCTGGTTTTTCCCTTATCTATCTGCTTTCGCGCCTTGACTACTTGCATAAAAAAAGACACTTCTCCCGTACTCCACAGCTTTGTGGCTCGAAAAAAGTGTCTTATTATTTTTATGTATAATTACTTTTCCAATTATACTTCGAAGATCAGATCTCCGTAAGATGGCATTGGCCATAAATCCTTGTCAACGATCATCTCAAGCTTATCAACCGGAGCACGAAGTGCATCCATAGTAGCCTTAACAGTATCTCTGTAGTAAGCAGCCTGCTCAGCTCCCTCAGCCATCTTGCCGCCCTGCTCCGTTACTTCCTGCAACTTAGAGAGTGCAACCTTAGTCTCAGAAAGAAGTGCAGATGTCTCTGTAAGAAGTTCTGTCTGAACACTTACATCTGCATCCGGGCAAGCGCCCTTAACTGTTCCAAGAGATGTTCCAAGCTCAGTTGTATATTTGATAACAGCCGGAATGATCTGCTTTCCTGCAATATCGATCATTGCCTTTGCTTCAATGTTGATTGTCTTAGCGTATGTCTCATACTCGATCTCTACACGGGACTCAAGTTCAGGCTTTGTGAACACGCCAAACTTCTCAAATGCTGCAACCGATTCCGGAGCAATATAAGCAGGAATTGCATCAACCATAGACTTGATGTTTGGAAGTCCACGCTTAGCAGCTTCCTCAACCCACTCATCGGAATATCCGTTTCCGTTGAAGACGATTCTCTGATGCTCAACTGCATATTTCTTGATGAGATCATGTACAGCAAGCTCAAAATCATCGGCTTTCTCAAGAATATCACACGCCTCGGAAAATGCCTCAGCTACGATTGTATTGAGTACGATGTTGGCCTGTGCAACAGAATCCTGAGAACCAACCATACGGAACTCAAATTTATTTCCTGTGAATGCAAACGGTGATGTACGGTTACGATCGGTTGCATCCTTCATAAAATCAGGAATGGTCTTAACACCAGTCTCAAGCTTTCCGCCCTTTAAACTGTGAGTAGCAGTACCGGTTGAGATCAACTGATTCAACACATCGCCAAGCTGATCTCCTAAGTATACGGAAAGGATTGCAGGTGGTGCCTCGTTCGCTCCTAATCTGTGATCGTTTCCTACATCTGCAGCTGCCGCACGAAGAAGAGCTGCATGCTCATCGACAGCCTTTAAGATACAGGTAAGCACCAGTAAGAACTGTACATTCTCATGAGGGGTCTTGCCAGGCTCCAGTAAGTTGATTCCATCATCCGTTGTGATAGACCAGTTATCGTGTTTACCGGATCCGTTCACACCTGCGAATGGTTTCTCATGAAGTAAGCACTGTAATCCATGACGTCCGGCAACTTTCTTTAATGTCTCCATGATCAACTGGTTGTGATCAACAGCTACGTTACACTCTGCATAGATTGGAGCCAACTCATGCTGTGCCGGAGCAACCTCGTTATGCTGTGTCTTGGCTGATACACCGAGTTTCCAGAGTTCTTTATTGACATCCTTCATGTAAGCGGCGATTCGCTCACGGATGGCTCCGAAGTAATGATCATCCATCTCCTGACCCTTAGGAGGCATTGCACCGAAAAGAGTACGTCCTGTGAAGATGAGATCCTTACGCTGTAAATACTTCTCGCGATCTACAATGAAGTACTCCTGCTCAGGTCCGACAGAAGGTGTTACCTTCTTGGATGTTGTATTTCCAAATAATCTTAATAAGCGAATTGACTGTGTATCAATTGCTTCCATGGAACGAAGAAGCGGTGTCTTCTGATCCAAAGCTTCACCTGTGTATGAACAGAAAGCGGTAGGAATGCAAAGTGTTGCACCTGCTGCATCCTGACGAACGAATGCCGGTGAAGTACAATCCCACGCTGTATAACCTCTTGCCTCAAATGTTGCACGAAGTCCACCAGATGGGAAAGAAGAAGCGTCCGGCTCACCTTTGATCAGTTCCTTGCCGGAGAAGCTCATCAGAACCTTGCCGTTTGGCATCGGTGCTGTAATAAAGGAATCATGCTTCTCAGCGGTAACACCGGTCAGTGGCTGGAACCAATGTGTATAATGTGTTGCACCTTTTTCGATGGCCCACTCCTTCATCTCATGGGCAACGACATCTGCTGTCTCAAGGTCTAATTCCTTGCCCTCCTCCATTACTTCATGGAGTTTCTTGTACACTTTCTTAGGAAGACGTTCCTGCATTACCGCATCGTTGAATACGTTTTCCCCGAAAATGTCTGCGACGTTATAATATTCACTCATTTTCCCAACATCCTTTCTTTCCACAACCAATCCCCTTGATTGTTCGCTTAATTTTCATATGAAGTCACGCATCTTTTTACTAAAAAAGGGCATTCCAAGCCTAGTTGGAACGCCCTCGTTCATGTCTCATATGATTTCTGAAACTAAGATAACTCTTTCCAAACCAAAATGCAACCATTTTTTTAAAATTTAATTAGTTTTATCTAATTTGTCTATTTTTGTTGTATTTTCTGTTTTTTTTTGTATGTTTTCAATAAAATGCTACTATTTATACTTTATAGTACCATTTATGCGTAAAAAATAAGGGAAGCACCCCCTTGGTGCTTCCCAATATATTTCGATTATTCAGCTTTTCCAACAGAACCGAACAGTTCCATCTTCTCCTTAACAGTAGCCTTGATAGCCTCTGCACCAGGAGCAAGCAACTTACGAGGATCAAATCCCTTACCCTCTAAGTCCTTACCAGCCTCAATATATTTACGTGTAGCATCTGCGAAAGATAACTGGCACTCTGTGTTTACGTTGATCTTTGCAACACCGAGAGAGATTGCTTTCTTGATCATGTCAGCCGGGATACCTGTGCCGCCGTGAAGAACCAGAGGAAGCTCACCAGTCAGCTGCTGGATAGCATCCAGAGTTTCGAAGGACAGACCCTTCCAGTTTGCAGGATATTTGCCGTGGATATTGCCGATACCAGCTGCCAGGAAGTCTACGCCCAGATCAGCGATTCTCTTGCACTCGTTGGGATCTGCGCATTCGCCCATACCTACAACGCCGTCTTCTTCGCCGCCGATTGCACCAACCTCAGCTTCGATGGAAACGCCCTTTTCATGAGCAGCCTTAACCAGCTCAGTGGTCTTTTCAACGTTCTCGTCGATCGGGTAATGAGAGCCATCGAACATGATGGAAGAGAAGCCAGCTTCCAGACACTTGTAGCAGCCGTCGTATGAGCCGTGATCCAGATGCAGAGCAACGGGAACGGTGATGTTCAATTCTTCGAGCATACCGTTAACCATGCCTACAACGGTCTTGTAGCCGGTCATATACTTGCCTGCGCCCTCGGATACACCAAGGATTACAGGGGAGTTCAGCTCCTGAGCTGTCTGCAGGATAGCCTTTGTCCACTCCAGGTTGTTGATGTTGAACTGACCAACTGCATAATGGCCAGCTTTTGCTTTGTTCAGCATTTCTGTAGCAGATACTAACATCTTATTTACCTCCATAGAAATAAAATTATTATCTAACCGATGCTATTATACCCTATCTTTTTCAAAAAAGAAATACGGCATACGCATTTTTTTCCTCTTTTTCCACTTTTTCCACTAAATCAGTAGCTTTCACTGCGCTTCTTTTTCTTCTCCCGGCACCATGATATGCAGCGCCTGCTTCTGATTTTCGATGACGATTTCTGTGTGCCTGCCGCCGAATTCGCCGTCCAGCGTCCACGCAACCTCTTCCTCTGTCTCCACCTTCAGCCAGGAGGTTTTAAAGCAATACATCTGTGCCGTGTCGATATCGCGCTGTGCCAGGGCAGCAAGCGTCTGATTGAGTTCGTCCAGGTTGCGCGGAACCTTTACGAGCGTCACCTCAAACATTCCATCGCTTAAATCCACATATTTTCCGGTGATTCCCTTAAATCCTCCGACCGAAACAGAATTCGTAATCATTCCATACAGAAAATCGTCCTCGATGACAGTGTCCTGCGTCGTAATTTTCATGTGGTAGGATTTGATATCCCGGAGCTTTTTCATGCCCTCCAGCAGATACGCCATATGCCCAAGCACATTTTTGACATCCTGACTGGTTTCATAGGACACCTCTGTAAAAAGTCCGAAGGCCGCAATATAAACAAAGGTTTTTTCGTTAAAGGAACCGACATCGCAGGCAAACATTCTGCCGCTGACTGCGATTTTCGCTGCCTCAGCCATGTTTTTCGGAATATTCAGGCTCTGCGCAAAATCGTTTGTGCTGCCTGCCGGAATATACCCGATCGGGCGGCGTCGAACACTCTTCATAATGCCGGTCACCACCTCATCCAATGTGCCGTCTCCGCCGCTGCATACCACGAGGTCATATTTTGCCGTTCTGTCTGCCGCAAGCTCTACGGCTTCCCCTGCATACTGAGTCGGTCTTGCTGTCACGACATAGCCTGCCTTAACGAACGTATCAATGATATCCAGCAGATTATTCCGGATCTGTCCTTTTCCCGCCCTGGGATTATAAATAAAAAGAAGCTTTTTGTCGTCCATCCTTTCCCTCCTTTCTGCTTTTTTATCCTTGTTTCGCCCCTGCGCTCCCGTAAAGTGTACTTGCTTCTATAACAACAAGCTTACTCTGGAAAATAGAAAAAGGGCAGCCACTTTCCGGTGGACACCCTTTCGTTTTCTTTATTCTGCCGCGCTGCTTAAATAATTTTCCATTCCGAAAATCGCGTCGTCTTCATCCGTTCCGTCTGCAATCACGGTTACCTTTTCGCCGGGTGCAAGCGCAAGGCTCATCATTCCCATGATGCTCTTCGCGTTCACTTTTCTGCCTTCAGACTCCAGATAAATATTGCTGGCATGCTTGCTTGCAACCTGCACCAGCATTGCTGCCGGGCGAGCCTCAAGCCCCTGCTTCAGCTTTACTTCCACAGTTTTCTGTTTCATAATAAAACTCCTCCTTTTAAGACCTCATGGCATCCGCCAGTTCACATAATTTCCGCAAACGATGATTTACGCCCGATTTTCCAACCGGAGGATCCAGATACATCCCCAGCTCCTTAAGCGGTGCTTCGGGATACTCCAGACGTACTTCAGCCATCTGACGCAAGCTCACCGGCAATTTTTCAAATCCATATTTTTGCTGCAAAAAAAGAATGTCGTCAACCTGCCTCGCCGCCGCTGTCACCGTCTTGGTAATATTGGCAGTTTCGCAATTGACGCGCCTGTTTACCGTATTGCGGACTTCCCGGACGATCCTGGAATTTTCAAATTCCATCAGCGCCACATGCGCCTCAACCACATTCAGAAAATCCGAAATTCCGGCTCCTTCTTTTATGTAAACCACATAATACTTTTTTCGCTGTACAATCCGCCCTTCGATCTCGAACTCGGTCAAAATCTCCAGAATCTGCTGTGCCTGCAGCGGTCTGCTACATACAATTTCCAGATGATATCCTTTCCCGGGATTGCTCATCGAACCGGCTGCCAGAAACGCGCCTCGTAAAAACGCTCTCTGGCAACAGGAATTTCGGATTAAAAGCCTGCTCACCGGACATCGTAAACCATCCTGTAGGCTCTCCTCACCGGACGTCGGGCTGCCTGTCTGATCCAAAAATTTGATCCCCTGCAGAATCCTGAGGATCAGTTCCGGGTCATCTATCCGACAGAAATATCCGGTTTGCTGATTTTCCTGTTGTACACGGGTTTCCGTACTTATATTAAATGTTTTCTGTAATAATGTAAAGCATTTTCTCACAACGAGCGCATTTTCCGCATGAATCTGCAGAAAAGTCCCCGTCGTACCGACGCCGATGCTGCCGTTAAAATGGAGAAGTGCTGCCAGCTCCGCCAGCTGGCAGTGCCTTGCCGGACTGATGTGCCGATACAGCTCTTCTTTTACTC
>ERZ837910.4383-NODE-4383-length-13868-cov-16.566133_pt1 | contig 13868 bp, 9 predicted proteins | sample MGYA00519940_ERZ837910 | MGnify/ENA primary metagenome ERZ837910 (study PRJEB31850, sample SAMEA3708825) | human gut metagenome | biome: human gut; feature: human-associated habitat; material: faeces | place: China | collected 2014 ... | reverse complement strand
ACATCTCTAAATTGTGCGACGGTACGCCGCACATCTCCACACGGCCAGCGCCGGGGATGTTGCGGGTGGTCAGGTTCATATTCAGCAGCTCCGCCGCCTGTTTTGCGTCCTCGCCGTACATTTCGAAGAAATCGCCCACCTGAAACAGGACGATGTTGTCCGGGTGGGCTTCCTTTACGGCGTTGTAGTCATTCCATGCTGCGCTTCGCTCTGCGGTCTGCCGTTGAAGCTGCTCAAAGCGCGCCTTTTCCTCCGGGGTCAGGAAACGGTCTTTGCGGATCAGCTCGGAGATACGCTTGGCGACGTTCGCCCAGTTCAGTTGAATTTCCGGGCAGTCCTGCTTTTTCAAGCTGACGCCCTTGCCGCTGTGATCCTCACCGCTGTGGGATGCGCCGGATACCGCGTGGGAGCGTCCCCCAATGCCGTATTCATCTTTCAGGAAATCCGCCTGCTCCCTGGGGCTGTGCTTTTCTTTGAAATAGGCATAAATACGTCCCTTGCCGCCCGCAATATTGCTGCCGCGGGTCAGGGTCGCGGCGATCTCGTCCTCGGTAATGAACCGCTGCACGGCGGGGATCTCCGCCATTTCGGTGCGGTACTCCCTGCGGGGCAAGGACAGCTCCCGCAAACCCTGCTCGATATTGTCCGGCTTGTGGTAATGGAAGCGCAGCAGGCTCCTGTCCTCCCGGTAGTCGGATTGGAGCTGTGCAAAATCGTCCATGAGGACTTCACGGAACGCAGGGTCTGTCAGCCGCTCGGCAAGTCGCGCCGTTTCCTCCGGGAAACCGCCGCCCCGCATATCCGACAGGCAGGAGAGGTAGCCCTGCGCCCGCGCCTTTTCACTTAAATCCTGCCGTAGATACCAGATAGACTGCGCCAGCTCCGCGCGCTCGTGTCCCGGCGCTTCCGCAAGCTCTACGTTGGTTGTGTATTCGTCCTGAGTGAGAAGCTGTCCGATGCGCTCCGCCGCCTCCTGCCAGCTTACGACCTTTGCGGAGGTCAGATATCTTGCCGCGTCCCCATTGGCGATGTGGATGCCGTCCTCGGCGTACCACGCGGAATATCTGCCGTTTTCCGTGACGACGCCGTTGCCGCCGTGGAAGCTGCTTTGAAGAAACGCCGCGATTTCTTCCACGCTCTTGCCCTTGGAGAACTCCGTGGCGATCTTCATGCGGGCATAGTCGGCGTTGCCCTCCATGCGCAGAATGTGGTCGATATCCGACTGCGGGATGGACATGGAAAAAGCGGAGGGCGTGCAGCTCTCCGCTTCTGCGATATATGCGATTTGCTCATCCTCCGTGGGGAACAGGCTCAGTTGGTATGCCTGCGGTATCGGAGGCTGCGCCGGTTCCGCTTCCGGCGCGTCATTGGTCAGTTGTATACCAGCTCGCTGAGGATGATCTCCTCGGCCTGCGCTTTCAGGCTGTTCATCAGCCCCACCCATTTCATCTGGTCGCGGGCTTTCAGCTCCTCCGTCACGCCCGCCGACTTCATCAGCTCCGGCATCATCTGCTCCAGCCTCCGGTTCGCCGTCTCGTCGATCTCCCGCAGGTGCGGGAACAGCTTCTCCGACAGCACCAGACGGCTGTACAGCCCCGGTCTGTGCTCCTGAAGATAGCTCCTGCGCAGTCTCCCGTACTTGCCCAGGGGTCTCGCGTCCTCCGGCGTTTCGCTCAGCGTCAGATCGGGAATCAGGTAGTCCCTGTTCTTGGTGTAGGTCAGCTCTGTCATGGCTATGGCTCCTTTCCGCGAGTTTCTCGCGCTCGTAATTCTTGATGGTGACTTCAATCTGCCGCAGCACCTCTCCGTTGATCCTGCTCACCGCCGTACCCAGCTCGGCGGCGGCTTCCGGGGTGTTGAAATCGAAGATGCTCAGGAAATCCTCATGCTCGAAGCGGTCGTCCGCTTCAAGCCCGCAGCGGGACATGAGCGAGTAGGCGATGCTGACGGCGGCGGCGCTTTGGAAGGCCGCTCCTACGTTAAATTCATCATACCCGTAAAGAAAGGAATCGTCAACGATGGCGAGGATATCCCGCTTATAGTCCCGCCAGTATTCCTCCGCAAGCTGAGACGCGATGCGCTCAAGCTGGTCAGGGAGCCCTCCTTTTCCGTCCACACCGTAGCGGCTCTCCAGCATGGCGCTTACCGCATCCGCGTGTTCCTCCCGGTATTCCCACAGGTAGCGGCTCTTTGGAAATTCTCTGCCGCCCGTATCCGACACGTCGAACACATACCGAAGCCTCGGCCTTTCGCCGCTGCTGTCGATGAGGGCGATGCCCTTGGAGCCCCTGCGGACATACCGGCCCATCTTTTCGTTCCAGAAATCGTACTCCGCGCAGGCGGTGGCGTCCGGACGCTGGGCGTGGATCATGACCTGCTCGGCGTAGGGGTATTTGTACAACCTTGCGGCGGTGGTGAGAAAGCCCGTCCAGCCCCGGTAGCTGCCGGTGATCTGCCGCTGCGCCTCGTCCGCCATCTGCATATACGTTTGTAGCTTGCTCGGCATATTGCTCCTCCTTCATGGCATAAATTTAGAGCGCCCGGATCGGACGCTCTATGTAAGGGGCGGTATTCGGTTTTCAGTCGGGGACTATACCGCAGTCAGTCCCTCCGTGATTTGTTTGAAAAAGTCTGCGCTCCAGATATTCAGCACGGAGGAATCGTGAATGAACGGCTCCACATCCTGCCTTGCCTGTGCGTAATCGATACTGTCGAAGCGTTCCGCCAGCATCGCTTTGATTTTCGGCAAGGAACAGTCCGCATCGGCAGAAATATATCCGGAATCAATCAATCGTGCCCGAAGGTGTTTTTGATTGACGGCCGCACCCCTTGAAAGATAGAATACATAGTCGTAAAGATCCCTGCCCTTGATGCGGCTTTGCCACGCACGGCAGATGACAGCATGGATTTTCCCTGCAAACAGAGAGGGCATATCATACATTTTCACCTCATACGGAACGGGCAGCAGCCGGTATTTGTGCTCGAATGAGGCGAAGGCGGGCGGGTTAACGTCCACCTCGAACTTAATCTTGACCGCTTCATTCTTCGCTACGCTTCCCGCCACCTTTTCATCCGCGTAGAACAGCAGGAGATGTTCCTTCGTGTTCCCCTTCAGAAAGGCGGAGCGGATGGTGCTTTCTTTTGTCTTTTCCTTTTCCTGAATCTCCACGTTCAGCCCAAAGGCTTTCACTTCCTTCTCCAGCACGGGAAAGTAGGCGGTCAGGTCAAAGTCCAAATCCTCCGCTTCCAGCGAAAAATCCAGATCCTCGGAGAAGCGGTCGAGACCGTAGAAGATTCGCAGGGCGGTTCCGCCGTAGAACGCCGCTTTTTTGAAGAAACCCGCGCGGGACAAGCCGCAGAGCACAATTTCCTGCATGATTTCCTTCATGGCGTTCTTTCTGTCGTAGATATTCTCTACATGGTAGCTTTTCAGCATCTGTTCAATGGCGCTGTTCATATCAAAGCCTCCTTAAAAGCGAGCAGAGCTTTTTTACATTCGTGGAGTGATACGCTCCGCTGTATTCGCAAACCTTATTTCCGTCCAGCTTCCCAATCTCCGATTCCTCAATCCGCAAATCCTCCGTCAGCAGCCGGAAAAGCTCCTGTGTGTTCGGCACGGGCGGCATAGTATAGAGCTGGTCGCACAGAGCCTTTTCCGGCTCTGCGATCCGATAGAAATAATCGCCCTCCTGCACGAGCCGAATCCCCAGCGGAAACGCCTCGGACGGCACATCCCGATAGGTGAAGGTTCCGAAGGGCGTTTCGTACTTCTTTTTCTTTTTCTTTTCAAAGGTGGCGCAGGTAACGGCATATACCGCTTCGGGAATCAGCCCGTAGCGGCTGAGGGCATATTCAAAGGAAATGTATGAAGGCCCGTAAATACTGCCCGCAAGCAGGTACGCAGGAGCGTTCCGGTCAGTTTCATATAGTCCCCTTGTAATGGGAAAGCATTCGCCCCGCTCCGCCATACGCGCCAACTTTGACTTCGGAGAACCGTATCCCTTCAATTCTTCCAGTAGCATCGCTGTTGTCTTTATCATATTTTCACCTCGCAGTCTTATTATACGCAACTATCCGGTGAAAATCAAGCGTTTTCAGAAAAATAGTGCGAAAACTCCCTGCTCATTCTGTGCGTTTTCCGTGGATGTTACGCACTCGAACGGACATTTTTGTAAAGAGAAGGGCAAACCGCATCTATTGAACATTTTTGCGGATACACGCATTTTGTCCAACAATGCGGCAGTGCAGACAAGCGAAGCATCACCATCTATTTCCCAAAATCAATATTTTTTCGATTTTGGGAAATAGAATCGTGAAAGCAAAACGGGAGCGACCCGAAAGCCGCTCCCGCCGCATCCGCCTTATTCGTCCGTATCGAAGTCAGGCACCAGCTCCAGCTCCGCGAAGTCCTCATCGGTGATTTCGTCCAGCTTTTGCAGGGCGCTGTCGGTCAGATCCCGCAGCTCGGCTTCGTCCTCGTCCAGGTATCCGCGCATTTCGGTGAGGGCGGAGATGAGTCCTTGGCGGTCGCCGGTCTGGTAGATGCACATGAGGTTCATTTCATCGTTGGTAAAATTCATCATAGCAGCTCTCTTTCCGCGCGCTTTGAACGCGCTGTCTTTTTCGGCTCGTTAACGGGAGGACAGAGCTTTGCCAGCACGGAGGGCTTCTTCTCCTGCCGTGACGCTTGCGCCTGTTCCCGGCGTGCCGCCTGCGCCAGCTCCATGAGGGAGACGGGCTTGCCGGACTTTGCCTGTTCCTCCAGCTCTGCCACGGTCTGCTTCGGCCCGTTGTTGATAACGCCGTCGATCATGCCGTAGTCGTCCTCCATGGCCATCTCCGCGTTTTTGAGATAGTTTTCCGGCTTTAGGAAGTCGGGCAGCGCCTTGAAGCCCCGGGAATCCACGTAATGACAGGATACCACGCCGTTCTGCTTCAGCGCCACGATGTCGCTGACGGACAGGCTGTGACCGCGAAAATCCTCCGGGCGGCGGATGTTGAAGGTCTCATACAGCTCATTCAACCTGTCCTGCGTATCGCCCCTGCGGTCGAGGCTGCCCGCATAGACGGCGGCGTAATTTCCCTTTTCAATAGAAAGCCCATTCTTCTCCAGATACTCGGCGTTCATAAAGCGGAGCTGCGCCGTATTATCATTATCCCGAAGCTGATAGATGGCAAAGCTGTCGGCGGGGTTACTGAGGAACGCCTTTTCATAGTCCGTAGGCGCAAGGCGGTCTTTGACCGTCTCCCATTCGGAGGCTTCCACGCCGAAGATGCCGTCAAAGCTGCGGATTTCCTCCGCATCGAACGCCATGGCCTCGGTGTTGTCCGTGTGAAGCATATACACGCTCACGTCCCGTTCCATGAGCTCCAGCGCACGCTCCTTTGTCAGCGGCAGCATATTGGAATCGGTGTAGCCGTAGGCGTTCATGCTCTCAACAGAAATCGCAGGGTCGGGGACGCAGCCGTTGTCCGGCGCTGCGACCGGCTCCGGCTCCTGCACGGCGATCTCCTGCACCGGCTGGGCTGTAAGGCTCTCCGTCTCCTTATCCAGCCCGCGCTCCTTGCATATTTCCGCGTAATGGCGGTCGATATCCGTAATCAGGGAGGATGAGGTTCGGTTGATGGTCTCCAGCGATGCACGAAGCTCGGTCAGCTCCCTGTCCTTTGCCCAGGTCGCCAGATACCCGAAGCTGTTTTCGCCGGTCTCAATGCCGTAATAGGCGCAGACGGCGAAGGAGATGCTCTCCGCCTGAATCTCCTCGGCGGCGCGGGAGAGCTTTGCCTTTTCCGGGTACTGTGCGTGCAGAAACTCCTTCACGGTCTGCTCGCCGCCCGTGAAGTTCAGCCCGTCCTCGCCCAGATACAAAAAGCCCTGCTCCGGCAGCTCAATGGGCGCTGCTGTGATGACAGAGGCGGCATGATTGACGGTGACATGGCTTTCGAGCGTTACCGGCATACCCGGATCGTAATCCGAGCCGCGCAGGTCATACGCATACAAGCCCTCCGGCAGCTTATCCCGGTCGATGCGCCCGTTGGAGAACAGCGCGGGCTTGCCGAACAGCTCGACCGCCTGATATTTTTCTCCGATTTCGTCCTTATTGTGTAGCCTGGAGTGGGCGATCTCATGGACGGCGGCGCAGACCGTCTGTACCTCGCTCATGCCTTCGCGGACAGCGATGCGCTGTTTGTCCACGGAGAAGTAGCCGTCCATATTCTCCGCCAGCTTCTCAAAGGTAATGGGTACGGGCGCGCTGCGGCGCAGGGCTTCCATGAACACCCCGTAATTCTGCACGTCCCCCGTAAGGTTCGCCGCCAGCTCCGGCAGGGGCTTGCCTGCGGTCTGCTGCACGTCGAATACCACCACGGGCTTGTACATGGGGATCTGCACCGTCTTTTCCTCCGTGATAATATCGCCGTTCTCGTCCCGCAGGGGGAGCTTGGTGTCGGGGTCTAATTTCTGCTGCTCGATTTTCTTCTTGAAGGGCGTGGGGGCGATGATCTTAATGCCCTTTTCGCCCTTTTTGACGCTCCTTCCGAACTGATCGCGCCATTTGTTGAAGCCCGCCACATGGGTGGCGTCGGGGCGCTGCATATAGATGAGCATGGTGTTGTTGACGCTGTAGCGGTGAAAGCGGCTCATGGTGGCAAGGTACTGCCTGTATTTGTCGCTCTCAAACAGCTCCTTTATGCCCGTCTCGATGCTGTCGGTGATATCCTTGAGCCGTTCCTTGTTGGTCTGTTTTTCAGCCATTGGGTGCATACCTCCTTTGAATCATGGTAAAAACAGCGGCTCCCGCAGGGGAATGAAACGCCCGTGCGGGAGCCTGCGAGGGTCATTTGGTGAAGTCCAGCTTATAGGAGGAACGCGCGCCGTCGTCCTCCAGCACGATGAATGCGTCGTAGGTCTTGCCGGTTTTCTCGGAGTAGATACCGCTGGCGTAGGCGCGTCCCTGCGTCAGGAGCGAGGAAGCCATCTTCTTTGTCAGGCTGATCTTCTTGGTGGCAAGGAAGCGGTTGTCCCGCCACAGCCCGAACTTGCAGCTCCGTCTCTCGCAGAAATAGCCGTTTTTGCTCTCCGTGACCTCTGCGCCGCAGCGGGGGCATTTGCCCACAACGGGTCTGCCGGAGGGGAACAGCACCCCCGCGCCGTCCACAGGCGCAGCGTCCCGAACAAGACCGGAAACCATTTTCTGAATGCCGGCGAGGAACTCGTCCGCGCCCAGCCCGCCGCACTCGATCTCCTTGAGGCGGTGCTCCCATTCGGCGGTCAACAGCGGGGACTGGAGCTGTTCGGGCAGCACGGTAATGAGGGAAACGCCCGCTTCGGTGGGAACGAGGCGTACAGATTTCTTCGCCTTTTTGCGCTCCGCAAAGCCCGTGGCCACCAGTTTTTCAATGACCGCTGCCCTTGTCGCGGGGGTTCCCAGCCCGCGCCGCTCCGCATCCTCCGGCATATCCTCCTTGCCCGCCGTCTCCATAGCCGACAGAAGCGTATCCTCAGTGAATTGTTTGGGCGGGGTCGTTCTGCCCTCTTTGACCGCGCAGGAGGAAACGGAAAGCATCTGTCCCTCGGAAAGCTCCGGGAGGGTGCTGTCCTGCTTGCCCTTTTCCGTGTATGCCCTCCAACCCATATTAAGGATTGTTTTCCCCTTGGCGGCAAAGGCATTTCCACCGCAGTCCAGCCTTGCCTCGGTCTCCAGATAGACGAAGGGTGCGCTGACCGCCATAAGCACCTGACGGGCGGTAAGGCGCAGGATTTCCCGTTCGCCTGCGAGCAAGGTTTCCAAATCCGTTTCGCCCGCCGCCATAGTGGGAACGACGGCGTGGTGGTCGCTGACCTTTTTGCTGCTGCAAACCTGTGCCGAATAAATGGCAGTAGGCGGCTCCGTGCCGCAGATACCGGCGCAGCACAGCGCCAGCGCGTTTACGCTGCTCTCCATATCGTCGGTGAGATAGCGGCTGTCGGTGCGGGGGTAGGTGCAGAGCTTCTTTTCGTAGAGGCTTTGCAGATAATCCAGCGTCTGCTGCGCCGTGTACCCAAGCAAGCGGTTCGCATCCCGCTGGAGCGTGGTCAGGTCATAGAGCGCCGGGGCCTTTTCAGTTTTTTCCTTTCGTTCCACGTTTGTGACGGTCGCCGTGTCATTATTGCATTTCTTCGCCTGCGCTTCGGCTTCCGCCCTGACCTCATATTTTTCGCCCACGGCGGAAAAGGTATCGAAAATAAGATTGACCGTGTAAAAAGTCTCCGGCTGAAAGGCGCTTATTTCCGCCTCCCGCTGCACCAGCAGCGCAAGCGTAGGCGATACCACGCGCCCCACGTTCAGGGTGCGATGATACATCACGGAAAACAGGCGGGTGGCGTTGATGCCCACCAGCCAGTCCGCCTTGCTGCGGCAGAGGGCGGAGGCGTAGAGGTTGTCGTACTCCGCGCCGTCGCGGAGATTGTCAAAGCCATCGAGGATCGCCGCATCCTCCATGGAGGAGATCCAGAGCCGCTTCACGCGCTTGCGGCAGTTGTTGAGATTATACGCCGTGCGGAAGATCAGCTCGCCCTCGCGCCCGGCGTCGCAGGCGTTGACCACTTCATATACATCGTCCCGGTGCATGAGGGCGCGCAGGGTGTTCATCTGCTTCTGCTTGTCCCGCGCCACGGTGTACTGCCAGCTTTCCGGCAGAATGGGCAAGTCCTCCCTTCGCCATTTGCCGTACTTTTCATCGTAGGCGTCCGCATCCGAAAGCTCCGCAAGGTGTCCGAAGCACCAGGAGACGAGGTAGCCGCCGCCCGAAAGGAAGCCGTCCCCGCGCCTGCCTGCGCCAAGAACGGCGGCAATGCTCCTTGCCACGGAGGGCTTTTCACACACAACAAGCCGGTAACAGGTCGCATTCATCATTGGTTTTTGTCCTCCTCACTGTCAGCAGTGTTTTCATCTTCAAACTCGTAATCCTCATCTTCCTCGTCATCGCCGTAGTCGTAATCGTCCAGGTCGTCCGCCCCACGGGTGTCGGCCTTGGGCTTGCGGAGCTTGAACCAGTACAGCGCACCGCCGCCGCCCAGCAGGAGCAGGAGGACGACCACAACAAGCCCCGCACCGCCGGACTTCTTTTCGGGCGCGGTCTCCGCAGGCTCGGCGGGCTGTGGCGTGGGTTCCGTCACTTCCTTGCCCGTGCACTCGCTCATATTGGTTCTGCACACCTTGCAGCCCGTGTTGATTTTGCCAACGGCGCATTTGTCCGTGCAGGTGCAGGCAGGGACGATGCTCTCGCCGTCCTTGGTCAGAGCCAGCAGGTCGGCCTCGTCCACAAGATTCAGGAAATGGACGTTCTCATTGCCCTTATCGTCCCGGTCGATGATGAGATAAAAGGTATTGCCGCCCTTGGTCGTCACGGTGATGAACTGCTTGCCTGCGCCGAAAGCGGAGCCGATATCGTCCATGAGCGTCAGGTTGCCGTCCGGGGTCAGGGGCGCGGAGCCTCCGGCAGCGGCGTAATATTGCAGCAGTATCTCCAGCAGTCCCGCAGTATCCGTGTCGTTCTCACCGCCTCCCGCAGAGGTGTTGAGAACCTCAAGGTATTTGCCGTATACATAGCCGGTCTGCTCCGGCACGACCACCTTGTACCAGCCGTTGCTTTCCTCCAGCACCTTCACCTCCGCGCCGTTGAGCAGACGCCCGATCACGGTGTAATCCGTGCCGGGGCCGGTGCGCAGGTTCAAATAGGTGCGGACGTTGACCACCTTTCCGGCCTGCTCCCGTTTGGCGGGAAGCGTCCGGCTCCGATCCCCGATGGTCACGGTATGGCTTCCGTCCGCATTTTCGGTCACAAGCACGGTCAGGGTCTGTCCGTTTGGGGTCTGCTCACCGGTATTCGTATTCTCCGGCTGTGTAGTTGCAGTTGGGGTTTCCATGGTCGGGTCGCCCATTGTCGAATCGACCATATCGCCGCCTGCATAGGCCGTAACGGAAAAGACCGTCATGCAGAGCACGACGGCCATTATCACGGCAAAGAAACTCCATTTATTCTTCATCCACAAATTCCTCCGTTTTTCTGTATTCGTCGGGCAGCGCCGCCGTGGGACGCTTTTCCAGCATCGCCATCAGCGCCGCCAGCTGCTCGATGGTCAGCCCGTTCTCGCGGACGATGCCCACAATATCCGTGTTTTCCAGCTTCAGAATCTGCTCGTCCAGGGCTTTGAGCCGTGCGGTCAGCGATGTGAGCTTTTCCGCCAGCTTCTCGCGCTCCTGACGCAGCTTTTCAAGTCGCGGGTTCATAACATCCTCCTTTTTTGCGTTGATATGGTTGTTGTTAAGGTAATCTGCCAAACTGGAGAAAATGGCTTCGCCAGTAGCTTGTGTCGATGGAAGCGTAGTGAATGGGGTCGCCGCAGTGGAGCATCCTGTTATTGCCCACATAGATGCCCACATGGGACGCGCCTGCGGTGTCGTAGGTCTTTTCAAAGAAAATAAGGTCGCCCGGACGGGCGCTTTCCGGGGAGACGTAGGCGCACATGCCCCGCAGACCCTCCGCGCCCAGCCTGCCGAAGTTCCAATGCTGGCCGCAGTGGTTGTAGACATACGAAACGAAGCCGGAGCAGTCGAAGGAGGTGTCCGGCGTGCTGCCGCCCCAGATATAGGGGTAGCCCAGATACTTCTCCGCTTCCTTGATGATGGCGGCGAACTGTTCATCCGCCAGCGCCTCCGGGGGTATCTCGTACTTCTCATACTGGGTATAGTAGTAGCGGTTCACATACGGGGAGCCGGGGAACAGGTCGGGGCGGTTGCCCAGCACGCTCATATACACGGCGTACATGGAGAGCTGATCGTGGGACATGATATGCACCGGCACATGGGAGAGGTTGAAATTTTCCAGCTCCACATGGCAGATATACCAGGTGTAGGGAACCTCCGCCTCGTACTCGTAGCTTTGCAGATTGCCGTTTTCGTCGGTGTAATAGCCGATATGCGTTTCGGTGCGGTATCTGGTTTCCGTGGTGACGGTTTCCGTTAAGATATACTGCTTTTCAAACAGCGTCTCCAGAATCCCGCCTATTTCGTCAATCGTCCATTCTCCGCCCTTGAGGGCGGTAATCATGGAAATGAGCACATAGGGGTCGTGCTCAATCTCGTCCAGGTCGAAGTGGTACTCGTCGTAATCGTGGGTGCTTTCGTAGCTGTTCAGGTATTCCCGCAGCTCGTCCTCCATGGCGCAGTAGGCGGCTTCCGCCGCCAGCATATCCGCATCCTCCAGCGGATAGGTGGAGGCCGCAATGCCGGACACCCCGCCCTGAAACAGCGTGGAGCAGGAGGAAATGCAGGTCATGAGCAGCAGTATCGCGGCGGCGATACCGCCCGCGATGAGGAAGCCCTTCTTGTGCCGGACAAAAAAGCTGCCGGCCTTTTTGCTCCCCTCGGCGGCGCGCTTTGCCGCCTTCGCGGTGGTCTCGGACGCTTTGACGGTATTCCTCGCGCCGTTCCCCGCTTTTGCGGCGGCGTATTCCTTTTTAATGGCCTGCTTCTGCCGCCAACGGGAATAGGGGTTGGAAGCCCCGCCGTATTCCTGCTCGTACTGTTTGTTCAGCGCCTTGAGATTGGCTTTGTCTGCGGCGGCTTCCGCCTTGTCCGCTTTGCGGTAGGGCTTTTCCGCATGGGAGCGGTGCGCCGATTCCGCAATGCGCCAGGTGCGCTCCGCCGTCTCGGTCAGGGTGTTCGCCGCCTCCGTGCCGGGGTTGTCGTCGCCCTCCTCCCGGAGCTTGCGGTGGACTGCGCTGCGGACGGTATCCAGCGGCGCTTTCCTTGCGGCGTGCGCCAGCTTGGAGGGCGGACGCTTTTTGTCCGCCTCCTCAAAGAAAAGGCGGGTTATGACCTTGCCGCTCTCACTGTCCACAACGCGCTTTTTGACCTTAACGGTTTTCTTGGGAATTTTCGCTTCGGCCTTTTCCAGCTTAACCGCCGCCCTGTCCGCCTTGCGGACAGCTCGTTCCAGCTCCGGCAGGGCGCGTTCTTCCTCGGTGAAAATCAGCCTTGGCGAGCGTTTTGCCATATTCATCACCTCCTGATGGGACTGCTGATGGGTTAAAAGCGTTATTCAAACAGAATTTCATCCGTTCTCTCCAGAAAATGCCGCTTGCCCGCCGGGGTGATGAGGGTATAGTGTCCCAGCTTGCCGCGCTCGGTGTAGAAGTCCCTCACCAGAAACAGATCGGCGCTCTTTTTGACCGCACGGGGAAAGAGCTTGCGGTTCTTGTCCCGGAACAGATACTTCTTTTCCTCCAGATACCGGGTAAACTGCTTTTCGGGAACGCCCAGCTCCTTGGCGGTGGTGCGGATATTGGTGCAGTCCGCAGGGTCAACAAAGGCGTCGTAATACTCCGCTTTGGGGAGGGCAAGCCGGAGACGGCGGGTCAGCTCCCGGTTTCGGGCGTTTTCGCTGCGCAGGCGGTTCAGGTACTCCGGCACGGCCTCGGGGTGCGCCTCCAGCGCATCCAACAGGCTGTCCGTCATATACGCGCCGTGCTTGCGGATGGAGGGCAGCACCTCGGCCGTCACCCAGCGCTTGAACTTCTTTGCGCGCTCCAGCTTGCTGGAGAGGATGAGACTGTAAAGGCCGGATGCGCTAATAAAGATAGGTTTCTGACCTCTGCCGATGGGGTCACGAATCGTTACCCCATCCAATTTATCCTCAACATCAACATGGTCGAGCAAGGCTTTTCGGTGGTTTCTGTAACCAAGGCTGGAAGCCACGTCTTTACCGACAAACCACGGGTCGCCGTCGATTAGGATGCTGCGTACAGCTCCGAACTCCGGGTTTTCAAAGATCATCAGGTCGCTATTCATATTCGCACATCCTTTCTCGTTTCTATTCTGACTGCACCTGCTCCGAGAGCTTGGTCGTGATGATTTTGTACAGCTCCGTATCCTTGGGGAAGCGGTCTACGAAGGGCAGGATCACGCTGCCGTAGAACAAAAGCCCCTCGCCCTCGGCGGATTGGGTCACATACGAGAGCTGGTGGGGCGAGATGTTGAGCTGCTTTGCAAGAATCTGCCGGTCGCCGGAAGCCTGGTTGAGCATATACACATAGTCGGAGTTTTCAAAGATGTTCTCCACCTCGCGGGAGGAGAGCAGGTCTTTGACGTTCTGGGTGATGCCCGTGGGAACGCCGCCCCATTTGCGGAATCGCTTCCATATCTCCACCGTATACGCGGCGGTCTGCTCCTCCTTCAAAAGAAGGTGCATTTCGTCGATATAGTAGCGGGTGGACTTGCGCTGTTCCCGGTTAATTGTGACGCGGTTCCACACCGCGTCCTGCACCACCAGCATCCCGATCTTCTTTAACTGCTTGCCCAACTCCTTGATATCGAAGCTGACCACGCGGTTTTCGATATTCACGTTGCTGCGGTGGTTGAACACGTTGAGTGAGCCGGTGACGTAGATTTCCAGCGCCGTGGCGATATACTGCGCTTCCTTTTCGTCCTGCCTGCGAAGCTCGTTGTACAAGTCCTCCAAAATCGGCATCTTCTCCGGGCGTGGGTCGCTCAGGTACTCCCGGTAAACAGAGCGCACACAGCGGTCGATGATGGTCTTTTCCACCGGCATGAGGCCGTCCTTGCCGCCGACGATCAGCTCGCAGAGGGAGAGGATGAAGTCGGATTTCAGGCTCAGCGGGTTCTCATCGTCCGAATAGTTGAGGTTCAGGTCCATGGGGTTGATGTAATGCGGGCTTGTGGGGGAGATTTTAATGACCTGTCCGTGCAGACGCTCCACCAGCGGTCCGTACTCGGCTTCGGGGTCACAGATGATGATGTCGTCGTCGGTGACGAGGAACACGTTGGCGATCTCCCGCTTTGCGGCAAAGCTCTTGCCGCTGCCGG
>ERZ837910.4379-NODE-4379-length-13882-cov-3.258263_pt1 | contig 13882 bp, 9 predicted proteins | sample MGYA00519940_ERZ837910 | MGnify/ENA primary metagenome ERZ837910 (study PRJEB31850, sample SAMEA3708825) | human gut metagenome | biome: human gut; feature: human-associated habitat; material: faeces | place: China | collected 2014 ... | reverse complement strand
GCTTCACCGACGGCGAAACGCTCGTGCCGATGGTCTCCTCCATGGACCACAAGCGTGCGCTCGACGGCGACAAAGGCCCCAACACCGGCGGCATGGGGGCCTACAGCCCTGCGCCCATCCTGCCCGACGACCAGCTGGAAGCCATGGCCGAAGCCACCGTGCGGCCCATTCTGCGCACGCTGGCCAAGGACGGCCATCCCTTTGTGGGCGTGCTCTACGCGGGCCTCATGCTCACAGCCCAGGGCCCCAAGGTGCTGGAATACAACGTGCGCTTCGGCGACCCGGAATGCCAGCCCCTGCTTATGCGCCTCACGGGCGACCTGCCCGCCATCATGCTGGGCGCCGTGCGCGGCCGCCTGAATCCAGCCGCCCTGGGGCAGAAGCCGCAGACCGCTCTGGGCGTGGTGCTCACAGCCAAGGGCTACCCCGGAGCCTACCCCAAGGGTCTGCCCATCACAGGCATAGCAGAGGCCGAAGCCCTGCCCCAGGTCAAGGTGTTCCACAGCGGCACCAGCCTCAAGGAAGGGCAACTCCTCTCCACCGGCGGCCGCGTGCTCTGCGTCACGGCCCTGGGCGACGATCTGGCCCAGGCCCAAAAAGCCGCCTACGCCGCCGTGGAGCGCATCCATATGCCCGACAGCTTCTGCCGCAGGGATATCGGCGATAAGGGCCTGCGTCGGCTGGGATAAAGAGATCTTTTTTGTGGGGGCAGGGGGGATGGCTTCTTTGCAGAAAGCGCTTTTCGGCAGTAACTATATGTCGCTATGGGGATAAAGCAGATGCCGCAAGTAGTTATTTTTATGGGTTCAAAGTCGGATGAAGAAAAAGTCGCCCCCTGTGTGGACGTGTTGCGCGGGCTGGGCGTAAGCTGCGCCATCACCGTCAGTTCGGCCCACCGCACTCCGGACCGCACGGTGGAGCTGGTGCGCCGCTATGAGGCCGAAGGCGCGCAGGTCTTTATCTGCGCGGCGGGCATGGCCGCGCATCTGGCTGGGGCCGTAGCCGCCCGCACCGTGCGCCCGGTCATCGGCATCCCCATTGGGGGCGCGACCTTGGCAGGCATGGATGCTCTTTTCTCCACCGTGCAGATGCCTCCCGGCTTTCCCGTGGCCACCGTGGCCCTGGACAAGGCCGGCGCGCGCAACGCCGCGTGGCTGGCCGCGCAGATCCTGGCCCTCAACGACCCGGCTCTGGCAGCAGGAATTGCAGCCGCCCGCGAAAAGATGTGCGCGGATGTGGCCGCTGCGGGCGAAGAAATCAACCGCAAATACGCCTGAACGCGAAGGGCGCAAGTCTGCCCCCAGTGCCCTGTGGGCCCAGATCTGGCTTTGATGCCGAGATGGCGCCACGTTTGTACAACCCTGTGGGCCTGAAGCAACTTCAACATGAAATTGCCCCAGGGCCACAGGGTTGTGTCGCGTCCGGCACGCAGGTGTAGACGCAATTTTTTTTGCGCCGGCAAACACCGAAGCGAACGGAGTACCATCTTTGAGAATATCTATTCTCAGAGTTGCAAGGCCGTCAGGGCAGGCGCAGAGCAGGAGCCGCATGGCGGATAAAGCTGCCGTCCTCCAGTTCCTGGTAGGCCTGCCGCAATTCCGCTTCTGTATTCATGACAATAGGGCCACCCCAGGCCACAGGCTCGTGCAGGGGCGCGCCGGAAACCAGCACCAGGCGTGCGCCCTCTGGGCCACCGGTAAAGGCCGCCGTATCGCCCCCACCCAGCAGATAGGCGTGGCGGGCCAGCAAAGGCGTGCCCGCAGGGACCAAGTTCGCCTCGCCCTCCATAAAATAGGCAAACAGCGTATCTTCCGGCGGGGCAGCTACGCTCCAGGTTTTGCCAGGCCTGAGGGTCACGTCCAGAAAGCGCACGGCCACATATGCGCCCCTGGCCGCGCCGTCCACCTCGTTATATCTGCCGGCCACCACGGCCACGCGGGCGGCATCCTCCTCCAGCACGGGCACCTGGTCGGCGGTGATGTCCCGGTATTGGGGGGGCGCCATTTTGTCCCTGCGGGGCAGGTTGACCCAAAGCTGCAGGCCCAGCATGCGTTCTGATGCGCGGGGCATTTCTTCGTGCAGTATGCCGCTGCCGGCGGTCATCCACTGGCAGCCGCCGTCCCTGATGCTTCCGGCATTGCCCAGGCTGTCCTTGTGGTCGATCCTGCCGGCTGCAAGGTAGGTAAAGGTCTCAATGCCCCGGTGGGGGTGCAGGGGAAAGCCCCTGATGTAGTCCTGCGGGTCGCGGGAGTCAAAGGCGTCCAGCATGAGGAAAGGGTCAAACCGCGCCACCGTAGGGTCGCCCAGCACGCGGACCAGCCGCACGCCCGCGCCGTCTGTGGTCCGGCGGCCGGTAACATCGTCTGTAACTGTTCTGTAGTACATACAACACCTGCAACGGCTCACGGCCGTCCTTTTATCGTTAGAGCAAAGTATCTTTGAGAATAAGCATTCTCAAAGTGTACGGCACGCTCATTCCACACTTACGCGTGCAACTATACAGCCCCGCTGTCTTTGTCGTAACTTCCTGCGTCATAACGGCTGCAGCTACGCTTGCCTCCACGGCGGGCATCTGCGTACGCAGCTGCCGGTCTGAAGGGCGCACTGCGCGCAACGGCCTCTAGAGCATTTAACACTTGAAATGCTCGCTTACGGCAGGCAAAAGCCTGCCGTACGGCACATCATCCTGCTTTGATAATAACGCTTCTGCTGCTTCTGGCAATGGCGCAAGGGGCGGCCGACAACTTTCCTGCGTTTACTTTAAATTTCATTTTCGATAACATTAAAAAATTCTTCACAGCCGTACCTGTGTTGCTTTCCCTATTTTTTTTTCATGACAAGCCGATATGGGTACAGATGCAAGGTCTGCGCCGCATGGTCCGCGCGCGGAGCGGTGACCGCACCGCTTGCGCACAGAGGCGCAGCGCGGAGTCGCCCGGTCCGGCGCGACCGTATTTTTATTTTCTCTATCCTGCTCCCCATATTTTCGGTAGGGCAGGCCAAATGCAGGTGTGGCATGAGCATACGTCTACGCATTATTCTAGGTTTTCTTCTTACCACTGTAGTTCTGGCCGCGGGCATCATGATCAACGCCGCTTTTTCGCTGCGGCAGGAGGCTGAATCCTCTTACCAGACTGCAGCCCAACGCCAGCTCCGCCTTATGGCCGTCTATGTGACGAGTTTTCTGCAGACGGCCGAAAGAAATGCCGCCCTTCTGGCCCAGGACCAAGATGTGGCCAGTGCGGGCGATGCCTTCCCCACCTACAAAAATGTCGCCGTCAAGTCCCTGTTCCGCCACGCGGACCTTTCCTGGACAGCGCGCCGCGTGCTGGAGAAGTTTACGCGGCTGGACAAGGGCTATGCGGACTATGCCGAAGTCTACGCCGGGTACCTGGACGGCAACTACGCCTCCTCCATTGACAATGCGGAGGTGGCCCCCGGCTTTGACATGACCAAACGGCCCTGGTACGTGGCCCGCAAAGCCTCGCCGGACGTGTACGGCATTTCGGAAAGCTACCGCTCCTATACCGGCGAAATGGTTTTTGCCGTCACCCACAAGATGTTTGACGCGGACGGCAACTTTACCGGCGTACTCGGCGTGGACGTGTCCCTGGCCGGGCTTTCCGCCCGCTTCAAAGAGCTGAACTTCGGCCAGACCGGCTACTTCATGCTTATTGAACATACGGGGCGCATCCTTTCGGACCCCAAGCACCCCGACGCCGCAGGCAACATCATTGGTCAGGACATCAAAGACCCCGGCCTGGAGGCCCTGCAGCAAGCCAAGGACGGCATGGTGGCCGTGAGCGTGGGGGGCATCCCCATGCTGGCCACGCTGCGCACCACGGAATACGGCTGGAAAATCGCGGCGCTGCAGGCCAAGGACGAAATTTTCGCCGCCACCTACAGGGATATCCGCAATATGGGGCTGATCAGCGCGGCCATCACCATCCTGGCCCTGGGGCTCTCCCTGCTGATCGTCCGCTCCATCAACCGGCCGCTGGACAGGCTGGTAGGCATGGCCCACCAGGTGGCCGGCGGCGATCTGAGCGTACAACTGGACGGCGCGGGCTTTTACGGCGAACTGGCCGCCCTGCGTCAGGCCCTGGCCGAAATGGTGCAGAACCTGAAAAACATGCTGCAAACGGCGGAACAAAAAAGCGGCGAGGCCGAGGAACAGACCCGTCTGGCCAAAGCTGCCACAGAAGAGGCGGAACAGGCCCGCCAGGCCGCAGAACGGGCCAGGCGCGACGGCATGCTGACCGCCGCAGGCCATCTGGAAGAGGTGGTGGCCGTTATTTCCGCTGCGGCGCAGCAGCTGGCCACACGCATTGAGCAATCCGACACGGCCACCGGGGCCTCTGCCCAGCGCCTGGCCGAAGCCGCCACAGCCATGAACGAAATGAACGCTACTGTGCAGGAAGTGGCCAAAAACGCCTCCGACGCCTCGCAGGTTTCGGCCGAGGCCAGAGCCAGGGCCGCATCAGGCGCGGATATCGTGGGGCAGGCCCTAAGCAGCATCGATCAGGTGCAGGCCGTTTCACTGGAACTCAAAGAGGACATGACCCGCCTGGACGCCCACGCCCAGTCCATCAGCAGGATTATGGGCGTCATCTCGGACATTGCGGACCAGACCAACCTGCTGGCCCTCAATGCCGCCATTGAGGCCGCCCGTGCGGGCGAGGCCGGGCGCGGCTTTGCCGTGGTGGCCGACGAAGTGCGCAAACTGGCCGAAAAAACCATGACCGCCACCAAGGATGTGGGCAGCGCTATCCAGGCCATCCAAGAAAGCGCCGACAAAAGCGTGGTCGGCATGGACAATGCCCTCAAAGAAGTGCAGACCGCCACCGGCTTTGCCAGCCAGTCCGGCGAGGCCCTGCAGCAGATCGTCAGCCATGTGGAGGCCGCGGCAGACCAGGTGCGCGCCATTGCCGCCGCCAGCGAAGAACAGTCCTCCGCCAGTGAAGAGATCAACCAGTCCATTGTCCAGGTCAACGCCATTGCCGCCCAGACCACTGAAGCCATGCACCAGGCCGCTGCAGCCGTAACCCACCTCACGGAACAGGCCCAGCGTCTGCAGGAACTTATCAACGAAATGCAGCAAAGCTGAACGGCGGGCGCGGGACACAACAACGCCCGAGGGCGCGGGGCCGTCCCGCGCTCTTTGCAACTGCGCGCCGAGGCGCTACACTGCCCGCAGGAGAACACGCATAATGAAGCAGACCTACGCCGCCCGGCGCGAAAACCTGCGCCGGGCCATGCGGGCCCGCGGCCTGGACGCCCTGTTGGTGAGCCACGCCGCCAACCGCTACTATCTTTCGGGTTTTGAGCTGCACGACCCCCAGTGCAATGAAAGCGCCGGCCGTCTGGTCATCACCGCCGACGGACGGGACTGGCTGGCCACCGACGCCCGTTATGCCGACGCCGCCGCCCGGCTCTGGGACGCGGAAAGCATCTTCATTTACGGTGGCGACGGCGTGGAGGATCTCTACGCCCTGTTGCGCCGCTGCGGCGGCCGCGTCGGGCTGGAGGCCAGCAGCGTAAGCCTGGCCTTTGTCCGCGCCCTGAGCCAGACCGGTCCGGGCCTCTGCCTGGAGGCCGCCGACGGCTTGGTGGAAGACCTGCGCCTGATTAAAGACGCCGACGAAATCGCCGCCCTGGAAAAATCTTTTGCCCTCAATCACAAAATGCTGCACTGGGTGGCGGGCGAACTGACCCCAGTCCGCAGCGAAAGCGATCTGAGCTGGGCCATTGAGCGCTTTTTTCGCGAAAACGGCGCTTCGGAGCTGGCTTTCGCCAATATCGTGGCCGTGGGCAAAAACGCGGCTCTGCCCCATGCCGTGCCCGGCACGGACCAGATTACGGAAAACTGCCCGGTGCTCATCGACGTGGGCTGCCGGGTGGACGCCTACTGCTCGGACCAGACCCGCACCTTCTGGGTGGGTGAAGCCCCCACGCCGGACTTCAGCCGCACTCTGGAGCTGACCCGCGCCGCGCAGGAGGCCGCCCTCAAAGCCATGCGCCCCGGCCTGCCCCTGGCCGAAGCCTACGCCCTGGCCCGCAACGTATTTGTGCAGGCGGGCGTGGCCCAGGCCTTCACCCACGGGCTTGGGCACGGGGTGGGCCTGGAAACCCACGAGGCCCCCAGCCTTTCCCCCAGGGCCAACGGCGTGCTCAAACCGGGCATGACCGTGACCGTGGAGCCGGGCCTCTACTACCCCCAGTGGGGCGGCGTGCGCTGGGAATACACGGTCCTGGTGGAAGAGGACGGGGTCAGGATCTTATAAATGTGGGAAGGAGCATTCGCAAAAGGCTGCTCCGTGCGGGAGCATGGTCACACCCCGTGCAGGCACGCCTTCTGCCCCTCCTGTGCTGGGCGCGCTCGTTCCGGCGCGTAAGCGCGCAAACAACTTGCGCCCCCACGGCGGACGGCACCGGACACAACAGCCAGGGCATTGCAATGTTGCAATGCCCTCGTTGCAACCAAAGGGCCTGATATGCAAAACCCCCCGGTTTCGCCAATACTGATTTTTCTTGTGGGCGCGCGGGCTTCGGGCAAGACCACCGTGGGCCGCGCCCTGGCCCGGCGGCTGGGGCTGCCCTTTGTGGATACGGACGCGGCCGTCACGTCCGCCGCAGGCAAAACCGTGGCGGCAATCGTGGCTGCCAAAGGCTGGCCCGCCTTTCGGCAACAAGAAAGCGCAGCTCTGCGCGCCACGGTGGCAAAATACCCGCAGGGCGCGGTCATCGCCACGGGCGGCGGCATGGTCCTGGCAGTTGAAAACCGCCGGTTTATGCGAGAGCGGGGCGTAGTTTTTTATCTGGAGGCCACAGCCCCTCTGCTGGTCGCACGGCTGACCAGCTCCCCCCTGGCCAGCCAGCGCCCCAGCCTCACCGGCAAGGGCGTGGCCGCCGAAATGAAACAAGTGCTGGCCCACCGCGCGCCCCTCTATCTGGAGGCGGCCCACCACCGCCTGGACGCCGCCCTGCCCCTGGAACACCTCTGCGAAGCGGCCGCAGCGCTCTTGCCTCCGGCGGCGGAATAGGCGCTTGCGCACGAGGCGTGCGCTGAAAAATGCCGGCGGCGGCTCAGGGGGCACAGCCCCCTGCGAACCCCTTTTTCTCCAGAAGTCGCTGCAAACCAAACTGAACCAGGCAAAAATATGTTGCCATGAGCGTTCGTTACGCCATCGGCGCAAAAAAGACTGTTTTTGCCCAAGCGGTACGACATTCTCCATTCAGGGGCTTCCCCGCAGACCGGCCCCTGCCGACGGCCCCGATCCCTTCCTGCTTGCGCTATTCCTACCTTGCGTCATTCCGGCCCTTGCGTCCCTTGGCGTGGGCCTTGCCTCCAGCCCCCACAGCCCAGCACAATAGCAATCTATTGAGCAAAGCCCCCTTGGACCGCCGAGCTTGCGAGGCGGGGCTGATGTCGTAATGGTTGGAAAAAATAAGATTTTTTTGATGCCGACAAGAAAGCGGAGAATTTTTGCGCGCAGCGGACTCACGTCCGTGAGCAGCAAAAAAACGCCGCTGACGCCGTCGGCGCAAAAAAGGCTGTTTTTGCTCAAGCGGTGCGATCATGCGTCGTCCTCTGCCCCGAACCGCCCCGTGCCATCCCCTCCCGGCGGATACGACAGACCTGTGCCGCTGCGCATCCCGCACGCACACTCCCGCGCCGCAGCCGCGCCTTGCCCTGGGCCGCGCTTGCGGCTATAACAGGCCCGCTTCGGCAAACTACACCGGCGCGGGCCGCGTGCCCCCGCACCGCAAGGAGACAGCATGTCGCTCAGCATCGGAATCGTTGGGCTGCCCAACGTGGGCAAATCCACCCTGTTCAACGCCCTGACCAAGGCGCAGAACGCCCAGGCCGCCAACTACCCTTTCTGCACCATTGAACCCAACAAGGCCACAGTGGCCGTGCCGGACGCGCGGGTGGACGCCCTCACCGCCAAGGCCCGCCCGCGTAAGACTATCTATGCCAGCGTGGACTTTATCGACATTGCCGGCCTGGTGCGCGGGGCCAGCAAGGGCGAAGGCCTGGGCAACCAGTTTCTGGGCAATATCCGCGAATGCGCGGCCATTGTGGAAGTGGTGCGCTGCTTTGAGGACGAAAACGTCACACACGTGGATGGCAGCGTAAGCCCCTTGCGCGATGTGGAAACCATTGAGCTGGAGCTGCTTTTGGCCGACGTGCAGAGCACGGAAAAACGCCTGGAAAAACTGCAGAAGATGGCCAAAGGCAGCAAGGAGGCCAAGGCGGCCGCCGAGCATATGCAGGTGCTGCTTGCCCACCTTAATGCGGGCAAGTCTGCGCGGGATTTCGCCCTGCCTGAACACGAGGCTTTTCTTGCGGCCTGGCGGGAATTGGGCCTGCTCACGGCCAAGCCCGTCATTTACTGCGCCAATGTGGACGAAGGGGCCGCCGCCGAGGGCAATGCCCTGGCCCGGCAGGTAGAGGACCTGGCCCGGACGCGCGGCGCGGGCTTTGCCCGCATCTGCGCCCGGCTGGAAGAGGAACTGCAGGGCCTGGACCCGGCGGAGCAGGCCGAAATGCTGGCCTCCTACGGTATTGAAAAAAGCGGCCTCGCCCGCATTATCCACACGGGCTATGCCACCCTGGGGCTGTGCAGTTATTTTACCGCCGGGCCGGACGAAGTGCGGGCCTGGACCATCCACAAAGGCTGGAAGGCTCCGCAGGCCGCGGGCGTCATCCACACGGATTTTGAGCGGGGCTTCATCCGGGCCGAAGTCATTGCTTACGACGACTATATGAGCCACGAAAGTGAGGCCGCCTGCCGCGCCGACGGCGTGCTGCGCGTGGAAGGCAAGGACTATGTGGTGCAGGACGGCGACGTCATGCACTTCCTGTTCAATGTTTAGCGCACGTACCCTTTAGAGCATTTAACACTTGAAATGCTCGCTTACTGCAGGCAAAAGCCTGCCTTCTCGCATTTCGTGGCAAGGATTTTCAAGAAAATCCTTGCAGAGCCGTTAGCTCATTTCATTCGCTAACTGCTTTAGAAAGGGGCTTGGCAGAGGGCGCGCAGGATAAAATCTCCGGCTGGCAACCGCCGCTGCAGCAAGGGGGGCTTTCGCCCCCCTTTTTGCATCCAGGCCCACGCTCCCGCCTTAGGCCCGCTTCATCTTTTCAATCAATTCCACCAGGCTGCGGGCTTGCTCACGCAGAGCGTCCAGCTCCTGGTTCACGGCCCGCATATCTGCGCTGGTGCTGGCGGCGATCTGATTCACGTCCGCGATGGAGCGGTTGATTTCTTCACTGGCCGACGACTGCTCTTCACTGGCCGTGGCAATGGCGCGCACTTCGTCGGCGGTCTGTTCCACCATGCCCACGATTTCGCCCAAAGCCTCGCCGGACTTGTTGGAAAAGTCCGTGGCTTCAGCAATATTTTTGACGGATTCGTCCACCTGGCCGATGCTTCGGCCGGTGCTTTCCTGAATGGCGTGGATGGCGTTGCCCACGTCCGTGGTAGAGGCCATGGTCTTTTCGGCCAGTTTGCGCACTTCGTCGGCCACCACGGCAAAGCCGCGTCCGGCGTCGCCGGCGCGGGCCGCCTCAATGGCCGCGTTGAGGGCCAGCAGATTGGTCTGGTCTGCAATATCTGAAATCACGCCCATGATCTGATTGATGGCCCTGGCATGATCGTCCAGATCAGTCATGCCCTCCTTGAGGGCCAGGGATTGCCGCTGCACTTCCTGAATGCTGGACACGGCCTTGGAAACCACTGTGGCGCCGGTTTCGGCCTTGTTTCTGGCCGCGTTGGAAATGTCCGCCGCGCCGCCGGCATTCTTGGCCACCTCCAGCACGGTGGAGTTCATTTCTTCCATAGCCGTGGCGGTTTCGGACAAACGCCCTGCGGCGTGGTCCAAGGCCCTGGCGGTATTTTCCACCTTGGTGGCCATATCGTTGATGGAAGCGTTGAGCTGCTCCACCACCCCTTCTATCTGGTCGGCGGCGCTGATCATGCCCTCGCGCTGGGCGCTTTCGGCCCTGGCTTGAGCCGTGCGGGCCTCGGCCATGGCCTGCTCGGCCTCTGTTCCTTTCCGGCGGGCCGCCTCAGCCTGCGCAGCGGCCTCAGCCACCAGTTTGCGCAGATTTGCCTCCATGCTGCGCAGCGAATCGGCCAGCAAGCCCATATCGTCGCGGCTGTGCACGTCCAGGTGCAAATCGCCCTTACCCTCGGCCACGTCTTGGGCATAACGGGTAATTTGGGCCACAGGCGCACCTACCATCCGCCCCAGCACGACAGAAATGGCCAACTGCAGCACCAGCAGGGCACAGCCCACCATGATGGCCTTCTGGATGGCGGTTTTTTCCAGACTGCGCAGCACGTCAATGGGCATGCCCACAAACCACATGCCCAGAATTTTGCCGTCCGCGGTCCGCACGGGCCAATAGGCCGATTGATAGCGCACGCCTGAAATAACGTTGCGCACCACGCTCACTTCGCCGCGCTCCAGCACGGCTTGCACCACGGCCGGAGCGTCCAGTTTGGTGCCGATAATCCTTTTATTGTCGCGCAGGATGGTGGTCATGACCCGCGTGTCGCCCTTGAAGATGGTCACGTCCACCCCGGCAAGGCGCTTGAGGTCATCCAGAAAAGCCGGAGTGGTGAGCTGCACGCCCACAGAAACCGTGCCCACCACGACCCCCTCGCGTCGTATGGGGCAGGAGGCGCGGAGCATGAAGGGGTTGATGGGGCCGGTAACCACGGCTGCTGCCGCTTCGCCGCGCATGGCCTTGGCCACGGTGCCCTGCTTGGCGATATTGTCGCCGAATTTGGCGGCGTGCCCGCGGGCAATGACTGTGCCCTGGGCGTCGGTCACGGACATGAAGTCCGAGCCCGCGGCGCGCATGAGCTCCTGCGCCAGGGCATACACGGCCGCGTGGTCCTTGGCGGCCACGGCGGCGGCAAAATCCGGATTGCGCGCAATAAGGTCGCCGCTGTGCAGGAAGCGCCCCGACGTAGCGGTGATGGCGGCGTCCACCACCTGCTGGCTGCGGGCCATGCCGTCCACCAGTTCGGCGTCAAAAGGTTTTTTCATATGATAAATGGCAACGACCAACACTACGGCGCAGCAGACGATCAAGGCAATAAACAATGAACCTACATACTTGTGCGTAAGCGTAAGGCGCATGACAAGTTCTCCTCCACGTCATGGTGTCGTATGCCACATAAGGGCCGTCAGGCTGCGCGGACGGCATCGCCAGCGTCGGGTATAACCCGGCGTTGCGCATGGTTCCCTGTCCAGAGGCGCATAGCCTCAGGCCTGACGCAACCGGCGGTGCGGGAATAGCCGCGCATACGTGCTTGCCTGACCGCCCCCCTGCCAAGGAGCCGTCAGACGCTTTTAGTAGCCTTTTAACCTATATCGACCAGAGATATAAAAAGTTAAGGGGACGTATAGCGAACGTTATAACTGCTGTCAAAAGCCAAAAGCGGATTTGGCGTCAGTTCGCAATAAAAGATTTATTTCACATTTGTGGCCATGGCCTTGCAATTTTGCAATGTCCTGGCGATTGCGTAAGCAAGACGCTCGCCGTGGAGGCGCAAGCGCAGCTGTAGCCATTGCGAAGCAGGGGTTGCCCCGTTACGGCGAAAAAGTTACGGGCTAAGACAGCAGCGCTAGTTACGGATACAGACAGCAACGCTATGTAGTTGCACGGGTAAGCGCTGAAATGAGCGTGCCTAACCATTGAGAATACATATTCTCAACATGAATCTGTGTTATGGGCGCAAACGCAGAAACCGCTTGCAGACGGACAAAAAACTGGAGTGGAAGGAAGCATTGCCGTGCGCGGAAATGCCGGGATCAGCCCAGCTTGGCGCGGACCTGACGGCAGAGTCCCATGAGGGCGTCGTATTCGTGCCGCCGCAGCCCGGCCCGACTGAACAGCCGGCGCCAGGGCAGCAGGAAGTAGTCCGGATTGTCCCCGTGCAGATAGTCCAGGCGCAGAAGCATATCCTTGAGTGCAGCCATGAGGCGCTCCTGTTCGGCGGCTGTGGCCGCCCGGCCGCCGGGCACGGGGTCTGGAGGCCGGCTTTGCGGGGACGCGAGAGCGGCATCCGGCGCGGCAGCCGTGGCGTCTTCGCTTGCGGGAGAGGGGGCGGCGCCCCCCGCGTGGCGCAGGGCCCGCACGGCGTTGGCGCATTCGTAGGTCAGCAGCAGTACAGCCTGGGCCAGATTGAGGGAGCGGGCCGCCGGATCGGTGGGGATGGTGACCAGTTGCTGGCAGTGGGAGATTTCTGCATTGTTCAGGCCGCGGTCTTCGGGGCCGAAGACCAGGGCAACGCGCTCGCCGCGCGCCAGGGACGCCGCAACCAGTCTGCCGGCCTGCGGCGGCGAAAGCAGGGCCCTGCGCCAGCCGCCCACCCGGGCGGTAGTGCCCAGCACCAGTGCGCAGGGGGCCACCGCCTCTTGCACAGAGGGGTGAACGCTCAGGCTGTCCAGCAGGGGGATGCCTTTAGGTGTGGCCAGGGGGATGGCCTTCTCTTTGTCCCAGCGTTCGGGATCCACCAAGCGCAGGGAGGAACAACCCATGTTGACGCAGGCCCGCGCCGCCATGCCGATGTTCTCGGGAAAGCGGGTCTTGACCAGGACTACGTCCAGACCTTGCAGCAGCATCATGCGCCTCAGCACAAAAAGTGAAAGGCCGCCAGCACCTGGGTGGCGCCTTCAGCCGGTTCCAGCAGCAGGGCAGGGGGCTGGGGCCAGATGTGATTGGCCGCCAGAGCCAGCATGGCCCCGCCGGCCCCGCACTTGCAAACAGTGCCCAGAAAACGGCCCATCATGGCCCCGAAGGCCGCGTCCAGGGCCTCGCCCAGGGGGCGTCCGCGGACGAGTTCCATAAGAAAGCAGCCCGTCCAGGCCCCGGCCAGCGCGCCGATAAGCGCCCCCAGGCCGAAAAACAGGGGCGCCAGCAAAATAGCCCCGGCGATGGCCCCGATCATGCCCGCAAAGGTACCCGAAGAGCTGGAGCCGTAGCGCCGGGCCTTAACGATCTGCAGGCCCATTTCAAGAGCCTCTCCGGCCAGGGCAATGCCCACCATGAGCACCCAGAACCAGACGTCCATGGACTGGGCCGCAGGGTGGATCAGCTTCCACAGGGCTACCAGCCCCAGCAGCAGCCAGTTGGCCGGCAGGCCAAAGATGTTGAGCAGCAGTACAAAGCCGAGCAGCGTGACAAACGCGCCCGCCAGGACTGATGCCAAAGGAAAAGGCAAGAAATCCATAAACCACCTGTGGGGCCGGTTGCGCCACGGAAACGGGCGTTATTTTTGCTCGCGCAGATCCTTGAGGCGCACGGCCTTGCCCTCGCTGCGCGGCAGGCTGTTGCTTTCCACCAGCTCCACCTTGGGCGTCACCAGTATTTCGTCGCGCAGGCGCGCGGTAATGGCCTTTTGCAGGTTGTGGAGCACGCGCATATCCTCCACAAAATATTCGTCCCGGATCTCTACCTGCACCCGCATGACGTCGCCGATGCCGTCGTTTTCCAGAATAATAAGGTAGCTCTGCCCCACCTCCGGGAAGGTCATGATGACTTGCTCCACCTGCAAGGGGTAGATGTTCACCCCCTTGATGATGAACATGTCGTCCGCCCGGCCCAGAATACGGTCAATGCGGCGGTGCTTGCGGCCACAGGCGCAGAAGCCCGGCAAAAAGCGGGTCAGGTCGCGGGTACGGTAGCGCAGAATGGGCATGCCCTGACGGCACAGACAGGTCATGACCAGCTCGCCCACCTCGCCATCGGGCAGGGCTGCGCCCGTCTCCGGGTCCACAATTTCGGGGATGTAGGCGTCCTCCCAGATGTGCAGGCCATTTTGTTCCAGACACTCGAAGCCCACGCCCGGGCCGTTCATTT
>ERZ837910.4369-NODE-4369-length-13919-cov-8.931549_pt1 | contig 13919 bp, 10 predicted proteins | sample MGYA00519940_ERZ837910 | MGnify/ENA primary metagenome ERZ837910 (study PRJEB31850, sample SAMEA3708825) | human gut metagenome | biome: human gut; feature: human-associated habitat; material: faeces | place: China | collected 2014 ... | reverse complement strand
AGCAAATTCAGGAAGAAGTTCTGGACAACGCCGTGGTGGAGGTTATCATCAAACTAGTCAGCAATCCAAAGTTTGCCGCCATGATGCAGGAGAAGATCAATAGCAAAGTGGACACCACTGCCATTGAACAGGAAATTACTGCCGCTGAAAAGCAGTTGCGGCAGTATTACTCCGTCAAATCCAAAATCATGGAGGAGATTGACACACTTGATCCGGATGACCGCCACTACATCATCCGCAAATCTGACCTTGACGAGCGGCTTTACAAGATGTACGATAAAATCGAGGAAGCCGAAAACAATCTGATGGATGCCCGTGCAAAGAAGCAGGCTATCGAAGCGGATAAAATTACCGGCGACAACATTTACAAGGTTCTCGTCTGCTTTGAAAAGCTTTACAATGTTATGAATCCCCTTGAACGCAAAAAGCTGATGGAGCATCTGATCTCTGAAATTCAGATCTACCCAGAGCGTCAGCCCAACGGTCAGTGGCTCAAATCCATCAAATTCAGACTGCCCATCGTTGAAAACAATATTGATTTGTGTTTGGACAATGAAAGTCATACCGAATGCGTAATTGCGCTTTCCAAGGGCGAGATCGACTCCTGAAAGGGATGCACTGAAATACTTTAAGATGATTTAAACCCAAAGCACAGCTCGTTGGAGCATTATGTTCTCTGCGAGCCGGTGGTTTTCCCTCGCTCAAGCTACTCAATAACAAAAAACGGTCGGAGTTACTCGTCAGGCAACTCCGACCGTTTTGTTTCTCTTCTTATTCCTCTTCGTCCCTGGCCCAGTGATAGGCGCAGCGGACAGCCTTATTCCAGCCCTTGATGCGCTTGGTGCGTTCCTCTTCCGAGATGGCCGGGCGGAACACGCGGTCCACCGACCAGTTGCGGGTGATGTCCTCGGCGGACTGCCAGTAGCCTACGGCGAGGCCGGCCAGATAGGCCGCGCCCAGCGCCGTCGTTTCCACGCAGCGGGGGCGCTTGACTTCGAGGTCACTGATGTCGGCCATGGTCTGCATGAGGTAGTTGTTGGCCGACGCGCCGCCGTCCACCCGGAGAGACTTCATGACGATGCCGGAGTCCGCCGCCATGGCGCGGAGGACGTCGTTGACCTGATAGCAGATGCTGTCCAGCGTGGCGCGGATGATGTGGTACTTGTTGCAGCCCCGAGTGAGGCCCACGATGGTGCCGCGGGCGTACTGGTCCCAGTGGGGCGCGCCGAGGCCGGTGAAGGCCGGCACGACGTAACAGCCGTTGGTGTCCTTGACCTTCTGGGCCATATACTCGGAGTCGCGGGCCTCTTCCAGTAGGCGCAGCTCATCGCGGAGCCACTGGATGGCCGCACCGGCCACGAAAATAGAGCCTTCCAGCGCATAATTCACCTTGCCGTCGGGGCCGCAGGCGATGGTGGTGACAAGGCCATTCTGAGAAGTGACCGGCGTCTCACCGGTGTTCATGAGCAAAAAGCCGCCGGTGCCGAAGGTGTTTTTCGCCTCGCCGGAGGCAAAGCAGGTCTGGCCGAAGAGGGCCGCCTGCTGGTCGCCTGCCGCACCGGCAATTTTTATCTCGCCGCCGAAGTGCATCGGGTCAGCGTACTCATAAAAACCGCTGGACGGCACCGGCTTCGGGAGCATACATTTCGGGATGTTCAGCTCCTGCAGGATCTCGTCATCCCACTCCAGCGTGTGAATGTTGAACATCATGGTGCGGCTGGCGTTGGTATAGTCGGTGACGTGCAGTTTTCCGCAGGTCAGCTTCCAGATGAGCCAGGTCTCCACGGTACCGAAGAGCAGTTCTCCCCGCTCGGCCCTTTCGCGGGCGCCGGGGATATGATCCAGTATCCACTTGAGCTTAGTGGCCGAGAAATAGGCGTCGATGATGAGGCCGGTCTTCTGCCGGAATTTCTCCGTCAGGCCCCGGGCTTTTAGCTCGTCGCAGTATTCGCTGGTGCGGCGGCACTGCCAGACGATGGCGTGGCAGATGGGTTCCCCGGTCTCCTTGTCCCAGACGATGGTGGTCTCCCGCTGGTTTGTGATGCCGATGGCTGCGATGTCCTCGGCCCGGGCGCCGACTTTGTTCATGGCCGAGAGGGCCACGCCCAGCTGGGTGGCCCAGATCTCATTGGCGTCGTGCTCCACCCAGCCAGGTCTCGGGTAATACTGGGCAAATTCCTTCTGCGCGACGCTGCAGATCTCACCCGCTTTGTTGAACAGGATACAGCGGTTCGAGGTGGTTCCGGCGTCCAGCGCCATGATGTACGACATAGGCTCTTTTCTCCTTTTCCTGCTCTGATTTTATAGTGTCAGAACGCCAGCGCGGGGCTCACTTCATTCCGCCGCTGGGTCTGGACGATACAATCCTTGTCCGGCACGACGCCCGCCGTACCGAGGGTGGAAAAGACGGTCTGCAGCGCCAGCATAGGGGTGTTGTTCTCCTGCGAGAGGTGACAGAGGGCAAACTTCTTGCAGCCCTCCTGGATGAGTTCCAGCAGCTTTGCCGCGCACTCGTCGTTGGAGAGGTGGCCCCGGACCGACTCGATGCGGGCGCGCAGATAGTAGGGGTACGGCCCGCTGCGGAGCATATGCAGGTCGTAGTTGCTCTCGAGGGCCACAAGGTCGCAGCCGGAGAGGGCTTCATGTACAGCAGGAGTCAGCACACCGAGGTCGGTGGCGATGGTCATGGTCTTCTCGTCGGGGGTGTGGATGCGGTAGCCCACACAGGGGACGTCGTGGCTGGTGGGAAAAGCTTTGACCCCGAAGACACCGATGTCCTCTTCCCTGCCCGGCGTCAGGGCTGTCATGTCGCAAGTGGCCGGGACAACGCCGTTTGCGTCCAGAAATTCCAGTGTTTCCTCTGCGCCGTACACTGGCAGCGGATATTTTTTCAGGAAGGTGGAAAGGCCCTTCACATGGTCGCTATGCTCATGGGTGACAAGAATGCCGTCGCAGTCGGAGATGTTCAGCTCCAGCTCCTTGAGGGCTGCGCCGGTGGTGCGGACGCCTTTGCCCATATCCACGATGAGATACCGCTCGCCACAGCGCACGACGCTGCTGTTACCGGAGGAACCGGAATAAAGAGAGATAAATTCAGACATGATAAACCTCAACAAATAAAACCCCTCCGTCTGCTGCACAGTCATAAAAACGCAGGGACCTGACGGACTGCCAATGCCTCCCCTCGACAGGTGAGGCGGCACGCCGCAGGCGTGACGGAGAGGTTTTTCTAATTACAGAGCCTGTTCCAGTGCAGCGGGCATCCGCTCCACCTTCTTGATGTCAGCACCGAGGCCGCGCAGCTTCTCCACGATATTCTCGTAGCCGCGCTCGATATGGCCGATCTCCTCGATCTCGCTGGTGCCGTCGGCCATCAGGGCCGCAACGACCATCGCTGCACCGGCGCGCAGGTCGGAAGCGCGGAGCGGAGCGGGAGAAAGCTTTTCCACGCCCTCGAACACGGCCACCTGACCGTCCACCTGAACATTCACGCCCATCTTGCGCAGCTCATCCACATAGCGGAAGCGGTTATCCCACACGCTCTCGGTGACGGTGGAAGTCCCCTTTGCCACGCTGAGCAGAACGCCCATCAGGGGCTGCATATCGGTGGGGAAGCCCGGGTGGGGCATGGTGTTGATCTTCAGCGGCAGGATATCGCCCTTGCGGGAGACGCGGACGGAATCATCGAATTCCTCCACATCCACACCGGCACGGCGGAGCTTTGCCGTGATGGGTTCCAGATGCTTGGGGGTGACATTTTTGATCAGAACGTCGCCGCCGGTGGCAGCAGCGGCAACCATGTAGCTGCCCGCCTCGATCTGGTCAGGGATGATGCTGTAAGTGCAGCCGTGCATCTTTTCCACGCCGCGCACCTTGATCACATCGGTGCCGGCACCGCGCACATCCGCGCCGCACATATTCAGGAAGTTTGCCAGATCAACGACATGGGGCTCCTTGGCGCAGTTTTCCAGAATGGTCTGGCCCTGTGCCATCACAGCGGAGAGCATACCGTTCATGGTAGCGCCCACACTGACCTTATCAAAGAAGATATGGGCACCGTTCAGTTCCTTGGCACGCACGGTGATCATGCCGTAGTCCACGCTGTCCTCTGCACCCAGCGCGCTGAACACCTTGAGGTGCTGGTCGATGGGGCGGGGGCCCAGATTGCAGCCGCCGGGCATGGCCACCTGTGCCTTGCCAAAGCGGGAGAGCAGTGCACCCAAGAAGTAGTAGCTGGCACGCATCTGGCGGGACAGATCGTCCGGGACGTTGGTGCAGTTCAGGTGGGTGGTGTCGATCTCGTAGGTATTGCGGTTCAGCATCTTGATGCCGGCACCCAGGGTGCTCAGGATCTTCAGGCTGACTGCCACATCACTGATGTCCGGCAGGTTTTCGATCACACAGACATCTGCCGCCAGAATGGTGGCAGGCAGAATGCCCACAGCCGCATTTTTTGCACCGGAAATGGTGACTTCGCCATGCAGGGGCTTGCCGCCCGTAATAACAAACTTTTCCAATTTTATAATCTCCTTGTCGCAGGCCCGCCAGCAGCAGGGCCACTCAGGGTTCTTACTTGATTTCTCCGCGCACCGCTGGGTACACACCCTCACGATACAACTATCTTATTATACACAACTTCGGGCAAAAAGCAAAGCCCCCTTTTCCCCTGCCGGATTATTTTCTGTTTTGCCCAGAATCTGCGGAAATATTCGATATTTTTGTTTCTTATTTCAAAAATTTTACAATCAGCGCCTCTTACCAGACGCAATCCTCGCTGCAGGTCTCCTTGATCCAGCCCAGCTGATAGGCCTTGACCAGCTGTTTCAGGTCATGCACCCGCTCCCGCAGGATCTCGCCCTCGTCCGTCTCTTCCACCAGAATGCGGTGGTTCTCCGTTTCCAGTATGTTCTTCTGCGACACGATGTCGATGTTTTCGTTCACGGCCTTTTCGGCACTGACAAAGGGCTGATGGGTCCGCAGGGACATGGTGCGGCTGGAGTACACCAGCGTGTACCCTGCAATGCCGGTCTTTTCATGGTAGGCGCGGCAGAACCCGCCGTCAATAACGACCAGACGGCCCCCGCCCTTGATGGGGCTCTCGCCGCTCTTCTCCCGCACCGGCACATGGCCGTTGACGATGTGGCTGGTGCCGGGCAGACCGAATTCCGCTAGGATGCGGCGGCAGGCGGCCTCTTCATTGTACCATGTATAATAGGGGTCCTTGACTTCCTCGTGGGTTGCGGGGTCGGCAATATACAGCCGCTCAAAGGTGGTCATGGCGCTGCGGCCGAACAACGGCGACAGCTTGCCGCACCACAGATACCACAAAAAGTCCTGACCGCTCCGCCGGGCAGCGCTTCCCTCGGGAGCAAAGTAGCCGCAGCGTGCCCGCTCGTCACAGTAGTCCATCAAGCCGCGGCCCGAGTAGTTGTGTCCCTCGAACCGCTCCACGGCAAAGCTGCCGTTTTTGGTCATGGGCACCACGCCGTGGTAGAGCAGGTTGCCGTTCTCGATGTGGTAAACGCTGCCCTTGGCGTACAAAAATTCCACATGCTGCTGCAAGCGCTCACTCTGCCGGAAGGATTCCACCAGCTTGCGAAGCACCAGCCGCTCATCATCGTTCAGGGCGGCGGGGTCTGCCGGGTCCACGGTGGGAAAGCTGGTGTCCCGCAGGGGGTATGCCTGCCCGTTCAGGGTCACTGTTCCCTTTTTCCAATCGATGTGCCGCAGGAAATCCCGACCCTGCATCTTGAAATCCGGGTTGCGGTCGATGACCTTGCACTCCATCTTGAGCATCAGAATGGTCACGGCCTTGTGCATCACGGCACAGCGGTGGAGCATGCCCTCGGTGTAAGGGCCGCGCGCCGCATCGGTGTGGGGCATCCAGAGGGTCAGGTCGTCATTTCCGTAGAACTGCTCGGCCATCCGCTGCAGGTGCCGCAGGTTGATGCCGTAGCAGTCCTCAAGCATGGCATGGTTGTGGTAGGCCAGTGTCGTTTTGAGCACAGTGCAGACGCAGATGGGACTTCCGGCGGCGGCACCCATCCAGACCACGTCATGGTTGCCCCACTGGATATCCACATGGTGGTGGCGCATGAGCCGGTCCAGTATGATATCAGGCCGGGGGCCGCGGTCAAACAGGTCACCCACGATGTGCAGCTTGTCCACAGCCAGCCGCTTGATGAGCTCACACAGCCGGACAATGAACCGGTCGGCGCGGCCATTTTCGATGATGCTTCCCACGATCTGCCCGTAATAAAGGTCCTTGTCGTGGTCCTCAAAGTGGGCATGGAGCAGCTCATCCAGAATATACCCGCAGCTGGACGGCAGGCAGGAGCGCACATGCTGCCGGGTATGCTTGGAGGACACCAACCGGCAGATATCAATAAGCTGAAGCAGGGTCTCCGTGTACCAATGGTCAAGCGCTTCCTCATCCGCACACTCGGCTTTGAGCTGGGGCAGCTTCTCGTTGGGGTAATAGATGAGCGTTGCCAGCTCTGCACGGGTCTGTTCCGGCACACTGTCCCCCAGCACGATATCCACCTTTTCCCTGATGACCCCCGAAGCCGAGTTCAGGATGTGGACAAATGCCTCGTTTTCACCGTGCAGGTCGCTCATAAAATGTTCGGTGCCCTTGGGCAGCTTGAGCAGGGCCTGGGTGCTGATGATCTCACTGGCGGCGGCCGCCTGCGAGGGGTAATCCCGTGCCAGCAGGGAGAGATATTTCAAATGATCCCAGATCTCCTCGTTTTCGGTGCGCATGACATCCTCCGTCCGATATGTAGTATTTTTGCATGATATATAATATTCTATCATAGTATACCACATTCCATATCATAAATGGTATAATAAACGAAAGTAATTCTGTCAAATCTTTTGCAAAGGACTTGGATATTATGCCCAAAACCATTTCTGTTGCCGTGCCGGAAGCCTGTACTCTCTGCCCCAGGCAGTGCAAAGCCGACCGGGCCGCCGGGCAGACGGGCTTCTGCGGGGCGGGCCGCACCCTGAAAGCGGCCCGCGCGGCCCTGCACTTCTGGGAGGAGCCCTGCATCAGCGGCACCCGGGGCAGCGGCACGGTGTTTTTCTCCGGCTGCACCCTCAAGTGCTGCTTCTGCCAGAACTACCCCATCAGCGCCGAGGGGCTGGGCAAGGAGATCACTGTAGAGCGCCTGGCCGAGATCTTTCTGGACCTGCAGGCGCAGGGAGCCCACAACATCAACCTTGTCACGCCTGGGCAGTGGCGGCCCTGGATCATCGCTGCCCTCGACCTGGCCCGGGCGCAGGGGCTGCATCTGCCCATCGTCTGCAACACCGGCGGATACGAGACCGTGGAGAGCGTGCACGCCTGGCGCGGCTTCATCGACATCTGGCTGGCCGACCTGAAATATGTTTCTCCTGCCCTTTCGGCAGAGCTTTCCGCCGCGCCGGACTATTTTGCGCAGGCCAGGCCCGCCATTGAAGCCATGATGGCTCAGGCCGGGCACCCTGTTTTTGACAGCGAGGGCATCCTGCAGCGGGGCGTGATCCTGCGCCACCTTGCCCTGCCTGGCCATGTGGACGACAGCTTTGCCGTGCTCGATCAGATGGCGGCTTGGAACAAGGCCGACCCCGGGTGCTTCCTGCCCAGCGTGATGAGCCAGTACACCCCCTTCTATCAGGCGGCAGACCACGGCATCGGGCGGCGCATCACCACCTACGAATACCGCCGGGTGGTCAACTACGCCATGGATCTGGGGCTCAGCTCTGGTTATATGCAGCAGAAGAGCAGTGCAAAGGAAGAGTATACGCCCAGCTTTGACCTGACGGGGGTGTGAACCCCACCGTCATCCCGCAGGTGACTGAGGGGGTTCTTTCGTCAAAACAACCAAAATTTCTTTTTCTTTTTCTCTCGGCCGAAACAGCATTTGCTTGCTATCCGGTGCGCTGTGCGGTATAATGGATACAACAATGTGTTCTCACATGAAATGGATCCCAGAAACGACTTTTTAGGAGGAGCGTTATGGAACACTACAATCCCATCCTCGGCAGCGAGCCCAACGGCCAGAAATTCATCACCTGCGGCGAGATCATGCTCCGTCTGACCCCGCCGAACTACGAAAAGATCCGTATGGCATCCAGCTTTGAAGCCAGCTACGGCGGCAGCGAGGCCAACATTGCACTGGCCCTGGCCAACCTGGGTGTGGACAGCACCTTCTTCAGCGTAGTGCCTAACAACAGCCTGGGCAAGAGCGCGGTGCGCTGGCTGCGCTCCAACGATGTGCATTGCACCCCCATGATCCTGACCGAGCCCAACGAGACCCCCTCCAACCGGCTGGGTACTTATTATCTGGAGACCGGCTACGGCATCCGCGCTTCCAAGGTCATCTACGACCGCAAGCACAGTGCCATTACCGAGTATGACTTCTCCCAGGTCGATCTGGACGCTCTGCTGGACGGCTACGACTGGCTGCACCTGAGCGGCATTACCCCGGCACTGGGCCCCAACTGCCGCGGCCTCATCATCGATATGCTCAAGGTGGCCAAAAAGAAGGGCCTGACTGTCAGCTTTGACGGCAACTTCCGCTCTACCCTGTGGAGCTGGGAGGAAGCCCGCGATTTCTGCACCGAGTGCCTGCCTTACGTTGACGTTCTGCTGGGCATTGAGCCCTACCACCTGTGGAAGGACGACAACGATCACAGCAAGGGCGACTGGAAGGACGGCGTGCCCCTGCAGCCCAGCTATGAGCAGCAGGACGAGATCTTCCAGCACTTCATTGCCCGCTACCCCAACCTCAAGTGCATTGCCCGCCATGTGCGCTATGCCCACAGCGGCAGCGAGAACAGCCTCAAGGCCTTTATGTGGTACGACGGCCACACCTTTGAGAGCAAGCTCTACACCTTTAATATTCTGGACCGCGTGGGCGGCGGCGATGCCTTTGCCAGCGGCTTGATCTACGCCATGCTGCACAACTATAAGGCTATGGACATGATCAACTTTGCCGTGGCAAGCAGCGCCATCAAGCACACCATCCACGGCGATGCCAACATCACCGACGATGTCAGCTCCATCCGCAACCTGATGAACATGAACTACGACATCAAGCGGTAAGCTTTCCGCTCTCAACCCGTTCCTGGATTTTCCCCGGGGACGGGTTCTTTTTTATTGCCCACGATGCTGGAAAAGCCTTTTCTTGTACATTCCTCCAAACTTTTTTGTGAGTTCCTACAATTCCATTGACAGAGAATTCCACGCATGGTATTCTTTAAATTGGTATTATTACCTTTTCTTGCCATACATTCTATGTCGTTTTTCTGCGGCACTCATCCATGAAAGCGAGGAAATCCATGAAAAAACGGTTTGTCAGTCTATTAGTGGCACTCAGCGTAACGTTAACATTCCTACCCATCGGAGCAGTAGCAGCGGCTCCGATTAAGTTTACTGATGGGAACCTCAAATATAAAGTTAACGCCGATGGACAATCGGTTACAGTTTCCGGTACATCAGGAAGTCCTACACAACTTACCATTGAGAGCTCAATTTCAGATGGTAATGGTAAATCATATACTGTAACAAAAATTGGAATGGGGGCTTTTAATAATGTACGTAACACGCTTACGGAAGTTACATTGCCTCCTACGTTGGACGAAATTGAAGACAGTGCATTCTTTAAATGTTCCAGTCTAACTGAGATTACAATCCCTGAAGGTGTTACAAAAATTGGCACAAATGCTTTTTATGGTTGTTCTCAATTAACAAGCATTACGATTCCGAGTACCATCAAAAATATGGATGCGGCTTTTCCAAGCAATCCCAAGTTATCTCAAGTCACCTTAACAAATGGCATTTACAGAATCAGTAGTAGCGCTTTTAAGGATTGTACAGGGTTAACAGAAATAAAGGTACCTACAAGTGTGTATGAAATCTGCCCAGGCGCGTTTAATGGATGCACCAATCTTAAGAGAGTACTCCTTGAAAAGAATATTAAAACTATAAATGTCAACGCATTCAAAGATTGTACGAATCTAAGTGATGTAAAATATAATGGATATAAAACAGACTGGGACAAAGTCACAGTTAATACAACAGGCAATGATACACTAACCAGCAAAGTTCAGTATCTGTGTGATATCAACTTTGATTTGAACGGTGGCACTATAAATGGTAGTGGCACTATGGACAAGCAGACTGTTTACAGCAACGAGAAGCTAGGGACTGCAAAATGCTACCAGAATGACCAGCCGTTTGTAGTTCCCACCGACCCTGTAAGAGAAGGTTATACATTTCTTGGCTAGTATCAGCAGGATGCAACAGCTCCCACTGTCCTGGCAGAGTACGTCGCCAGTGATAATGTAACATTTACCGCAAACTGGACACAAAAAGATGCGATCGACCCGGATGTTGACCTCAAGTTTGACGCGGTAACCGGAGAAGTGACATCGAACAATACTCAAGTCAATGCTGATGATATCATCAATAGGAAGTTTTATGATGATAAGGGAAATGAAGTTCCCGGTGAGAAATTGAATGACCGCGGGCTCCCTACGGAACCGGGCGATTATATCGTCAAAGTTGATGTCAAAGAGACCGAAAATACCGCTCCCGCGAATCAAATCACTGGCAATCAGATTAAGTGGAGTTACAATGTTCCCCAGAAAGAAGAAAAGGTCACCTACACTCTATCTCTTCTTGGCGGTATTGCAAAAGTAAACGGCAAGGATGCTACTATCAATGACAATGGTGACATTACCATTGAAAAAGGTGCAACAGTGGAAGTAACCTTTGATAAGAGCATTCTTTCCGATGCTCAGACTTTTGACCAGTGGACAATTAAGCCTGCCAGCGTGCTGAACGCTGTTGAACCCAAGGCTGAAACCATTACCTTTACCATGCCGGGTGAAAATGTTATTATCGAAGCCATGACAAAGGATGCAAGCATTGAGGAAGAGCCCAACATTCTGGGCACTACCCTCATCATTGGTACTGCCGCCGCGGGTACCGCGGTGCTGGCCTACCAGACCTATCAGTTGGGTACTGAGTTCTATCTGATTTGCGCCCTGCCAACCGGTACAGCTATTCCAACAACCCGAGGTGAGCTGGCTGCACTGGTGTGGAACAATGCAGGAAAGCCTGAACCCGCCGCCGTGCTGAACGCCAATGCCACTGAGACTGACAAGGCCATTGCATGGGCCGTGGAGAACGACCTGCTCAAGGCCGCGAAGAACAACGGCGAAACCTATGAAGCAACTGATCCTGTAAGCCGCACAGAGGTTATCAAGGCATGGAATCAGGTGCAGGCGTTCAAAAAGTAATTCGTACCGTAACGAGAAGAACAAATAACACCGCAAACCCAATACTCTAATAGAGAACCCCCCTGCCGGTGATCTCTCGGCAGGGGGGTTCTCTATGCTTTAAGAAGCAACTACTTTATTGCCGCTTCATCTTTTTTAAGAAAGGATCATGCGGTCGTTGGCGAACTCGCCACCGGACGCGATCTGGAACTTAGCCAGCAGGTCGGAGACGTGCAGGTTCCTCTTCTCTTCCCCGGAGACATCATAGATGATGTGGCCCTCGTGCATCATGATCAGGCGGTTGCCGTACTTGATGGCATCCTTCATGTTGTGGGTGATCATCATGGTGGTCAGGTGGTTCTCCTCCACGATCTTGGCCGAGAGGGTCAGCACCTTGAGCGCCGTCTTGGGGTCCAGAGCGGCGGTGTGCTCATCCAGCAGCAGGAGCTTGGGCTTGTTCATGGTAGCCATAAGCAGGGTCAGTGCCTGACGCTGACCGCCGGACAGCAGGCCCACGCGGGCGGTCAGGCGATCCTCCAAGCCCAGGTCCAGGCTCTTGAGCAGTTCACGGTAGCGCTCCCGTTCGGCCTTGGTGATGCCGATCCTCAGGCCGCGGCGCTTACCGCGCCGGGCGGCCAGGGCAATCGCTTACGAAAAACCTCTCGAGGAAATTGCCAATAAGCTCATGAGAAGAAGAGAGCTGCAACGCAGAAAAGTAAGTTCATCCCAAGAAAGCCTCCCTGCGGTAGAATACAAAGAAACACCGAAAACGCCCCAAAACACCGACAGGAGGCACGAGAATGAACCAGACATTTCTGGAACTGCTGGCAGAGATCGAGGACTTTCGTAAAGGCAACGCAATCCACTATCGACTCCAGGATATCCTCCTGGTAAGCGCGCTGGCCGTGATCTGTAACATGGATACCTATACGGAAATGGCCATGTTTGCCGATCATCAAAGGAAATATCTGGAACCGTTTTGCGACTTCCGCCACGGCACCCCCTCTCACGATACCTTCGGCAAGGTCCTGAGCCGTCTCGATCCCCGCGTCCTGTCCGAACGCTTCAGCGCCTGGATGAGCGAACTGTACTTCCATCTGGGCAAGCTGGTGGAGAGCAAGGGCATGACCGTCGCCATCGACGGCAAGACCATATGCCGCAGCGGCAGTGCCGAACAGAACGCCAGTCACGTGCTCACCGCCTTTGCCAGTCGAATGCAGTTAGTCCTCGGACAGATCAAAACCGACGAAAAGAGCAACGAGATCACAGCCATCCCCGAACTGCTGGAACTCTTTCAGGTCAAAGACACCGTCGTCACCATCGACGCCATGGGAACGCAGAAGAACATCGCCGCCAAGATCATCGAAAAGGGAGGCGATTACGTCCTCGCCGTCAAAGGCAATCAAAAGAAACTGCGCGACGACATCATCTGGCACCTGCACAGCGAACTGCAGGACAGAAGCACAAGAGAACTCAAAGCCAAAGGACAGTACGCTGTTACCTTGGAAAAGGACCATGGCCGCATCGAGAAAAGAGAATGTTACCTCTCCAACGACCTGAGCTGGTTCGAAGGACTTGAAGACTGGCGAGGCATCGCGGGAGTGGGTTGGATTCGCAATACCCGTCACGTCGATAACAAGAATGACAAGACGACCACTGAAGACCATTATTTCATTTACAGTTTGAAAGAAGCGCAGGCAAAAGACCTTCTGCGCATCAAGCGAGAACATTGGGCGATCGAGAACAACCTGCACTGGATGCTGGACATGGCCTTTAAGGAAGATGACTGCCGTGCGAGAGCGAAGAACGCGGCGGAAGTGATGAACATTCTGCGAAAACTCGCTTTGCAGATGCTGAAGACCTGTGACACGTGCAAATGCGGGATGAGGAGCAAGCGCAAGCTCTGCGGGCTTGGCATCCCTACGGCTCTGCAGGTCTTGGGGCTGGTGCCTACGGGGGTTCTTATTCCGTAAGCGATTGCCCTGGGAACAACCGGAGAATACCCCTTCTCCACCGCTGTTCTCCGCATATTCTCTCCCTCGTAAGCTCTGTCCATCAGGATGTATTTTTGCTCTGGAACTCTTATGATCTTGTCAAGCAGGGCTAGGGCTTCCAGCGAGTCATGGGCTTCTCCTCCGGAGAGCGCGAAGCTGACAGCCGATCTGTCAGTTGCGGTGACCATATGAATCTTCGTTGTGAGCCCGCCTCTCGATCTTCCAATGGCCTGTCTTCCTCTTTTTTTAAAGCGCCTGTCCCGTTGGAATGAACCTTTACCGATGTGCTGTCCAAGCAGATCGTCTCGACCTTTATGCGAATAATGTTCTCCACTTGCAACGCTTCAAACAGGCGCTGTAAAACGCCGTTTTTGCTCCACCTGTTCATGCGTACGTAAATCGTATGCCAGTTTCCATAGGATTTCGGCAATGCCCTCCATTTGCAACCGTTTTCCGTGACATACAGCATCGCATTGATCAGTTGGAGATTGCTCATACTCACATTCCCGCGCTGACGCGGCAAGTATTTTTCAATTCGCTCATACTGTCCTTTCGTAATTTCCATATGCACATTATAGATTTCTATATGTGTAATTGGCTATTAGTGTGAGCACACTCTAATCGAAAAACAGGACATTGACTCTGTTATTTTTT
>ERZ837910.4367-NODE-4367-length-13934-cov-5.317386_pt1 | contig 13934 bp, 5 predicted proteins | sample MGYA00519940_ERZ837910 | MGnify/ENA primary metagenome ERZ837910 (study PRJEB31850, sample SAMEA3708825) | human gut metagenome | biome: human gut; feature: human-associated habitat; material: faeces | place: China | collected 2014 ... | reverse complement strand
AATCTTCGTTCGATTTGCCGGGGGAAATTATTGTGGATAATGAAGATTCTACTCTTTTTATTCTTTCCGCTCCTCCCATTGTGGGGCTCTTGCCTAAGTGGTTGGACGAAGTGGAGGAAACACCTTTTAAATATTCGGGTATATCCTGGTGGCGTCCACCTTTACAATGGACGGCTACTACCAATGACAGATATTATGGAAAATATATTCGTTCGGCTTTTGTGATTAAAAGTGGGGACGGCAGCCAGACTGCTACATGGAAAGTACCTGTACCGGAAGTCGGTCAGTATGACTTGTATTATCATGTATTCAAGGATGATGAACTTCGTTGGAACAATAATCTTCAGGGGGAATATCATTTTAAAGTAAAGTATGGCAGTGAGGTAGAAGATGCCTATGTTAACCTGAGAAAAGCAAATGAGGGGTGGGAACAACTGGGTAGTTACTACTTTGACTCAGATACGATCCGGGTGGTACTGACAGATGAATGTAAACTGCGGTCTGTAACAGCCGACGCAGTGAAAATAGTGAAACGATATTAATTAAAACAGCAAACTATATGCAAATTGACTTACTACTATTAAAAAGAATGCTACTGGCAATTGTTGTTTTCATGGGAATTACATTACCCTCGCAAGGGCAAATTCCCTTAACGATTGACAAGGCTATGGAAATTGCGCAGGAAAACAGTCCTTCTCTCCGCCGTTCCTATATGAATTTGGAAAGGTATAAACAGAACCTGATTGCTCAGAAGGCTTCGTTGAAATCGCGGTTCTCGTTAAACCTGAATCCGTTAGATTATAACAAAAACAGGCGTTTCGATAACCGGCTGTCGCAATGGTATACTAATGAAACGCTCAACAGTAGTGGGACTTTTCAAATTGAGCAACCCATCTTATGGACGGACGGTACGATTTCGTTAATCAACAAGTTCGGTTGGCAAGACAATAATTCCATTTTGGAAGGGAATAAAACCAGCGACCGGGCATTCAGCAATGACCTCTATTTGCAATTGACTCAACCTATCTTCACTTACAACAAGCGGAAAATGGAATTGAAACAGATTGAATATGATTATGAAAATGCTGATATTAGTTATGCTCTGCAGCGGTTGAATACGGAAAAAAGTATAACAGACCAATTTTATGCTGTTTATATGGCGCAAAGTAATTTGGAAATCAGCCGTGAGGAACTAATCAATGCCCAGCAAAGCTATGATATTATAAAAAATAAGGTAGAAGCGGATTTAGCAGCCAAAGACGAACTTTTTCAGGCTGAGTTGAATCTAGCGACAGCTCGTTCGTCGGTAGACGAGAGTAAGGTGAGTTTGGAAAATGCGAAAGATAAGTTGAAACAAACACTTGGAATGAGATTGGATGAGGATATTTTAGTATTTGCCGAAGTTGATATTAAACCTATTCAAGTAGATTTGGAACAAGCTATCACACATGGATTAGGCTCACGGTTGGAACTTCGTCAGCGTGAAATAGAAAGTAAAGAACTTGAGTTTGAAATGATTAAGACAAAAGCATTGAATGAGTTCAAAGGGGATATCTCTTTGTCATTCGGATTAATGGGAGATAACCGTCATTTGAATAAAATGTTTAATAATCCGACACAAAATCCGCGTGTTTCTATCAGTTTTACTGTTCCTATATTCGATTGGGGGGAAAAGAGAGCACGAATCAAAGCACAAAAGGTTGCACAACAAATTAATGAACTTGAATTTCATGAAGAAAAGGTAGATATTGAACTGAATATCCGTCAGGTATGGCGTAGTCTTGAGAATCTCCGTACTCAGATCAAAATTGCCGAGCAGAATGTGCAAAATGCTCAATTAACTTATGATCTGAACCAGACACGTTATCGGGAAGGCGATATTACCGGTATGGAAATGAGTCAGTTCCAGACACAACTTTCAAATAAGAAAATCACTTATACGCAAGCATTAATCAACTACAGAATAGAATTACTTAATCTTAAAATTCTTTCATTGTATGACTTCGACAAGAATATTCCTATTGTTCCGATGAAAGATATAATCGATAAAAAATAAGCAGACCATGAAACAGTATCACATTTTAATAGCATTTTCTTTATTAGCAACTATAGGCTTGACAAGCTGTGGTGACAGACCACAAAACGCACCCAATAACATTGCTACTCCGGTATCTGTTGTCGAACTGAAAAAAGGTTCGATCAGTAAACTGATAAATACAACAGGAACAGTACAGCCTACTTATGGGGTGTCTCTGAACTCTGAAATGAGCGGCTTTTATAAACTTCAAATTAATCCGAAGACAGGAAAAACTTTCAAAATGGGAGATAGGGTGAGTAAAGGTACGATAATTGTCCGGTTGGAAGACAAAGAATATGAAAACGGCATTGCTATCGACGCTAAAAAGCTCAGTCTCGAAATAGCCGAACAGGAGCAATCGAAACAAAAAGCGCTTTATGAAAAGGGAGGGGTGACGATGAGTGAGATGCGGAATACGGAAGTTAAGGTGACGAATGCCCGTTATGATTATGAAAACGCACAACTCAATTTGGAGAAAATGAAGGTAAAAGCTCCGTTTGATGGTGTGATTGTTGACCTGCCCCATTATACAACTGATATCAGGGTAGAGCAGGGTAAGCCGGTAGTAAGTCTAATGGCTTATGATAAAATGTATATGGATATCAATCTGCCGGAGAGCAGCATCCGCTATGTCAAGGAAGCACAACCGGTATATATTACTCATTACACCATACCGGGTGATACTTTGAGAGGGAAAATCAGCGAATTATCTCCCGCAATCAGTTCGGAAACGCGTACCTATAAAGGAAAGGTTTTAGTTGATAACAATCAACTAAAATTGCGTCCGGGTATGTTTGCTAAAGCAGATATTGTGGTAGACAGAGCAGACAGCTCCATTATTATCCCCAAGGACGTGATTCTGTCGAACCGTCGTCGCAAATATGTATATGTCGTTGAGAAGAATACCGCAAAGATACGTAATTTAGAAACAGGCTTAGAGGATGAATATAACATTGAAATCATATCCGGACTCAAAGTAAATGACAATCTGGTAGTGAAGGGGTTTGAAACATTGAAGGAAGATGCTAAAGTAAAAATTCAAAAGTAAATTATTCGTATGACGAATAAACGTGCCTTTTGAAAATAGGAAATACTTATGAAGAATATAGTCAAATTTGCAGTAGGCAATCCGGTTACAATTTGTATGATTGTATTTGCCCTCTTATTGTTGGGAAAGGTGTCATACGATCAGTTGAGTGTCGACTTATTGCCTGATCTGAATAATCCCCGCTTGTTTATCGAACTAAAGGTAGGAGAACGTCCTCCTGAAGAGATCGAAAAACAATTTGTGAAAAACATGGAATCCATGGCCATTCGGCAGAGTGACGTTACACAGGTGTCTTCGGTGATTAAAGCGGGAACGGCACGGATTACCGTAGAATATACTTGGACAAAGGATATGGATGAAGCTTTTCTCGATTTGCAGAAAGCTATGAATCCGTTTGCCCAGAATAAGGAGATTACGGAACTAAAAATAACGCAACACGACGCGAATCTGTCGCCAGTTGTCCTGGTGGGGATGTCTCATCAGAATATTACGGATATGGCGGAATTGCGAAGGATTGCGGAAAGTTATATCCGTAACGAGCTGATTCGCCTGGAAGGTGTTGCCGAAGTGACTCTTTCGGGAGAGGAAGTGACTACCCTTACCGTTCAGACTGATCCTTATAAATTAAATGCTTTCCAATTAAAGATAGAGGATATCGCTTCGCGTATTGAGTCTAATAATCAGAGCATATCCGGAGGACGGGTAAGTGAATTGGGATTGCAGTATTTAGTGAAAAGTTCGAGTCTGTTTTCCACAGAAGCCGATTTTGAAAATTTGATCGTCGGATATAAACCGGTACAGCAGGAGACTTCAGGGAATAGTTCTTCTGAAACTGTGACAGATGTCAACAAGGCTCCCGTCTTTTTGAAAGAAGTAGCTACTGTGCAGTTTGTGAATGCACGTCCCGAAAACATTGTACGTATTAATGGAAAACGTAGTATCGGTTTGTCTATTTATAAGGAAATGCGTTTCAATACGGTGAAGGTGGTAGACGAAGTAACTAGTCGGTTGGCAGTGATAGAAGATGCTTTGCCCGGCTATCATTTTCAGGTAATCTCCAATCAGGGGACTTTTATAAAAAGTGCTATCGGTGAAGTGAAAAGCAGTGCTATATTGGGTATTGTCCTTGCTGTCATTGTATTGTTTGTATTCCTTCGTCGAATGGGAACAACGTTGATTGTCAGTCTTTCTATTCCAATCTCTATTGTAGCAACTTTCAATTTGATGTTTTTCAATGGGCTTACGCTGAATATTATGACTTTGGGAGGGTTGGCTCTCGGAGCGGGTATGCTGGTAGATAATGCCATTGTAGTTATAGAAAGTATTTTCCGGAATCAGGAAAAAGGAGTGAGTGTTAAGGAGGCAGTGGTTACCGGAACTGCGGAGGTGGCAAATGCGGTTATTGCTTCTACTTTGACGACTATTGTGGTATTTCTTCCGATTGTTTATCTTCATGGAGCTTCGGGTGAACTGTTTAAAGATCAGGCTTGGACAGTTACTTTCTCACTTGTATCTTCCTTGTTTGTTGCTATCCTAGTGATTCCGATGTTATATACTCAACTTTCCGGCAAGAAAGTAAAAATGGAAGAAGTGAAATCAATCCGTATTACTAGATATAGCAAGATACTTCGCAAGTTGGTTCGACATCGTTGGTGGGTAATTGGTATGGCAGTGTTATTACTTGTAGTTACAGGTTTGCTGACTCCGTTCATTGGTACGGAGTTTATGCCGAGGGCGGAAAGTAAGGCTTTTACTGCTGTTGTGAAAATGCCTGAAGGTACGCAAATGGAACGTACTGCTGCGGCTGTGGGTAATCTCGAAGATTTATTATATACTATTGTCGGAGGCGATTCTCTGTGTACGATATATAGTCATGTCGGAGAGGGAAGCGGTTCGGAAAATGCCATATTTGAAGGAGAAAATACGGCGATGATGAAAATTATTCTTTCTCCGGAGTGTATTCTTTCTCCAGAAAATGTAATTGCCCGGTTCCTTGAAGAAGCGAAGAATCCCGTTGGTCTGGAATTATCTATCCGTCAGGATGAAAATTCTTTGAGTTCTCTGTTGGGTAGTGAAGGAGCTCCTATTGTAGTGGAAGTGAAAGGAGAGGAGTTGGACGAAATAGCGAAGATTACCGGAGAAGTAAAGGAAAGAATGCAGGAAGTGGATGGGGTGTATGACGTTGTAACTTCTATTGAAGACGGTGCTCCGGAAGTCGTGATTTCAATAGACCGTACCATAGCCGGGATCAATAATCTGAGTGTTGCTACAGTGATTGAACAGTTGAAACAACAGTTGAGTGGTAAGGAAGCCGGTAAAATGGAGTATCGCGGTGAGATGCGTGATATCGTGATTAAAGTACCGGATATATCTTTAGGAGCTCTCGGATCACTTGTTATCAGAAGTGGTACACAAGAGTTTTTGTTGGACGAGATCGCTAGTATTACTCATGGGCAGGCACCTAAAGAGATTCTACGTCGCAATCAGAGCCGTATAGGTAAAATAATGGCTAATATGGACACTGGCAAATCACTTGATAAAGTGACGGCAGAAGTGTGTTTGGCTGTTAAAGATATTGATTTGCCTGCTAATTATAGTATCACAGTGACCGGAGAAGAAGAAAAACGGCAGGAGTCTATGCATAGCTTATTGTTTGCTTTATTGCTTTCTGTTGTACTTGTTTATATGGTCATGGCTTCACAGTTTGAATCGTTGTTACATCCTTTTACGATTCTGCTGACTATTCCGCTGGCTGTGGTGGGTGCTATCTTGCTTTTCTTCATTACTGGAACCACGATTAATATGATGGGAGTTATCGGTATCGTGATGTTGGGAGGTATTGCCGTTAATAACTCTATTATTCTGGTAGACCGTATCAACCAACTTAGCCAGGCAGGAATGGAGTTGACTGACGCCATTGTAGAAGCAGGACAGCAACGTATCCGTCCTATCATAATGACTACGTTGACTACGATTCTGGCTATGCTTCCAATGACATTCGGATTTGGTGAAGGTGCTTCACTTCGTTCGCCAATGGCTATTGCTGTGATTGGAGGACTGATAACTTCTACTTTGATGAGTTTGATGGTTATCCCATGTGTATATTATGTCCTTGAAAAGATAAAAAGGCGTATAAATCACCGAACTAAAAAAAGCTGAAGATGAACTTTTTACTAAATAGGAGAATTACGATCTGTATGCTGTTTATTGCACTTAGTCTTTTGGGCTATGTGTCCTACAAACAGCTTCCGGTAGAGTTGCTGCCTAATGCAGAGCTTCCGGTATTGTTTATCCAAGTGTCGTCGCAGCAGGATATGGACCCTTCGTATGTGGAGTCGGAAGTGATAATTCCGCTTGAAGGAGCTGTCAGTACGATAGGAGGAGTAGACAAACTGCAATCTTATATAGACAGGAGGCAATCGAACATACAAATTGATTTTAAGAAGAATGTCAATTTCAAGATGACTGCTCTTAAGTTGCAGGAAAAGGTGAATGAAGTGGCAGCATCTTTTCCCAGTGGTTTTACTGTGCAGGTACAGAAAGTTGATATTGCACAGATGAACAATAACTTTATGGTACTTCAGGTACGGGGTTCGGGAGGGACAGACCGTGTCAGGAACTTAGTGGAGGATAATATTCTTTCCGATTTGGAGAACATAGATGGTGTGGCATCTGTCAATATATATGGCGGACGGCAAAAAGCGATTGAGATACGTCTCCATTCGGAGGTGTGCAAAGCGTTGAACCTTACGGCGTCAAAGATAAGTAATCTGCTTTCACAGAATACGCAGGAGAAAACGTTTGTCGGTTTTGCCAATGAGCCGGATAGTAAGATTTTTGTTCACGTAAATGCGATGTATACGAAAGTATCTGACCTGGAAAATATTGTGGTGGCTCCCGGACCTGTCTTGTTGAAAGATGTGGCAACCGTATTCTTTGATCTGAAAGATGAAACCACTTATAGTCGTGTAAATGGGAAAGAGGCTGTTTCTGTGGTATTGATAAATGATTCGCAGGCAAATCTTATAGAGCTTTCCCACCGTGTTTCTGATGCGATTGACAAACTGAATGAAAAAATAGTTCCGCTTGATCTGGAAATAGTCGTTCAGGAGAATAAGGCTGAAACGATGGAGAATAACATCAATCAAATCATTAACCTGGCATTGGTCGGTGGATTGTTGGCTGTTTTCATTCTCTGGCTTTTTTTGAAAAATATGCGGCTGGTGTTCTTTATCGCACTTTCAATTCCGATCTCAGTTTATACGGCCTTCAATTTCTTCTATGCTTCCGGCATTACTATCAATAGCCTTACATTAGTGGGAATGGCACTTGCCATTGGGATGCTACTGGATAATAGTGTTGTAGTGCTGGAGAATATTTATCGTTTATCCGGAAGCGGCTACACACCCGAGCGCTCAGTTACTCAGGGCACTAAAGAGGTGTGGCGCTCTATTGTAGCAGCTACGTTGACTACTGTCACTGTTTTCCTGCCGTTTGTCTTTTCAGATAATTTCCTGATTAAACTGATAGGGCATCATATCGGGGTGTCTATTATATCTACGCTGACTATTTCCTTGTTTGTGGCTTTGCTTTTCATTCCTATGGTCACTTATGTTATTCTGAAAAAGAAGAAAGGAAGAAGTGTCGTTTATGAGAAGGTGTCGATTATTCAACGTCCGATACAAGTGTATCTGGTTTTACTGAAGACGTGTATGCGTAATCCGGGAGTCACTATATTCGGAGCGGTGATTTTACTTTTTGCTACTCTGATATTATCACTGACCTTGAATGTGCAGCAGATGAAAGAAGTGGATTCGGATCGGTTTAATATAAGTGTTGTAATGCCTACCGGAAGTACCCTTGAGAATACGGACAAGATAGTCAAAGTGCTGGAAGAACGTCTGAAGAATTTCCCAGAAAAGAAAGATTTGATCTGCCGTGTCCGGGAGAAAGAAGCAACTATTACGCTCGTTTTGCAAAAAGATTATCAAAAGATAGGTAAACGAAAAATTACGGACATCAAATCGGATGTGCAATCCAAAGTCTCGAACATTAATGGGGCGGAAGTCTATGTCTCTGATGCTATGGGAGGTGGACAGGAAAATTCGGTATTGAGTAGTCTTGGAGGCTTTATGCGTTTACTGGGTATTGGTGATAATAATGAACGAGTGGTTGTCAGAGGTTCTGATTTCGAAATGATGCAAATGGTAGCTGAGGAAATCCGCTACCTACTGGATGAACAGGAATTTGTGCAACATACTCATGTATCGTATACTCCTCGTCAGCCAGAGATAAATCTGAACTTTGACCCGATTCTGCTGACTACTTATGATATCAATCGTGCTAATATAACTTCGGGATTAACGGCACTCAATAACGAGTTTTCTTCTGAAGTGACTTTTAAAGTGGGAGAAGATAATTATGACATTATCATTCGCGATGAAATTTTGAAAAAAAGTACAGAGACGGAAGAAGAAGCGGAGGAGAAGGTTCAAAAAGAAAAGACAGTTGATGATTTGCGTGCTGTTCGGATAGAAAATGCAAAGGGTGGAATGCACAATCTGGAAGATATAGCCTCTATTAATTATGGTCGCGGACGTTCGCGGATCATACGTGTCAATCAGGATAAACAACTTGAAGTTTATTATAATTTCTCAAGAGATGTGCAGTCCTCAAAGGAATTATTGGGAAGTTATCGTTCTGATATAGACCAATTGATTGCCGGTTATAATCTACCTTCAGGCGTTGCCTTGCAAGTATTCCATGAGGAGGATCAGTTTGGAGATTTCAAATTTCTTATTCTGGCAGCCTTCATTTTGATTTTTATGATACTTGCTTCTGTTTTTGAGTCTGTAGTAACTCCTTTTGTATTACTTTTTACTATTCCGCTTGCTGCTATCGGCTCTTTGCTGGCGTTATTGCTTTCGAGCAATAGCCTGATGAATGCAAATACGCTGACGGGGTTCTTGATTCTGCTGGGAGTAGTCGTAAATAACGGAATTATCCTTATAGACTATGCTAATATTTTACGTAAAAGAGGATATCGCCGGAATCGGGCATTAATGACTGCCGGAATGTCACGTATCCGTCCGATTTTGATAACTTCTATCACAACGATCGCCGCTATGTTGCCGTTGGCCATGGGAGATACGGAATATGCCGGAGCCATTGGGGCGCCTTTTGCTATTACAGTGATTGGTGGACTTCTTTTCTCTGCCTTATTGACGTTGATTTTGATTCCTACTGTCTGCATGGGATTGGAAAATGTGCTTTGGTGGTATCGTTCTTTGTCTCGTAAAATGTGGATTTTCCATTTTGTTCTTTTTGTAGTTGGCGTTGTCAGTATCTGGCTATATGCTGAAGGAATACTTTGGCAGTCTATCTATTTAGTAGCATTGATTGCGGGTATACCAGGACTGACTTATTTTACACAGACTAGTCTTAGAAGAGCTAAATCGAAAGTCATAGATCCGAATGAAGAAATACACATATCTGTCCGGAATCTGGTTAAGATATATGATTGGCCGGGACGTATCAGTCGTCAATGGCATAGTGGTCTGCAAATACGGAAAAGGCTGGGAATGAGTCGTGAATATCATTCTCTAAAAGACTTTGTCAATGTGTTGTGGCAATTCGGTATGTTAGCGTTCGGTGTTTATTTTACTTATTTTTTTATTCAAAATAGACTTTGGATATTTCTGTTTTCGTTTGCTATTTATGCATCGGCTTTGTACTTGTGGAGAAAAATACGTTCTTATTTATATTATCGTTACGAAAATAGTAAGGGAGTAAAGGCAGTAAACCGTATGATATTCTGGGGACTTCCTCCTGTTATCTTGTTCGAACTGTTCAAGCGACTGGATAATAACGGTTTGGTGGTAATGATTGGGCTGTTGTGGTTTGCGGGTATTGCTATCTACGTTACCTCACAGTATCTATATGAACATAATGTAAATATAGAACGTGTTACCGGACGATTTGCCGGACTTCGCCGCTCTTACTTCCGTATGGTAAAGAGTGTTCCTTTGATTGGAAAACAACGTAAACCTTTTAAAGCATTGCGTGGAGTTTCGTTTGAGATTCAGACAGGTATGTTCGGACTCCTGGGACCGAACGGAGCCGGAAAGTCAACTTTGATGCGCGTGATTTGTGGCATATTCGAGCAGAGTTATGGCAGTATCTGGATTAATGGTATGGATACCCGTATCTATAGGGAAGAATTGCAAAGCTTGATAGGATTCCTTCCGCAGGAATTTGGCACTTACGAAAATATGACATCTTGGGAGTTTCTTGATTATCAGGCTATACTGAAAGGAATAATAGATGAGGATTTGCGTAAGGAACGGTTAGAGTATGTTTTGAATGCGGTACATATGTATGAGCGGAAAGATGAAAATATCGGTTCTTTCTCGGGAGGTATGAAACAGCGGATCGGCATTGCATTGATTTTGCTCCATTTGCCACGTATTCTGGTAGTAGATGAGCCGACAGCAGGACTCGACCCTCGTGAGCGTATCCGTTTTCGTAATCTGTTGGTGGAATTGAGTAAAGATCGTGTGGTCATTTTTTCTACTCATATCATTGAAGATATATCCAGTTCCTGTAATCAGGTTGTGGTAATAAACAAGGGTGAACTGAAATATTTCGGTGATCCGGCGGACATGGTGGAAATGGCTAATGGAAAGGTATGGCAGTTTAATATAGATAAAACGGAGTTTGAAAAGGCATTGGATAAATCTTTGGTCATACATCATATCCAGCAAGGGGATACTATCCGTGTTCGTTATCTTTCTGTTGAGCAACCATACGAAGGAGCCGAAGAAGTTGAGGCCAATCTGGAAGATGCTTATCTCTGCCTATTGAAGAATATGAATTAAAAGAAAAGAATGATATGACATTTAATCAATTAATAAAGCTGCTGCCTAAGGTGGTAAAATATAATTTGAAGATTATTTTTGCCGGAAAGTTCTTTTGGTTTCTGTTAGCGGCATTTGGATTCTTTGCCTTTTTTATGTTTCAGAGTGCGTGGAACCGGGCAGAAATTAATGAAGGGCTTATCTATAATATACTCATGTTCCCATGTTTATTGCTGATATTCTACCCGGCTGTCTTCGGCATTCAAAATGACGAAGACAGCCGGATATTGGAAATACTTTTTGGTATTCCTGACTATCGGTATAAAGTATGGGGAGTACGGTTACTCATGATTTACGTGGTTATTTTTGCTATTCTAATCGTCTTTTCGTACATCGCTATCTTATTGCTGTATCCAATCAATCCTTTTGAGATGTCTTTGCAGTTGATGTTTCCGGTTCTTTTTTTTGGTAATTTGACTTTTATGTTTTCTACGATTACCCGGAGTGGAAACGGAACGGCTGTACTTATGATTATCATTGGCATTGTACTGATGTTTTTCAGTAATATGAATAGCATAGAACGTTCATTTTGGAATATTTTGCTGAATCCCTTCCGTGTGCCTGATAATTTTCATCCGATGATATGGGAAGGGATTCTTATCAAAAATCGTATATTTCTTTTCTCCTCCAGTCTGATCTGGATGATGATCGGTCTGCTGAATTTACAGAAGCGGGAAAAATTTGTATAGTATAAAGTTTAAATTATAAAAGATTGGAATCAGAAATAATATCCCAGATTCACAAAGCAGCTTCCTTTATCAGTCTGATTGGAATATCCCAATGATATTTCCAGAGGACCGAAAACGCTATCCATTCCATAACCTGCGCTGATGCCGAACAATTGTTTGCCTTTCAGTATTTCGAAGAAGTGACTGTCCGTCAAACCGTAGTTGCCTGTCAGGGTGAGGTAATGAATACTTCCCATACGTTGCCTGAACTTCAGAGAAGTAATGATAATAGAATTTTCCATTAATTCCATGTTTGTTACGCCGGCAAAAGGCAACTGTTGTGGAATATAAAAACCGTATACTTCACCACCGATAGCATTTTTCAGGGGATAAGGAATTCCTTTCCCTATCAGGACACGCCCATAGATCGACGGAATGATAGAAAAACGGCGGGTGGCAGGAATCACACTTGCCCACGAAGCACTCAGTGCGGAAAATGGGGCCTGTTCATTGTATTGCGCCATATTATCGGTATAGAGTGAGTAGGCGGCTTTGAAATCACTTCCTTTGGAGGGGAAATATCCTTTATCGTATGTGTTATAGTGCACTTGTGCAAAATAGCTAAGGAAGTGTTCTGATTCTACATCCAAGCCGATAAATTCCGGCTTCTTAAATAAGAAGTCTTTGTATTTATAATATTCGAAACGGAATCCGAGACCAAAACGGAAATTCTTATACCATACATCCGAGAAGCCAAATTCAGCTAAATGATATTTGTAAGTAGTGTTATAGGCGCGTTCTCCTTCTTCATATATGTTGATGTCATTATACTGAAACATATACGAAAAATTGAAGTTGCGCTGTTGCATAGGCTCTAATGTATAGTCAATGCGCGCCGCATACCGTTTCCCTAATCGCCCGGTAAGAGATAGTCGGGAAGGAATATGAGTTTTGAGGTCTGCCGTTCCATTGATTAATAAAGAGGCTATTTCTTCCGAATCGAAACGGATCCCCAGATTAATTCTTTTTTCATACTTTGCTTGCAGTAGGAAATTGAGGTGATAACCTTCGGGAGTGTCCGTCAACGTATAGCTGGCACTGGAATAAGATTGGCTTCCTCTTAATTGATATAATGCCTGTTCTATCTGTTGGGTGGTAATATTACTATTTTCTTTCAGGTTGCATTTTTTCATTAGCCATTTCTTGTCGTCAGCTTCTACACCGGAGAATGATATGTCTGTCACATAAATTGTACGTACATTGGAGAGGGAAGAATACGGACCATGTCGTTTGGGAACATAATTATCGGATATTCCTATCTTCTTTTTCAAAGCGAGTAAGGAATTCCATTGTGCTTTAGCTGCTTCTTCTCCTCTTCGCATTAAAGTGTCAATAGCGGCCGGAGTAAAACTAGCCGAAGAATAACCGTCTACGTTTACACGAATGTAAGTATCGGTAAGGTCTACATTCTTTTCATGATTGGATTGGCAGGTAATATCTACGATTTGCCCTAAGATATCAGGAGCACTGTTCAGCTTATCCGCTTTTTTCAAGGCGTTTTGTACATCCACTCCGATGATAACATCAGCTCCCATAGCTTTTACAACATCTGCCGTATTTTTAGGATTTACAGTAATTTCATTGGAAGTATAGCTCCATTTGATTGTGTCTTCACTATCTACAGCGTAAACAAATAATGTTACTTTTTTACCAACAAGAGAAGAATCAATATTAATATTACAAGCCTGAGGCGTACCAGCTGTAAGAGATAGAGAAGTACCTACAACCTTTCCATCAACTTTCCAAGCAACCTTTAAATCTGGTTTTGTTCCAGTAAAGACATTATTATCTGTTACTGTAACTGATGTTGATAAATTTCCGGACCCCCATACAATTGTATTATCTGCAGCTTTACCATTGTACATCATAGGTGTTAAAGTTGCGGTATACTCTTTACCAGTAGAAGACTCAGTTGCAGCATCAGCTGTGTTGTCTTCTACAACAGGAGTTTCTGCAACATCATCAGAGAATGCTTCTGCAGCCGGAGCTTCTGTAGCAACTGATACATCTGTACCATCGCTGAACTCAGCAGCCCATACCGGCACATTAGAAGTAGCAAGCATTGCAACAACAAGTGACATACTTAATGTCTTTTTTGCCATGCCCTTCTTTGTGTTTTTAATCTTTGTCATGATTATAGTTCCCCTTTGGGTGGTGGACAGGTT
>ERZ837910.4361-NODE-4361-length-13950-cov-6.983879_pt1 | contig 13950 bp, 12 predicted proteins | sample MGYA00519940_ERZ837910 | MGnify/ENA primary metagenome ERZ837910 (study PRJEB31850, sample SAMEA3708825) | human gut metagenome | biome: human gut; feature: human-associated habitat; material: faeces | place: China | collected 2014 ... | reverse complement strand
ATGTGTCAGCGCAAAGGAGGGTTTGGGGGAGTCAAGAGGGGGCAAGGGAACCATATGGTGCCCTTGCCCCCTTTTGTCTCCGCCGCCAGACGGCGGCATTCCCGCCGGTGAACACCGGCTCTCCTGGGCCGCCGAAGGCGGCCACTTCCCACGCCATGTCATGGCGAACACCCCTCGTCCCGGGAGGGCCTATCTCGCCTGCGGCGGCAAGCCACCGGAACGGCGGAAAATTTCGCGCCTGCCTGCGGTAAGGCAGAAAAGACGTTTACAGATGCTTCGACAGAAGCTCCCGATATTCGTCCTCTGCGCCCGGATTGCCGACAACGGCAAGCGATGCCTGCGCCGGGTCGAAGATCCGCCGCGCCAGCTCAAGAATATCATCCCGCGTTACGCTGTCGTAGCCGGCGAGCACATCCTCGATCTTCGAGACCTCGCCGCGGATCAGCTCGCTGCGGCCGATGGTCATCATGCGCGTGCCCGTGTTCTCGAGACCCATGAGCAGCGTGGTTTTGGCCTGCTCGCGGGTACGGGAAATCTCGTCCTTCGCCGGGCCGTCCTCACAGAACTGATGCAGCTCCTGCAGAATGCGCTCGAGTGCGCGGCGCTCGGTCTCCTCGCCGAGACCGGTGTAGATCGACATCAGACCCGTGTCCTGGTGCGGCGTGGTGAACGTGTAGATCGAGTAGCACAGGCCGCTCTGCTCGCGGATGCTCTGGAACAGGCGCGACGACATACCGCCGCCGAGGATGTTGCACAGCAGGTTCATCGTGAAGCGATCCTCCGACAGCGCGGACACGCCGGGGAAGGACAGACACAGGTGATTCTGCTCGATCTTCTTGCTGCGGAGCACGAGCGAGGGCTTGTATATCGCCGGGGTGATCTGGTTGCGGCCCGAGCCGGTCATGACAGAGAACAGGTCTGCGATATAGTCAAGATCCTCGTCGGTGAAGTGACCGGAGACCGCGATGACCGTGTCCTCCGGGCGGTAATACTCGTGCATGTATTTGTGCATGGTCTCGGTCGTGATAGGCGCGAGCGTCTCCTCTGTGCCGAGGATGGGGCGGCCGAGCGAAGAGCCGTCATAGCACTTTTCGAACAGCTTGTCGATGGCGACGTCCTCGGGGGAGTCCTCGTACATATCGATCTCCTCGAGCACAACGCCGCGCTCGAGCTCGATGTCCTCCTGTGCGAAGCGCGACTCGAGGAACATATCCGCGAGCAGGGAAATGCCGGTCTGGAGACGGCTGTCGAGCACCTTCATATAGTAGCAGGTGCATTCCTTGTCGGTGAAGGCGTTGGCCTGACCGCCGAGCGCGTCGATGGCGATGGCGATATGACGCGCGGAGCGCTTTTCCGTGCCCTTGAAGATCATGTGCTCGATGAAGTGCGAAATGCCGTTCAGCTCCGCCGGCTCATAGCGGCTGCCGTTGCCGACCCAGATGCCGACCGATACCGTGCGCACATTGTCCAGACGCTCGGAGATGATGCGCACGCCGTTGGGGAGAACTCGTTTTACATACATAATATCCGCTCCTATATTTCTTTCTTCCTGTTTGTCCTGCGGGGGAGGAGTGAGGCGGCGGCGCCGCCAAAAAAAGCAGGGGAGCATAACCGCGGTCATGTTCCCCTGCTGCGATTATTTACTTGTTAATAATACACCCGATTGCCGTTTTCGTCCAGATAGTATCTGTCTCCGTCCGAGTCATAATAATCGCCGGTGGAGGCGTCGTAGCTGCCGCCTTCCTCGACGAGCGACTCCGGGTCGACCGTCGCAGACGGCTGGCTCGTGGTCGAACCGGTGGTGCTGCTGTCCGACGGCTTGCCGGTCGAGGTGCTGCTGTCCGTGGAATCCGTGCTGCCGGAGTCGGTGCCGGGTGTTACATCGTTGTAGATGTACTCGTGCAGCTCGTCGGCCACGACGTCCACGTCATACATGATGTATTCGTTGGACGAGCCGTAATACTTCCATTCGCCGTCGAGCGGAAAACGGACGTGCTCCACAGCGGGGACGCCGTTCTTGACCGCGCCGACGATCAGGGGCGCAATGTCCGCCGGAGCGAGCGAGGTCGTGACGTAGGGCATGAGTCGGTTCATGATGCCGAGCAGGCCGTTTGCGTCCATCGAGCTGATCTTCGCGAACATGGCGTTCAGCACGACGCTCTGGCGCTCGACGCGGCTCCAGTCGTCGCCGGTGTTGCCCTTGCGGATACGGCCGTAGCACAGCGCCTGCACGCCGTCCAGCGTTTGCAGGCCGGTCTTTTCGACAGGGGAGAATTCCTTGCCCTGCTCGAGGCCGTAGTCGCGGATGACGCGGTTGAGCTCGGTCAGCTCAGCCTCGGAGGCGACGTTGATCTCGATGCCGTCCAGCGCGTCCACGATCTCGACGACCTGCTCGAAGTTCACGGCGATATAGTCCTCGATGTCCGTGCCGAAGTTCTCGTTGATCGTGCGGATGGCGAGGCTCGGGCCGCCGCGGAAATAGGCTGCGTTGAGCTTGTCCTCGCCCACGCCGTCGATCTCGACGAGCGAGTCGCGCATCAGGCTGGACAGCTTGATCTTGCCGCGCGTGTTGTCGATCGTGACGATCATCATGCAGTCCGAATGGCTTTTTTCGTCCCCCGGACGGGTGTCCAGACCGAACAGGGCGATATTCGTGATGTTTTCGTCCGCCTGAATGCCGGCCGAGAGATCCTCACCGGAGAGCGAGGAGTCATAGTGATAGCCGAAAACAGCGCGGTATCCGTACAGACCGATCGAGCCGGCCGTCGCGAGGATGACGACGACGGTCAGCAGACGGACGAGAATGCGACGGAAGCGTTTGAAAGACATAAGCGACCTTCTTTAGTCCTGAACGAACGGTGCAAAGGACAGCTCGGTGAGCTGGTGAACGCGCAGGGTGTTGGTGTAGTTGACATGGCCGACCGGCATGCCTGCGGTGATGGTGATGATGTCGCCGACGCGCAGGTCGAGGGTCTGGATGGCAGCCTGCTCAGACAGGCTGTACAGCTCGGTGCCGGAGGACGGGCGCTTTGCGACCAGAACCGGCTTTACGCCCCAGGACATGGACAGACGGTTGAAGGTCTGCTCGCACGGGGTAGCCGCGACGATGAGCGTGCCCGGGCGGTAGGTGGATACGGCGCGCGCGGTCGAGCCGGACTCGGTGAAGGCAACGATGCACTTCGCGCCGAGGTCAGCGGAAGTCGAGCAGGTCGCGTGGGAGATAGCGAGGGTCTTCATGTCGCCGGAAACGTGCATGTTCTGGAACTCCAGACGGGTGACGCGGCGGCGGTCATAATGGATGGTGCGCTCGGCGTTCTCGGCGATGCGGCTCATGGTAGCAACGGTCTCTACCGGGTACTTGCCGACCGAGGTCTCGCCGGACAGCATGATCGCGGAGGTGCCGTCGTAAACTGCGTTTGCAACGTCGGAAACCTCTGCGCGGGTCGGGCGCGGGTTCTTCGCCATGCTCTCGAGCATCTGGGTCGCGGTGACGACGCGCTTGCCGCGGGAGATGCAGGTCTTGATGATGTTCTTCTGGATCTCCGGCAGCTCCTCGAACGGAACCTCAACGCCCAGGTCGCCGCGGGCGACCATGACGCCGTTCGCCTCGTCGAGGATCTCCTGAATGTTGTTTACGCCTTCCATGTTCTCGATCTTGCAGATGATCTCGACGTCTTCCTTGCCGTGTGCCTTGAGGATGGCCTTGATATCGCGGACGTCCTGTGCGCAGCGGGTGAAGGAAGCGGCGATGAAGTCGATGTCCTGCGTCAGGCCGAACTCGATGTCCTCGCGGTCCTTGTCGGAGATAAACTTCATGTTGAGCTTGATGCCCGGAACATTGATGGACTTGCGGTTGGAGAGCGGGCCGCCGTTGAGCGCCTTGCAGATGATGTCGGTGCCGTCGACGATCTTGAGCACCTCGAACGCGACCAGACCGTCGTCGATGAGGATGCGGGTGCCCGGCTGAACGTCGTTCGGCAGGCCTTCGTAGGTGATGGAGACGATGGTGTTGTCGCCCTCGATGTCGCGGGTGGTCAGGGTGAACTCCTGACCCTCGACGATCTCGATCTTGCCGTCCTTGTAGGTCTTGGTGCGGATCTCCGGGCCCTTGGTGTCGAGCATGATGCCGACCGGCATGCCGAGCTCCTTGCGGGCAGCCTTTACCGCGTCCATGCGCGCCTTGTGCTCCTCGTGGGAGCCGTGGCTGAAGTTCATACGGGCAACGTTCATGCCCGCCTTGATCATTTCGGGCAGGATACCGTCGGTCGCAGGACCGAGGGTGCAGATAATTTTAGTTTTGCGCATCAGTCATATTCCTCTCTGTATCAGATAACTAACGAAACGTGTATAACATTATATCAGACCTATTCTAGCACTTTTCGTGCGGTTTGGCAATCGTCCGCGAAAACGGCGGATTGTTTTCGTGCTTTTCGACAAAAAAGCAAATGCTGCGTGTCGGCGGATTGGGCAAGACCGCATAATCTCCTTCATGAAAAAGGTAAAAATGCACGGTCTCCGTCCCCTGCGCGGCGGCGGCGGCTTCGCTCTTGTATTTTACCCGCCCTTACGATATAATAAAAGTATCTGAGCGAAATACAGCACAGCGGCGGACGACACAAAAACGCCGCTTTGAAAGGAAGAAAACATATGAATAAACCAGTTCTGGTCATTATGGCGGCAGGTATGGGCTCGCGCTACGGCGGCCTCAAGCAGATCGACCCCATCGGTCCGAACGGTCAGATCATTCTGGATTACTCGGTCTACGACGCCCACCGCGCAGGCTTCGAGCGCGTGGTGTTCATCATCCGCCCCGAGCTGCACGAGGCGTTCGAGCAGGCCATCGGCGCGAAGGCGCGCCGCTTCATGCACGTCGACTACGCCTACCAGACGCTCGACCGTCTGCCGGAGGGTCTGAAGGCGCCCGAGGGACGCGAAAAGCCGCTCGGCACCGCGCACGCGGTCTGGTGCGCGAAGGAGCTGACCGAGGGCTGCCCGATCGCGGTCATCAACGCGGACGATTTCTACGGCGCGGACGCCTTCCGCAAGATGTACGACTATCTGTCGCAGGCGGAGGACGACGATAAGTTCCGCTACTGCATGGTCGGCTATCAGGTCGAGAACACCCTCACCGAGAACGGCACGGTCTCGCGCGGCGTGTGCACCGAGGACGAGCACGGCCTGCTCGCGCACATCATCGAGCGCACTTCCATCCACCGCGACGCGGACGGCGTCATCCGCTATGACGCGGACGGCGACGCACCGGCCGGCGAGATCGCGCCGGGTACGCCGGTCTCGCTCAATCTCTGGGGCTTCACCCCGTCCTTCCTGCCCTCGCTCGACGAGGGTCTGCGCACGTTCTTTGCGGAGAAGCTGCCGGAAAATCCGATGAAGGGCGAATATTACCTGCCGTTCGCGGTCGACGCGCTCATCAAGGCAGGAAAGGCGACCGCGAAGGTCCTCAAGACCTCCGCGCGCTGGTACGGCGTGACCTATCGCGAGGACAAGCCGGTCATCACGGCTGCGGTTTCGCAGATGACGGCGGACGGCGAGTACCCGGAAGACCTGTAAAAAGGAGAGCGGCATGGATTTTTCGACTGAATTTGTCGCGCTGCGCGACCGGCTGCTCGAGACCCAGGACAAGGCGTTCCGCACGCAGACCAATGTCGAGGTCGCGGGCCGCATGGCGGCGCTCTGCTCCTCGTTCACCATCAAGAGCGAGCGCAAGATCCTCGGTCTGATGCCGACGGGCGGCGTCGGCCACGCGCACGAATACCGCCTGCTGTTCGCCGTGCCGAAGCTCGGCGCGGACGAGCTTGCGGACTGGTGGGCGTATGCGGAAAGGGTGTTCGAAACGCTCGTTGAGCCGGATGAAAACCACGATTTCTCCATCGTTTCGGTCATCCTCGCCGCCGGCGAGCTGGAAAAGGACGTGCCGAAGCGGCTGAAAAAGCTCGCGCACGAGCAGCAGTTCGAGGGCGGAAAGCACGGCTGGGGCTCGGTGCGCATGGCGTGCGTCGACCTCGAGGCGCATAAGCTCTGCGTGAGCCGCATGGGAGACTCGCTGAAAAATATCATGAAAGCTGTGCTTTAAGAGCGGAAAACTCTTGAAATACAGCGCGAAATATGATATAGTATCATGTACGCAATCTGACGCGGACGCTGTTCCGCGATAAAAGAAAAATGTAATGGAGGAAAAAACACATGACTACCGCACAGATCGCTCTTTCTGTCATCATGATCATCGCAAGCCTGTTCCTGATCGTTGTCGTTCTGCTTCAGGAGGGCGCACAGCAGGGCCTCGGCGCCATCGAGGGCGGCGCAGACACCTTCTTCGGCAAGGGTAAGGCTTCCGCAGCCGACCGCATTTTTGCCCGTCTGACCTCGATCGTCGGCGTGATCTTCGTCATCGCAGCGATCGTTCTCAACGTCGTTCACTAAAATGCCGGCGCAGACCATTCAGCGTCTGCTGCTCTTTCTGTTCGTCGCATTTGCCGCGCTGACTGCCTTTCAGCAGCTGCGCTACGGCATGATCTGCGGCCGCAGTGAGCAGGAGGATCGGCAGGATGACCCCAAGGCGAAGGCCTGCCACGCGCAGGCGATGCTGTACGCCGTGCTTGCGGCGGTCAGCCTGGTCGCCAACATCATCGTCGGCGTACTGACGCGCGGATAACACATAAAAAAGAGGATGCAATGTGAAAGCGTTGCATCCTCTTTTTTTCAGCTGTCGAAAGGCTCCGTTTTTTTCGGACGCCCGCGCTGCCGTATCAGCATCATGAAAACGGACTTTATCGACCGGCCGGAAAAGAATTTTCGTTCCGCTTGACCGTTTGAGGTCAATTTTTCCGGTATCCGCGCTATGGGTGAGGGGACTTTTCCCCTCGGCATGGCAGACAGAGCGATGCGTCTGACGGAGCGGGAACAGGATGCGGCGGCCGGTCAGGTGAGAGTTCGTTCTGTCAGACACAGGGAAAACTGCGATCTGACCCGACAGGTCTTTTCGTGCTGCCCGCCGTTTTTTTCTTGCCGGGAAATCGGGATTTCTGGCCGGGAAATGGCGGTTTGCCGCCCGGAAAGTACACACAGAACAGGACAGCAGAGTACAGCACAGTACAGTAGAGTACAGCACAGCAGAGCACAGCACAGTACAGCAGAGCAGAAAAAGTCCGCCATTCCCCGAAGGGAACAGCGGACATTTTTTCTGGTTTCTGGATGCTGCGGTCAGATCGAGTTGATGTCGATCATTTCGCAGTTTTCGATTTTGATGTCGCCCTCGAGGCAGCGCAGCAGCGCGGAAACGGTATCCATCGAGGTCAGGCACGGGATGGCGCGCTCGACCGCAGTGCGGCGGATATGAACCGAGCCAAGCTCCGGATGACGGCCCTTGACCGAGGTGGCGATGACATAGTCGATCTTGCCGGACTCGATCAGGTCGATGATGTTCGGGGACGGCTCGTCTACGTTGCGGATGGCGTTGGTCGCGACCATGTGGCGGTTGAGCACGTTCGCGGTGCCGCTGGTGGCGTAGATGTCGAAGCCGAGCGCCTCGAAACGCTCGCCGATGCGGATGGCCTCCTGCTTGTCCGAGTCGCGGACGGAGATGAGCACAGCGCCCTTCTTCTTCATCTGGAAGCCTGCGCCGGTCAAACCCTTGAGCAGCGCCTCGCGGAAGCTCTTGGCAACGCCGAGCACCTCGCCGGTGGACTTCATCTCAGGGCCGAGCTGGGTGTCGAGGTCGCGCAGCTTCTGGAAGGAGAATACCGGGACCTTGACGGCGTAGTGGTCGCTCTCCGGGTGCAGGCCGGTGCCGCAGCCCATGTCGCGCAGCTTCTCGCCGAACATGCAGCGGGTCGCCAGATCGACCATCGGAACGCCCGTTACCTTGGAGATGTACGGAACGGTACGGGAGGAACGCGGGTTGACCTCGATAACGTAGATCTGGTCGTTGTACAGAACGAACTGGATGTTGACCAGACCGAGAACGGCGAGGTTCTTCGCGAGCGACTCGGTGTAGCGCACGAGGGTGTCCTTGTGCTTCTTCTCGATGTTGATGGACGGGTAGATGGAGATGGAGTCGCCGGAGTGGACGCCTGCGCGCTCGAAATGCTCCATGATGCCCGGGATGAGGATGTCGTCGCCGTCGCAGATGGCGTCGACCTCGATCTCGCGGCCCATCATGTATTTATCGACCAGAACCGGGTTCTCAACCTTGTTGCGGGTGATAACCTGCATGAACTCGCGGACATCGGCTTCCTTGTACGCGATTTCCATGCCCTGACCGCCCAGAACGTAGGACGGACGGACGAGAACCGGGTAGCCAAGCTCGTCGGCGGCCTTGACGGCCTCCTCCTCGGTCATAACCGTGTGGCCTGCCGGACGCGGGATGCCGCACTTCTCGAGGATAACGTCGAACTTTTCGCGGTCCTCAGCGGCGTCGATCGACCATGCCGGGGTGCCGAGGATCGGAACGCCGAGCTTTTCGAGGTGCGCGGCGAGGTTGATGGCGGTCTGGCCGCCAAACTGAACGATCGCGTAGTCCGGCTTCTCGGCCTCGACGACGCCGGTCACGTCCTCCGGAGTCAGCGGCTCGAAGTACAGACGGTCTGCGGTGTCGAAGTCGGTGGAGACCGTCTCCGGGTTGTTGTTGATGATGACGGTCTCGCAGCCGAGCTTCTGCAGTGCCCAGACCGCGTGAACCGAGCAGTAGTCGAACTCGATGCCCTGACCGATGCGGATCGGGCCGGAGCCGAGAACGAGGATCTTCTTCTTGCCGGACGGGGGAGCGACCTCGGTCTCCTCGTCATAGGTGGAGTAGTAGTACGGGGTCTCCGCCTCGAACTCCGCCGCGCAGGTATCTACCATCTTGTAGACCGGCAGACGCTTAACATCCGAAATATCCTTGCCGGACAGCTGCTCGATGGTCTTGTCGAGGAAGCCCATCTTCTTGGCGCGGATGTACAGGTCGGAGTCGATTTTCTCGGCGGACGCGAGCTCCTTCTCCATGTCGATGATGTTCTGGAACTTGTGCAGGAAGAACACGTCCATCGTGGTGATGTCGTGAATCTCTTCAATGGTCATGATGCCGCGGCGCAGCGCTTCGCAGATGTGGAACAGGCGCTGGTCGTCCGTGCGGGCCACGCCCTTCTTGATCTCTGCGTCCGACTGCTTCTGGATGCGCGGCGCGATCATGCTGTCGAGCTTGATCTCACAGCCGCGGACGGCCTTCATCAGCGCGCCCTCAAAGCTGTTGTCGATGGCCATGACTTCGCCGGTCGCCTTCATCTGGGTGCCGAGGGTGTTGTCCGCGTAGACGAACTTGTCGAACGGCCAGCGCGGGAACTTGACGACGCAGTAGTCGAGCGTCGGCTCGAAGCAGGCCTTGGTCTTGCCGGTAACAGCGTTGGAGATCTCGTCCAGACCGTAGCCGACGGCGATCTTTGCCGTTACCTTTGCGATCGGGTAGCCGGTCGCCTTGGAGGCCAGTGCAGAGGAACGGGAAACACGCGGGTTTACCTCGATTACGGCATACTCAAAGGATTCCGGATTGAGCGCGTACTGCACGTTGCAGCCGCCCTCGATGCCCAGCTCGGTGATGATGTTGAGTGCGGAGGTACGGAGCATCTGATACTCTTTGTCGCACAGGGTCTGGCTCGGCGCAACTACGACAGAGTCGCCGGTGTGTACGCCGACCGGGTCAACGTTCTCCATGTTACAGATGGTGATGGCGTTGCCCTTGTGGTCGCGCATGACCTCGTACTCGATTTCCTTCCAGCCTGCGATGCACTTCTCGACCAGAATTTCGTCAACACGCGAGTACATGATGCCGGAAGCCGCGATCTCGCGCAGCTGCTCCCAGGTGTAGGCGATGCCGCCGCCGGTGCCGCCGAGCGTGTACGCCGGACGGATGATGACCGGCAGACCGATCTCACGGGTGAAATCGACCGCGTCCTCGACCGTGTGAACGACCTTGGAGGCGATGATCGGCTCGCCGATCTTCTCCATGGTGTCCTTGAACATCTGGCGGTCCTCCGCCTTTGCGATGGTGGTCGGGTTTGCGCCGAGCAGCTTTACGCCCATCTTTTCGAGGAAGCCGTTCTCGCACAGCTCCATGGCGAGGTTCAGACCGGTCTGGCCGCCGAGGTTGGGCAGCAGGGAGTCCGGGCGCTCCTTCTTGATGATCTCCTGAACGGCCTCGACGGTCATCGGCTCGATGTAGACCTTGTCTGCCATGGCCTTGTCGGTCATGATGGTTGCCGGGTTGGAGTTAACAAGAACGACCTCCAGACCCTCTTCGCGCAGTGCGCGGCAGGCCTGCGTGCCTGCGTAGTCGAACTCGGCCGCCTGACCGATGACGATCGGGCCGGAGCCCAGTACCATTACCTTATGAATATCCTTGCGAAGCGGCATTACTGAGCGCCTCCTTTCGACTTTTCAATGTTTTCGATGAACTTATCAAACAGATACGAGGTATCCATCGGGCCGGGGCATACCTCCGGGTGATACTGCACGGTGAATACCGGACGGCCGATGTGCTCGAGACCCTCAACGGTGCCGTCGTTCAGGTTGACATAGCGCACGCGGGCAATCTTCGGGTCAACCGACTCGCCGACGACGGCGTAGCCGTGGTTCTGCGAGGTGATGTAGGTGCGGTCCGCGTCGATGTCCTTGACCGGATGGTTGACACCACGGTGGCCGTACTTGAGCTTGGTGGTCTTTGCGTCGATGGCCAGCGCCAGCAGCTGATGGCCGAGGCAGATGCCGAAGATCGGCATATCGGACTTCAGCAGCTCCTTGAGGTTCGCAACGATCTCGACGTTCTCCGCCGGGTCGCCGGGGCCGTTGGACAGCATCACGCCGTCGTACTTGCCGATGACGTCCTCCGGCTTGGTGTACGCCGGAACGACGGTGACCTCGCAGCCGCGCTTGCACAGTTCGCGCTCGATGTTGTACTTTACGCCGTAATCGAACAGCGCGATGCGGTACTTGGTTTCGCCCTCAGCCGGGTAAACGATATTCTCGTCGCAGGTTACGGTCTTGACCGCATCCTTGACAACGTAAGCCTTCATTTCTGCGATGGTCTGCTCGTCCGGCTCGAAGCCCTCGGTGTAGATGACGCCGTTCATGACGCCCTCGCCGCGCAGCTTGCGCGTCAGACGGCGGGTGTCGATGCCGGCGAGACCGACGACCTTCTGCGCCTTGAGGTACTCGTCGAGCGTTACCTTGCAGCGCCAGTTGGACGGGTACTCGCACATCTCGCGCATGATGAAGCCGGAAACCCAGCTCTTGCGGGACTCGTAGTCCTCGAAGTTGATGCCGTAGTTGCCGACGAGCGGGTAGGTCATGGTAACGACCTGACCGAAGTAGGACGGGTCGGTCAGAACCTCCTGATAGCCTGCCATGCCGGTGTTGAATACGACCTCACCGATGCTCTGTCCTTCGTAGCCGACTGCGGTGCCCTCGAACAGGGTGCCGTCCGCCAGCAGTAAGTATGCTTTTTTCACTATATCCACACGCTCCTTAATTCTTCGATTGAAACCACGGTTTCAATCGAGGGGACATACCGCGCTGAAAGCGCGGATATGTCCAGAACTGCACAAAGTTCCGACGAGCGAAACTTTGCTCCGTACTTGTATAAAAACCGTGATACATGCTCCCGGTTTTTATGAATTTGCAAGGCAAATTCTATTTTATGCGCGCCGATGGCGCGGTTTATATTATTTGATGGCCGCTACGATGTCGTCGCGCATGCGGATCGCTTCTGCGCGGGCAGCTTCCTTGTAGTCCTCGCCGTTGTTTCCGGTCTTTTTCCAAGCGCACATGATGCCGCGGGAGGAATTTACGATCGCGCCGAGGCCGTCGTCGTTGAACGCATTTGCAATGTCCTTTGCGGTTGCGCCCTGCGCGCCGTAGCCCGGTACGAGGAAGTAGCTCTTCGGCAGCAGCTCGCGGATGATCCTCTGCTCCTCGGGATAGGTCGCGCCGACGACCGCGCCGATCTGGTTGTAGCCGCACGGGGTGTCCAGACCTTCGCCCCACTTTGCGACCATCTCAGCCATGCGCGCGTAGAGCGGCTTGCCCTCCATGTCGCGGTTCTGCAGCTCGCCGGAGGACGGGTTGGAGGTCTTGACGAGCAGGAACAGGCTCTTCTCACGGCTGCGGCACTCCTTGAGGAAGGGCTCGACGCCGTCCGTGCCGAGGTAGCCGTTTACGGTGACGCTGTCGCAGCCGTAGGGCGCGATCTCGGTGTCGCCGACACGGGTCTTGCCGAGGTACGCCTCTGCATATGCGGAAGCGGTCGCGCCGATGTCGTTGCGCTTGATGTCGCCGATGATGTACATGCCCTTGGCGTGCGCGTAGTCGATGGTCTCCTTGAGCGCCATCGCGCCGTAGGAGCCGAGCAGCTCATAATATGCAGCCTGCGGCTTGACCGCCGGGACGATGTCGCACAGCGCGTCGATCAGACCGCAGTTGAACGCAACAACGCTCTCGGCTGCTGCGCGCAGGGTCTCGCCGTGCAGCATCATGTTGCGCCCCGAAATATGCTGCGGAATGTATTCGAGACGGGCGTCCAGACCGGCTACGGTCGGATTGCCTTTTTCCTTGATCTTTTCTACTAAGGTTTGGATAGACATTTGGTTCTTCCTTTCTCATAGTGAGTGTATCATGCGGCTGCAAGAGACAGCGGGGATGCTGCCTCAAAGAATAGCAACATTATCTTCTCCGTCCACCTCGCGGAGGCGGACGCAGACCCTTTCCTCGTGCGAGGTCGGCAGGTTTTTGCCGATGTAGTCCGGGCGGATGGGGAGCTCGCGGTGGCCGCGGTCGACCAGAACGGCGAGCTGGATGCGGCTTGCGCGGCCGAAGCAGGAGACCGCCTCGATCGCGGCGCGCACGGTGCGCCCGGTGTAGAGTACGTCGTCCACGAGAACGACGGTCGCGCCCTCGATGCGCGCGTCGGGGGAGGGCATCGGCGCGTCCTGGCGCGGCATGTCGTCGCGCCACGGCGTCACGTCCAGCTCGATGACCGGAGGAGTCGTGCCCTCGACCTCACCGAGCTTCTGCGCGATGCGCTGTGCGAGGTAAATGCCGCGGGTGCGGATGCCGGCGAGCAGGAGATGCTCGGCGCCCTTGTTTTTTTCGATGATCTCGAACGCGATGCGGGTCAGCGCACGACGGATGCCGTCCGCGTCCATGATCACGGTTTTCTGACCTGCCATGCGACACTTCCTTCGAGAATAAACATGCAGCGAAATGAATAAACTTACGAACCGATATAAGAAAAATGACTTTCCGCACGATAAAAGACGCAGAAAGCCGCACTGAAGTTACACCTGTCCCCTGTTTCGGCCGACGGCGTATGCACTGTTTTCTGCCTTGTGCGGCTCACGGGCCGCTTCTTAAAGGCGGATTTTTCCAAATCGTACCGTGAACGGAGCCACGGTGTTCTCTATCATTATACTGTATGCGAGCGTTTTTGTAAACAGTCGATTGCGCAAAATATTCCGGATTTTGCAGGTGGATTTTGTCAGCGCTGACGGAGGAAGAAAGCGGGCGCGGCGGGACATAATAAGGGAGCGGCGCGGAGAGCAGCGCTGAAAAAAGCGAAAAACGGAGGAAGAAGTATGCAGGTATCACCATTTGTATCGGGTGTCGCGACGGGAGCGGTCGCGGGGGCAGTGATGAGCATTGTGGCGGCGAGTGCGATGCTGAACCCGTCGCTGCGGCATTCGGCGCAGCACGCAGCGAACCGGGCGGAGCACGCAGTGCACCGTGCGGTGAGCAGGATGGGATAAGCCCGCCCGAGGGCAGGCGTCCCTTTTGCTTTACCGTCGGATGACGGCAGACCTTCCGCCGATACAGCGGCTTGCCGCTGGAGGCGACTTTACGCTCGAGGTGAGCGTGCACAATGGCCGCCTTTGGCGGCACGGGAGAGCCGGTGTTCACCGGCGGGGG
>ERZ837910.4354-NODE-4354-length-13970-cov-5.527704_pt1 | contig 13970 bp, 12 predicted proteins | sample MGYA00519940_ERZ837910 | MGnify/ENA primary metagenome ERZ837910 (study PRJEB31850, sample SAMEA3708825) | human gut metagenome | biome: human gut; feature: human-associated habitat; material: faeces | place: China | collected 2014 ... | reverse complement strand
TGAGTCGTCATGGTGTACATGATCTGGTAAAAAGATGTGATAAGATCCTTGCCGGTTATGAAGAAAAGCTTCATCTGGTAGAGCGGTTCTGGAAGACAAAAGAAGATATTTCCATTCCTTTTACGCAGATTGATCCCTGTACATTCCAGTTGGACCTGCTGCCTTTTCAGGAATATTTCCAGTTCAAACGACATTCGGAGTTTATTCTCACTTTAAGCTGTGTGGCTTCTGATAACAGCCATACCTTATATGCTCTCCGTCCGGATAATAATTTTAATAAGAAATATCGCATTTTTGCCAAAGATATTTATTTCCTGGAAGATACTTCTTCTGAGCCTGCAGAATATATCGGTATATTTACTGCCAGATTAGATAATCTTCTTATTATAGATTTATGCAGCCGGACATATTTTATGGAAAATCTTCTGACCTGTGCCTACCACAGTCTTAAGATGAGCCATGGAGTTCTCCGGATATCTTTCGACCTTGAAAAAAGCAGGCACAAATATATAAAAACCGGACTTTTTTTCCGAAGCAAGCTTGCCGAAGATGCCGTAACTTATGATTTCACCACCAAAAGCATAAAATCCAACGGAAATCTTCAGCGAATAACCGTTTCCCTGAACCTTCGCTCTATTGAATGGAAGAGCCTGTACTGGGATATTTTTGTTCTGGTTCGAAATGCAGATACCGGAGATGTTTCCAGAATTCCGATTTTTATGACCGCTCTGCAGCGAATGCAGCAAAAATTCCTTTCCAATGTTGCCTACAAGACAGACGAAAATTTTTACTTTTATCCATATTATACAAGTAAACAGACTCTCGCATTTGTAAACCGTCAGAGAGAAAAATATGACGGCATGGATATCATCTTCAAGGAATTCCTCTCCGTTTTCCTTTATCGTGTCGCCAGACCTTACTGGAAACGGAAGCACATCTGCCTGGTATGCGAGAAATTTTCTTCCATGGCGCAGGACAATGGTTATTACTTTTTCAAACACTGCATGGAACAGGACGAGGAAGCTTTCCTTAACAAAAAAATCTACTATATCATAGATAAGGATTCTCCGGACCGTTCCAAAGTGGAACCTTATAAGAACCGGATTCTGGATTTTATGTCCATCCGGCACATGGTTTATCTGCTCGCGGCAGATCTTATCGTCAGCTCCGATTCCAGATACCATACCTATGCCATGCAGTCCCGCCACAGTATTTTTAACCGTTATATCAAAAAAATTCCTTTTGTCTTCCTCCAGCATGGAGTTATCGCTCTGAAACGTGTTGATAACTTCTACGGCAAAGGCAAAAAGGGTGGCTGCGATCTCTTCGTCGTATCCACCAACAAGGAAAAACAGACAATTGTTGAGAATTTTGAATATGAACCTGACGAAGTCATCAACACCGGACTTCCACGATGGGATGTACTCAAAGATAAATCCCAGGGCAAACGTGAAATTCTGATCATGCCAACCTGGAGAAACTGGCTGGATTCCGTACCGGATAAAGATTTCGAAGAAAGTGATTATTTCCGCCATTATATGGGGCTCCTGAATTCTGAACGTCTGAATCAGATTCTGGAAAAATATGATCTTGAAGTCAACTTCTATCTGCATGCAAAATTTCAGGAATATGCAGATACCTTCAAATCAATCAGTAAACGGATCCATCTGATCTCTTTTGGTGAAGTTGCCGTAAATGAAATGCTGATGCGCTGCCGTATGCTTATCACGGATTATTCCAGTGTATGTTGGGATATTCTTTATCAGGATAAACCAAGTCTGTTTTATCAGTTTGATATTGAGAAATACAACGAAGCACATGGAAGTTATATTGATATGGAAACAGAACTTTTTGGCGACAGGGCAGCAACTCAGGAACAGCTTCTTGACTATCTGGAAGAAGCCGTACAAAATGACTTCCACTTAAAACCGGAATACGAAAAAATGCGCGGAGAATATCCCCAGTTTAAGGATCACGAACACAGCAGACATATCTGCGAGGAAATCAAAAAAAGATTCCATTAAAATAGCAAACGCAGTAACCGGAACCTGATTTATTTCAGATTCGGTACTGCGTTTTTTATCTGTTTTATAAAGTACGATCTGCCCAGCTTATGATGCTGTTACTGATCCATGCAGAAAATTTATCAAATCGTATGATTTTCTGCACAACGCCAAGCAAAATAGAAAGTGCGAGACTCACAACCAGGATAAACAGCCATATCACTGCCGCATGTCCAAGAGAATAGGTAGGATCTCTCAGCCATACTGCTCTTATAAATGTATGGATATAAAAAATATTTGCAGAATGTTTTCCTATAAATTGCAGAATCTGGCGAATCCCCGGAATTCCGATCACAAACTCATAAGACCAGTAAACGATCAGCACCGGAATCACACCGTTGAGTGCAAATTCAAAATGATCAATTCCCCACTGCGTATTAAACATTTTGCAGAGGACATACAATGCACCTGTGCTCAAAATAAATTTCAGCAGTTTATTTAATACTGCGTTTTTTACAATATGAAATTCTCTGAGCCTTTCCAAAACATTCTGATCTGCAAAGCAGACTGCCAGCGGAGCTACAAGTAAATACTTTGTAAGATGCACATGCTTTTCCAGCATAAAGCTTCCGATGAGCAGGAACATGAAGACCATCAGCCACCCGTACCGCTTATAAAATCTGACCAGAAAAGGCATAAAAAAGATCAGCAGAATCTCAAGGCTCAAATACCACCAGGTATTGATCTGCATCTGCGTCCCAAAGAGATGTCCCAACCCGAGGAAATCCATTCCGGCATTGATCAGATTAATCGGAAATCCATCACTGTAGCGGGATGTATGTGTCAGGTAAGTTACCCCCATGCAGAACAGAAATGGCAGGGTAAAAGAAAGCACAAGTTTCACATACCGTTTCAGAACAAACAATGTTGCCTCATGTCCTGTAAACTCATATTCATGATACTGGGCTTTCATCGACAGAGTAAGACCATACACTGACAGGAATGCAAAAATTCCAACGCACTGAACCATCACACGGCAGACTGCCATTGCCTTTGCCTCCGACAGCGGCCAGAAGCTTACCGGATACCCATACAGCCGGCTTTTTATTGAAAAGCCATGATAAAGAATCAAAAATATAATCGCAATTCCTTTCACCGCAGCCGTATCTGCTTTGGTAAATTTAAATTTTCTCTCCATTTACGTTTCCTCATAAATTTTTGTTATCACTGGTATTGTTTCATTCTATCTCAGGTTCTTATCGATTGTCAATCAAAGGAATATCACAATTCCACCGGACAAAACCCATTGCAAATCTTTCCTCCGTTCTGTATAATTTCTGTAACTATAATAAAAACATCACAAGGACAGGAAGTTTTTCATGGAACATTCATTACATGTAACCCATATAAAAATAAAAAGATCACAGCTTTATCTCACAATACAGCTCCCCAGACCGGATATAAAGATTCAGGCAGAACTTTTTTATCAGAATTCTTCACAAAATTTCCGGCATCAGCTCCGCTGTGTTTCCAAAAATCCACAGAACCTGATCTTTCAGATCGATGTCTCTGTTCTGGAACCTGGTGAAAACGACTGGAACCTGCGGCTGTATTCAGACGACTGTCCAGACTCCTGGATGCCTGTTATTGGCAGCCGTCTTCGCATGCAGCTTATTCTCGGCAGCTACTCTGTAAAAAAAGACACATGTCTGTTTTTCCCGATGGGGAGTACCGGGCATCGTTTTATCCTGCGGAGCCGTCCACTGCGGTCATACGACAGTCCTCTTTTTCATTTTAAAGAACTCGCCGCTTTTGGTCTTGGCAAACTGATGAACCCACTCTTTAAGAAACGGCATATCTGGCTGATCTATGAAAAATACTGTATTTCTGCTCAGGACAATGGTTTTTATTTTTTCCAGTATTGTATGAAACATCTTCCAGCAGAAGAAAAGAAAAACATTTTCTTTATATTGGACAAATCTTCCCCACAATGGAAGGCCACACGGAAGTATCGTTCCAATGTCATTCCATTCCTGAGTTTCTGCCATCTTCTGTACCTCATGACAGCCCGGCTGTATATTGCTTCTGACAGCCGGCTTCATGCCTTTGCGTGGAAACCGATGCCAAACCTTATCTCCCGGGAGATCAACAAACATGATATTTATTTTCTCCAGCACGGTGTTCTGGCATTGAAGCGGGTAGAGAATCTTTTTGGAGCCAGCGGCACAAGTTCCATGACTTATTTCACAGCTTCTTCCGAAATGGAAAAAGTGATCATCGAGCAGGACTTCGGATACAGACCAGAACAGATCCCTGTGACCGGTCTCAGCCGCTGGGATGTTCTGAAAGACAGATCAGATCTTTCGCATCCTTCCATCCTTGTTATGCCAACATGGCGAAGCTGGCTGGAAGACCAGAGTGATGAAACCTTCCGGCAGAGCAGTTATTACAGAGAATATGCTGCCCTTCTGAATGATCCGAAACTCCGGGAATTTCTGCATCAGACGCATACCGAACTGATCTTTTATATCCATCCGAAACTCCGGGAGTACATCTCTGCTTTTCATGCAGATGATCCGCTGATAAGGCTGATCCCATTTGGCAGTGTTCCGCTGAACCAGCTTATTATGAAATGTTCCATGCTGATCACCGATTATTCCAGTGTATCGTGGGATGTTTATTATCTTGGCAAACCGATACTTTTTTATCAGTTTGATCTGGACAAATACAATGAAACAAATGGAAGCTATATCGACATGGAAAAAGATCTCTTCGGCGAACGCTGCCTTACCAGAGAGGAACTGCTTCCGAAGATTCACGAATACTATGAAAATGGTTTTAAAGAAAAGACTGCATACGCAGAAATGCGAAAGAAATATCTCGCTTATCACGACCACAACAATCGCAGACGAACTTATGAATTTATAAAAGACCAGGGCTATTAACGCCCCGGTCTTTCTTCTTATCCTATCAATTCTGTTAATACTTTTATGAAAAAGATCACGATCACAACCACGATGATCGGCTTAACGATCTTGCTTCCATTACTTGTAAAGCAATGGCTTCCCAGATAATTTCCTATCATATTACAGCACCCTGCTGCAAGTCCCAGCGGAATATACGCAGCCCCGTTGAACAGAAATACTGCAAGTGCCGAAATGTTTGTAGTCAGGTTGATCGCTTTTGTTGTCCCTGCCGCATCATGCAGAGAAAGATGACAAAAAGCTGTAAAAAGCAGCATCAGGAATGTGCCTGTTCCCGGTCCGTAGATTCCGTCATAAATTCCAACTGTAAATGCGATAACGATACATTTCATGATCAGATTCGGAGTTACTTTATCTACCACTTCGTAATCTGGATTTTCCTGTAGTGCTTTGCTTCGAAGCACATAAAAAAGAATGATCGGCAGCACGATCAGCATGGCGATCTTCAGTACTTTCTCATCAATCATCAGTGTGATCTTTGCCCCAAGTGCAGATCCTATAAAGGCCGCTACAATGGATGGTGCACAGATCTTCCATTTCATAAATCCCTGACGCAGATAATAAAAAGATGATACTGCTGTTCCCATACTGCTGCTGATCTTATTTGTTGCGATCGCTGTATGCGCCGGCAGACCTACGATCATATAGGCCGGAAGTGAAATCAGCCCGCCTCCGCCTGCGATCGAATCCACAAAACCTGCCAGAAATACAAAAAAGCATACAACCAGATAGACTAAAACAATGTGTTCTCCCATAATTCTCCCCTTGTTCCTTGTTTATTTTATCTCTCAGAAATCAGAGTAGGACGCAGCATCTGCACATACTCTTCATCCAGAACTTCTCTCAGAAAATCCACATACTCTTGAAAAGACAGTTCCCCATCCGGTGTGAGGATTTCAAAATCTGTATGATATACATTCGCAGACAGCCCGGTCTCTTTCAGACCATTTCTCAGGTAAAAAGCTTTTCTCCGTCTACGCTCCTCTGCATTATCGGCCTGTTCATCCTGTGTCTCGATCTCAAAGATATATTTCTTATTCTCAAAATGTGCAAGCAGGACTTCCAGTCCCTTACTTCCATAGCCGCAGCTCCGCTTCTCCGGTGTTATCGCATAGTAATCCAGAAGCGCACGATCCCCGCTGATCATATTGATGGCAAGTCCTACAAACTCATCTCCATCCACCATCGCAAGCATTTCCATTTTGCCGTCATCGACAAGCTGTTCCATTACATGCAGCGGCTTTTTTTCCTGCTCTGGAAATGCATTGTCATACAATTCATAAAGCTGTGCTTTGTATCCCGCTCCCTCATCTGCAATATTCATTAGTTTCATAGTTTTCCGACTCCTGTCTGTTAATTGCTGATCATATCCGGCCAGGAAAGGATCTCCGCTGAAATCTCCGCTTCATAATCTCCTTCAATATCCTGGCTTCTTCCAGCCTCATAAATATTGGTCTCTGCCCCCCAGACTCCATCATGATATTCCCACACATGGAATTTCAGGCCGCGGAACATAAAATCAAGGCTCCCGCATCCGTCTTCTTCTGTGTATTCATATTTGATATTCTTTTTTTCCAATGCATCCTGTACTTTTTGTAATCGCATTTCTCTTCCCTCCAACTGTTTATCTGCAAAACTGACTACTATTATATGCAAAATACGCCTGAAAAGCAAGTTTATCTACTTGCAGATAGATCCGGAATGCTTTATGATAGTAAAAGACTAAAAAAATACGAGGAAGTGTACAGCTATGACTACAAAGATAGTTTTTCATGGAAGTGACATAGAAAAAATATGTGACTACTATCATTTAAATAAAGAAGATATCGTAAAATTCGGTGCCAATGTCAATCCGCTTGGACTCTCATCCAAAGTCAGGGATGCACTGGCTTCAAATATTGACCTTTTTTCTTCCTATCCGGATCGAAATTATACTTCTCTTCGAAATACAATTTCTGAATACTGCAATATTCCGGCTGACTTTATCCTCCCGGGAAATGGATCCAGCGAGCTGATCTCTCTGTTGATCCAGGAAAGAGCTCCGAAGCATACCCTGATCCTGGGACCAACTTATTCCGAATACTCCCGTGAACTTTCTTTCTCCGGAAGCACACAGGAATATTATCATCTTCAGGAAGAACGGGATTTTTTCCTGGATATTGATGATCTCTGCAAGACACTCGAAAATGGTTACGATTTCCTTATTCTCTGTAATCCTAACAACCCGACTTCCTCTGCGATTACCCAGAATGAACTCCGTAAACTGATCGCTTTCTGTGCTAAGCATAATATTTTCGTGATGATCGATGAAACTTATGTAGAATTTGCACCGGATATCAATGAGATCACCGCAGTTCCGCTTACACAGGAATTTACGAATCTCATGGTTCTGCGTGGCGTTTCCAAATTCTATGCCGCACCGGGAATGCGTCTTGGCTACGGTGTCACCGGAAATATGGATTTTCTCGCCAAAATGAGAGAAAAACAGACACCATGGTCCCTCAACAGTCTTGGTGCCTATGCCGGAGAATTAATGTTCAAAGATCAGGAGTATATCCAGAAGACCAGAAATCTAATTCTTTCTGAAAGGGACAAACTTTACAAAGAACTGAAAGAAATCCCAACATACAAAGTTTATCCTGCCTATGCAAACTTTATCCTGCTCAAGATCCAGAAAACAGGACTTACTTCTTCCGATGCCTTCGAAGCCTGCATCAAAGAGGGACTCATGATCCGTGACTGTGCTTCTTTCCAGTGTCTTGACGGAGAATTCATCCGCTTCTGCATCATGATGCCAGAGGATAACGCACGTTTACTTAACGTATTAAAGCAGCTGTGATCCAGCTGCTTTTGTCTTATTCTCTACTTTCTTTTGCCTTTCGTTTCTCTATCATTTTCCACACAGTTTTACAGAGTTTTGGTTCCTGGATCACAAAGTGGATCGTTGGATTTTTTGTTTTGGAAAGCATGATCCAATTTTCATCCATAATGGATACCTGAAGATTCCTGAATTTTGGTGCAGAATTTTCGATCAGAATATAATTTGTATGGCTGGCAGCAAAATTTCTCGTTTCTTCAAGATGTTTTTTGTATAAATCTGCAGCATACCATAATTCCTGACCGCCAAAGATACCTGCCAGCGGGATAAAACAGGATTCAATATTCGTCTCCTCCTGCACGGCAACTTCATTTTCCATTTCACTGTGTTTCAAAATATCTTCCACCCTTATTTTCTGGTTCAGATAATAATACTTCAGCTCTCTTATAAATTCAGAAGAAAAATAGTTTTCGGAAATGATCTCATCTAAAGTCGCTTCTGACATTGTGTATAAGGGCAGTGACGGAAGGATATTTCTCCGTTTTCCCTGTTCCTTCTGATCTTCCAGCAGAAACCTGGAAAATTCCTGTTTATTTTCTTCTCTGTACACTTTCATCAGGACATTTGACCTTGAGATCAGATTTCGGATCTGTTTATTGTAATAAGCCACTTCCTCTTTCTTTTCTGTCACATAGTATTTGCTGTCTTCATCGAAGCCCCTGACCGCACCTTCGCGCAGCGCAACTGCACCTGAAACTCTGATCCCGTTACAAAAATTATTTCTCCGGCTCTGATAAAGACAATAAGACTCCATCTGTCCCGCCATATAAACCGGAATCCATTTTTCCATCCCAAGAAGAAGTTCATGGAGCGATCTGCTCATATTATGGATAACTACCAGTTTCAAACCTTTTTTCTGCAGAAGCATAAGCCCCTCGATCCATCGATTACAAAATTCCGGATTTCCGAAGATATTTTCAACAGGCATATCGCTGTAATGAATTGACGGCTCCATAGATTCCGAAGCCAGCGTCAGCCTGATAAAATTCATTTCTGCCTTCATCATTCCTTCTTTTCCATAATATATTTTTCGTGTCGTAAAAGGGAGGGTCACATAGGACTCTCCCGATTTATCAATCTTATGCAGGCATTCATTCAGATCAAACTCATCTATTTTTCGTAAAAATATATCTGTCGGATCAACCAGTGGATCTTCTCCGGTGCACAGCCATTCCTCCAGTGCTTTTACAGCTTCTTCATCGTTTCTGATCTTATCCTTCTCAACTCCCAGTAACTGCCGGATCCCTGTACGGTCCGCAATATGATGTTCCAGAATATATGCCGCGACCTTTCCTGCAAAATCCTCCGGATCTGCCGGTCGCCTCTGTCCGCTCTTGATTCTCTGAATATAGGAAGGTTCGTAATACAGCTCCTTTGTCATCTTGCTGACTTTGATCTCAAGCGTATCGATCAGCATATTCAGATTTTTGCGAAATCTCTCATAGTCAAATGAAGTTATTTCCAGCTGCTTCTCAAGTATCTTATAAAAGTTTTCTCTGGAAAATCCAGTATATTTTTTTCTGTTACTTAAAATCTGCAACCCATCGAGTATTTTTTCTAACTGTTCACTTCTCTGCTCCGGAACTCTTTTTCCTGAAACATAGCGATTTACCGTACTGGCCGGCAGATTTCCCGCCTCAGCAAGTTCTTTCTGTGTACAGTTCATTTCGTCCAGGCTCTTTCTCAGTTCTTCATGAAACATCATAAGTGTACCTTCCTGCCAATGCTTTTTTGCACTTTTGTTATTTTATGGTGCATTATAGTATAAAAATATAAACCACGCTTATATTTAGTACAAATATTTCTATATACGCAACATTATCTCACCATATGCAGATACTTTTCCTTCGTAGCAAGTCCCCCACGGATATGACGCTCCTGCTTGTTGATATCCAAAACCTGTCTTGCTTCTTTTGCTAAAGACGGATTGATCTGCTGCAGACGCTCTGTCACATCTTTATGTACCGTAGACTTACTGATCCCAAACTCCTTTGCAGTCTGCCTTACCGTGGCATTATGTTCAATGATATATTTTGCGATCTCGATCGCTCTTTCCTCGATATAACTTTTCAAGTGTCTTCCTCTGCGATATTTGTTTTTACAATTTATGCAGAGTTTTACACAATTATTCTATCTCATTTCCAAGGTCCATGCATCTTCATTTTTGTTATAGCCCGTTACACTTAAGTACTGCTGCGGACTGTTTCTCTTCAAGGCATCATATGCTGTCTGCAATGGGATCCATTCACGGTTCCTCGACGGTCCGCTGGAATCCGCCAAAAAGACCTCATCTTTAGCCTCATCGTACAGCCACAGGGTGACATAATGTCCCGGCATATCCTTCCAGAAAGTATCGTCACTATTGCTGCTGATCAATACCAGCAGACCTTTGCTGTCTTTTGCAAGCTGCTGAAATTCCTCAGCCAGCCCTTTGCGGTGGCCGAGAACTTCACCGGTCTGAAGGGTGTGTACGTCCCGCTGGCAGAGACCGTCAAGGGCTTTGCCGCCATTGTGGACGGCCAGTGCGATGACCTGCCCGAGTGGGCATTCTTCAACGTGGGCACCCTTGCGGATGCCCGCAAGAAGTACGCAGACAAACAGGCGGAGGAAAAGGGCGGTGCCAACTGATGGAAAAGTTCATCCTGAACATCACGGCTTCCAGCGGTGAATTCTATCAGGGCTACTGCGAGAGCCTGACCCTGCCCACCGGCGACGGCGTGTACGGCGTGCAGGCCGGGCACAACCCCGTGCTGGTGGCCCTGCACATGGGCATTGCAAAGTTCACCGTGGACGGTGAGACCCGCGAGGTGCTGGTGGGCGACGGCATTGCAGAAGTGACCCCCACCTTTGTCCTGTTGCTGGTGGACAGCGCCGAGCGGCCCGAGGATATCGACCGCAACCGCGCCGAGGCCGCCCGCATCCGGGCCGAGGAGCGCCTGCAGCACAAGCAGAGCATGCACGAGTACTACCAGAGCAAGATCGCACTGGACCGCGCCATGCAGCGCCTGCAGACGGCCGCCAAATACAAGCGTTAAACGCTCCCCTCAAACAGAACACCGTCAGCCTGACACAACGGGCTGACGGTGTTTTTGTTGCTGCTGTGCTTCGATCTGAGTTCCCCTGCTGCACCCTCTTGTAAATTGCCGCGGAAAAGCGTATCATAGAATCAAATACAAGCAAAGGAGCATTCTTATGCGTGCATACGAGCGACTGTTGAATTATGTCCGCGTTTACACTACCTCCGACCCCGAGAGCGGCACTCACCCCTCGGCAGAGCGGGAGTTTGACCTGGCCCGCCAGCTGGTGGAAGAGATGAAGGCTCTGGGCATCGAGGATGCCCGGGTAGACGAGCACTGCTATGTCTACGGCAGCATCCCCGCCACCCCCGGCTGTGAGGACAAGCCTGCCCTGGGCCTGATCGCCCACATGGACACCGCCCCCGATGCTTCCGGCGAGGGTGTTTCCCCCATCCTGCATGAGAATTATGACGGCCGCGATGTCACCCTGCCCGCCACCGGCATGGTGATGAAGGTCTCCACCTTCCCCTTCCTGGCCGATCTCAAGGGTGAGACTCTGATCACCACCGACGGCACCACCCTGCTGGGCGCAGACGACAAGGCCGGTGTGGCAGAGATCCTGACCGCCGCCGAGATCCTCCTTGCCGAGGGCCGCCCCCACGGCAAGCTCTGCATCGCCTTCACCCCCGACGAGGAGATCGGCGAGGGCGCTTCCCTCTTCGATATCCCGGGCTTTGGTGCGGATTTCGCCTACACCGTTGATGGTGGTGACGTGGGCGGCATTGAGTATGAGAACTTCAACGCAGCTGCCGCCACCGTGACCATCCACGGCTTCTCAGTGCATCCCGGCTCCGCCAAGGATGCCATGATCAACGCCTCCAATGTGGCCATGGAGTTCCACACGGCCCTGCCTATCATGGCCCGTCCCGAGACCACCGAGGGCCGTCAGGGCTTCTACCACCTCTGCCAGATGTACGGCGACGTGACCAACGCCAAGCTGGGCTACATCCTGCGCGACCACGATGCCGATAAGCTGCAGTACAAGAAGGATAACCTCCTCCACATTGCCGATTACCTCAACGGCAAGTACGGCCCCGGCACCGTGGAGGTGGAGATCAAGGACAGCTACCGCAACATGCTGGAAAAGATCAAGCCCCACTTCCATCTGGTGGAGAACGCCCGCAAAGCCATCGAAAAGGCCGGTCTGACCCCTGAGGAAGTGCCTGTGCGCGGCGGCACCGATGGTGCCACCCTGAGTTGGAAGGGCCTGCCCTGCCCCAACCTGGGCACCGGCGGCTTCAACTTCCATGGCGTGTGCGAATGCACCACCGTAGAGCGCATGGACAAGGCAACCGAAATCCTGCTGAATATCGTGGAGATCTACAGCAAATGATTCCGCTCCCGGAACGTTTCCACGCTGACTGCACATAAAAAATGGACGGCTCCCGAAAACGAGAGCCGTCCATTTTTTTATCCCACGTTGATCTGTCCAACGGGCAGGATCTTCCGTTTGTTGTCATCGGGTTTGCTGGTCAGGCTGATGGCAAAGGACACCGGGCCAACACGGCCCATGAACATCACCAGCATATACAGCAGCTTGGCCCCGGTGTTCAGCTGACTGGTCACACCCACCGAAAGGCCCACGGTACCAAAGGCGGAGCAGGATTCAAAGATCGCGTCAATGACCGTTACAGCATCCGATGTGTTGTAATAGACCACCACGGCAGAGCCCAGCGCTGCCACCATGCCCAGCATGATGATGGTCAGCGCACGGTAAACGGTCTTGGATTCAATGTGGTGGCCGCCGATGACACAATCGTCCCGGCCCTGTGCCACGCTGCGCATGGTCAGGATCAGAACAGCAAAGGTGGTCACCTTCACACCGCCGCCGGTGGAACCGGGAGCCGCGCCGATGAACTGCAGAACGCTCATCAGCAGCTTAGTGATGGGCCCACAGGCGGCCAGGTCGATGGTGTTCATACCGGCAGTACGGGTTGACACCGACTGGAACAGGGCCGCCATCACCTTGCCCGGCACGGACAGCCCGCCCATGCTCTTGGGGTTGTTCCACTCCATCAGGCCGATGAGGACAGCACCGCCCACCCACAGGATGCAGGAGAAGAGCAACACCATCCGGGCATGGAGAGACAGGTGCCGCTTCTTGCGCCACTCGCCGATCTCCACCCAGACCATAAAGCCCAGACCGCCTGCCATGATCAGGAACATGATCACAGCCTGTACATAATAATTACTGACATAGGGAGCCAGCGAGGAATACTGCCCGAACCGGCCAAACAGATCGAAGCCCGCATTGCAGAACGCCGAGATGGCCGTGAATGCACTGATCCAGATGCCCTCTGCACCGAACTGCGGCACAAAGGCGATCATCAGAAGCACCATGCCAATAATCTCAAAAGTCATCGCCAGCTTGACCACGATCTTCAGCACATCGGTGGCCTGCGAGTATCCGCTGGCCGAAACGCTTTCTCCCAGCAGCCGCAGGTCCTTAAAGCCCATCCGGCGTTTGGCCGCCAGCGCAAAAAAGCTGGTCAGGGTCACCAGGCCCAGACCGCCCACCTGGATCAGCAGCAAAACCACCGCCTGCCCAAAGGGCGTGAACTGCGTCCAGGTATCCCGCACGACCAGACCTGTCACACAGGTGGCACTGGTGGCAGTGAACATGGCATCCACCACGCCCAGCCGACCGCTGCGGCTGGAAATGGGCAGTGTCAGCAGCAGCGTTCCCAGCGCGATCAGCAACACAAAGCTGATGCAGATGACCTGCGTTGCACTGCTGCCCAGCAACCAGCCGCGCCGACGCGATGCTCTCTTTTTCCGTTTCATCCCCATAAGTTGGCTCCTTTTTGTGCCGGGCCGCCTGTGCTGCACCTGCACTTCATTCTGCACCCATGCCGCGCATGAGCACCTCTCCTATAGGATACACCTTTTTTCTTTCCGATTCAACTTGATTTTGTGGGGAAGTTGCGGTATTATAATATGGTATCCGTCTTCATAGCTCAGCTGGATAGAGCGTTCGCCTCCTAAGGTTGCGTTACAACGGCCACCTCAAAAAAAACTAAATAAGGGA
>ERZ837910.4346-NODE-4346-length-14007-cov-5.886325_pt1 | contig 14007 bp, 15 predicted proteins | sample MGYA00519940_ERZ837910 | MGnify/ENA primary metagenome ERZ837910 (study PRJEB31850, sample SAMEA3708825) | human gut metagenome | biome: human gut; feature: human-associated habitat; material: faeces | place: China | collected 2014 ... | reverse complement strand
CGTCCAGAGAACGCCGCAGAAAGGCCTTGTAGGCCGTTTTCTGGGCAGGGTCGATGAGGGACAGCTCCGCGTCGCCGTTGAAGCCGGAAATGCCGATCCCCGCAGCGTCCGCGGCGGCCTTCACGGCGGCGAGATCCTTGTCGGTCCAGCTCCAGAATTCTACAAACTCGAAGCCGTCGGCTTTGGCGGCGTGAAACCGCTCTAAAAAGGGCAGCTCCGTGTAAAGTGTCTCAATGCAGGCGGATTTCTGAAAAATCATAGGCCCCTCCTTCTCGTTTATTGTGCTTTGCACATTTGTGTTTGCGCACATAATATAGCAAGTCAAGCGTCCCCCGTCAAGGGCTTTTGGAAAATGAAATATATTTCAGCGGAACGCCTGAAATTCCACCGTTTTCTTTTTCAGGATTGACAAGAAGCGGTTCCTGTTTTATGATAAATTGTGCAAAAGCACATCACACACGAACGAGGTGATCTCATGGGTTCCAAACCGACGATACAAACCGTAGCCCAGATGGCTGGAGTCTCCCGCGGCACCGTGGATCGGGTGCTGAACGGAAGAGCGCACGTCCGGGAGGACGTCCGGCTCCGGGTGCTGGAGGCCATCCGCCAAAGCGGATACGTCTCCCCCCGGGATACCCACCAGCGCCAATTCCAGCAGGCATACCCCCCTATGAAGTTGGGGGTGCTGCTGCCCAACTGGGAGGGACAGTTCCGAACAGAGGTAGACGAAGGCATTGCTCAGGCCCAAGCGGAATTGGAGAGCACCGGGATCCATATCCTGATCCGGCGATGTGAAACCGACATCCCCGCAGAGGCGTTGAAACTGCTGGACGAGTTGACAGAGGCAGGTGCTTCCGGTCTGGCGGTCTGCGCCGCCAATGATCCCTCCATCACCGCGCGGATCTCCGCTCTGGCGGATGAGGGGATCCCCTGCGTCACCTTCAACTCGGATCTGCCGGACAGCCGCCGCCTGTGCTTTGTGGGACAGGACATCTACAAGGCAGGCCGGGTCGCCGGAGGGCTTATGAGCAGGTGCATTCCCGCCGGGAGCCAGCTATTGGCCACGGTGGGCAATCTGAAATTTGACGGTCACCGTCAGCGCTTGGCCGGGTTCCGGGATCGTATCCGGGAGGCGGGCTTCCCCATGGAGGATCTGGTGGTGGCTGAGACCTTCAACGATTATGAGACTACCTTCCGGGTGGTGACGGAGGCCATTGACCGGTATCCCCGGCTGCGGGGTATCTACATGGCGAATCTCAGCGTTTCCGGATGCGCCGCCGCCATTGAACAGGCTGGGAAAAAGGGGGCCATCCGGCTCATCTGCCACGATCTGAACGAAAGCGTCCGTCAACTGCTGCTACGGGGCAGCATCGACTTCACGATCCCTCAAAATCTGCGGCAGCAAGGCTACGGCCCCTTGATCCTCCTGCGGGACGTTCTGCGGCGGAAAGCAGCGCCGGACGCTGCCCGCTTTAATCGTCAAATCGACATTGTCTGTTCGGATAATCTGCCGTAGCATCCGTGGCAGGTCGGGTATGGTTCGCAAAGTTACACCCAAGGGTACGCATATGATGCGGCAGAAGAATGATGGGGTAATGAACGGAGGCTACTGCCTCCGCCCTTGATACGCCCTCGAAGCGCTGTTATTTTGTAAACAAGGCGGTAGCAGCTTGCGCCGTTCCTGCCCTGCATAGTTTTGTCCTATTTGCACCATATTTCGGTGTTTACACAGAATTTGGGATTGACCCATGGGTCTCCTACGATCCACAACAGGATGCATTCATTTGTCCGGAAGGAGTTCCTATTACGTACCACAGGCTAAATTGCAACAAATCGACGGACAAATATATCCCCGCTTTGGTAGCACTTCAGTTTATGCGAATCATTCCCTGCTCATCCAACAGATACTGCGCCGCACCGCCGGTCGAATCATATCGGTGTCCATGAGACAGCACTAGCACACCGATCCCTATCTGTGCAATATTTTGAATCAACGCTTCCGCTTTCTGTCCAGTGTCCATATCCACATTTGTGAAGGGATTCAGACATATAAATACCTTGGGATGGGCCAGCATGCAAGCCGCAAATTGAAGGCATTGAAGTTCTGATGGTGACAATGTATACAACCAGTCATCGGCAATATTCCGTCCAAACATCTGATTAAGCGTCCGTTTGATATGTCTTTTATATGCCTGTCGCCACCACAGTTCTCGAACCCTCTGGCCTTTTCTCATGCAGTAATTGTCAAAAACCGTCAGATTATAGAACTCACTCGTTTCAGCCATCACCCGGTCTATACCTATGACCCCCTCCCTAGTTCGTTGCTCGCAAGTCATAGCTTTAGAACGTTTACCCGCTATGTAAATTTCTCCACTTGTTGGCAATACGCGGCCACAGAGCATATCATAAAGCATACACTCAGTTTCATAGCTTCTACTCTCAATAAACGCCACCTCACCAGCATGCAATTCCAATGATAAATGCCGGAATCGGACAGCATTTACATCCCGCAAGGACAGTACCACTGGTGAATCATTTGAACAAGGCGGATACATATTCCGTTGCCGGCGCGGCTGTAAAGCTTGCATCAGTGCATCGCTTTGCCCACTATTCATTCTAGCCGTATCACAGGTAAAACAGGTAGCCGCCTGCCGGACAACCAGAATACTGTCTACCCGTTGCAACTCCTCCGGTGGAGTATAATCCAGCACAATGAATGTGACCCCCCTGTCTCGCAACTTATGAATCAGTTGATAGAGCATCTGTTTTTCCAATTCAGTCAGATGCATCAATCTTTGATCCAACAGCACAATCCGAGTTCCTGCTTTGAACAATTTTAGCAAACGGATCTGATATCGCTGAAGTTGTCCAAGAGCTGCAACTTTTTGATATGGTTTTATGGCAATTTCAAATTCCTCCAACAACTGTACCAACTTCTGATTATTCCTTCGATCCTGTGCAAAAAAATGTTCTTGCCATATGTTTCTACCATTCAAGACAAACAGATTATCCGCGATGGATAGCCCCTCAACCAATCCACTGTTTTCCCCAAGGCAAACAACTTCCCTTTTTAATAACTCCATCGCCCTCAGGGGGCTCACTTTTTCCCCTCGATAATAAACTGTACCGTAACTAAGAGAATCCCTGCCAGAAAGCAAGTTAGACAGGCATTCCATCTCCAGAATCCGTCCTGCAAGAACTAGCGTAATCTCTCCCTCATAGGCAACCATCTCTAAGTCCCGTAGCTTTTCTCCGTCATCGCCCTTCTTTATTCCATTCCGGATCCTCAGAAATTCTTTTCGCATCGATCTCTTCCTTCGTCATCTTCGGCAGCAAAATACACACATCGGTTCCTTGTCCTTCCACAGAGTATACATGTAAACCATAGTCTTCACCAAACAAGAGTCGAATCCGACTATTTACGTTTGGTAGTGCAATCCCACCGTGTTGTTCCCGAAAGTCCTGGCAAAATGTGTTAGACAGTTTGGCATTAAGTTTCATCAACGTTTTTTCGTCCATGCCAATACCATCATCCAAAACGTGTAAGATCAAATAGCTTTCTGTTACTTCTGTCGTAATGGTTACCGTACCTTGTTTACCTCGACTCTCTAATCCATGGTAGATCGCATTTTCCACCAGGGGCTGAAGTGTCACTCGTGGAAGGTATAATTCTCCCAACACTAGATCGCTGCCTTCTTCAATTTTCAGAGCGAGGCGATCTTCAAAGCGATATTTCTGTATGCTAAAATAATCTCGCACATGGTTAAGTTCCTCATCCAGTGTTGCCAGCTGATCAACATTGGAAATTGTATAGGCAAAAAATGTAGATAAGGCTTCAATAGTATCCGCAATCCGTTCTTCGCCTGCCAGCAGCGCATCACCTCGTATGGCATCCAATGTATTATAGAGGAAATGGGGATTTATCTGATTTTGAAGTGCTAAATAGCGGGACTGCTTCACAGAAAGCTCCACCATTTTTCTTTCATCAATCATATTCTGCATCTGCCGTACAGCATCCCGATTAGATTTAGAATAGGCATATGGCATCTCCGATATTGCATTGGACACCACCAAACCAGCATCATAATCTTCTTCTATCGTTTTCATAAACAGATATGGTTTATAGATGTACTGCCGCAAAAAAAAGATATAACTTCCCACAAGTATTAGATGCAGAAGAATAATCGCATGGAATCGTGTAGACATCCGCACAGTATTCAGCCAGTTTATGGATACTATCAATTCAAACGCCACTAGTTCCACTACTGTCAATGCGCAGCCAATCAATAGTGCATTTAATATTCTCTGTGACAAAAGTTTTGTTTTCATTCTCATTTAATCAACCATACAGACGCCGGAATTCACTAACAGTCAGTCCATTTTCTTTTTTAAATACCCGCATAAAATATTTTTCATCTTGATATCCTACCTGTACCGCAATTTGACTAACCTGGTCTTGCGAAGTCAAAAGTAGCCGCCGTGCTTCTTTCATCCTAATTTTAGTCAGATATTGGGAAACGGTAATGCCTGTTTCCTCTTTAAATAGCGCAGATAAATATGTATGACTCAGGTTCAACATCGCACTTAATTCCGTCAATGAAATATCCTCCCGAAAACGTTGATCCAGAATTCTCTTCGCCTCCTGTACTGGACGTTTTTCTCGATCTCTGCGGATCTGGATAACCGTGTCATTTACATCTTGACACATCTTCCGAAAATATCGAGCGCAACTGTTCCAGCTATAACACATACATAGCCTACGGCTATATGCCGCTAGGACCTCACGTGGTTCTGGTTCTGGATATGCTGATTCGGCGCAAGCGCACATCTGTTCAACCATTTTTTTTAGAATCTCATAGAGATTTTCGCCGTAACACACCCGTTTCTCGCCATAACGGAGTTGATCTAAAATGGTGTTTAATTCCTGAAACAGGCTTTCGCCACCTTTTACCATAGCATTGTGAATTCGTGTCGCTGTTCGATGATCTACCACTATAGTCGGTTCTACTCGAATGCTCCCCGGTTCATAGCAAAGCACTCTTTCTGTCCCCCGAAAAAATTGATCAAGCACCGCTGTACGGCTCTGTGCAGCAGCCATAGCCAACTCACAGTTTTTCACTTGAGAAAATCCCACAGAAATATGTATGGGTGCCACTTTGCCGGCATAGTCCTGCATTTCACGGATGATATGATACATTGTAGCCTGCAAAAATGAGTCACCAGCCTGTCCATCTTCCCGTTTTGGACAAATTAGGCAATAAATATAATTACCCACAATCATACTACATTGAGAGCAACCACTACGCTGCAATTCCTGACTGATTATCTCTCGGAACTTTCGACTCATCACCTCGCTGGTTTTTTCCTGCAGTGGTTCTTTTTCATCAATTTTGACTGCAGCAAAGTAAAGGTCCTCCCCTTCAAAATCACATTGATAATCCCTGTTCAGTTGTTCAATCGATCCTCGAATTAGTTTGCCATTCAGTACATCTGAAATCGCCTGTGTCTGCAGTTTATCCACAGATGCAGCCAAACTGCGGCGAATATTTCGTATTTGCACTAATTGCTCCTGCGCTTTCTCCGAAGATCGATGACGCTCTTGAATCCGTTGAAGCACCGCTGTTAGTTCCGTTTTTTTGATCGGCTTGAGTAAGTAATCCTCCGCACCATTCTGCAAAGCTGTGTGTGCATAATCAAATTGCCGATAGCCGCTGATAATAACTACATCAATGTCCCTCTTCTCTTCTCGCAGCCGCTGCAACAACTCCAATCCACCGCACTCTGGCATTCGGATATCTGTAATCACCACATCTGACTGGAGTCTTGTCGCCGCATCCAGTGCTTCCAAACCGTTATGAACTACTGCGACAATTTCAAAGCCCAATGCATTCCAATCCACAATCATCTGTAAGAGTTGGCAGATTCTTTTTTCATCGTCTGCAATAACAACTTTCAACATATACATATCTCCCTCCGATTTAGTTCTCCCAGCTTTGCGCAAAAGCATTTTGTAAAATGTATTATTTAATGTCTCCTACAATATAGTTACGGTTGAAGGCGCGGCAGCCAGCCGTGTCTTTTTCCATCTCAAAGCCGAAGCTGTTAGAATGGGAGAGTAAATGGCCTGACAGTTAATGCCTTGAACCAATACGTCCGATCAGTAGTCAGTCAGCCGCCCCTCTCATTCGCAACATTCGATTTGCGCAGGTCGAGCCACCTTGTGCGCTCGTGTCATCCAGGAGATTGAACAGGCAATGAGGAAAAGGCGGAAAGCCATATCCAATCACAAGGAGGAACAAAATGAACGCAGTAGGGATCGATGTTTCCAAAGGAAAAAGCATGGTGGCTGCCCTGCGGCCAATGGGTGAAGTGGCGTTGCTGCCACAAGAATCTCTCCACACAGGGGTCGGTCTGGAGCAGATGGCTTACGCCATCCTTGCGCCGGGGGGAGGATACCCGCGTCGTCATATCCCCACGGGGAAAGTGCATTTTCCCATGTGCCATCCATTAATTTTTATATTTTACCTCTTTCCCTTTCAAAAAGCAATTCCTCACAAACAGAACGCCTGACCAAATTGGTCAGGCGCTCTACTTGAGAAAAGACTACTCAGCAGTATGTTTCCACATGCCTGCGAGTGATTTCTGCTGCTATTTTGATATTTTCCTCGTTAGAAAGCTGATAATAAGTCGGGCGAAACACTTCAATTGTGCAGACATCCCCTGTGAAGCCAATTTTTTTCAGGGTATCCGCATAGCGCCGATGGTCCAAACAGTCACCTGGTTCGTCTGGCCAAAGGCGCTTTTCATCATTATTGTATGCAGCTCCGCAAGGCATATCTTCCATGCCATTTAAGTGCCAGACAAATATCTTCTTTCCGTCCGCCTGTTCCAACGCATCCCAGCTTGAGGCCATGGCATGAAAATGATATTGATCCAAGGTGAGCCCTACCAAAGGAGAATCTACTTCACTGACAATAGCGTAAGCATCCTCGAATCGGTTGATTGACATGGTCGGACAGCCGCAGAATTCAAGCGACAGCTTAATCCCATAGGGTTCCACTCGTTTCACCATCTCCCGCAGAACCGCTACGGCGTCCGTCCGAATCTCGCCTCTGGTTGCTGGTGTTTTCAGGTCCATAGACGGAACTACTACAATCATTCCGCACCCAAGCATCCGACACCGACGCACAATTTCGTCCAACTGTGCCAGAACAGCATCTTTTTCCGCCCGAGTCCCTTTCATGTTGAAGAAAATCAATGCATTGTATGAAAGCATTTTCAGATGATGCGTCTTGAAGAAGGAAGCTAAGTCTTCCAGTGTGTACTTTCCGGCTGCCAGATCTCTGTCCAAACATTCTGACTGTACATCAATGTAATCAAAGCCATATTTCTCACACAGTGCCAAATCATCCAAAACAGACTGTCCGGCGCAGAAACGGTTACAACCTTCGTTAAAGCCAATTTTCATAGCGGTTCCTCCTTGCATATTTACAGTCATTTCTCCAACCATTGATACTCTGGGAGATTCGGTCCCCGATGCCAAGGATCCTCTGGCAGATGCCGAATAACCCAGATGATATACATACGATAGCCTGGTGCGGTCACCTGCGGATGCATAGCACCATGCGCCAATAGTGAAAAGCTTTTGTCTTTTATCTTGTAAACCTCATCTCCTACACAGCAAAAACCGAAGCCCTCAGGACGGTCAATGCGGTAGTAGTAGACTTCCGGCTGAGGATGGCTGTGGGGTGGATAGCCGCACCACTTTCCCGGTAGAGGATAGGTTTCGCCCAACACCAGATTAGAATATGGAGCCGTCACATCATCAAAAATCGTAGTGACCTTTCGTTCACAAGTGCCATTGCAGATCTCCGCACAGGAGGTCACGTTTCGAATCTCCTCTGTGGTATAGAATTTTGCCGAAAAATCAATCGGATTTTCTGTAAATGCCAAGAATATCTCGCTTGGTTTATCTGCTTTCAGTGTGACCTCTGTGTTCCGAGAAACATGGAGGGCACAAACTTCTGTGCCATCATCAAAACAGCTTTCTCGGCTCCGGTGCACCGTTTGCCCATTCCAGGAAAATATCACACTTCCCTCAATCAGAAGAAGGGCACATTCATCATCCAGTGACAGCACACTTCTTTTCTGCCCTGGTTCTAGATGGCAAACGAATGTATTCATCATAGCATCGGCATAAACGCTGTTTACATTTGTCAGCCTTTGAACACCGTCTGGGTCATAATGAGGATAACCAAATGATTTGCCAGCCATGACTTATTTCCCCGGCAGTTCACGCCGAATACGCTCCAACGCCTCTGGTGCCTGCTGATCCATCTTCTCTGGAAAGCCAAAATAGCTAACGCAGATAATGTTGTCTCCGCCAACCTTTGGAGCATCAGTCTTCAGTTGCTTGTTAGCAAAGTCCATCTCCCTCAGAGTCTCAAAGATTCCTTTGAAATCCACTTCGCCTTCGCCCATGGCGGTGTGCTGATGGATCGTATAATCAGCGCGGCCACAGTTGTTCAGCCAAGGAGGATTGACGATATAACGGCAGTCTTTGGTCTGATTCCACGTATCTGCCAGCAGGACATGGGTCAATTCATCACCGGCATACTTTAGCATGTGACGCACATCCCCTTTTCCTTGGTCATAGAAAAAGCCGTGGGAAGCGGAATACACATACCCTAGATTCTTCGAGCGGAAGGATTTGACCATATCACAGGTCTCATCATTTAATTCGCAGAAATCGTAAGGATGCGACTGAATCTCCACTCGCAGTCCTTCCCGCTCAATAATGGGTAGCAATTCTTCCATGGAACGGAACCACATGCCATTGCAGACCTCCGCTTGATTGGGGTCACCGGAAAGTTCCGTATTGATAACCGGTACACCCATATCTACAGCGATCTGAATTAGCCGTTTCCAGTTGGCTACAGCCATCTGACGCTGCTCCTCGGAGGGTCCAGACCATCGGTACACGCAGATGAAGGAGGAAATTTCCACACCAGTCTCCCTCATAGCTTTCTTGTATTCGGCCTGGCACTCCTTGGAAAATAGAGGATGCTTATAGAAGGGGTTGATGCGGGGATGAGGAGACTGTTCAATGTACTTGTAGCCCCAGTCCGCCACCTTGTGGACATAATCATTGATGGACATCTGCTTTGCCAACACGTCCACATCAAATGCGATTTTCATAAATATACCTCCAACTCTCTATCAGATGATTGAAAATTCACGCTTTTTGATAAAATACCGGCACGTCGCCAGTAACTACCTTTTCTGGATGACCGCTAGTCTGAGAGCGAACCAATGCATCTGCTGTAACAGAAGCGGTGTAACCCTCCCATGCAGAGGAGCCGCCAGTCTCCCCTCTCAATGCATGATTAACCCAATCCTGAATTTCCACGTCATAGGAATCAATAAAACGCATAATCCAGTTATCTTCAATCTTGACGGATACCTGATTATCGCACCGGACAGTGGGGAAAGACGGACAAGGAAGATTCACCACGCCATTTTCGCAAACAACCTCGCAGTTGATGTCATAACCGAATCCACAGTTGACGTTGACCTCCAGCACCGTTACAACGCCTCCCTTACTCTTGAGAATCATGACCTGCGGGTCCTTCAGCCCCGGATGTGCCTTGCTGGAGGTCCTGGGCATAATGCACTGCACTTCATCCCACACATCATCAATCAGCCAGGGTAGAACATCGATCTCATGGATAGCAGTATCAGTCACAGCCATCGCCGTGGTGTAACTGTCCGCCACACCGTCCGCCCGGTGTGTGCATTTAACTACCATAGGTACGCCAAACTTGCCGCTATCTATCAATTCCTTCACCTGCTTATACCCACGGTCATAGCGACGCATAAATCCTACCTGCACAAGGTATTTTCCTCCGGCAATCTCTGCATCCACAACCGTCCTGCAGTCTGCGGCGGTATTTGCCAGTGGTTTTTCACAGAAAACAGGTTTTCCGGCCCGAATAGCTTCAAGAACTGGTGCCATATGGAACTGCCCCGGAGTTGTAACCACCACAGCAGTCACTTCGGGATCTTGAATCGCCACTTTGAAATCGGAATAGATTTTGGTACCCGGCCCTGCAATTTCCGCACACCGTTTGGCACTCTCAGGAATTACATCACACACGGCAACCACTCGAGCACCACGAATTCGGTTCTGAATACGCTCAATATGCTCTCTGGCAATCATGCCGCAGCCAACAACACAAATTTGAAGTTCCATATTTGCATTCCTCCTGTATATCGTGGGTTTTCAACCCGATTTACTTTCAACCTATGCTCTTATTATATCCATGCGTTCTCGAGAACGCAACACATTTTTAGTCATAATATATACAAAGTATTCGCCAGCGTTTTGTTTGATGCGGCATATTGCACATGGTGGAAAGAATGTTTTGTTTATATTTACAATTTCATCTTTATATAGTGTTCTCGAGAACGCTTACTGCAATCGTATAAACTTGCCAACTTGTGCTCCTTATGCTATATTATAAGTTATCATTTCAGCAAACAGGCAAGGAGTGAATATCTATGGCTGTAACCTCTCAACAAATCGCTGATCTAGCAGGTGTCTCTCGCGGGACAGTGGATCGAGCACTTCACAATCGTGGCCGAGTCTCTCCAGAAGTTGCTGCACGGATCTCACGTATTGCGGAAGAACTTGGCTATCGGCCCAATATTTTAGGGCAAGCATTGTCCCGGTCTCGGCAAGATATTAAACTGGGAGTTATTCTGCAATCTGCCGAGACGCCCACCATACAGGATGTTGCTCGTAGCGTACATCAGATGGGCACAGAGCTACAGCGTTCCGGCGTGGAAATGCTTCTGCGCACAGTCTCAGGATTAAGCACGGTAGAGGTACTACGACAGATTGATGAATTGGTGGAGGCTGGTATTAAGGGACTAGCTATTACGCCTAACAGCGACCCTAAATTGACACAGCGGATCGATGGTCTCTCCCAGGAGGGTATTCCCGTGGTTACACTGAATTCTGACATCCCCAACAGTCAACGCATTTGCTACATTGGAATGGACAGTTACAGAGCCGGACAAACTGCTGCAGAACTACTTCATCAAATGCTTCCGTCTGGCGGAAAAGTGCTTCCTATGACTGGACATTTGAATAATACCGCACATAATAATCGGCTCAATGGTTTTTTGGATACGTTCTGTGGCTCACTTGGCAATATTGAACTGTTGCCCGCTCAGCCCTGTTTTGATCGAGATGACTATGCTCGTGAAATCACGCTGCATCTTCTCCAAGCGCATCCCAATCTATCAGTTATTTATGTAGTGTCAAATGGACAGCAGGGCGTTTGTCACGCCATTGAGGAAGCTGGCCTAAAAGGGGCTGTCCGGGTAATTGCCTATGACCTAAATGCGCCAAACCGCCGTCTGTTGCAGGATGGCAGTCTCAGTTTTGTTTTAGATCAGGGGGCTTTCGAACAGGGTACCCGTCCTCTTCAGATTCTATATAACTATCTGTTATATCAAGAATCTCCACCGCGAGAGACAATATACACCGACATTCAAATCTACACAAAATACAATATATCAAAGGAAAACAGAATTTCAGAAAATTTGATTGATCTTACTTAACGGCCATATGAGGTATCGCAGCAAAGTTGGAAATACAAGCAAATGCACAATTTCCTATTCCTCTCTCGTCATTATAGTCAGAACTACCCATAAAACGGATGGCTTGCGCTATTTTGGCAAAAAGAACTTCCCCCCTTTTTGAGCTCTTTTTACGGCTTAGGGGTGAGCCACTGTTATAAGTGGAAAATCCCTTTCAAAAGAAATTTGGCAAAACAGAACCCTTGCCCCTGTCGCAAAATTCAACGGCAAGGATTGCAAATTCGTAGCAGAATGCGCACGGCATGTGTTTGCGGGGATTTCCTTTGTAGACAGGGAAGTATACTTTATAGAAAAAGTCAATTGCAGAACGCTCCGCTCTGCCTATTCCCCACTCTCCTGTATGCGTATCCAATCGCCTCCATTCGTTTGCAATGTCTGCCAATTGTGAAATGCTGTGTCTGTGATCGAGCCCACTACTCATACTGTCTTCATCACCAAACTTAATGACATTGGCTGGCGCAGCCCGCCTTTGTTTACAGTTTCGAAACACAGTAGGCAATCAATTCCTCCGGGGTCGGAACTAATCCGGCGCACGGAATCGCAGAGACAATGCTGGCATCCTTTGGCTGTGCCATGAGGATCGCAAGACTGATTTCTCTGCGGACTTCTTCCACGCTGATCCCTTCACGCACAGCAATAGCTTCAATTGCGTGCCGCGCTGCGGCGAGTTGCGTTGTGTTTGTTTTCATACGGTTCTCCTTCTGATGTTTTTCTTAACAGTCTTCATCATTCAATCTAATAATAATATAGCATAGACATGCGGAGAAAACCGTCGAACACGGTCGAAAGCAGGAAGTTTTATCGTTCAATAAAACGATAGTGGACGAAAAAAGAGGAAGCCTGTAAAGGCTTCCTCTGTATCAGGTCTGATCGTGGTTCATGGCACGCATAGTCTGCAAAACCGCATCCTTCTGCTGGGGCGTCAGATTCACCCAGTTATCAAATAGTTCTTTCAATTCCGGCGTCAGCTCGACCATTTCACCCTCTGCGAAGAACTGAGAAAGTGAGATGCCGAAAGAGGTACAGATCGCTTCCAGCGTACTGATAGATGGAATTGTATTGCGGTGATAGATGTTCGCGATGGTTGAATTGGAAAGACCGCATTTTTTAGCCAGCCGGTACTCTGTCCATCCGCGCTCGTCCAATAGTTGATGCAGACGCTGAAGCGTGTCCATAGTTTCGCCACCTTTCTATTCTGTATATATTTTACCGTTTTACTAAACGATATAATATTGTTTAGTTGTATGCGAAATATCATTTAGTAAAGCTGTAAAGATTTATCAACAAGTGAATATCCGCCAAAGAGATTCGTTGTAAACGAAACAAATGAAGCACAGGATGAAAAACTGCTGCCCGCTCGTCTCGGATGAATGTTGCTTCTATGATGCGACTTAATAGATTTTGTCTCTGGAATTGTTTTCAGTAACCGTGCCCTGGAGCGCCGATCCAAATCTGCTAATAAAAAACAGCGCCACTCAGACGAAAATCGTCCGAGTGGCGTTGTGGTATTCGCTATGAAATTACCGGATGGCATCCTTCAGGGCCTTGCCACGCTTGAAGGCAGGCACCTTCGCCACGGCGATCTCGATGGCTTCACCGGTGTGGGGATTGCGGCCCTGACGGGCTGCCCGCTCACGCACTTCAACCAATGTCACCGGATATATTCTTTGAACGGTTTGTGCCAAGTACCGAGAGCTCAGAAGATAAAATGTAGCACGAACTCTAAGGCTCAACCTTCTCAAATCGAACGCTGCAATAAGGGAACGGTTCATGTTTAATACCGCTCATTCATGTAGACCATTTCATAGGGACTGAGTGTATAGAGACGGTAGTTCTTTTGTCCCAACAAAAGCCGGATGACACCATAGAGATCGACCTGGACTTGGATGAGCTGGACGCCACGACTGCTGAGACAAAGGCCACCTATGAGGAAATCAAGGCATACGTCTGGGATAAGCACCATTTGAAAGTATCCAGCCTGTATATCTCCCAAGTCAAAAGAAAGTGCGGATTAGAGGTTGGTCAGAATTATAACCTGTCCAAATCCGAAAACCCGAAAGTGCCAAAGTGTCCGCTGGAAAAGGAAGGGGGCTGTCCAGATTTATGCGCAAAATTGTTTGCAGGCTCCGGCTGAATGAAGTCAACCGGCAATAGAGGCGTCGTCCAGAGCCGCCTCCAAGTGCTTCATGTTCATGTATTTCTTGTTGCCCCACTGGGTGCCCGCCACGTGACGAAGTCGGGCGCAGACCAGCATCAGGGCGGAATTTCCGTCAGGGAACGTCCCTACCACCCGCGTCCGTCGGCGGATCTCACGGTTCAGCCGCTCGATCACGTTGTTGG
>ERZ837910.4345-NODE-4345-length-14008-cov-2.888841_pt1 | contig 14008 bp, 12 predicted proteins | sample MGYA00519940_ERZ837910 | MGnify/ENA primary metagenome ERZ837910 (study PRJEB31850, sample SAMEA3708825) | human gut metagenome | biome: human gut; feature: human-associated habitat; material: faeces | place: China | collected 2014 ... | reverse complement strand
GTAGATAATAGACATCAACGGAACGCCGATGATCATACCGCCGACCCCGAACAGGCCGCCGCCTACAGTAATGGCAAACAGCACCCAGATTGCCGGCAGGCCGATGGAAGAGCCTACCACACGGGGATAGATCAGATTGCTGTCCACCTGCTGTGCGATAATGACAATAATTACAAACGCCACTGCATGCCAGGGATTTACCATCAGGAGAATCAGGGCACACGGAATCGTGCCCATCCAGGGGCCGACATATGGAATCATATTGGTGATGCCGATAATAACGGCAATCATCATGGGATATTCCAGGCCACCGATTGTCATTACAAAAAAGATCAGCACACCCAGAATAAAGGCATCGGTAAGCTGGCCGCTGATAAAGTTGGAAAAGGTGGAAAAAGTCAGACGGCCATAGTGTGACAGCCAGTTATAGTACTTTCGCGGCAGAAAATGCCGGAAGATCTGCCGTCCCTGACTGCGCAGCTTCTTTCGTCCGGCCAGCACATAAATGGAAAAAATCAGGCCAATGAAAAAGTCGATCACGCCGCCGATCAGTCCGCTGGCCCAGGTGCTAAGGGTGCCCACCGCATCCGGAATATAGGTGGTGAGATCCATAAGCTTGGAGCGAAGCAGCGCAGGATTGATGTCATTGTCCTTCAAAAATTGCAGAATCTGCTCGCCCCGGCTGCTGTTCAGAAACTTCATCACATTGCTGTAATACACCATGATGTTGCTCCCGAAATCCCCGATACTGGTGATAAACTGCGGCACAATAATCCAGATGATCATGCTCAGCAGCAGGAGCATCAGGAAATACGAACAAAACACCGCCATGACACCGGAGGGGAACCGAGGAAATTTCTTCCGGATTTTATCCAACAGCCGCTCTATCTGACAGGTGGGGCGGTACAGCAGGAATGCAATGATCAGCCCAATGGTAATCGGGCGCAGCACGCCCAGCACATACGAGAGCATCCCTGTGAAAATCTCGCGCTTGATGAACAGAAAGGCCACCAGCAGAATTACAACGCCGCTGAAAATAATCGTGGCCGCCCATTGCTTGTTAATCAGATCCCACTTCCGCAGCTTCTTTTCGTCCTCTTCCTGCTGCTGTGCAGTCTGGGTTTCCTTTTCCTTTTCGTCTGTTGTCATCGGGAGTCCCTCCTCGCCTTATCCTACAACTTCCTTTGCCACTGCTACGGTTTCCATCGCATCCTTTGCATAGAAATCTGCACCGATTTTTTCCGCATAATCCGCGGTTAAAACAGCGCCGCCCACGACAACCTTGCAGTCCGGGCACGCCTGCTTTACCAGCTGAATGGTCTCTTCCATTGCGCCCAGAGTGGTGGTCATCAGTGCAGACAGTCCCACCAGCTTCACCCCGTGTTCCTTGGCGGTATCTGCGACCAGCTGACACGGCACATCCCGTCCCAGATCCAGCACGGTATAGCCATAGTTTTCCAGCAGTACCCGGACAATATTCTTTCCGATGTCGTGAATATCGCCCTTTACCGTTGCCAGAACAATTTCACCCCGGCTCACCGGTGCCGCATTGCGCTCAATCAGCGTGGTTTTGATCACTTCAAACGCTGCCTGTGCCACGCCTGCGGTCTGAATCAGCTGGGGCAGGAAAATTTTTCCCTGTTCAAAGAGCTTTCCGGCGCTGTCCAGTGCCGGAATCAGAATGCCGTTTACCACTTCCATAGCATCCGTGGTTTCCAGCAGCTGCGCCGTAATCTTCGCGCCCTCATTTTTCAAGCCGTGGGACATTGCATAGGGCAAATCCAGCGTTTCCGGCGCTTTTTCTCCGCCGGATGCCTTGGCCGAAGGCGCTGCCGCCGGTGCAGATACGGTTGCCGCCGGCATATTGGCATAAGCCTCTACAAAAGCGGTGCAGTTCTTATCAAATCCGCACAGCAGCCGGAACGCCCGAACCGCCTCTGTCATAGAAGCGATATTCGGATTGATAATGGGCAAATCCAAGCCGTTTTCCAGCGCCATAGTGAGGAATGTCCGTGTCACAGCTTCTCGGTTCGGCAGACCGAAGGAAATGTTGGAGACACCCAGCACGGTTTTCAGCCCCAGTTCCGTTTTCACCCGGTGGAGCGCTTCCAGCGTTTCCCGTGCGCCCTCCTGCTCTGCGGATGCCGTCAGCGTCAGGCAGTCAATATACACATCCCGTTTCGGAATACCCAGCGCCGTGGCACGGTCCAGAATCCGCTTCGCAATGGCAAACCGGTCGGCCGCCTTTTTCGGGATCCCGTTTTCATCCAGCGTCAGACCAACCACGGCCGCGCCATATTTTTTCACCAGGGGCAGAATGTTCTGGAGCGAGGCTTCCTCTCCGTTGACAGAATTGACAATCGGCTTTCCGTTATAAACCCGGAGCGCCGCCTCCATAACCGCCGGAATGGTGGAGTCCAGCTGTAACGGTGTGCCGCCGATGGACTGGAGTGCCTTTACCGTCCGGATCATCATACCCTTTTCATCAATGCCAGGCATGCCCACATTTACATCCAGCAAATCCGCGCCGGCATCCACCTGCTGCACTGCCTGATCCAGGATATAGTCCATATCATTGGCCTGGAGCGCCGCCTTAAACCGCTTTTTTCCGGTGGGATTGATGCGCTCTCCGATAATCCGGGGCTGGTCGATCTGTACCACCTCTGAAGCGGAGCAGACGGCCGCCGGAATTGCAATGTTGTCCCGCGGTGCAATCTCGGTCTGTTCCAGAAGATCATAGGCCGCCTTGATGTGCTCCGGAGTGGTGCCGCAGCAGCCGCCGTAAACCGTTACGCCCAGCTGTGCAAACTTTGCCACTGCCTGTGCAAATTCTGCCGGATCTACCAGATATTCTCCGGTCACCGGATCCGGCAGGCCGGCATTGGGCTTTACCACCAGAGGCAATGTCGTCCACTTTGCCATTTCTTCCACAATGGGAAACAGCTCATCCGGCCCCAGAGAACAGTTGACCCCGACCGCGTCTGCCCCCAGCCCTTCCAGCGTCATGGCCGCAGATGCCACAGTACATCCGGTAAAGGTACGGAGATTCGGCTCAAAGGTCATGGTACAGATCACCGGTTTGTCTGAATTTTCCTTCGCCGCCAGGAGCGCCGCCTTTGTCTCGTACAGGTCGGTCATAGTTTCAATGACAATCACATCGGCATCCTGTCCGGCGAGAACCTCCTCCCGGAAAATATCATATGCTTCTTCAAAGGTCAATGTGCCCAGCGGTTCCAGCAGCTGGCCGATCGGCCCAATGTCCAGCGCCACTTTTGCCTCCGTTCCGGCACACGCGGCACGGGCGCAGCGGATACCGGCTGCAATCAGTTCCTGCACCGAGTAGCCGGCCTTTGCCATCTTGTGCCGGTTGGCACCAAAGGTGTTGGCGTAGATAATATCAGAGCCGACTGCGACAAACTGCTTCTGCACCTGGATAATCCGCTCCGGCTCTGTGATATTATAGACCTCCGGCAGCGCTCCCACCGGCATGCCGCCCTTTTGCAGCATGGAGCCCATGCCGCCGTCCAAACGAATAAATTTCCGGTGGGGGAATAGAGAAGAAAGCATAAAAATAGTGTCCTTTCCGTTTATCACTTAGGTTTCAAGAGACTGCTTCCGGCATCTCTTTCCGTCAGATGCCTTCTGCCGCTGAAAGCGTATGATAATACACAAAAATATCCTGATATACTCCAGTTTTCAGCAAAAATCCGCCGGGAATTCTGCCCACGTGCTGGAAGCCCAGCTTTTTGTACAGCCGGATGGCACGGTCATTGCCGTCTACCACTGCATTGAAGATCAGCAGTGCGCCCCTCTTTTGCGGAACTGACAGGTTTCCCGCATGCGGCAGGTTGCACAGCCCCGTGCCCCCTTTTTCAGCGGCTGCGCCGAAAGCCCGATCAGCGCTGTCACAGATTTCCGGGGAATCAGGATGTGCTCCGGTGTCACAGTCAGTCCCAGGCGCTTCTGCGCATCCAGCAGCTGCAAAATCTGCGGCTGCAATTCCAGGGGCAAGTCCCCATAGCCAGGGCTGTAGCGCCAGGTAAAATATATGCCCGGCATCTGCTCCCGGAACTGTTCTTCCGCCCGGTTGCAGATCTGTTCAATTGCCGCGCTGGCCATGGCATCCATTGCCAGTGCCTTTGTCATATCGGAAATTCCTGCCCGGTGAATCAGCTGATCTGCCTGGCCGGACAGGGTGGCCGCCATCAGCAGCACCCGGCTGCAATCCTGGAGCAACTGGCGGATATCCTCCCCCGGCAGTTCCAATGCGCCTGCCAGAAGCCGGGAATCCTGCCGCTGGAGCGGCAAAACCCGGTAGATCACGCCGGGATGGGTCTTTTGAATAAGTTCCCGTTCACACTGATCGGCCAGCGCCGCCAGATTCGGATCCGGCTCCCCGAAACAGCCCATGTAGCGAAAGGCTTCCTGCCGGTCAATGGGCGCAAGCGTCATACTCAGCATTTGGATGCCTTGATGATGCCGCCTACTGCTTCGGTGATTTTCCGCGCCACATACGGATTATTCATAGTATACAGGTGAATGCCGTCTACGCCGTCTGTCACCAGGTCTACGATCTGGTCAATGGCATAGGCAATGCCGGCATCCCGGAGTGCCTCCGGGTTGTCTTCAAACCGCTGCACCATCTTGGTAAATTTTCGGGGCAGGCTGGCACCGCACATGGTCACCATGCGTTCGATCTGCTTCCGGTTGGTCACCGGCATAATTCCGGCTTCAATGGGAACATTGATTCCGGCACGTGCGGCACGGTACCGGAAGTCATAGAACGAATTGTTCTCGAAAAACAGCTGGGTGATCAGATGGCTGGCACCAGCATCTACCTTTTCCTTCAAGTGCCGGATGTCTGTATCCATATTGGGTGCTTCCGGGTGGCATTCCGGATAACATGCGCCGGCAATATCAAAGCCGCCCTTTTCCCGGATGTAGGCAATCAGGTCACTGGCATGGACAAAATCATTTGCCGGTTCTCTGCCCTCTACCCGGTCGCCCCGGAGCGCCAGCACATTTTCAATGCCATTTTCCAGGAATTTCTCCAGAATGGTGTCAATCTCCGGCTTGGTATAGTGAATGCAGGGCAGGTGTGCCATCGGCAGCACGCCATAGCGTTCCTTGAGCCGCCGCGCAATGGCCAGGGTGTTTTCCCCATTTCCGCTGCCGCCTGCACCAAATGTCACGCTGATGAAATCCGGCTTCAAGTCCTGGAGTGCTTCCAGCGTATCATAGACGGTTTCAATGGGAGAGGTTTTTTTCGGCGGAAAAATCTCAAACGAAAAGACGATATGATCCTGAAATAAAGATGCAATTTTCATAATATTGTAGGTTCCTTTCCAAAGTTGTCCTGTGCAGACAAATTCTAACTTCTATCATAACACAAACTGCGCGGTTTGAGAACCCGGAAAATTCGGATTGCATTCCATCAATTTTTTCTATACCGGCTTTCGTATCATGCTTCCGGCAGGAAATGCGGTTGCACAGGCAATGGAGCAATCCATCATGGCGTGGTTTGCCGTCTCAATGGACTGGCCGTCTCCGTCCTGCAACTGTGCCGCCGTAATGGAAACCGGTGCCTGTCCCGGTGCCAGAACCTCCAGCGCATCTCCGGCAAAAAAGCGGTTGCGCTGGCTGAGATACAGCCGGCCGTTTTCCCAGCGCTGCACTACCGCCGCCACATCGCAGTTGCGTACATAGCTGCTGCTTTCATACCGCTGTCCGGCCTGCTCCCGGCCGAAAAAGAAGCCGGTGCAGTACTCCCGGTGGCTGACCTGTACCACCTCCTGCTGTGTCCACGCCGGTGCCGGAGCGCCGGCAATGGCTGCATCCAGAGCACCGCGATAGGCATTGGTAATTACCGAAACATAGTAGGCCGATTTGTTGCGCCCCTCAATTTTCAAGCTGTCTACACCGGCATCCAGCAGTTCCGGCAGATGCTCGATCATGCACAGATCCTTTGCGTTGAAAATATAGGTGCCCTCGTCTGTTTCCTCCACCGGGAAATACTGTCCCGGCCGTGTGGACTCCATCACATGATAGTTCCAGCGGCAGGGCTGGGCACAAGCACCCCGGTTGGCATCCCGTCCGGTGAGATAGGCCGACAGCAGACAGCGCCCGGAAAATGACATGCACATTGCACCGTGCACAAAGACCTCCAGCTCCATCTCGGCCGGGATTTTCGCCCGGATTTCCGCGATTTCTTCCAGCGAAAGTTCTCTGGCCAGAACAGCGCGCTTCACGCCCATTTCATAGAGCGCCCGGCATGTGGCATAGTTGACAATGCCAGTCTGTGTGGACATGTGGATTTCCATATCCGGTGCCTGCTTCCGTGCCAGCGCCAGAAGCCCCAGATCTGCCAGAATCAGCGCATCCGCTCCGGCCTCCACGGCCTCCTGCAAAAATGCGTCAAACTGGGGAATTTCTTCATTCCGCGGCAATGTATTGCAGGTGAGGTATACTTTTTTCCCGGCGGCGTGCGCCAGAGCCACGGCTTCTCCCAGCTGCTGTGCACTGTGGAAATTGCCAGCTGCTGCACGCATGCTAAAGCTGTCCCGTCCCAGATAGACAGCATCTGCACCGTACCGCAGGGCGGATTCCAGCCGTTCCAGATCTCCTGCCGGCGCTAACAGCTCCGGTGTCCTGCGTCTTGCCGCCGTCATTGCTCGTCTCCTTCCTCATCGCCGCTGGTCTCCGTTTCTGCTTCGTTTTCTTCTCCGTCGGTGCCAGTTTCCGTAGAAAGTCCCTGCTCGGCCGCTACCTTCTGCTGGTTGGCGTTGTGCTCTTCCAGCGTCTTGGCAAAATAGGTCTGCTTGGTGTCGATGTTGGAGTAGAAATAATAGTAGCCCGTATTGGCCGGATACAGCGCCGCCTGAATTGCCTCGCTGCCCGGATTGCAGATCGGGCCGGCCGGCAGACCTGTACATTTATATGTATCATAGGAATCATACAGTGCCTGGTCATAGGTTTCGCTGTGGGGCTTAATGACCTCTTCCACATATTTTGTGGTCGGGTCAGACTGTAACAGCGGATATTCAGTGGAATTGTTCAGACGGTTCCAGAAAACAGAGGAAATATTCGCCATCTGATCCACGCTGCCGGCCTCCGCCTGAATCATGGATGCCAGTGTAATGGTTTCGTCCAGGGTAAGGTTCAGCGCCTCCATCCGGTCATAGTATTCCTTTGTGATCTTGCTGTTGAAGTTCTCCAGAATCTTCTGGCAGACCAGTTCCACATCCATTTCCTGATAGAAGGTATAGGTATCCGGGAAGAGATAGCCCTCCATCTGATAGAACTTTTCGTCCTGGAAGCTGGGGAGGCGGTCTTCATAAGCCAGTCCGAATTTGGCATCGTGGTTAAAGTAGTCCAGGAATTCGTCTGCATCACAGACATTGTTTTCTTCCAGCAGATTTGCTGCATCCACCAGACGGATGCCCTCCTGGAAGGTAACTGAAACGGACAGGCCGCTGTCCAGCGGATCGCTGACCAGTTCGCTGAGAATGGTTTCATAGGCCATATCCGGACGCAGTTCATGATCACCCGGCTTGATTGCCGTATCCTTATTGCTCATGCCGGCAATCATCACGAAGAATTTCGGCTTTGTGATAATATCATTATCCGCCAGAATCTGTGAGATTTCGCTCATAGACGCGCCGTTGGGGATGCTGACGATCTTTGTGGTGCTGTCGCTGTTGATGCCCAGCAAATCCCGTCCGTAGACAATCAGCAGGCTGGACAGCGTTACCGACACGGCAATAATTACAATGGTCATAATCAGGGCACTGGCAACCCGGTGCTGTTTCCGGCGTTTCCGGGGACGTGCGCCGCCGGAGCTGCTCCAGCTCTCTGAAAATGCCGGCTGGCTGTCGCCCTCCAGATCTTCCAGGAAGCCGTCCTCTTCTGCCGGGATTTCTCCGACGTCCGATATCGGCTTTCGCTCTGATACTGTGGAAACGGAAACGCGCCGTTCCGTGCGCGGCGGCTCTGCCGGACGCACCTTGGGCGCAGCGGTTCTTTCATCCGGCTCCAGGGAAGCCTTTTCCCAGCGGGAAGCCGGCGCTTTCTCCTCAGGTTCCAGCGAAGCAGACTTCCACCGGGAAGCGGCCGCCGTCCGGTTTTCCGGGGCAGACGAAGATGCAGCTGGCTTTGCAGCCGGTGCCGGTCGTGCTGGCGCCGGTTTTGCCGGAGCAGCTGCCGGGCGCGCCGATGCCGGTTTTGCGCCGGCCGCCGGTGCAGAAGCGGATACTCCCGGCCGGGCAGTTCCGGTAGCCGCCGGCTTTTTCGGTGCTGCCGTTTCCCGCAGGATTTCATCCAATAATTGATCTCGGTTCAGTTCTTTTTTATCCATTCCATACCTCCAGCGGATACTCGGTTGCAAGGCCGTCCAGACGCTGGTCTGTTGGCTCCATGGGGACACATTCCGTGAGAAAAGCAGACGCGGCATAGCCAATTTTCAGCATATGCGGAAATGCTGCCAGAAAGCGGTCATAATAGCCGGCACCGTATCCCAGGCGGCCGCCCCGGCGGTCGAAGGCCAGTCCCGGCACCAGGCAAATCACACGCTTTTCCGGATCCGGAGAGAGCACCGGACATGTCAAACGAGGTTCCCGCACTCCATAGGTGCCGCTTTCCGTCTGCTGATCCAGCGGCAGAGCCGGGGACAGCTGATGAAACGCCATGGCACGCTCCGGCAGACACCGGGGAATGGCCACAGTTTTTCCCTGTTCCAGCGCCAGTGCAATCACAGCGTCTGTCTCCGGCTCCTTTGGCAGGGAGAGAAAGCAAAACAGCTGCTCGCACTGCTGAAATGCGGTGCTTTCTGTCAGTGCCCGGCACATCGCCTGATCCAGCTTTTTCTTTTCTTCCGGCGGCATCTCATTCCGTTTCCGGCGCATTTCCTGCCGCAGCTGCGCTTTTGCAGCGCTCAGATCAGTCACAGATAATAGACGCACGGATTTCGGCCGCGGTTTTTTCGCCGCAAAGCACCTGAATCAGCCGGAGTCCGAAATCTACAGCAACGCCTGCGCCTTTTGCTGTAATGAATTTTCCGTCCTGTACCACGCCTTCGGAACCGATGGCCGCCCCGGTGAGCGCTGTTTCAAAGCCGGGATAGCATACGGCAGTTTTGCCTTCCAGCAGACCCTTCTTGCCCAGAATAGACGGTGCAGCACAAATCGCGCTGACATAGCGGTCATTCTTGACGCAGTAATCAATGGCAGCCTGTACCACCGGAGATGCCTCCTCGTTCAGGGTACCCGGCATGCCGCCCGGCAGCACGATCATTTCCATATCAGCGCCGATTTTCAGCTCCTCTGCTGTAATATCTGCGGTGACCGGAATCCCGTGGAAGCCAGAAACTACCTTTCCCGTTACGCCCACAGTTGTCACCTGCTGTTTTGCACGGCGCAGCAGATCTACTGGTGCCAGTGCCTCTACTTCTTCAAAACCTTCTGCAAGAAATACATAAATCATATCTGAAATTCCATCCTTTCCAAGTACTGCAATTCATAGGACTGCGTCATTTAGAACCTGTCTTATAAGACAGGTTCCTATAACAGGGCTTCCGGTGTTTTGCAGACTGCTGTCCATTTTTCCAGCAGAATTGCCGGATAATAAGACAGCTTCGATTTCCGCAGTCCCGGAATGCCCAGGTCTTCTTCCCGATTCAAATACGGATACGCCGCGGCAAAATGCGCCGCGAATTCCCGTGCCATTGCCGGATATGCTCCATGATAGCGCAGATCCGCCTTTTCGATATGCACGCCAAACACCTGGCTGGAAATCGGCTCTCCGATAGAAAAGGCCGCCAGATTTCCGTTCACCCGATATACGCCGCCCTTCAGTTCCAGCGCCGCGAAATTGGTGAAGAAGGTGTGGATGGCATACTGCTCCGCCACACTGGATGCATCGGTATAGCCGTCCTTCGCGTTATAGCTGTCCGCGGCAAAGGCGATGCATTCTTCAAAGTCATTGGGCGTCATCTCGGAAAAGACCGGTGCATACTTCTGGAACTGGGCAATGTGGTTGCGCTTTTTATGATATTTTTTTCCGGAAAGCGCTGTAAACGCTGCTGTATCATACAGATAATCTGCGCTGTCCCGGTCATTTTCCCAGGAAAACGTCTCTGGAAACAGCTGTTCCAGAACCGGCCGCATTTCTGTGGTCACGCCGGTAATCACCAGCGGTTTTCCCATCGAAGCCGCAAAGGCGGCCATTTCCCGGAAAACGGACGCATAGTCCCCGGTGCCGGCCGGAAAAGAGAAATGCGGCGCACCGTCCGGCGTGTCAAAGGCACAGATGAGATAAAAGCCGCCCGCCTGTGCAATCCGGGAGTTTGCCGCACGGCACCAGGCCAGATTGTTGGCAAAGCTGTATTCACAGCCGGGAAAGTCGGACTGCCGCAGCGCCCGGCAAATCCACGGCCGGTCTTCCAGCGTAATGTCCCGAAATGTCAGCATTCCAGTGTTTCCTCCATGATTTGCAGCAGCTGATCCCGGATGGTGTTCACCGGCAGCATGCCGGAAGCATCCGCGCACAAAATCCGCCGCCAGTGCAGATTCTCCCCGGCATAGCGCGCCGCCGCATCACAGCGCCGGAGATAGGCAAGGTCTGCCTCGTGAATGTCTTTCCTGGAAGCGTCTCCGGCATACCGCCGGGAGAGAAGCTCCTGAGAAAGCTCCAGCGGAAGCGACAGAAACAGCACCAGATCCGGCCGGGGCAGCCCCAGCTTGTCATATTCATAATCTGCCAGCCATTCCAGATAGCTGTCCCACTGTTCTTCCGGGAGCTTGCTCATCTGGTGGATGGCGTTGGATGTGGTATACCGGCTGGCCAGAATCCACTCCCCCCGGCGGTAGTTCTGCTCCCAGTCCAGCTTATAGTTGGCATAGCGATCCACCGCATAAAAGCTGGAAGCGGCATAGGCATTCACGCCGCCGGGGGTGTCTGAAAATTCGCCGCCCAGATACATTTTCACCAGAGCGCTGGAATCACTCTCATAATTCGGAAAGGTGATCTTCATCGCCTGTTCTCCACGTCCGCACAATGCCTCGTAGAGCAGCCCCGCCTGCGTGGCTTTTCCACTACCGTCCAGCCCTTCCAGCACGATCAAACGTCCGCTCAAACCATTTCGTCTCCTTTGAGAAAAGCATATTTCTTCCGCATCTCTGCGGCACGTCCGCAGCTCATTGAACCCTCCGGGCATGCGCCGGATACACACGGCGGGCCGCTGCGCGCAAACAGTGCAGGGGCCACCTCATTCACCAGGCGCAGCATTTCGTCCGCCAGCTCCCGAATCTCCCACTGGGCGCGCTGGCAGCAGCGGTGCCGGAAGAAATTGTTCAGGCTTCGTGCGTTCATTGTAACAATCATCTTCGTGCTGCAGTCATTGGGCAGCACAAAGCGCGCGTCTTCAATGGCCATTTTTTCCGCCTTGCGCGCGGCCGTTTTTTCATCCGCTCCCTCCTGCATCAGGCGGCGGATGTGCCCGTCTTTCAGCAACTCCGCGATACGGCGGTAGTTTTCCGCCTCCTCCGCCATTGCCGCGTCAAAGGCCTCTCTGGCCTGTTCGTCCCGAGCCACTTCCGGCGGCGTAATATATTCAAACTGGTCCAGCCGTACATACCGCTGACTCTGTACGCTGTACGACGCGATACGGTGGCGCGTGATCTGTGCAAGCAGTGCGCGGCTCACGCCTTCGATTGCAAACGTAAAGGATGCGTGTTCTGTGGGGCTTTCATGCCCCAGGCTGGCGAGCTTTGAAAGAAATTCCCGGCTTTTCTCCGGCGTAAGGCCCTCCAACAGGTCGTCCAGGTGCGCATTGGAATAACACAGCTTTGCCGCAGCCGCGACAACGCGTTCCGGCTCCGGCGTGTGTGCAATCAGCATTACTTTCATGGCTTGTCCCCTCCCGCCGGCGATTTCTCCAACACCCGGATGGGAAGGCCGGAGGAATCGTACAGCACTTTTGCATGGTTTATTTTTATGCAGGTGCGCTCCTCGCAAACGCCCGTTTTCACGTTGATGCGGGAGCGGCATATTCGGTTGTTGCGGTAAACGCTTTCCCCTTCACAGGAAAAATATTCATCCTCCGCATGCACATGGTATTTGTACGGGAGCGCATGTTCCGCGCGAAGCTCGCCGCACAAATAAATCTCATCTGTATGAACCAAGATCTGGAACGTTTGTTCCGTAGGGTTATAAAAACGGTAATCGAGATAGTTGTACAGGATCGAGGTCCCCGTTCCGAATGGGATCGTCCGCCCGAAATCCGGAAAAAGATCATATCCGTCATGATGGTGGTGTTCCGTGATGACGAGCGGCGTATGCAGCACCATCCAATGAAGCAGATTCGTAAACTGACACATCCCGCCGCCCACGCCGCAGGCTGTTTCTCCTTTGCTGATTGTCAGGCCCGGTGAATATCCCCGGCGCGCAGTACACGGCCCCACCATCCGCCAGAACGAAAATGTTTCTCCCGGACGAATGAGCACTCCGTTTACTCTGGGTGCGGCAAGCGATAGATTAACAGCTTTATTTTCCTGCAGCTTCTGGTCCACCGTCCCAAGTGTGCGCCGTATCAGTGACTTATGGGCATACACTACGACAGGCAGCGCCTCACCCCGCCGCTGCCGGGAAAAACGCACACCGGAAAACATATCCTGCACACGCCGCACAAAACGGCACTTTTTCATGGAGAGCCAATAAGCCCACGGGCCCATCTCGCAAAAAAGCCTGCGCGTTTTTTCCATTCTTCAAACTTTGGATTGTCTTTCAATGGATTAGCGCCGTCCTTCAGCGCAAACATATCAATCCGCGGCTTTGCTCTGGTAGTACATTTACAGTTCGGGTGGATCGGCGGCAGATTGACTCCCACCTCAGCCTCAGATAACTTAAATGCCTGACCATTTAAAACCTGGCATATCTCACAGCCACCTCCCAAGAAAATGTATTCCTCAATTCCAAGTTCCTGATAGGACTGCATCTGGCCTTGATTAGAAAAGTAACTGCTTTCTGTTCTCACCAGGCGCTCCGCATTTTTACGCCCCCGGTGCATCACATCATCTATGGATTTTGCCATTTTCTGGACGCTGGCCCCGGACATGAAGCCCATGGTCAGTTCCCTTCTGGCAAGAGCCGCCAGCTTATCCGTATCCTCCCACAGCGCCTTTGCAGAAATTCGAATGCCGGGTGCGGTGATGCCGACACCGAATCTTCCGTCCTCTGTAACGAGATCGTAGGTCGTCGCTGTTCCGAAATCCAGAACCAGCACAGGACCGCCGTACTTTTCATAAGCGGCGACTACGTCCACAATTCTGTCCGGTCCGATTTCCTTGGGGTTCTCGGAAGTGATCTTGATGCCGGTTTTGATTCCACTGCCGACGATCAGCGGTTCGGTATGCAGATAGCGCACAACCGCGCCGATCAGCGCATGCATGACCTTCGGCACAACGCTCGCAATGATTGCACCCCCGACCTTCCGGCGGTCGATCTGATTGTTCTGCAGCATCGCCAGAATCTCCGTGCCGTATTCGTCCGAAGTACGCATCGTCCGGGATGTCATCCGAAACGTCGTAACCAGTTTTTTGGACTCGTATACACCGAATGTAATATTTGTATTTCCTACATCAATTACTAAAATCATTCTTTCCTCTCATTTCTGCGCACGCTATTTGCCAATGCCGCGGGTGAACAGTAACTTATTTTTTAATCTTCTTCCTCCAGAAGCGCGGACACATCCTCACCGAGAATAAAAACCAGATAATACAAAGTCAGGGATTCCAAAAGCTCCTGACGGTTTCTTTTGATCTCCGCAATCAGAAGTCCGCTCGAAATTTCATCATATAATAAATCATCGTCCGCCGCATTGGTTTCAAACGCCAGCGTTCCGTCCTCTTCAAATACGATCGTAAAAATTCCTCCCACTTCCCGGGTAAACAGCACGCAGATAATGTGCAGTTCATCCTGGACGGACTGGGGGATTTTGCTGAATCTGGGATTAAAA